>Ga0196976_1001283_pt1 | contig 11730 bp, 10 predicted proteins | sample S3v_513CmetaG_FD_148644 | JGI IMG/M metagenome (GOLD analysis project Ga0196976, IMG submission 148644) | Soil microbial communities from Anza Borrego desert, Southern California, United States - S3+v_5-13C | ecosystem: Environmental > Terrestrial > Soil > Desert | place: USA: California...
CGGCCCATCGCAGGTCCCACGTAGGCGTTGATCACCGTGGTGCTGCAGCGCTCGTACTCGCGATGCTCGGGGACCAGCCGATGCGACACCGAGATCGGCGCGGCGGTGATTTTGGCCACGGCCTCGGCGAGGACGGTTTCGTGATCGCCGTTGGCGTACGAGTGCAGCAGGCAGATGGCGACGGCGTCCGGCCGGCGGCGCCGGATTGCTGCCAGGATCGGACGCAGCGACGCGGCGGTCAGCGGCGTCTGTTTCGAGCCGTCGAATAACATTCGCTCACGCACGCCGAGGCGGTCGGCCACGGGCACGAGGGGTTCGACGCGGTGCGGTTCGAGAGCATAGAGGCGCGGGCGATTCTGCCGGCCGATCTCGATGACGTCCTCGAATCCGGCGGTGGTCAGCAAGACGACTCGGGCGCCGCGCCGTTCGAGCAGCGCATTGGTGGCGACGGTCGAGCTGTAGGTGATCGCGGCGGGGACGAGGTCGCCGAGCATTTCGCGCAGACCTCGGAGCACGGCCTGCCCCGGATCCTGACGCGTTGAGAGGACCTTGTTGACCAGCACGCGGTCACCCGCAAGGGCGACCAGATCGGTGAAGGTACCGCCGGTATCGATGCCGACGAGGATCGCGGGCGGGCGCACCCGCGCTAGATGGGGCAATTAAGCGGAAAAGGGAAGGCGCCGCAGCGCCGCAGCTCAAGCGGCCGCGGCGCTGGTGTCTTTCGAACCGTTGGACTTTTTCGCGTCGCTCTTGGTTTCGGACTTCGTTTCGCCGCCGCCAGCGGTGCTGCCGCTGCCGCTGCTACCGCTATTGCCGCCGCCGGATGACTTCTTGGCATAGTCGGTGACGTACCAGCCGCTGCCCTTGAGCTGGAAGGATGTGTTCGACATCAACTTCTTGACCGCTTTCTTGCACGTCGGACACTTCTTGAGAGGCGGATCGGAGAACTTTCGGATCAGTTCGAAATGACCGCATTGGGGACAATCGTATTCGTAAATAGGCATCGAATTCCTCCGCTCGCCGGGATTGCTGCGCGGTCGCCACCGGGCCGAGCCGGCAGCGCAATTAATCACGCGGGCTTTTCTTGTCAACGAAGTGGTGTTCCAAACGTAGGCGCGAGCTCGCCTCGGGCCCATCGATTTCGAGCAGCTTGGTGCGACTGGTGTCGCCGCGAGCGAGCCGCACGCGGCTTTTGGAGATGGCCAAAACGCTGGCGATCAGCTGGATGACCGCGTGATTGGCGGCGCCTTCCACCGGTGGCGCGGTGACGCGCAACTTGAGGGCAGCACCTTGCCAGCCGACCAGCTCGTTGCGGCGGGCGCGGGGTTGAACCAGGATTTCGAGGCGAAACGAGGGTTGCGTTTTGCGCGAGGTGGTCAAGCTGGCGGTTCTGTTCCCCTCAGAGGCGGACGGCTAGGTCGTAGAGGCTGCGGACCAGGAAGGCGCGGATGAATTCGATACCGAAAAAAACCAGCAATGGGGACAGGTCGATGCCGCCGAGGACTACCGGCATCAGCCGGCGCACGCGGTACAGCAAGGGCTCGGTAGCGTTGTAGAGGAAGCGGACGATCGGATTGTAGGGATCGGCGTTGACCCAGGAGACGATTACCCGCCCGAGCAAGATGAAGGTGTAGAGGCGTAGGATCGCATCGAGAACTTGCGCGATCGCCAGCAGTAGGTTGGAAAACAGGAACATGGCTCGCCGACGCCTTTAGCGTGGTGCCGGCGGGCCCACAAGCGTTTGGGTGCGCTGCCGAGAAGCCGCATCAAAGTCCCCCGGCAGCGCCCCCTCGCGTACCGTCGATCTATTGTACCTTACGAGCCGAATCGGTCTCGTGGAACGCCATCTCGACGGTAATCCTGTCGCCGACCGCCAGCGATTGAGTCGTCGCCGGCGACAGCTGCAAGCGCAGGGGCCCGTTGGCCGTCGCCACCTCGACGATGCCCTTGCCGGCATCGATATCGGTGATGCTGGCGAAGTTCTGCCGCTCGGCAAAGCTCGAGCTCGGGTCCGGTGCATCGCCTGCGATCGCCGGGTTGCCTCGCCACACCGAGATCTGAGCATCGATCTTGTCGCCACGCTTCAGCTCTGCGATCGCAGCCGGCGGGAAGTGCAGGCGGAGATCGCTGTTGGCCGTTCGCAATGAGACGATGCCGCGATCGTGATCGATATGAGAGACCGTGCCGAGGACGCGATTCTGTTCGCCCTGGTCGACTTGGTGCAGGGTGTAGTGGCTCTCCGTGGTCTGCACTGTCGTGTGACCTCGGATGGTCTCACCCCACGCCGACGGCGCCAAAAGTATCACGCCTCCCAAAATGGTAAGCCATGGTTGCAAGTGCATCGGTGAGCTCCTTCGTCGCTGGAGAGCAGAGCCAACGGTGTGCCAGAAGCACAAAACCACAGCTCTGCGTCTCCGGCGTTCGTCGCGCTTCCGGCCGGCACGATCTGCTCTCGCCCCCCAAAAGCTTTGTAGTGTCTGCTCGCACGCCGCGGCCGCAGGGTAAAGGAAAGGCTCAGTAGCGGCGCCGCCAAAAGATGTCGATGCCGCTGTCGCCGCGGGTGTCGGCGGAGGTCTCGATCGTCCACGCCCGACTGAGAAAATATTGGATGGTCAGCTCTTCCACCGTCTGCTGGTCGGCAAACTTGTGCGCCAAGCTGACGAAGATGTCCTCGGTGACGTATTTGCCCACCGACGCCGAAGTGCTCGCCATTCCTTCGGTGCCCGGTGTCACTTCGAGCGTGTCGACGCCGAGAGCGCTGGCGACCGACTGGCGGAATTCCGCGGCGACGTAGCTGCTCGCTACCGCCACCGCTTGGGTGCGCAGCGCGTCCGACTCGCCTTGATTGAGTGCACTCGCCGGTTTGCCGAAGAGCAGCACCGAGAGGATGTCGGCCTGGTCGAGAGTGGGCTCGCTCTCGAGCTTGATCGTCGGTTTGGTGACCGAGCCGCCGATGCGTGCGCGGATGGTGTACTCGCCCGCGGTATACACCGCGACGATATTCAGCAGCGGGTCGAAGCCTTGTCCGGAGAGGTTCACCTCGCCCTCTTCGACCGTGAACTTGCGCCCCTGGAAGGTGTACCAACCGCGCACGGTGTTGATGACGCCGGCGACGCTCAACGGCTGCTCGGGCTCTTTGCTGATGGTCAGCGAGCCGCGCAACTCGATGTCGGTGTCGGAGCGTCGCAGCCAGGCGTTGTTGGTCACCCGCACGTCTACCTTGACGGTGGCGCGCTCGTAGATCCCTACCCGCGGTACCTCGGCCTCCGCCTCGGCCTCGGCTGCTACGCCTTCTGCTGGCTCGATCCCGGCAGCGGCGGTCTCGATCACCGCTGCGTTCGGCCCGATGACTTGAATCGTCGGGTCGGGCGGCCGCACGCCACCTGGTAGCTTTTCGGGAATTTTGATCATCAGCCGATCGAGATCGAAGCGTCCCTCGACCATCGGCGCTGCCGCACTACCGCGGATGCGCAAAGAACCGTTGGTGCTACCCTCACCGTAACGATTGTCGAACAGCGGAAAGCTCTCGAGAGTCAGGGTCACATCGCCGGCGATACCGTCCGCTCCGCGCTCGAGAGTGCCAGCGCCGGTCAAATTGCCATCGCCACTGGTGATGCGCAGCGTCTCGATTGCGATGCGCTCTCCTTGCACCTGCAGTTGCAGCTGGATCGGGTCGTACTTGAGGCCGACAGGCACGACATAGGCGCGGCCATCGCGAATCGCCAAGCTTCCGTCGATCTGTGGCTCGCGCAAAGTGCCGCCCAAGGTCAGCGTCGCATTAAAGGTGCCGCCTAGGTTCGACACCGGCGGCAACAATGGATCGAGAAAGGCCAGATCGATTTCCGCCGCGCGCAGTGTGCCCGAGAGCGACTCGCCGAGCTCGTAGCGGAAGGGGGACAACGCCAACCGCAGCGGCACCTGCGCATCGAGCGCGAGCTGGTTGTCGCCGGATTGTACGACCCGAGCGATGAGAGCCGCGGTACCTTGCTCGACCAGCAATTCCGCCTGCACCTCCTGATAGCGAATATCCGCAGTGGTTAGATCGGCGATCTCGACGTTCGCGGTCACACTCGGCTGCGCTGCCGACCCGCGCAACTCGACTCGCACCGCCGCAGTGCCCGAAACGCCTTTCTGCGAGGGCCCTAGCAAAGGCTCGAGCGCGACACCGCTCACAGTCAGACGCAGGTCTTGCGCGCCATTGGTGCCGCCTTCGCCTTCGACGCGAAACAAACCGCCGGCGTCGGAACGCAGCTCGAGTCCTTCGATTTGCAGCCGTCCCTTGCGCCAGACCAAGCGGGACTCGCCGGTCGTCGCCCAATCCTGATCGGCGATCGCTAGAGATAGCCGCTGCAGCAGGACGCGACTTTCATTCGGGGCAATCTCGGCTGTGCCCTGCAGCGAATGACGTTGCTCATCACTCTCGACTGCCGCCACCTCCAGGCGCAGCGTGCCTTCCTGTTGGCTGTGCTGCGCCCAATCCGCTTTTACCTGCGCCGTGCGGAAGGAGCGGCCACCGGCGCGTAGCCCGGCCACATCGGCTTGCACCTCGGCGGTAGCGTGCGGATCCCCCAATTGCCGTCCGCTGATACGTGTCTCGAGCCTCGCGATCTCGGTGCCCTGAATCGTTATCTTTTGTCCGTCGAGGGTTGCCTCGACATCCAAGGCGCGCAAGCGGCCGCTCGCGGTGCCATTGAGAGTCAAAGCACCGGAGGCCTTCTCGATGTTGGCCAGTCGCGCCAATGGGGCCAGGTCTTTGACCTGAAGGTGGTAGCGCAGCTGCGCTGCGGTGGCGTCGGCATTGCGCTGCAGCGCCTGCTTCAACTCGATCTGCCCACTCGCCTCGGCAGAGGCGGCGTTGGTGTCGAGGGTCAGCTGTTGCACCGTCAGCAAAGCATCGGCGAGCGCGGCGTTGACCTGGAGCGAGCGCACCTCGATCGCTCCGACATTGGAGCCGGCGATCTGCACCGTGGCGCTGGCGCGCGCCGTATCCGGATCGAAGCCCGTGCCGCTCACGGTGACGGTGCCATTGATACGACCGCGCAGCTCCGGTCGATTGACGAAAGGGGTGGTGTCGAATTGATCGGCCGTCAGTTTCACCTCGTAGCTCTGTTGCGCCAGATCGACGGCGGCGCTGAGGAGCGCGTTGCCCATGGCGGTTCGCGCCGTCGCTTCGGCTTTCAGCTTCCGCTCGACGAAGGAGCCTTGCGCGCCAAGCTGCTCGAAGCGGGTCTGCTGCACTACCGAGTCGTGAAGGGCGACGTCGAAGGTTGCGGCGATCTCTTCCGGGCGAAATCCGGAACCGGTCACTTTCACCGCGCCGTTGATTTCCGTCTGCGGCCGCGCCGGCCCGAGCAGTGCCTGCGCATCGAGTTTCGCGATGGTCAGCGTGAGATCGTAGCCGAGCTTCGGGTTGTCGAGATCGAGACGACCGGTGCCGCGCAGCTCCGCCTCTGCGCTGTGCAGCCGGGATCCGTCGATGGCGATGGCGTTGGCGGGTCCCTGGGCACGCACCACGCCACGCACGTCGGCAACAGGCAGCTCTCCGCCGGTGATGCGCCGGATTTCTGCGGCCGAGAGATTGTCGATGTCGACAGCGATGTCGAAGTCGCCACCTTTCAGCTCGGCATCGACATGGCCATGCAACTTGGAGGCGGCAGTCTCCAGATGCAGGCCGTCGACTTCGATCCTCTGTCCGGCGGCGACGTAGCGCACTTTGGCCTCACTGCGGCGCAGGTGGAGGTCGCGGTCGGGAAGGCGCAACGACAGGCGATTGAGCTCGATCTGTTGCGCGCCCGACTCGATCTTTGCGGCGGCGTCCAGCTCGATCTCGGCAACATTGTAGGTGGTGTTGGGCAGCACCAGCTCGAGTCCGCCATCACGCAGGGTGATGTCGTCGAGCAGGATCACCAGCTGAAAGCCGACCTTCGCTTGTTCGCCTTCGACTTCGGCCTTGGCGGGGACGAGGCGTTGTACATTCCAACGCTTGCCCTCCTGCACCAGCCTTGCCCGCACTCCTTCGAGCTCGATCTGGCTCAAGCGCAGCTGCTTCTGGATCAAGCGAAGCAAATCGTAACGGGCGCTGGCGCGGGCGATGGTGACGATCGGCTGGCCGTCCAGAGTCAGCTCGACGTCGCGCAGCTCGAGGTTGCCGAGCAAGTTGCCGTCGAGGCTGCCGATCCGAACCTGCCCGAGCAGGGCGGTATTGGCACGGATGATGACCTCGCGGGCCAGCCACTGCCGAAACGTCGCCGTCTGTGACAGCAGCAGTGCGGTCGCGATCAATAGCAGTAGCAGCGTTATGGTGAAGCCGATCGCCAGGCGTACTCGGCGCGCCCAGGTACGCTGCCGGCGCGGTGCCGTCGACTCGGAGCTTTGTTGCCGCCGCGCCATTTGCCTGCCTCAGAATGCCTGACCGATGCTGAAGTGGATCTGCCACCCCGGCAATCCCGACGGTTGGTTGAGCGGGAAGCCGACGTCGAAGCGGATCGGTCCGACCGGAGTGGCATAGCGAATGCCAGGACCGACGGCGTACTGCAGCTCGCCGACGTCATAGCGGAACGGTTTGAGATCGACGGCGCCGGCGTCGAAGAACGCCACCGCGCCGAGATCGCCCCACACCGGTGTGCGCAGCTCGATCGCGGCTTCGATCAGGCTGCGGCCACCGATCGGATTATTGCTGTCAGTCAGCGGCCCGAGCTTGTAGCGGCCGTAGCCGCGGACACTGCTGATGCCGCCGGAAAAGAAGCGGCGGAACACCGGCAGATCTTCGCTGTGGCCGTAGCCGTCGCCGGCGCCGAGACGCAGCCGCGTCGCGATCACTCGCGTGCCGAAAATGGGAAAGTAGCGCTTGGCCTCGGCGACACCGCGATAGAAGCTGAAATTCCCTTGTAGCGGACCGCCGGCGACTTCGACGGCGAGACTGAGCACGCTGCCGTCCTGCGGATCGAGCAGGTTGGTGGCGGTGTTGCGCTCGATCGATGCGGTGATGCTGGAAACGATACCCTTGTCGCGAAAGCCGGCCAGCCGCATCTGGGTGTCGTCGGAAACTTTGGTCAGCTTGTCGTACTCGATGTTGTAACCGACCGAGGCGCGCAGGTGGGGAAAGAATTGCCGCTCGATCCGCGGCGCCAGTCGCGTCCACAGCACGGTGAAACCGGGCTCGTCCTGCCGTCCCTGCGTCAGCGGCAGCACGAAGGTCTGATCGGGATGGAGAAAATAGGGCTGGCGGAATTCGCCCTCTACCGATTGCTCGATCATCGACGCCTTCAGTCGCGAGCCGAGGCGGCGGCCGCCGCCCCAGAAGTTGTTGTGCTGCCACTGCAGCTGTCCGCGGGCTTGATCTTCGAGGCCATAGCCGATGCCGACGCGGATGCTGCGCTGCGGCCCTTCGGCCAAGTGGATCGCTATGTCGACGACACCGCTGCCTTCTTCGAGATTGGCCGGTGCGACGGTGACCGAGCGGAAGAGCTCGAGACCAAACAAATTGGCCTGGGTTTCCTCGATCAGCCGCGGGTCGTAGGGGTCACCGGCCTGCCAGTTGACTTCGCGTTGCACCAGCCGCTCGTGGACGTCTTGCAGCCCTTCGATGGCAACGGCTCCGAAGACGGCGAGCTGCCGCCGGGTCACGGTGTAAGTGACGACGACGCTTTCGCTAGCGGTATCGACGACCGCGGCTTTCTCGACCGAGACGTAGGCGTAGCCGCGCTCGAGATAGAAGCGTTCAATCTGCTTGCGGCTATTGTCGTAATCCTTCTGGGTGAAGACGTTCTCGGCAGCGATTGGTATCAGGCGACGCAGTGCGTCGGCGTCGCTGCCGAGGTCGAAGTCGGTCGCGTTCAGCCGCACCTCGCGAACGATCGATGCCGGGCCTTGCTCGACCAGCACCAGGATGTCGAGCTGGTCTTTCTCGAGAGTGAGCTCGTGAGTCAGCTGAGCTTCGTAATAGCCGGATTCACGCAGGCGGGTGCGGATGCGGTCGAGATCGCTACGCAAGATCTCGGGATTGAAACGAGGCGGGTCGAGCCAGCGCCGCCAGGGCGTGTACCACGGTGGCGGCGTGCTCAGCATCGAGCCGCGCAGCGAGCGCGCCAACAAATAGCCGACGCCTTCAACTTTGACGGAACGGACGGTGTAAACGTCGTTGTCCGCTAGCTCGTCGACCGTCAGCGCTCCCGCCGACACGGGAAGCAGGAGCGACAGGAGGAAGATGAGCGGCGGCATCGGGCATCCCCGAGGCTAGCCTCAGGGGATGCCCCCAACAAGGGATCAGCGCCGCAGGGCGGCAGGGGCGAAACCCTGCCGGAAAATGTCGCGACCGGCGCGCCGGCGGTATGCGGAGAGACCGAGCATCGACGCAATTCGTCCGACCGGCCCGAAGCGCTGTAACAACAGAGCGGTTGCGCCGGCGGCGAGCAAGCGCTTGGTCGGAGACCAGCCTTCCTGCATGCGGTGAAGGCGTGGCAGCCATTGGCCGTCTCCGGCGCCGATCACGGTCAGTTGATCGTCGATCGAATCGACACCCCGCACCCGCCGCAGATGTCGCAGCAGCGCCCGATGCTCTGGCGCCGCCACCGTCCCACTGAGCGTCACCGCGCCTTGATCGGCGGCGACCGCGATGGCGTGTGCGGCATCGACCCAGCGACCCATTTCGGAGCGCACTCGCGCCACCAGCGTCGCATCGTCTACCGGCGCGGCGTGCCACCGCGAGCGGGTTCTCGCCGTCACCCCACGCGCCCGATTGCCGAGATCGCGTCCGAGACCTTCGGCGGCACGTGTGCCGTGGCGAGCACTGCTGGTCAGCTGCTCGCGCAATTGCGCTCGACGCTGTCGCCCCAAGCGTGGATCGAAAAGGTAGTAGCCCAGGCCTACTGCCGTGCCGAGCCCGAGACGCGTCAGCAGCGACGACCCTCGCCCTCTGCTCAAACCGCGGCTGATTGCATGCATTGCAGGGATCCTCCGATGGTGAGGTCTGGCCGCAGCCTGGCGGCGGCGACCAGCCGCAAGAACCAGTGCAACAACGATGCCGCGCATCGGTAGAGCCGCTAGCCCTGAAGGCGACGCGAGCTGCGTCGCGTTGGAGGTAAGGGCTACAAGGATCAACGCGGCTCGGTCACCACCACAGCGGCATAGCCGTCATCGAGGACTTCGACCGAGCCCAACCGCCGAGCCGCGGGTGCGCCGGCGAAGGTGACCTCCACTTCATGGCTGCCGGGCGGCACTTGGACGCGGGCCACCGCTACCCGCCCGGGCAGCATCGTCCACGAGCGCGTGTCCGGCCGATCCAAACCGGTCAGCGCTCCTTCCACCACCAGCGCCAGCACCTCGCCGAGGGCCGCGCTCTCCTGTCTGCCGCCGATGCGCGCCCCTTCGGCGATGCCGGCGCGCGCTGCCATTCGAACCAACGCCGCGGCAATGATCTTCGGCTTAATCGTTTGGTATTCGTTGCGGACGACGCGTTCGAAATCGATCAGCGGATCGGCAGCGACGAGGCGGCCATCGACGCGCACGGTCGGTGGACCGAGAACCTGATGCACCGGCGATAGCTCGGGGTAGACCACCATCTTGGCAACGCCCCGGCTGAGCCAGCGCACGTCGTCGGTCACCGCTGCTCCGGCGATGCCGATGGCGGCACCGACCGGAATCCTTTGCGGCACTTTGACCGGAACGCGGCCGTAGGAGATCACCACGAGAATCTCGCTGCTCTCGTCGGCTGGCGCAGCGCCGACTGCCGCCCGTGGAGCCGAAGCGAGGACGCTGCTCAAGTGGCGGCCGCGATAGTTACCGATGCGCGCCAAGCGGCTCGCCGGCACGGCCAACGAAGGCAAGGGGCCGACGGCCAAAGCCTCGTCGTAGTAGCGCAGAGCGCGGTCCGCTTCGCCGCGGCGATCGAAAACGAAGCCGGCGAGGTAGGACCCGAAGCTGGCGACGCCATGATCGTCGATGCGCTCGGAAGCGAGGAACTCGCGCATCGTCTGAAAGCGTCGCACTTCGACGGCGGCGCCGTTGAGATCGCCGACAGCGAGGTAGTTCAAGACGTTGATGGCATTGAGCGCTAGGCGCTCGCTCGGCGGCGCCTTGTAGGGCTTGGCCGTATCGCTGTAGATGTAGCCGCCGAGCACACCGACCGGATCGGTAGTCAGATCGAGCAGCTCGATCTCCTGCTCGGCGGCGGAGAGGTCTCGAGCCGAGGCCGGGTAGCGGGTCACTGCTTGTTGCAGCACGGCGCGCTCGAGGGTCAGCAACGCCGCGTCGGCGCCCCATCTGCGGGGCATCTCGTCGGCGGAATCGACGTCGAGCAGTTCGTTGATCTCGGCGATCGCGCTGGGATAATCGCCGGCGATTGCCGCCTGATTGGCGCGGATGACGTGGTCGGTGTAGGTGGCGCAGCCGCTGCAGAGAAGCAGCAGCAGCGCTAGCCACGGCGCGTACATCTCATCCCCTCACCCCGCCCCTCTCCCTGCCGGAGAGGGGCGTTCTTCAGCCTTTGAGCGCCTTGCTGCGGGTGACTTCGTTCTGGAAGCGGATCACGCCGGTTTCGACTTCGAGCACTTGGAGGAACAGCGAGTACTGGACGCGCCGCATGCTGCTGAGGCGCTCGTCGACCGAGGTGATCTTGCCGGTGAAGAAGTACTGCGCGCCGAGCTGCTTGCCGAGGCGTTGCGCCGCGCGCGGGTCGAACCCCATGCCTTGCTGGTAGCCGATCTCGCGCATCAGCGCTTCCTGGCTGCTGCGATCGACGACGCGCACTTCGCCGGTGTTGACCAGCGCGGTTTCGATCGATGACAGCAAGGTCAGCATCTGATCGTCGAGGTGCTGGGTGGTGGCATTCTGGATCGGCCAGATCGCCATCACGGGCGAGGGGGAAGCGGATTTGACGTCGAGTTGCCAGAACGGCGACGCCTCGAGCCGCTCGAGGTAGTCGGCGACGAGATAGGTGATGTCGTCGCGGTCGAGGGTGACGCTCATCGCCGGCCGGTCGAGGTCGGGATTTTCGGTGCCGGCGCCGCCACGCATGGCGCGCGGCGCGCAGCCGGCGGCCAGGGCGATCAGCGTGGCGGTGCAAACGAGGGTGACGAAAGGTCGAGCCAACGAAATTGCCATGATTTTCCTCAGAAGAAGCCGGCGAGTACCTCGATCGGGAAGACCGCGATGTCGAGGGGGACGGTGAACAGGAAGAGCGGCACCTTGGCCGCGGGATGCATCGTCGAGTTCGACACGCTTCGCGTCAGGGCGAAAACGTACTCGTCGTTGTAGCTGCTCTGGTGGCGTTCCTCAGGGTGATAACGCGGCGAGAGCTCGCCGCGACGTTCTCCTTGGGCAACCACCATCGGCTCGGCGAGGGCGGGGCCGGCGAATGCCGGCGAGAACGAGCTGGCCAGCAGCGCCAGGGCCAAGGCCAGACGAATCGCTCGTAGAAAGGTCATAAGACTCCTTTTCTCTTTGATCGGTCTATAACAACCTCCGAGTGTGCACTAGATGCGCCGGCGGCAGTTGCCTTTGACCGGCGCATTGAACGCCAGATGCAGCCTGCGGTTGCTACCGGCTGACAATTCTTTTGAGGCGAGACAGCGGCGGCGCCCTCCGCTATGAAGCGCGGCGCATGACCGCCTCTCTTTTCGTCCATCGCTCCAATCGTGCCGAGCAGCTGATCGAGATGCTCGCCGAGGTCGTGCGCCCGCCGCTGCCGCCGCTCGAGCGCGAGTGCATCGCGGTGCAGGGCCGGGGGATGGA
>Ga0196976_1001284_pt1 | contig 11721 bp, 7 predicted proteins | sample S3v_513CmetaG_FD_148644 | JGI IMG/M metagenome (GOLD analysis project Ga0196976, IMG submission 148644) | Soil microbial communities from Anza Borrego desert, Southern California, United States - S3+v_5-13C | ecosystem: Environmental > Terrestrial > Soil > Desert | place: USA: California...
ATTTAAAAAAAAAACAAAAAAAAAAAAAAAAACACAAAAAAAAAAAAAAAAAAAAAAAATCTTTTATGAAAATGAAAATCTGTACCACAATTTGAAAAATAATAACAATGATTAAAAAAGAAAAAAAAACAACCAATCAAGACATAACAAAATATATTGTTTTTTCTAATTCGGAACCCGATGCTTGTAATAAACTTGTTGAACATGAAAAAAGTAAAAAGGTTTTTTTTGATGAAACACATTTTATTGTTATAGAAAGTTCAGTTAAGATACAAAAAATAGGATTAACTCGCCTAATAAAACAACTATTTTTTTCTGGTTATACAGCACCAAAAAGTTGGAAAACAGAAGAATTCGATTTTGGTTCCAGTTTGGAAATCGGTGTGCGAGTGCACAGACAATTGCATCATATCTTCACTTGTGAAAAACTTCAACAATGTGATTGTAAAACAAAAACACATGCAAGCAGATTAAACAAAAAAACATTGGCTGCCAAAAAGTTTTTGCAGGATTATGAGATTGTTTGTGAACAGACAGAAATTCCCATTGTTTCAACGGCTGCTGATTGTTGCACAAGTCTTGATATGATAGGAACAAAATTTAAAAACACGAAAAATGCCAGGTCAGTAATTATTTCATGGAAAACTGGCTATTGTATAGATTATGATAAAAACCCTTCTGAAGAAGGTCTTTCCCATCCATTTGAAAAATATCAAAGTACTCCACAACATCATAATCAAATCCAAGCTATCTTAGAATACAAAATTCTACGAGAAGAATATAATATAAAATTTGATGACTACTATATCGTCTATCTTCGCCATTCAAAGAATGAGGAATATCATGTAGAAAGACTTCAAGATCAAGAACTATATATAAAAGAAAATTCTTCAATTTACAAGTACTTTGTTCAATATAGACAAAAATAAAGTCTTAAATAAAAATAATGACCATAACTTTTATCAATTCAGTAAATAACAATAATAATAAATATTATTACAACTTATTTATTTTATATTATATTCTTTTTTTTTCCCTGCTATCTCATTAAAAAGAAGAGCTTTTTTTTTTTTTTTTTTTTTTTTTTTTTTTTTCTTAGTTGTAATTACTATTTCTATGACCCAGCTGTTGCATTTGACCAGAGTAAAAATTGTTGATTCTTTGATATTGAGTAGGAACTTCTCTAGAATGATGTCCTGACCCATAAACAGCTCCTTCTTTTTTATTATTTCCTCTAGCTATCAAATCTTGGAGTGATACGTACTCTTTTTTTTGTTGACCACTATCCATTTTCCAGTAGAGAATGATTCCTATCAAAAGTAACAGTACAGATACTCCGAGCGAGATTCCGTTGAGCACAAAAAGAACTGCGCTAACTCTAGTTTGTGGTGCCATGTTACATGTTGCAGTCATTGGTTCATTGTCACATTTTTTTTTGAGTATCGATCTCCAAATAAGTTCTGTTGAAGTTCCTACCACAGCGATCATTTGAACAAAAAAATAGATTACCATAATGTTGTATCCTGTCTGGTCCAATTTAGATTTTTTTGACCAATTTTTGTATTGAAAAATTATAATCAGTATCATAATCTCTGAAAACACAATCCCTACTTCCCACAATGTAAGCAAAACCAAAGTTTTTGCGTTTTGAAAATGGTATATCCATGTAATAATAACTCCAGTGATCACACCAAACAGAATTATTGCTAAAATAGTGATTACTATTATCCAACGTTTTATGGATAATCTTGCTTTATAAGAGGCTTTAGTCACAATAGTAGCCTTTCCATCGTGCATTTTAATTACATCTTTTAAATCAGTCATTGTGTGATCTTGCATGTTTTAATATAATATATATATATACAACTATATATATTTCTACACATCTAATTTTTAAGTAATAATTTTTTATTTATTTTAATGTTGTTTTTCTTTTTTTTTTTAATTTTCAAAAATATTTATATTTATTGCGATTATGGGAACTCTATAATATTAAAAAAAAAAAACACACAAGTCGAGATGTATAAAATTTTATAAACTTTATTATATCTAGCTTTGAGACTGATGTGACATCATATTTGATAAATTCATTATCAAAGAAGCTGATCTCAAAATAGCCCAAGTTATAACTGTCAGAGAAACTGCTATCTTAATGATAACAAATACAGTCCTAAACAAGACTGTAACAAATTTTTTGGTTAATCCAAAAAAACCACAGTTAAACAAAAAGTAGACTATTATGAGTGTCCAAACACTTAGTATTAAGATGATTAATAGTCCATGCAACATTTTCTTGATTTTTACGATGTTGTGTTCTTGCTACTGATGCACTTTATTTTTAATTATAGAATTGTTTTTGTTTTGTTTTTGTTTTTTTTTTTTAAATATATTATATACTATTTGAATTATTCGAAGATTAAAAAAAGAAAAAAATTTTTTGTTTAATTTTTTCATTATGTATCATTTTATTGATTTTTTTTCCATTCTTGAAATACAGCACCATAACTGGGATCTAATTCCAGCATTATTCGACTTTCTTTTTCAATTCTATTTTGATTAGCAACATCTAAAGTTTTTTGTGACTTTAATAGCTCCGAAAAATGAATAAAAGTAATCACTAGGAAACTTGCTAATTTTGTCTGTATTATGTAAGCTGCAATTGATTGGAAGAGGACTGAAAACCAAACAAATATATACAATATGATCACTAGCACACTGAGCATTAATTCTATAAAGTTGCATGGTTTTGTTTCTTCATCAAGGCAGATTCCCACTTGGATAAAGCTGAATATTATTCCGGCTATATCAATGAAACTAATCAAAAGAAATATTACATGCACTGCATGTATATATTCTATATCTGTAGATGCACCAGAAGGTTGTGTATTTGGTACTCCAGATAAAACTCTAGATACAGTCCACGTTACAAAATGAGGAAGTAGAAATAACAGCAAATAGTCAAACTGAGGATTGATTCCGAATCCAAGTAATAACAAAAGTGCTATTGCCAGAACCAACCAGAATTCAATAACCCAAACCAGACCTATTGTATTCCGGAGTGCCATTACAACATACGGAACTTTCTTAAAATTGACAGTATTAGCTTTAGTATGCATCAGTTCGGCAACTTTGAAATTAACTTCCGAAACAAACTTTTGACCATGAGATAAAATAATAACAACCACACAAATAAGTAATATATCTAATACAAACAGCGAGATTACCAGAACTAGCTGGGCTCTAGTAAAAGATATATTTTCGTCGCAAGAATCAAACGAACATTCTGCAAAAATAATGGATCTCCAAATCAAAGATATTGCATCGCAAACCAATGTAAGGATGTAAATTGTAAGATTAAGTGCGATGTAAGAAATACAGTGCATACGACCTGATACATTTAAAGAAATTGCCCAAGAGAAAATATGAAACACTTGAAAAATGATAAGAAAACTGTATAGAGTAGTAATATCGATCCAATACAGCTGCACTAAAACAAAACTAATGCTGAGATAAAATTCCACAGCTGCTAGCCAAAACAAAGTTTTTCTTGCTCTCACAAGTTTTTTTGGTTCGATAAAAAAATCGTACATAATTCTTTTTTTTTTTTTTTTTTTTTTTTTTTTTTTTTTTTTTTATTATATTTTTTTTTTTTTTTTTTTTTTTTTCTTTTCTTTATAGATGTATAATAATGGTTAATAGTTTTGGATCTTTTATTATATATATCCTTTTCTATTTTTGGTTGTTTTTAATATATATATATATGATATATTTTAATATTATTAGTACATAAGTATCAAGTTGAAAAATCTGTTAGAAAAAAAAATAACTGTTTAAAAAAGCGCGCCAACTTTTGACATGTTTCATGTCAAAAAAATTAATATCGTTTGAAAACAACTCAAATGGAATCAATAACTCTTACACTTCTCTGCGCCTTGATTGGTCTCACTATTTTGTTTGTACTTGCCGTGTTTGCTGTTGTATATTTTTACTTCAAATCAAAATATGAAACTGAATTGTCAAATTCACCAAATCAACTCAAATCAAAATATGAAGCCGAATTATCAAATTCAACAAATTCAACAAATCAACTCAAATTAAAATATGAAATCGATTTATTGAGCTCTAAAAACCAGATCGAAACACTAACAAATAAATTGAATGAAGCCATAAATCAAATTGAAATACTAAACGCGATAATTTCTATTAGGAAAAACACAACTATCAAAACCACTGTGCGAGGGAAATATGATAGAAGTTTGCAAAGAAATAATAAGAATGTTGGAAAATCGCATATACTTCACATCAAATCGCAAGCACCAAACTGAACGAGATTATTAAAATAATTTATTTTTTTTTTTTTGCTTTTTTTTGATAATTAAATTATTTTCCAATCGGTTAATTTATTTAGAAACAACATAAACGTCCAGTGACAACTTTTGAAAAACTGAATGATAAAGGAAGACCGGATATTCTTTCTACATATCTCAATGAGTTAGATTCCAAACAATAAGATACATAATTACTTCTTTAAAAAAAAACTGAATATATATGTACATTTTTTGTTTATTTTATTTTATTTTATTTATTTTTTGTATTTTTTTGATAGTTAATTTAATAAACCATTAGAATAAAATACAAGAAGGTTCAAGTAACTTGTCAAGAAAAAAAAAGTTAAATACCAACAAACCTGAGATGATTTCAGTAACAGTAGCACTGGTTGGTTTAGTATTACTTTTTTTGGTTGGCTTCTTTTTTCATGTGATCTTTTTCGCGGTACTGAAAGACATTGGAAACTCTGGAAATTTGCCACCAGAACAATATTTAAACAGTCTTGCAACAGGTCTTATCTATTCTACTGGACTGTTGGTAGTTTCATTAATCAGTGCTTTTGGAGTGATAGGGCTCCATTTGTACAATAACTGGAAAATATATTTGGTAATTGGTATGGTTGCCATTGCTTCAGAATCTCATTTAGAGTATGGATCAAAAACATTTGAAGTTATAGACAAAGAAACTACTCAGTATGGCGTGCCAATATATCGAGAAGTTGTACTACCAATTTTAAATTTTTTTCGTGTGATTTATCGACTGATCGTTCCTTGGCTTAATACAATCAATAGCGTTGGTACTATAATACTGAGAACGTTTGTCAATGTTGCATGGAATTGTGTGGAACAGAACTGGAGCAATACCATTACTCGGGCTGCAGGCTCTATAGAGTCGATATTTATTTCAATAGCAAACTTTTTAATTTCTCTGGGAAGCGATGACTTTGATCTTGCAACACCTATTTCAGAGATAACAGGATTCTTTGCATCTCTAGAAGAAATGTGGAGTTGCCAATGCAAAGAACTAAGCTTTGCATCTAAATGGATTTTAAATAATTTCAACGATCCGTCGTTTGCACAGGCCATAGATAGAACTGTCAATTCTGTGATAGAGCTTATACGTATTCTTGTCAGGACATTTAGGGACTTGTTTCTTTTTGGCCTGGACTTTTTTACTTGTTCAAATGTTTCTCCAACAAGTGCTCAGATACAATGTCTTGCTGAAAGACAACCAAACTTTGGTGGATTTGGAGACAGGGTATGTGGCAGTATAGAAGGCTTTACAAGACTTTTTGATGTGGGTCTCAGAAATGGCATTTACTCATTTGTACCGAACATATTTCCTGTTCCCCGCACAGCCCCTTTCATAGGAAATAGTACTTGTGGTGTAGTGCTACTGGCAACCAACATCCTGGACATTATATTCCACATCGATATTGTGTTTCCGTTGCCAGGATATCCAGATGTGCGATACCTTCAATATGTTGATACAAATAAACCATTAAAACGAGCCTGGGATGCCGCAGAAGGAATACAACTGTTTTGGTCCGACTTCAGAACCAACATAACGACCGACATAGGTTGTGCACTAGCTTCTACTTTTAACATTACAGTGAATATTGCAGATACTATTACGAGATTTGTTATTCAACTTACTGTCGACCCTGACGAGATCCTAGACTGGATGAAAAATGAAAACGCAAACATTACAAACATAGAACAAGATATACTAAATATTGGAACTTGTGGAGAAAGGGTAGCAAATGAACTTAACGAGCCGTTTGGTTCTTGGATCAATCAGACCGTGGTATTGATTCAGCGGTTCGGTCGTATTTGGTTAAATTTGATTCCAAATATTCCTACCTTTCCTACCTTTGTTTCAGATGGGTTATTTAAAACCGATCTTTCAAATTTCTTTTTTGAAGTTGATGCATGGGCAATAACTACTGGAAATGTGATTAGACAATTTGATCATATAGGCGTTTCAAACTGTCCTCTCAGAGATGGGCAATTGGATCAAGACACTCCTGCAATTTCTGGAATAGAACTCTTTTGCTGTATGGGCAGTTTGGTTGAAAGTTCTATTCGAACTCTCAAGGCAGTAGTGCGCTATTTGGTGTTTGTAATAATAGATTTTTCTGTTGGAGAAACTGCCGAGACTGTTTTCATTGGAGGTTCTGGTGATCTAGAACAAGAAATTATTCCCAGGACCAAAGATTTGTTAAACAGTTTTGCTTGTATACTTCCAAGTTTTTTTTCTTTTGCTCCTGGAAATGGAGAATGTCCAAACAACAGTACCAACACAATCCAAGACTCCTTTTATGCATTTAGTTCATCTTTTGTAGAAGTCTTTTTGGTTCCGATAAAAATAGTTGATTTAATAATCACTATTATTGTGAAGGCTATAAACAACCTCCCTATTGATGTTTGCCAAGACATTCTCATTCCTCTGTATAATCTTAGTTTTGGAATCCTTGCCGAAGTCATTAGAGGATTTTCTGTGGCTCTAGATTGTCTAATTGACAGTGGAATTTTCAAGGATATAGGAGATTTTGTGTACTCCTTTTTTGGACCCAATGGGACATTTATTTCAGATATTTGTACTTTTATACAATTTATTATAGATGCAATAGAGTTCTTTATCAATCTATTCAAAGCCCCTGATGGTGTAGTAGTAGAACTCTTTAATCAACTTAAATCAGAGATTGAGGACCTGTTTGATGAACTGATTAATGTGTTTGAAGATTTCTTTAACGATACTATTGCCGATTTTCAAGAATTTCAAAATGATGTAACGGCTGCTTTTAATTGCTTAAAAAACGGAGCAAACGATTTTTTTTCACAGTTTGGGGACTGTGTTGTATGTGTTTTTACAACTCTTTCAAGTTGTGGAGATGACTGTAGTTTCGATCTATCTAGTTGCAGCATTTCCAAACGAAGTATTAACGAACAAAAAGAAGAAGACCAGTTTGCTCGGTTCAAGCGAACGTCTGTGCCAACAAGATCAGATTCTGTTTCAGATCCACTATTTAATTACCAACTCGACGAGCCAGAGTCACCCTGTTACCAACAAATCCTTGCTGCAAAGAATCTTACATATTCTTCTGATATGTTGAGACTATTTCAAAGAGATGCTTCTGCCTGTTTACAATCAGTATTATTTTCTAAGATGATCGACAGATTTTTATTGCTACAACTTAACAACACATTACCAAATGTTGTAAACCCTTATACATTTTACGACCCTGTAGCCCAAACTAAGACAATCCGAGCTATCTTTTCAGGAATAAGGTCTCTTATGGACTATCAAGCAAAGTTCTTAGTGGATACTATAGATTACACAGGTAGTAGAGTTCCTGGGCAAAGTGTGTATTCAAATCCTACATGGTTGCAGTATGCACAACAACAAGGAGTGTCCGACCCTCTGTCCATTAGAATTGGACAAATAGGAGAACTTATTTTTCGAAATATGAAAAATAACGAATCAAACCGAAAATTTGGAATCATCTCTCTCTTTACAAAGTCGTTTTATTTTTTCTGGAAATATACTATAGGGATTTGGACAACTCCTGCAAGTCCAACTAACTCTATATCTCAAGTTGCGAGAGCAATGAAAAGAGGTTTTCAGCGTTTGCCAGAACTAAGCAATTCTCTGTCAGTGGTGAGAAACTCCATTACAAATAGCACGGGATATGCAAAATTAGCTCAATTTTCTTCAAGGATTGCGGCAAATACTTTTGAATGGATAAAAAACAATTCTCAAACAGATGATGAAACTCTTCTAAAAAACAGAAAGGCATTTTCTACTATCTATGACTATATCAAGGTTACGATCGAAAACAAAAAGAGATATTACAACTTTCAAAACTTAACAAAAGAAACAATCTTTGCCACACAAACACGCTTTGAACCTTTTTACGATATGCAAAATCAAGATATGACCTTTGCTCTAAGAAAAGGAAATCTAACTGGATCTCATTCAGATTGTCTTAATTCTGTGTGCATAAATTGCACTTTTTTACATGTTGCTGTTGATAAGCTTATTGACTTAATTATTCACACCCTCAATGACAGTCAAAGAACTCTTGATACAGACCAAGACTTTGCAATCAACGGAAATTCTATTCCAAAAAAAGAAAAATTTTCTATCGAAGACCCAGATCTTTCTAGTTTTAGACAGCTTAGATCTGGCTCAAGTTCTTCTGGAAATGTGGCTATTTCATTTCTTGAAGCAATCACGTTCTATTCAATAGATTGGAGATATGTGGGTGATTATACAGCATATTTTTTTGGTGTCAGCGATGAAAACGATAAAAATAGCTGGAAATTCTGGGTTTTATTTTTCACTACATGTGATTACGATACGATGCCAAGATGTGCAGAAAACTCGGCAGGATTAGGATTTTACAACAGTTTTGGATACTTTTTATTCATTTTTGGCATTGCTTTTATATTTTTTTCTATATTGATACCCGGTTCTGGGGTAATTGTTTTTGTCATTGGTCTCATAGTATTTTTTCCTTTTATATTGTCTGTTGGATACTCCATGAGTCCTTGGTGTGCTCTTCCGAAATTTCCGACAGCTTTACCATTACTTCCAGATTGCATGGGGGATGATATTTTCCAGGGCTTCAAATCACTGGATAAAGATTGTCTAGATTGGACTAGTGCATTGCCAAATATTACAACTTCTACATGTCCTACAAACACTGAGGGATATAAACGAGAATTTCCTGACTGGAAAAGACAACCCTATTTATTTAAAGATGGGTTAAGAAACTTATTATTTTTGGCAGAATGGCAGGTCCCAGCTGTAACAGATTTTCTTCGAAACACAGACATAATTATTTTTTCATGGTTTAGAAATATTGATTATTTCAATCAATTACTTACATTTGACTTTGGTTCTACTGGTATAGATGATACTTGGAAAACATATTTTTTTGTTACCATACATGCAATCTTTGTACCTATGGTTTTGTTTGGGGGTTCACTGTTTGCTGCATTTGTTCTTATAAGTCCTATTTTCTTGCTTGCGATAGGAATATTGTCTATCACATCTGCAATGTTCTTATTTCTCATATCTGTTGTACTTGGAATATTGGTATCTGGAAACAATAGACAAAATTATTTACGCGAATATTCAGAATATAATCTGTTATATACCTAGATTACACACTTTTAGATACAATATATATAAATAAATAAAAAATAAAAAAAAAGTTAATATGTAATTTTATTGTAATAAAAGAATTCAATGCCATTACACTTAGTTAATAGAAGTTAAATTTTTATTGTGTGCGACTTTTTTCTAGTCAACAGCAACTTACTGACTTATAGAAAAAATTTTTGAAAAAAAAAAAAAATTTTATTTTCAAAAAAAAATTGCCATGAGACTTTAGTGTGTGGCGGCGAACTCTCAGTGCCGCCTGGTCAAAAAGGACTGTTAGCGTGGAACTCATTTCAGACTCAATATTTTTTGATGGAAACAACACAATTCTCTTTGTCTTTGTGTGGGAAGCAAGAATATATATTGTTTGTATCACTTGGTATATTCTCAAACGAGTTCCACGCTAACAGTCCTTTTTGACCAGGCGGCACTGAGAGTTCGCCGCCACACACTAAACTCTCATGGCAATTTTTTTTGAAAAAAATAAAATTTTTTTTTTTTTCAAAAATTTTTTCTATAAGTCAGTAAGTTGCTGTTGACTAGAAAAAAGTCGCACACAATAGTACTTTTGAAAATAAAATTTTGAAAAAAAAAATTTTATTTTTTTCAAAAAAAAATTGCCATGAGAGTTTAGTGTGCGGCGGCAAACTCTCAGTGCCGCCTGGTCAAAAAGGACTGTTAGCGTGGAACTCACTTCAGACTCAATATTTTTGGATGGAAACAAAAAAATTCGTCTTGTCTTTGTGTGGAAAACAAAAATTATAAGTTTTTGTATCATTCTGTTCATTCTCAAGGGAGTTCCACGCTAACAGTCCTTTTTGACCAGGCGGCACTGAGAGTTCGCCGCCGCACACTAAAGTCTCATGGCAATGAAAAAATAAAAAAATAATAAATTTTTTTTTTATTCAAAAAAAATTTCTTTAAGTCAGTAAGTTTCTATTGACTAGAAAAAAGTCACACACAATAAAAATTTAACTTCAATTGCCATGAGAGTTTTTTCAAATTAATAAAAACTTGAAAAACAAAAAAAAATACATATATAAATGTGATATAATAAATATAATACAGCTAAATTTTTTATATATATATTTTTTTTTTAACACTTTTTTGTTGATATCACATTTTTACACATAAAAATGCAGAATAAATTTAAGAAAAACAAAAATATATATTATATATCTAAATGAACTTTTAAAAAAAAAACAAACAACAAAAAAGTTATTACAGAAATTAAAAAAAACTCTGTTTAGATGAATACTTTAGCACAGATTCAATCTTGGCCTCAAGCTGACAGTTCGAGTTTTCTTTTAGATGGTATTTATACCTGTCTCCATTTTGGGCTATTTATTGTCATACTCTACGTATTTGTTGTATACATAGGAATAGCTTTTGTATGGAGATTACTTTTAAATTCAAGTTTTGGTGAAGAAATAAAACATATGAATTCTTCTTTGGACATCATCGGGTCAGTGTTTATATTTGTATATTTTTATATCTGGCTGACTGAGTATATGGTGGGCTATTCAGATAAACCAAAAAAATTGCGACAATTGCTAAACAAAATAAAACAGATAGGATTGTTAATAAACAAAGCCTTAGAAAACAAACAAATTAAGAATGAAAGAGAAGTGATTAGTGAATATACTACAGCCCTTTTAATATGTGTTCATAAATTGTTTGTACCTTATTCAAAGCCCAGTTTTACATTTCGTCACCATCAAACTCTAAATAGTTTGATATATAACGAGACATCGCATTCGAAAGAAATACACAAAAAAAAACTAAATGTTATCTTGGACCTGACATCAGATTTTATTGAATACACTCACAAAATATCAAAAGCTTTTGATATAAATGTTTCTTTAATAGATTCTATTTTTAAGGAATTATTAGAATCCTTGTGCAATGCTGACATCGCAATGAATGTAAGGAGTCCACTAATTTTTAAGAAACATTTGATATTTTCACTGTATTTATATTTCTTTGTGTGGATTCCTATATCAATAGGAAGTACTGTCAGCGATACATATTTTTTGCTAATATATCCACTAATAATGTTCATATTAACTGGACCTTATATATACAGAAAATGGCTTGGAGACCCATTTAGACCTAATCCTCCGATCGTGTACAACGATTACTTGTTTTGGCTGGAGGAATATGTAGACTTTATAAATAAATATTAAAAAAAAAAAAAAAAATTATTTATTTATTTTTATTTTA
>Ga0196976_1001285_pt1 | contig 11721 bp, 20 predicted proteins | sample S3v_513CmetaG_FD_148644 | JGI IMG/M metagenome (GOLD analysis project Ga0196976, IMG submission 148644) | Soil microbial communities from Anza Borrego desert, Southern California, United States - S3+v_5-13C | ecosystem: Environmental > Terrestrial > Soil > Desert | place: USA: California...
GAGCAGACCTGCATTCACTTCGAGCGCCGCGCGGTACGGCGCGTCCGGCGCGTACGTGGGACAGCCGGCTGCCAGCTGCGCGTCGCAGGGCTGCATCTGTCTGATCGCGACAATGCGTCCCGTGGCGTCCGCGAAGGCAATGTCGAGCGGGATGCGCGTGCGGAACATCCAGAAGCCGGCCGTCGGGGGCTGGTCGCGATCGTAGAGAAACAGCATGCCGGCGGAGTCGGACAACGCGCGCCGCTCCATGAGTCCCATGGTCTTCTGCTCGCCGGTGCGCGCGACCTCCGCGAGGATCCGCATCGTGTCAGCGCCGGTGGAGAGATATACGGTCGCCGTATCGAACTTCACGATCACAGACGCGTCGACGGTGTCCGCATCAGAGTCCGCGCATGCACCAAGGAGCGCTGCTGCGACGAGCGCTCGAGTGAGGCGCAGGAAGGCAGCGAAGCGCTGGGTCATTCGACGATTTTCCAGAAGGAATCCTTGCGTGTGATCTTGCCGTCGGAAAACTCGAGCAGGTCGACACCGCGCACATTGATCTCCTTGCCCGCGAGCGTCGTGCCGGTCAGCGTCCATTCCGACACACCAAAGTCACCGCAGGCCCAGTGGCGGTCGTCGCCGTAGTGCACATTCGGGATCCCCTCGAAGCGCTTCGCGAGGCCGGCGCGGACCTGCGTCTTCCCGGCGAAGCGGTCACCGCGCGGACGGGCGCCTCTTGGCATGTAGAACTCGCAGTCGTCGGCAAAGTAGTCCATGATCGCGTCGAGGTCATGGCGATTGAACGCGTCGAGAAAACCCTTGAGGACATCAATGGAAGCATGTGCAGGCATCCCATCCCTTTGCAATCTGGTCCGTGGCTGACGGTATGGATTTACACGAAGGTGCTGCCCGCCGCTATGATCATCGAGGCTCATCACCGTGCCATCTTCGACATGCGAATATTTCTGAGTGGCGCTACGGGCGTCATCGGCATACGTGCAATTCCTCTCCTGATGCGCGAGGGACACCAGGTCACCGCGGCGGTGCGGACCCCTGAGAAGGCGCGACGCGTCGAGGCACTGCGCGCGACGCCGCTCCAGATCGACCTGTTCGACGCCAGCGCCGTACGGAGTGCCATACGCGGTCACGACGTCGTCATTAATCTCGCCACGAGCATTCCGCCCTCATCGCGCGCGATATTGCCGTGGGCATGGAAGGAGAACAGCCGGGTGCGACGCGAGGTATCACGCAATCTCGCGCAGGCGGCGCTGGCAGAAGGTGTCTCCCGGTTCGTCCAGGAATCGTTCGCGCCCATTTACGCAGACGCCGACGACCAGTGGATCACCGAGCGGTTTGCGGTGAAGCCGGCCGCGTACAATCGCGCGGTGCTCGACGCCGAATCCGCGGCCACTGGATTCGCTGCCACCCAAGGATCCGGCGCTGCGGGGGTCGTGCTGCGCTTCGCCCTGTTCTACGGTCCCGACAGCGACTTCCTGCAGGACATGGCGCGCGCCGCGCGAAAGGGGATCGCCATGGCAATGGGGCGGGCGGACGGCTACATGTCGCTGATCTCGCACGACGACGCCGCGTCCGCGGTTGTCGCCGCGCTGAATGCGCCATCTGGCATCTACAACATCGTGGATGACGAGCCGCTCACGCGACGGGAGTTCTACGACGCGCTGGCGCACGTGATCGGCGCACCGCCGCCACGGTTTCCCCCCAGTTTCCTCTGGCGATTGTTCGGCTCCATCGGCGAAACCCTGGCGCGATCGCAACGCATCTCGAACGCGAAGTTCAAGTCGGTGACTTCCTGGAAGCCGAGCTACCCATCGGCGCGCGAAGGTCTTGCGGCCGCCCTCAGCTCATGAGGGCGTGGGGAAGAACAGCTGGTTCCCGTCAGGGTCATCGACCTGGAGCGTATCGTAACCCCACCAGGTTTCCGTTGTTGGAACGGAGCGCCCGAGGAATTTCTGACGGAGGGCGGCAAGGCCTTCCGCAGTCAACTCGATGAAGAGGCGACCGCGGTCAGGCCGCGTGAGGTCCTGGCAGAGGATGATCTCGCACTCTCCGCGATTGACCTGGCACACCGTTCCGGTACCGTCGGCCTCGTGCCAGGCCTTCGTGAAGCCGAGCATCTCGACGTAGAACGTCGCGGCGCGATTGACGTCGGCGACGAAGAACACCGGCCGGGAGTACCATCGGTGAGCGCGAGAGCTGCGCATCGCGCCTCATCCCTTGTTCTTGTCGTCCCAGAGCATCGGCTCCCAGAGCTCGACCTTGTTTCCGTCCGGGTCCATGATCCACGCGAACTTGCCATTCTCGTGCGACTCTGGCCCCTTGAGCGTCGGCACGCCGCCCGCGCGAAGCTGCTCCAGCAGCTCGTCCAGGTTGTCGACGCGGTAGTTGATCATGAAGGAGGACTCGCTCGGGCTGAACCACTTGCTGTCGTGCTTCGCGACGCTCCAAACGGTCAGTCCGCGATCTTCAGCCTTGTCCTCCGGCCATTTGAGGATCGCACCGCCAAAGTCTTCCAGCGTCATGCCGAGGTGCTTCTGATACCAGGCGGCGAGTGCGGCGCTGTCGCCCTTGCTCTTGAAGAAAACACCGCCGACTCCGGTGACTCGCGCCATCAACGTCCTCCTGTACGGCGACAGTTGAGATTATCATGCACCCCAAGCCTTGCGGCAAGTCCCTCGTGCGAAGCCAGACTTCGCGGCTCATCTCAACCAGGGAGTGCGATGGCTGAACACGCGGTGGTGGTCGCTGGCGCGGGACCGACCGGATTGATGCTCGCGGGCGAGCTGGCGCTGGCTGGCGTGGATGTCGCACTCGTGGAGCGACGGCCCAACCAGGAACTCGAGGGGAGGCGCGCAGGCGGCCTGCTCACACGCTCCATCGAGATCCTCGATCAGCGCGGCATCGCCGACCGGTTCATCTCGCAAGGACACCAACACGCAGTCTCGATGTTTACCGGGGCCAGATTCGTGACCGACCTCCCGACCCGCCACAACTATGTCCTCGGCCTCACCCAGAAACACATCGAGCGCATTCTGGCGGAATGGGTCGTTGAGCTCCAGGTGCCGATTCACTACAACCTCGAAGTCACCGGCTTCACCCAGGACGAACGCGGAGTCGACATCCAGCTTTCCGATGGCACCCGCATGCATGCGCAGTATCTCGTCGGGTGCGATGGTGGCCGCAGCGTCGTTCGCAAGACGACTGGCATCGAATTTTCCGGGTGGGACGCGACGACGAGCTGGCTCATGGCGGAGGCGGAGATGGCGCAGGAACCCAAGTGGGGGTTCCATGAGGACGCGCGCGGCAAGCATGCGATCGGCAAGGCGGAAGGTGGGTTTGCCGGCGTCGTGCTGATCGAGCCGCAGGTCGGACGCGAGGGACAACCGACGCTCGACGACATCCGTGAGGCGCTCGTCGCCGTGTACGGCACCGACTACGGCATTCACAATCCCAGGTTCATCTCCCGCTTCACCGACATGACGCGTCAGGCCGCCGCGTACCGGGCCGGGCGCGTCTTCGTGGCAGGCGATGCTGCGCACGTGCACTCGCCCGTGGGCGGGCAGGGACTCAACATGGGAGTGCAGGACGCGATGAACCTCGGATGGAAGCTGGCGCAGGTAATCAAACAGACGGCGCCAGAGACTCTCCTCGATTCATACCACGCGGAGCGTCACCCCGTCGCAGCGCGGGTACTGCGCACCAATCGCGCGCAGGTGTTGCTCGCCCGCACCGACGATCACACCAGGGCACTGCGTGACACGCTCAACGAGATATTCGGATTGGATGAGCCGAGCCGGTACCTCAACGCCATGATGGCCGGTCTTGATATTCACTATGACCTTGGCGCGGGGCATCCGCTGCTCGGGCGGCGGATGCCGGATCAGGATCTTGCCACCGCCGGCGGGCCGATGCGCGTCTACACGTTGCTGCACGCGGGCCGGCCGGTGCTCATCAACTTCGGTGAGCCCGGTGCGATAGGGATCACGCCGTGGCGTGATCGCGTGCAGGTTGTCGACGCGAGGTATGCCGGCGCGTGGACCCTTCCTTCACTGGGCGTGGTCGACGCGCCTGCCGCGGTCCTGGTGCGGCCGGACGGTTACGTCGCGTGGGTGGGGGACAGCAGTCAGGCGGGGCTCGTCGAGGCACTCACTACCTGGTTCGGGCCGCCCGCTGCGCCGTGAACGGGCTAGTTGCCTCGGCCGAAGCTGAGGATGCTCCAGATCAGCAGCGCTGCGGCCAAGAGCTGGAGGGCAAGTGCGACGCGGTCCATGCGACGCAGTGCGAGGAGAGCCCAGAGCCCCGCGGTTGATGATCCCAGGAGCAATACCGTCGAACGGCGGCCGCTATCGCCCGGCAGCCATTCACGAAACGTCGCATAGAAGTAGATGCAGCCAAGCAGGGCGCTGAGCGCCAGCGACCAGTGCGCGATCCGGTACCATCTGCGCTCGGTGAGGGCGGCGGTCGACGTGGCTGTGCTCATGGATAATTCCTCATGGTTCCGGAACCTGACTCACGTGACCGCCCGCGACGCGCCATGCACCGACGTCACCACGAGCCCAGACACGGGTGTAGCGATAGGTGCCTTTATGGAGCGCGCCACCGACTTCCACCGCGAGCCGCGCCCGGAGCGCCGTAATTACAACATTGGAATCGATCCGTTGGACTCGCAACTCCTCCGGTTCGTGCGTGCGAAAGCGCACGGCGCCGGTTTCATGAGCGGACAGGTCCTGAGCCTTGGTTCCGAGTTGGCCGTCCGGTCCCGTGAACAGCAGGGTGTCGGCGATGAGCGCGTCGAGTGCACGAACATCAGCGGTGAGTTGCGCCGCGCGTAGCCGTGCTTCCAGTTCGACGAATTCCGGGTCCGCGGGCCCAACCAGCGCGGATTGCATGCGGGCGAGATCGAGGCCGATCATGAACAAGTCTAACTCGCGGCCATCGGCATCATCCCCTCGTTATGCATCCGCATCGGAAGCTCCGCCACGCAGTTGGCCCCAACGAGGGCTGTTGCTTCGCGAAGGGAGGACCCCACCGCTTCATAAGCCGACTCTGGCGTCAGCATGCCGCCAGACCAGAGGCGTCCCTCAGGCAATTCGACCCACCCGATAGGCACGCCGACGTGAAGCACTCTTAAACGCACGTTGGAACGGAGTGAATCGTCACTGGCCATTGGCGTCCGCTGAGCTCCTCGCTAAATGGCTGATCGACGACGCCCAGGCGCAATCGGCGTCTGATAGAGCTGCCTGACCGCGCAGGAACCGACTCGCGCGGGCGAGAAACGCCAATGGCGCAGCGCGGCGCGCGCGCCTGCGATGAGTTCCCGATCGCTCGCGCGAAGAACCTTGAACGACAGGGAGTCAGCCAGACCCGTAGTGTCGACCGTGAATTGCACCAGATTTGGCGGCGACAGCTCCCGGCTTTCGACCGGGACGACATGAAGACTCGAATCGCCGCGGAAGCTGGCTGGCGCGTCCACCTGAAACTCAAAGTAGATCTGAGTCGGGCAGGAGCCAGGAGCTTGTGCGGCGGCATGAGTCCCCGAGAGGCAGACGAGGACGAGCAATCTCAGAAGGCGCATGTCGACCGTCTCAGAATACCATCAGTTGCCGTACAATCGAACTCTTCGAACCGGATCAACACGGTGCAGCTGCGTCGCCGAAGGCGCAAGGGTTTGACCGCGGCGCCGCGTCTGGATTACTCAATCGAGCCGCTTTGTGACGACGGCGGATTCAACTCCGCGTTTGTTCGCGTGCGCAATGCATCACGCCGGCGAACGTGTCGCCGGAGCTGAGCTCCGACCACCAGCGCCGTCGCGCCCGAGTAGTACAGCGCCGTCTGCCAGGACAGGACCGCGAGACCTGTACTCCCGAGATTGGCCAGCGTGCCGCCCAGGAAGTCGATCACAGCGCCGCCAAGCAGCGCGAGGGCGCCGCCGCCAATGAAAACGCTGCCCAGCCGCGACGCCTTCGGCGACGTCGGCTTCGGTATCGGAGTTGACGTCATTGCGATGTCAGGACGCACGTCCCCGGCGCCAACGGAGCTGAAACTCGACCTCTTCGCTGTCGCGAGTACGCTCATGCTCGATGTTGAACACGGCGTCCTTCGGCACGTGCAGTCGCTCGCCTGCAACTTGGATTGTAAACGCGCGCCTTGATTCAACAGCTCGCGCAAGACGTCGTAGCTTGGCGGCAAACTGCCGCGCGGTGTAGGTGCGTTCGAGGTCACGCGAGCGTTTCTTCGTCATATGAAAATGATGGCAATTGCGAGTGGTGTGCGGATGACGCGCCGAGTCAACTGCGAACGCAACGCGTCCTCCGGCGGAGTTCAGGAAGCCGTTCCGGGAGGCGGACCCACTAGCGTAACATCGTGCTCCGCGCCCAGGGCGGCCAGCTGCGCGATCGCCTCGGGCGAAGGCGGTGGACCCGCTGGTGGGAGACTTGCTGCCGGCGCCGGCTGACTCACGGCGCGCACAAAACCTTCGAATGTCCCCGGCGCGCTGAGCACAAGAAGCCGGGCAGGCTCGGAACTCGTCACCCGGAATGCGTGGGGCACGCCGCGGGGGACCGACACGAAGCTGCCCCCCGGGCAGCGTCGCGCGCCGGCTGGAGAATGGAAGGTGACCTCACCTGCCAGGATATAGAAGAACTCATCAGTGGCGTCGTGCCGGTGCGTTGGCGTGGCGGATCCGGGCGGGGCCAGCTGTTCGAACACCGTGAGTGCCCCATCGGTCCGCGCGGATGGAAGCTTCGCCTGCATCAGCGTATCGAGGAACCAAAGCGCCTCTCCGGCGCCGGGCGCGACTACCTCCACATTACCTGTCACGGCACCAGTATCTCGGAACCGGCCGTCGACGCCACGGCCCGGGTGGAGCCGCAGCGACGGTTGTCCCGAATCCCAGCTGTCGTCTTGAGGCGATGCAGGTCGATCTGCGCGGTGTCGGCACGGCTGCGCGCCCCAGCGTAGGCAGCGGCGCACTCGGCCGGAGTATAGGGCGCGTGAAGTGGGGCGCCGACGAGGACCACGGCGATCCCCACCAGTACGACCAGAGTTGCAGCGCTGACCACGATCTTCCCAGGTGTCATGAGATTCCTACCATAGTGTCAGGCGGACGGCTCGGCTACGAGTGGATCACCTCGTGCCGCTCCAGCATGCCGATGAACTGCTCGAGTTTCCTCGCCCGCGTCTCGGCTCGTTTCACCGTCTGGATCCGGAACAGGATGGCGTATCGGTTCGCGCGGTTCAAGGTCGCGAAAAACGCCTTCGCTTTCGGGTGGGCGTCGAGCGCCCGTTGAAAGTCGTCCGGCACCGTGGCGGTGCGATGCGAATCGTACGCGGAGTCCCACTGACCGTTCGCCTTCGCGCGGTCCACAGCCTCGAGGCCGGGTGGTTGCATCCGGCCGCTCTCGATGAGACGCCGCACCTTCTCGCGGTTGATCTTCGACCAGATGCTGCGCTTGCCGCGCGGTGTGAACTTCTGGAGCCACGTCGCATCGTCGAACGTCTTCTTCTGCCCGTCGATCCAGCCATAGCAGAGCGCAACGTCGAGTGCCTCGGCGTACGACACCGACTTGACCGGCGCTCCGGCCTTGGCAATCCGCAGCCAGAGACCCGCGGCCTTGGCGTGCTGCTTCGCGAGCCACGCTTCCCACGTCGCCTCATCATTGAACAGGCGCACGGGCAACTCGGCGGCTTTTGAGGTAGTCACCGTGAAGCTCCTGCGCGTCGCCTGGGAGCCTTGGCTGCGCGTCGCTCCTGAACACGCAGCTTCGCAAGTTTCGTAATCAGAGCCAATGGCATCGGCTCGTCGAGGTCGAAGCGCAGCGTGCCCGCCCCCGAGCGATGGGCCTTCAGCTGCTTGCCATACCGGGCCATCATGCTCGCCGAAGCAGGATAGATGCTGACATGGTTTTTGAAGGCAGCCATGTAGAGCAGATACTTGCCGTCGAGATCAAAGGTCGCAATCCGATAGCTGATGCGCTCCGTGATATCGGGACTCGCCTTCCTGATCGCCGAGCGAATCGCGCGCAAGGCTTTGCGGGCCCTCGGAGGCGCGGCATTGATGTACTCGGGGACAGACGTTGCGGTTGCCATGGCCATCGGCCCTATGGCCGGCCCCATTCGACCGACCGGATGCCCAGGGCCCCGCCCGCATCGGCAACGATGACCGTGACCGCCTCGATGACCTCTTCTCCGACAATCGAGACGTAGACCCATCCTGCATCGCCGGGCTGCTTATCCGGCCAGTCATCCATGGCGAACTGCTCATCGAATTGAACGACCGTGCGTGAACCTTCCACGGAGTCGGGGAAGAGTCGGTGGAACTCTCGTTCCAGATGCGATGGCGACATCGTGTCTTGCAGAGAGGGAACAAGCAGCGCGTGGGCGCGCTTCCAGTCGCCGCTGTTGAGAGCGGACGCGAAAGCGACTGCAGTCTCAGCGTACGCCTTGGCCATTGTGTCCTGACTCCTTGTCTCGTGGCCCGGGTGCCCGAAAGAACAGAAGAACGCCGGCAGCGATAGAAGCCGCTCCAGCCCGCTGCATATATATACCCGAACCACACACGGCCGCTCTGGAGGCGAACCTCCGAGCGAGCCTGGCACTGAGGGCATATGAAGAGGCCCGCATCCAACCATGGCCAATACTCGCGGCAGGATGCGAGCAGCGCTTCAGCAACGACATCATGATTGCAGCTTGGACATGGCGGCACTACGCGAATCCTCGCTGGGTGGTGCGCAGTTACCGACGCCAGCCCCGTGCTTCTGCGCTTGGGCTTAACACTTTGCGGCCGACTAGAAAGACCCCAAACAGGACCGCGCTTACGACCGCCCAAAGCACCATTTCCAAGGGCCAGAGATTATGAGACGTAGCATCACGCAAGACCGCGATCACGAAATAGACCCACCAGGCCGCGAGCGGCATGGGAGGAACCCATGCGAGTAGTTGCCAGTCCTCAACAGAGTGCCGTGAGAGTTTCGCAGCCGCGAAGAGGGCGACGGCCGTAGGCGCGAAGGCGATGACAAAGCCGAATAGGTAACCCAAAAGGCATCCTTTAGTTGCACCGGTCCTTGTGCAACACCTAACGCACTGGAGTTAAGCCGCGGCGCTAAGTGCGAACTACTCAACCAAATTGCTTGGGATCGCCGGCAGCTACAACTCCTTGTCTTAGGCCGGCGCACTAGCAAAGTCTCGGCGCGCGCTCGCAGCGGTATGATCCGGCAGCGCCAGGATAAGGCAACTCAAATGCGCGTGAAAGCCTATTACCGGACCGGGTGGACCGGAGCCCTTCATTAGGGTCACGGATATAACGTCAGGCTTTGCACGGTCGACTGGCTCCATGCAATAACCGCAGGCGACTGCGTGCATGACATGGTCGTCCATGATCCTTCCGTGGAGCGATGGGCTCGGCCTAACGCCGGAGTTAAGCTGCGGCGCACCACTAACAATGCGGAAGGCGAGCGCAGCGAGCCAGCCGCCACCGAAGCGAGCGCCGTCATCTTCAACTCCTCGTTAGGCAGCAGCTGAACTTGGCGACATAGAGGCCGGAAAGCTCAATCCGCACGAACACGCATTTCAGCGACGCGGTCACCTACGGCAGGCTTCGGCTTCCAATCCGTTGGCTCCAAGGTGGTGTGGTGTACCCCCCGCTCACACCGGGGCTCGGCGGGACGGCGCTCACAGCACCAATCGATGTTGGGCCGCACCCCGAGTGCAGGTCACTTCTTCCCAAATACCTCCACAATTGTGGCAGTGGTCGCGCCCACGTTGCTGAATGTGTGATTTACGCCGCCCTTCAGCGCGAGTGACTCCCCTGGCGTGACCTCCCTCGGTGGTTCGCCCTCGACCGTGAGAATCATCTTGCCCGCCGCAAGCGTGAAGATGTGCCAGGTTGCATCGGCGTGATGATGCATGCTCCGCGTAGCTCCCGGTTCAGCAAAGTCTCGCAGGATCCGATAGTCGGGCGTGTCCGTCAGGACCATCCAGGAAATTCCCGGGTCCTCCGATATCGGTACCGCCCACCAGTGTGCACCGCCTAACTGCGCCAATAGCGCGAGAGGAGGTACCAGGGCGACGGCAACCAGCAAGGTGAAGATGACCGTTCGACGCTTCATGGTGTGAACTCCTGGGCGGGATCAGCTGTCGGCCCAACGAATATCGTTCTGCTGCGGTGGATCAAACACATTCGCGCGCGGAACTCGAGCGAAGCGAGTGCTTCGGCGCGTTCGCTACCCGCCGCCAGCTGCAACGCCTGTCAGGCAGCAGACCACGATCACTTTCGACTCCGCACGTACACGTAGTCTTCGCTCGCATCGGTGAGCCGCCAGGGGCCACCGTTTTCCGAGACCTCCTCAACGAATCGGAGGGTGTCGGCGGCCACTACAATCACCTGGCGGAGACGAAGCGCTCGATCAGCTCCAGCGTTCGCGAGGTAAAACATCCAACGGTCGCCCTCGGGTCTGCCGGCATAGCTCCACAACTGGCCACCGGAAAGCATGACCGTAACCGTATACGTGGAATCCGCTTTACGATAGCTGTAGATCATCATCTGTTCCTGTGCGCCCCTCGCGGACTCACTGACTCGTCGACAGACCATGTGCCGACGTCCACCGGCAAGCCATGTGCACGTATCGCGCGAAGGAACTGAGTCAACGCTCGTCCACATACCCTCAAATACGCCGAGCCGTTCATGCGCGGGCGACGGGGTGCTCTGAGTGTTCGGTCGGGACGCGGCAGATGTGCTCTGGGCAGCCACTCGGGAGGCCGAGAGAAGTATGGCCGCCATGCTCAAGGCGGCGAAACGGAGTCGAAATGAGTGCATCATGACGCGCGGGAACCTTGTCTCAGTAAATGGGCTGCATAACGCGCCGGAGTTAAGCTGCGGCGCACCATTAACAATGCGGCAGGCGAGCGTAGCGAGCCAGCCGCGTCCGAAGCGAGCGCCGGCAGTTCAACTCCTCGTTAGATAGCCGCATCGGGATTTAGACTAGTGAAGGCCGCATCACATCCAACAGGTCAGGATCGTGCGCGACCAGCAGATCTTCGAACTGCGACCAGCCATGCTGCCAGACATAGTGTGCCTCTGCATGGGAAATTGGCACCAGCCACACGATGACGGTACCCGGCACCGTCCGGCGGAAGGTGGCGAGGCTATCGGAGAAATAGACTGGAATGGCACAGTAGTACGCCTCGAGGACGGAACCGGGCACAATCGGACCAGCTGGACCGACGACCTCTCCTCTCAGCAGCGCGCGGTGACTATCGAGAAGATCGTGAGCAACAGCGAGCAGATTCGCCTCGGGCTGCAGACTCTCGAAGCGACGGTATGACGCGCCAAGAAGTTCCATACGAAATTGACGCTTGGACGCGGACTGAAGAACGTGCCGGCTCAGGCCTAAGGTGACATAGGACTGCGCATCACTAATGGGCGCCCCTTCGACGAGAGCAACCTGAACGCCGCGTTCACCAGAGACATCCGATCCGCGCGCAATACGCCCGAGATGCGTTTCGATGTGCTCGATGAGTCCAGGGTCGCGCGCTGCTGGCGCCCGTTGATGAGTGAGTCGAGGCAGGGCAGTCGCTGTGTAGGTGCCTTCTGGCTATCTAACGCACCGGAGTTAAGCCGCGGCGCTGAATGTGAGTTACTCAACCAAACTGCTTGGGGTCGCCGACGGCTTCAACTCCTCGTTAGGTCGCGTTGGACCAATGCTCGAGCGCGCTGCGCTTCGC
>Ga0196976_1001286_pt1 | contig 11717 bp, 12 predicted proteins | sample S3v_513CmetaG_FD_148644 | JGI IMG/M metagenome (GOLD analysis project Ga0196976, IMG submission 148644) | Soil microbial communities from Anza Borrego desert, Southern California, United States - S3+v_5-13C | ecosystem: Environmental > Terrestrial > Soil > Desert | place: USA: California...
GGGTGCTCCATCCTGAAAGTCTGGGGCAGCGAAATGCTCGACAGCGTGGTTGACGAGCAGGTGCAGATCTATGGCGGTTACGGCTTCGTCGAGGAGTATCCGGCGGAGCGCGCCTATCGCGACTCTCGCGTGAATCGCATCTTCGAGGGCACCAACGAGATCAACCGTCTGATCATCACCGGCTGGCTGATGAAACGCGCCATGAGCGGTCAGCTACCGTTGCTCCCCGCAATCAAGAAGTTGATGGACGAGATCATGTCGGGACCCGGGATGGGCGAAGACTTCGAAGGTCCACTGGCGGAAGAGCGCAAGATCGTGGCCAATGCCAAGAAAATTGCGCTGTTTACCGCAGGCGCGGCGTCGCAGAAGTACATGCAAAAGATGGTCGATCACCAGGAGGTCATGGGCGCGATCGCCGACGTTGTCATCCAGACCTTCGCGATGGATGCGGCCCTTGTGCGTGCGCAGAAGATGATCGAGTCGCAAGGCGAGAGCGGGGCACAACTCGCAGTCGCCATGACGCAGGTCTACATTGCAAACGCGATGAACATCGTTGAAAGTTCGGCGAAGAAGATCATCGCCGACGTAGCGGAAGGTGACATGCTTCGGACGCAAGCGGCGATCCTCCGCCGGCTGGTCAAGTACGATCCCATCAACGTCGTAGCGCTGCAGGAGCAGGTCGCTGCCCGCACGCTAGAGCTCGGAAAGTATTCGCTCGCATAGGCTGATGTAGATGGCTAGGGGCGCTTCCGCGGAAGCGCCCTTTTTTTGCGAGACACGTGAGCGGCCGGTTTTCAGCTCTTCGCTTCACGCTGCCTGCGGATTTCTTCCATAACGGAGCTTATGAGTTCCTTGGCTCCACCCAGTTGCTGCATGATGATTTGGATATCCATTGCTGGCTTGCCCGCCTGGCGGGCGCTCTGGCAATAGACGCCGTGCTGGCCCACGAGCGCAATAGCGTCGGTCAGCATGTCCAGGGAGACGGCCAGGCGTCCGCGTGGCATCCCCATTTGCGTTTCGTAAGTTTCGAGTTCCTGACGCTTGTCGTCGAAAACTGTCATTCAGCGAGTATATGACCCTCCGCAGAGGGCTTCCTTGCTCCGGAGGCGAGGCGAAGAGAGGTGGCGAAACTCAACGCGCGAAGATCGAAGCGAGCAGAAAACGGATGAAGAAGACGAGAAACGCAACAAGGGTGATCGTCCCTCCTATCACCACGGCGGCAATCTTCTTTTCGTTCTCGGGAGACGGAGGCGTTACGCCCAGGTACACGGCGTAGAAGTTGTGCATGAAGCGGAGGAATACACCGCGTTCTTTCGTCGTGTCTTGATCAGGCATGCAGCAGAAGGATAATCCCGGCTTGGGGGAGCAAGCAACCGGAGCCTGGTTGCCACGGCGTCATTCAGTGCCCTTGGAGATTGCCTTCTTAACCCCGCGATATCCAACCTTCAGGGAATCGAGCGCGTACTTACCCCCGACACTCAGTGCATTCGAGGTGTGCTGCTGTCCTACGGCGACAGCGTTCATCCCGGCGTTCCCGCCCAGAATCACCGTCTGCGCAGTCGATTCCGGGCTGATGCGTGCCCTTGCCATTTCGTTCGAGTCAATGGCGGCCAATAGCTCGTTGTCGAATTCCGGATACATCTTTTCTGCCAGCACCCACTTTGCCGAAACACTCCAATTGGCTCCGTTCATGGGCGCACCGAGTTCGCCGATGTTGATGAGCGCGGAGACCGGCAGTGGCTTCATGTCAGGACAGCGATCGCCACCGCACCCTGCCCTGCAATCTTCAATGCTGAAAAACGACGCGTGCTTGCCGCTGGAGATCCAGACCACCGGGCCGCGGCCCTCTGCCTCGAGAATGGCAGCAGTCGCTCCACTGCTGGTGTCGCAGACAGTATCCTGGTGTGCGGCGGCGTACCAGTGCGTCGCACGCCATGGCTCGGAGACAGTCGCCATCGAGGCACGCGTCACCAGGGCGGCTACATGCTCAACATCGAGCGGGTGTCCGAACTTCCCGCAGTCCTTTGCCCAGAGATGGTAATAGTGGATTTCGAGGACATCTGCTTCGGCCGTAGAACGCTTGCTGCGGAAGACCTGCCCATAGATGGTGCCGTTCCGGTCACCTGCCTTTGGCACCGCAAGCGAAGAGACAAATTGCGCCGGCGCGACATCGCAGTCCTGCGCACTTACCATAAATGTCGGACTGAACTGCTCGAGGATCGTCTGTTCAACGGCGTCGGAGAGCCCGTCACCATCCGTGTCCGGCGCGGCCTTCTGCGAGTGACCGAATGGCGCTCCGCCCGTCACCAATGTTACGAAAAGAACTGCGGTCAGCCAGCGCTTCATCGTTCTCCCATAGCACAGCAAAATCCTGAACAGAGTATCAGTTTGCGGCGCCGATGAAGATGACGAAGGGGACGAGTCAGAGTGGCGGTAGGACAGGCGCCATCGGCAAAAGAAAAGGCGCGGCGTCTTGCCGCGCCTGACAAATTCCGGCGGCTACTTTGCGGGGCTCACAACGACGCTTGCGTCGGTGTTTTCCCACATCAGGTGCATAGTGGCGCCACCGCCCTGGGCGGGAGTGAAGTTGATCTGCATCTGTTCCACGGGCGACTGAGTCTTCGCAACCTTCATGTCCACGCGGGCGAGGTCCTGCTTCTCGTCGTAGTTCGTTCCCCACTGCCCGGTCTGCTTATTGATGATGAGCTTCCAACCGTTCTCTGCCGGAAGCGTAAAGAGCGTGTACTTGCCCGCCGCGACGCGAGTACCACCGATCATCAGGTCGGCATCGGTCATCAACGTTGTCGCCTCGTTTGCGCCGGTGCGCCACACCTGGCCGTACGGCACCACTTCCCCCATGACCTTGCGTCCCCGCATGGAGGGCGCACCGTAGTCCACGATCACCTTCTTGCCAGCAATCGTAGCCTCGGCCTGTTTGCGCGGGCTGAGCGGCGCCTTCTGGGTCTGGCTGTGCGCGATGATGGTCACTGCGGCGAGTGCCAGCAAAACAAGAATCACTACAGGATGTCTACGCATGTTTCCTCCAGATGACATTGAGGATTGTTCCTGCGCGCGCCCCCACAGCGCGGAACCTGCCATCCAACTGCTCTCTCGATTGTACCGGGAGAGAGTTTCTGCGTCACCTGTCCCCCGCATCAGGGCAAGTTGGGGCATGGTTAAGGGGCAGTTCTGATTGCTTCACTGCCGGGTCTAGTAGACAATCGCCTAGATTCGAATCAGTCCAGTCGCTGCAGGTTATCTCATTGCTTTCCGCTGAGGGCACACAATCTCGCTTGCAAGCTCGTCTGAACGCCGCCTTTCTGGAACAGCTTCGCCCAGAGATGCAGGTTCTGATGCTGTGCGCTCAACGGGACCGAACTGAGCAGTCAGCAGTCCGCGTCAAGCGGCTTCTCCAGCGACCGCTGGACTGGAGATTTCTTGTTGAAGCCGCCGATTATCACGGGCTGACACCTCTCGCCTGGTTCCACTTGCAACGCGCTGTTGAGCACATTCCGGAAGAAGTGGCCAACAGGTTTAGGGCCGTTGGCTCGCAGGTCACCAGATCGAATCTCCTGCTGGCCAGCGAGCATGTGAAGTTGCTCAAGCTGCTCGGACCGAGTGCCCTGCCCTACAAGGGGCCGTTGCTTTCCGAGTATCTCTACGGAAATCTCGGCCTGCGTCCCGCGGTAGATATCGACATCATCGTTCCTCGCGGCTCTGCAAGCCACGCGATCGGAGTCCTCCTAGCGCAAGCGTTCTCGATGGATCCGCCGTTGAACGAGGCCCAGATTGCAGCCGCAGTGCGGTGGGGCAGCGAGATGACAGTCACCAAGCCAAGTGTAGCGCTTGACCTTCACTGGGCCATTGCGCCGGGAGGGTTCGGCCTAAAAGTGGACCTGGAAGGAATTGTCGCGCGGGCCTCGCATAAAACTATAGTAGGCTCGGTGCTTTGGCCTTCCGCGGAGGACCAACTCATCCTGCTCGCCGTTCATGCTGCAAAGCACCTCTGGCGCAAGCTGCTGTGGATGGCCGACGTTTCAGAACTGTTGGAACGTGAGCGCTCGGTGGATTTTGGAGTGGTGCTGAAGCGTTCGCAAGAGTGGGGCTGCGAGCGCATGGTCCTGATCACATTGCTGATTAGTCAAAGGCTATTCGGTGCAGCCGTGCCTAAAAGCGTGCTGCAGATGGCCGAGAACAGCGGACCCGTATCACAGATCGCCGCTAAGTCCACTGCCGCCATGCTCTCGCTGACGGACCTGACCCTGAGCCGAGCTCGGCACTTTTCAATGCTGCTGATGCGTGAGCAAATGGGTCAGAAACTACGTTATGCGTGGGGTATCGCGTTTGAACCGCAATGGGGAGATCTGATTTCAACTCCGCTCCCGGCGTGGGCCGGCTGGGCGTATCCGTTCGTGCGCATGTTTCGCCTGACCCGTATCGTTGGCTGAGCAATTACTGAGTAGGAAAACCGTTTGACCATGCAAAGCAAGATCGACCGCCAATCCGTCATAAAAGCCAGCAGCTCGCAGGTTTCCTGCCGCCTAGGCGAAGAGACTGTTGTTCTGCAAGTGGATTCCGGTCGCTATATGGGAATGGACCCTGTGTCCACGACCATCTGGGAATTCATCCAGCAACCCCGCAGTTTTCACGAGCTTGAAGCTTATCTACTCGAGGAGTACGACGTTACTCCGGAGCGCTGCGAAGCGGATCTGCTCGAGGTACTGGAAGAGCTGCTGGAGAGTGGGTTGATCGAGGTCATGAATGCGCGCCCTTCATAGATTCGTGGCACTGCCCCGAGCGCGAAAGCGGCTGCTGCTTCGCAGCTTGCTGGAGGTGCTGCGGGCATCTGTACAGGTCCACGTCCTGCGCTACTCTCGGCCGCGACACCTCGGGCTTGAAGACGTTCGGCACCGTTATACCTATTTAGTGGATGACGTGGTCTGGGCGGTTTCACGCATGGCTGCATTCGTGCCTGGCGCGACCTGCCTTGTTCAGGCTCTTGCGGCCCAACGTCTATTACTCGGATCGGGCCATCCCGCACGGCTCTGCATTGGTGTTCACAAGTCGCAAGGCACTCCCCTGCTCGCGCATGCATGGCTCGAGTTGGAAGGGCGAATCATCCTCGGCGAGTATGCAGGCGGTCAACTCGTGCCGCTTCCTCTAGAGGACATTCGATAGCCATGGAAGCCGTATCACTGGAATCCGTGACGAAGGTCTTCCGGCACCGCCCTGCATTGTTCAACTGGCTCGGTACAGAACGAAGCGGGGCGACACGCGCGGTCGAGCGAGTCACGCTCCGGGCGGATGCTGGTCAGGTCCTCGCGCTTCTCGGCCCGAACGGCAGCGGCAAGACAACGCTCTTCCGCCTGATCGCCACCATGCTGCTTCCTGATGAGGGGCGCATTCTCGTCGGCGACACAGAAGCCGTGGTACACACACAGGCGGTGCGGCGCAAAGTAGGCTTCGCTGTCGCCAGCGAGAGGTCGTTCTTTCCACGCCTCACTGCGCGCGAAAACCTGGCCTTCTTCGCATCACTGGAGGAAGTGCCAAAGGCGATCCGCAGTTCGCGTATTGAAGAGGTTCTCGAAATTGCCGAGCTCTCCAGTAACGCCGACACGCTCGTACAGAAGTTTTCCAGCGGCATGTATCAGCGATTGGGGATCTCGCGCGCTCTTCTGAAACGACCGTCTGTCCTGCTGCTCGATGAGCCGACCCGAAGCCTCGATCCCGGCGCCGCTGAACACCTTTGGAAGTGGGTACGAGACTTCGGCATCAAGCGGTCGACGGTGCTCATCGCGACGCACAACTTTGAGGAGGCGAGCGCAGTCGCAGATTCCGTTGCAGTGCTGAGCAAAGGCGTACTTTTGAGCCGGAAGTCGCTTTCAGGGCGCATCGGCGTTGATGAGTTGCGGTCGTTCTATTTCGAGCAGGTGGACGGCGCGCGACATTGGGAGAGGAGCGTGCATGCTGATCGATAAATTGGTGGCCGTCGCTCGGCGCGATCTTCTCACAACCGTGCGATACCGCGGCGGTTTACTGGTCCACATTGCCGGCATGCTGGCCGACATCGCCGGTGCGTACTTCCTCGCGCGTGCGATTGGGTCAGGATTCCGCCCCGACGGTGTTGATTACTTCTCGTTCTTGCTCGTCGGTACTGGCGTCGCACAGATGCTGCTGGTCGCAATCTCTACATTCGTGCTTGCTATCCAGGAAGCACAAGTGACGGGCACGATGGAGGTGTTGATGACGACCTCAACGCGTCCATTCGTTATCGTGCTACTCGGCGCCACCTCAGCATTCATGGGTCGCGTGGTGTCGCTCGCCTTGTATCTATCCGTTGGCGTTTTCGTCTTCCGCGCGCCGGTGCAACACCCGAATCTGCTGACGTTCCTGATTGTGCTGGTGCTGGCGATCGCGACCTCCGTTGCGCTGGGAATCCTCGCGGCCGCCGTGCAGATCATTTTGCAAAAGGGCAGCGCCGTCGTATGGCTCTTCGGATCGGTCGTCTGGCTCTTCTCCGGAGTGATTTTCCCCGTTGGTGTGCTTCCGCAACCATTCCGCGCGGTCGCCGAAGCGATTCCAGTCACGCATGCGATGAACGGCTTAAGGATGGCCTTGTTGCGTGGTGCTTCGCTTACGGACGTGGCTGGGCCCGTGCTGGTCTTGTGCGGCTTTGCATTGGTTCTTGTGCCCGCAAGCCTGTGGGCGTTTTCGGCGGCGCTGAATCACGGACGCCGCGCCGGAACGCTGTCCTTCTACTAGACCGCGGCAAATTCGCTGGGATCTCAGCGCCTACGCGATTGCAGGAGTTCTTTTCGCTTTCCGGCAATCCTCGAGGACCAGGTTGCACAAGTCCTCCAGGCGGGCGGGATCAGTATGCGGCGTCAGGGTGCGCAGCCGGACGGATGCTGTGACTTGCCCGAGGAAAGCAAAGTCGCGTGCACGTCGTGACGCATCCTGGAGATAGGACGTGTAGGTGTTCCCTACCAATCCAATCAGCGCGTCAGCGGGCTTGATCTCGCCCAAAAAAGGAGCGCTGTCACTGTCGCTGCGCTGTCGCAGCAGGTAAAGCGTCTTAAGGCGGATCTGGGCCGGATCGGATTGCGTCGCTTCGCGGCTGATCTCCAGGTATCGCTTGTCGAAGGCTGTGCTCAAGCGCGGCAGAGCATCGTCCGAGCCGAATAGCATTTTCACAGAACTGGGCCAGAGTCGGATCCTCGATGGCCCGGGCTGCACGAGAAACCCACCGTTGTGCGAGCGCAGCGCCAGCACGTCGTCGCTGAGCACCTGATACCCGCGTTCAGCAAGCGCGGCAGCAATCGTGGATTTTCCTGCTCCGCAATCGCCCACGAATCCAATGACACCACCCTCGGCAGCAGCGCAGCTCGCGTGCAACGACGTGTAGCCGCGCAATTGAAGGACAAACCCCAGCACCGGGCCAACAAGGTACATGCAAGCGGTGCTAAACGACTGCGACGACGGCCACCATGTCCAGACGCTGGTTCCAGTCGCATCGATCAGGAATTCGATCCCTCCGGCATACCGGAGCAGGAACATTTGATAATCATGAATTGCCCAAACCCGCAGGTTCGGTTCAGAGTCCTCGTCGGCACATTCAGTGGAGTAGAGAACCCGCTCTCGGGCAAGGTCAAGGTCCAGAGTCCAGGCTGGACGCTCACCGACCATGACTCTCAGGTCCGCAGGCCCGAACTCGGCGACCCTGCTCAAGCCGTAAATCGGTACGCTGGATTGGATTCGCAGACCGTAAAGCCCGTACATTGTTTCTCAACTCCGGTCGTGTAGGCCGCTGGCATGAGGCGAAGGTAACCCGATTCGCGAGCACGTCATGGGCTAGAACGCGCCATGACTCGTTTCCTATGCTCGGGTCGAGCTACCTCGAATGAAGGCTTGGGGTAGCGTCGCCGCCCCTTGTACCGAGGTTTTGAGTGATCTCCCTCATGTCGCCGTACTGTACGACACTGGGCTTGGAATAGTTTCTTTTCGGCTTCCTAGAATCCTGTTGTTTTTCCACGCCTCACCCTCCGATCTCACCTTAATAAGCCATTTGGCGAATGTAATCGGCCGCAACAGAGTTCGTGTGCCCCACGCAGTTGAACTAATCTTGTCGTCCGAGATTTCCAAACGGTCCAAGTTCAGGAATTCATGCGCTTGCAGTAGTTCGTTTCGGAACTCGCGATCTGTTGGTGCACTCAGGAACGCTGCCCGCACCGGATCGCCTTGCAAGGTAGTCTTCGGACGCAAGATGACTCGTGTCGGAAGCATGCCACAACATGCCTGCCTTATCAATTTCTTACTTAGGCACCAGGGTACAGGGGCTAACCCCAGGACCATTTCTATAACCCTCACGTCGAGGAAGGGCTGAACGACATTCAAGGCGAGTCCGGTGAAACTCGGATCCAGTACGTCGAGAACGCCTGCCCAGGCTGGAGAGGTCATGGCTTCGTAGCTGTCCACGCGTTCGTGATGCTCTGGCAGCGTTCGTGGGCTGTGCTGTTCCCTCCACCGCTCCTGCATGCCCAGGCGCCGTGCGAAGTCCTTGTTGATCCAATCCGGAAAGCGCTCTTGTTCTCTTACTTTCTGCAATGCCGTCCGAAGACCTATCGGCGGCGGACTCCCAGTCTCCTTTGTGTAGCGAACAGCGTCCCTGAACAGTCCTACGACTTCAAAGCGCATCAGCTTCCTGCGGAAGTGCTTCGCTTGGTGCAGGAACAGCAACGCGTCCCCATCGAAGCCCATCATTACGACTCGGACTTCCTTTGCCGCCGCGCCATAGAGCCGGTGTCGCATTATCTCCAGCGGATTGTCCACCGGCTCGGGCAACGGCAGCCCGCCAGGATTCCAGCCCTCATACAGGCTCGACTCGCGATCAACCTCTACGAATCGAATCGGGATGCCAATGTGGCGCGCCGCGGACTCGGCGTACGATCGCTCGTTGTCGGCGATAAGATTAGAGTGAAAGGCAGAGAAAGCCGTCACCTGTCCCGCTGGTGAGCGCTCGCGCAACACGTCTTTCGCAAATGCCGCGAGCAGTGGCGAATCAAGTCCACCACTCATCAGCACCCCGACTCGATCATCCGGGACTCTGTCGCGAACTGCCTCTTTCAGAACAACCCGGAAGCTTTCGACGACGTCCTGCTCGTGCTTGTACGGGAGCGGTTCCGGGAGGCTCAGTTCCCAGAAACGTCGCAACGAGACGCCTTCGGCCGTAATATTGGCGCCATGAGCAGCTGGCAGACGTCGTATGTCGCAATAGAACGTTCGATCCTTATGCCAGTTTTCGCCGAACATCAGGAAGTCAGCAACGGCAAGTTCGTCTAGCGAGCAGCTAACGTCGCTTTCGCTCAACAGGCACTGCAGAGTATTGCTGAACAGATATCCGTCGGCGGTCCGGGCGTAGTACACGGGCCTCACGCCCACGCGGTCACGGGCAACGAACCCAGACCGGCGCTTCTCGTCCCAAATGACGAATCCAAAATCGCCGTTCAGATGCTCCAGGCAATTCTCACCCCACAAGCGATAGGCGGCCAAAATAAGAGCTGCGTCCCCATCTTCGTTCGTGGCAGCAACGTTTTCGGAATTCAGCTCCTTGATGAGTTCAGCACGGGAGTCGAGGCGAACGTCTCCGGTCATGGAGAGTCCGCCGATGGTTATCGGCAGTACCCGATCCGCCCCCCTTCGCTCAACCTTCAGCATTGCGGCGCACAGGTGCACGCCGTCGGCTCGCAAGATCGTGGTGCCATCAGGCCCTCGGAACCGCAGCGATTCCGCTAGCTTCTCGTATGCCCGCCGAGAGGCGGGGTTCCTGCTTATTGCAGCAAACCACCCGCTCATGACAGCTCACTTCCGATCGAGTTTTGTTGGGCCACCTGCAACACGCACCAGTTGAAATGGGGTACTTGGCGCGGATTGTACCAAACAACCGGATGATCCCCGTCTTGAGTTCAAGTTGGGAACGGCCCTCGATCGCGCACCCGAGCACTGGTAGAATTGAAGGAAAGCTAGCGCTCGCGCGCACACCCCCGCAATTCCACAGGAGAAGATCGATGAAGGATGCGTTCATCTGCGACGCAGTGCGGACGCCATTCGGCCGCTATGGGGGCGTGCTCGCCGCGGTCCGCGCAGACGACCTTGCTGCCGTGCCTCTCAAAGCACTACAGGAGCGCAACCCTGGTGTGCAGTGGGACGCCGTCGGTGACGTGATCTTCGGCTGCGCAAATCAGGCTGGCGAGGACAACCGTAACGTCGCCCGAATGGCACTGCTGCTTGCGGGATTGCCTGTCGAAGTGACCGGGACCACCGTGAATCGCCTGTGCGGTTCGAGCATGGACGCCGTGGCGCTCGCCGCAAGCGGCATCAAGGCGGGCGAACAGGAACTCGTCGTCGCAGGCGGAGTGGAAAGCATGTCACGAGCGCCTTTCGTGATGGGCAAGGCCGACTCTCCGTTCTCCCGATCGCTGAAGATGGAAGACACAACCATGGGCTGGCGGTTCGTCAACCCGCTGATTAAGGCGCAGTACGGCACCGACACCATGCCCGAGACCGCCGAGAACGTCGCCGAGCAGTTCAACATTTCGCGCGACGACCAGGACCGCTTTGCCTTCTGTTCGCAGCAGCGCACCGCAAGCGCAATGCGCTCCGGCGCACTGGCCCAGGAAATCGTACCCGTCCCTCTCCCTGGCAAGCGCGGCGAAACACAAGAGGTCAGCGTGGATGAGCATCCGCGCCCGGACACCACGATCGAGGGCTTGGCCAGGCTGAAGCCCGTCGTGCGCCCGAATGGCACAGTCACTGCCGGCAATGCATCCGGCATCAACGACGGAGCCTGCGCGCTCATCATCGCATCCGAAGATGCCGCCAAGCGGCACGGATTGACACCACGCGCCCGAATCGTCGCTTCCTCGACTGCCGGAGTACAACCTCGGATTATGGGATTCGCCCCCGCTCCTGCCATTCGGAAGGTGCTTGCAAAATCGGGGCTGAAGCTTGATGAGGTCAACGTCATCGAACTGAACGAGGCGTTCGCGGCACAGGTGCTCGCTGTTACACGCGACCTTGGTATCGCAGACGATGATCCTCGCGTTAACCCCACCGGAGGCGCGATCGCGCTTGGGCACCCGCTCGGCGCAAGCGGTGGGCGCCTGGTGACAACTGCCACCTACCAACTCGTGCGAACAGGAGCGCGGTATGCTCTCTGCTCAATGTGCATTGGTGTCGGCCAAGGAATCGCCGTTGTACTCGAACGTGTCTAGAACAGATGCGTGCAGGACTAATCTGCTTAGGTCCATTCCGCGAATCACTTCGATGCCTCTGATTTATCACTAACCCCGGCCGGAGCACCCCCTGCGTTCGGGAATTTACCTTTCAGAGCGTTCACCCCTTCCTGCGGGCGAGCCATGCTGGCGAGGTCGGCGCGATCGCGGCGCTTCTTGCCACTATCGACCTTCATGCGCGAGTCGCGGCTCTCTCTCATGCCGGGTTTCATTTCGCCATCGTGATTGAAGGACCACGCGAGGTGCGGATCCCCGAATGGCAGCTTGTCACTCGGTTGTCCCCACACACCTGAGCGCCAGACGTGCCACGTCTTTCCATAGCTGTTGACCTTCGTTCTCATCAACTCCTTTTCGGCGGCGTCGGGAAGACCGGGAGCGACAAGTTCACCGGAAAGAATCTCGTAGTTATGCGGGTGCCAGTACTGT
>Ga0196976_1001288_pt1 | contig 11697 bp, 10 predicted proteins | sample S3v_513CmetaG_FD_148644 | JGI IMG/M metagenome (GOLD analysis project Ga0196976, IMG submission 148644) | Soil microbial communities from Anza Borrego desert, Southern California, United States - S3+v_5-13C | ecosystem: Environmental > Terrestrial > Soil > Desert | place: USA: California...
AGCACAATTCCAGGTTGCAGAAACTGGGCACTGTAAGCTCCAGGCTGTTAGCTACAGCGTGTTTACCTGTTGCCCGTTACCCGTCCCCGCATCCCTCCTGATCACCACGGCCGTCGCATCGTCCGTTGGGTGGCCCCCGCCTCCGAAGTTGATGGCGGCCTCAATCAGATCACTCGCGGTCACCGGGTTGGTGGCAAACAGTGCGCATATGCTCTCGACCCCGAACTCGCGACCCACAGCATCCTGCGTTTCGAGAACGCCGTCGGAGCACATGACCACAGAGTCTCCGGCCTCAAGCGTGATGGTCTGATCGTCAAACAGGCACTCCTGGATTCCAATGGGCAGTCCGAGTACCGTGTTGACGAACGCAGGTTGGCCGTTCCGCGGCACATGCAGTGGCGGATGGTGTCCCGCGTTGGCAAAGGTGAATGTGCCGTGAAGCGAATCGAGCACACCGTAGATCAGGGTTACGAACTTTTCGCCGGGGAATTGCTTCAGCACCGATTCATTCAGTTCGGCGAGCACGTCGGAGGGCCGCAGGTCGGCGCTCGCAATCTGGCGCAGCAGGCAGCAGGTGGCGGACATCAGCAGGGCTGCCGGCATCCCCTTGCCGCACACGTCGCCGAGCACGATTCCCCAGCTTGAGTCGCTCAGGCGGATGTAGTCGTACCAATCCCCGCCGACGGCGCTGTTCTGCATGCAGACGCCGTGTATGTCATATCCGGCAACGGAGGGATGTTGCTTCGGCAGGAGCGTCGCCTGTATTTGGCGTGCCTCTTCACGCTCCCGCAGGATACGTTCTTTTTCCATGCGCTCGGCGCGGAACAGGCGGGCGTTCTCGACCGCGATGGCTATGTTGTCGGCCAGCGCGCTAAGAAGTTCAATCTGGTCTGGACTGAAACCGTCCAGGGCTGGGCTTTGAGCGTCGAATACACCGATCACCTTGCCGCGACTGATCAGCGGAATATCAATCTCGGAGAGTGTGGTGGGCTCACACGCACGGTAGTGCGGGCTCTTGCGCACGTCAGGGGTGTACAGCACCGCGCCAGTTGCGGCCACGTGGCCGACGATGCCGTCCACGCCGACTTTGAAACGCGACCGCGCAAGCGTGCAATTCGAGAAGCCGCGGACCGCTCCGATGTAAAGCTCCCTGGTGCTCTCATCGATGAAGAGAACCGCAGTGCGCGAACACCCGAAGGCCCCTGCGACGTCGCCCACGACCTCATCCAGAAGCTGCCGGAGGTCGAGGATGGAGTTGATTTTCCTGACCGTGTCCTGAAGCAGCCGGAGCTGCCGAACCTGCCGCTCCAGTTCGCTGTGTCCGAACGCTTCGTAAGCCCTCGTAGCCATGAGGGCCATTCTAGTCTTGCTTCAGAGTTCGATTGCAGCTCGCGGCGAAAGACGAAATCTGCTGAGTCAAGTTGTTATCGCGAGAGGAAAAGGGCGCCGCAGGCTCAGGCGGTTGAGCAGTTTTGTGGGGCGCGAGTTCAGTGTGGGTGCCAGTCTTCGACCGGCATCACCGCCAGTCGAACCCTGGCGGTGACACGGTTTGGTTTTATCCCTGCCGGCCTTCGACCGCCAGCAGCAGGATGATCGCTGCCGCAGCGAGTCGCCGATCCAGCATGCGTGCCCGATCTGGGGTGAGGTCAACGCTCAATTTCAGTACGAACGGGTTGAAGTTCTGCTCCGCCTTGCCCACCACCTGGCCGCCTACGCTAAAGACGAACGTCTGCGGGATAAGTTCGATGAACCGCCGGAGCATGGCCACGATTGCCGACTCTTCCTGCACAAGACCGATCTCGCGGTCTGTAGAGTCGAGAATCACCCACTCGTCACGCACAATCGACTTCAGTCCCCGCCGGCGGATCGCCCCAACGCGCTCGCCCGTGGTGGCGTCGGTCACGTCGAAGATGGCTGAAATGTCCATGATGTTGCGCGACTTGATCAACAGCAACTCTCGGGACATGCTTTCGTCCGAGTAGAGCCGGATATCTTCGCGCAGCTTGAATGCCTTCTGCTTGCAGAAGCCGATCACCCGGCCGGCAGTGTCGTAGAAGTGGAACTTCGCACCCAACATGCTCAGAACCTTGCGGCGGGCCAGGAACTGGTCGTGGGCGAATGCGGGAGTGGTCGAAGCAGGTGCGTTCATGCAGACGCATGTTATCGAGGGTTGATGGGTTGCGCAATCGGTTCAGCTGCCCACCTGCGAACTACGTTCGCGACTCTACCTCGCGCTTCAGCGCATCGTTCATTGCGGCAAAACCCGCCTCGGTGTTCTTGAGCATCGAGGCCAAAATCGGTACGAGTACCCCCCTGAACGTCTCTCCGTGGGTCAGTCGCACCGTTCCCGACGGGAGCGGTTCGAGGATGAAGTAATGCTCGCCATCGAATAAGCGCGGCACGCCAACACGTCCAAGCCAGCGAAAGTGTCTTTCAGGCTCGACTCTTATCACCGTCGGACGAAACGTCATGCCCTTCGCCCCGGGCGGGGCGATGTGCACGTTCAGCTTCGCGCCTTCGCGCAACTCGCCAGAGATCGAACGAATGAAGGGATTCCACTTCGGATGGCTATCGAAGTCGGTAAGAACGCGCCACACGGCACCGGGTTGTGCCGCTATCTCAACATGTGTCGCGATGGTGTGACGCGACCTGCTAAGCAGCAGTAGCAGTAGGACAAAAAATGCGATCAGCCACAGCATGAATCAGTGTACGCCCGGACGAAACGCAGGCAAACCCGCAACAAACAGCGGGCAAAAGAAATGGCGGCCTGTTCGGCCGCCCAGTGTTCAAGGACAGAGATTGTGCGCTTAAGCCTGTGCCGGGCGTTCGCCGGGCTGCCTGCCAGGCTGCCTTCCCGGTTCCGGCTTGAGGACCTGCTGCGTCTCATCCGGCGGCTGCGGCGGTTGCTTCGCGAGCGACGGCAGTTCCTTGCCTTCGAGGATCATCTTGATGTCGTTGGCATCAATGACCTCGCGCTCGAGCAATGCCAGCGCTATTTTGTCGAGCTTGTCGCGGTACTCGGTCACGATCCGTACCGCGGCCTTATAGCCGCTGTCCACAAGCCTACGGACTTCCTGGTCGATCTTGATAGCCGTGTCTTCGCTGAAGTCCCGGTGTTGCGCGATCTCACGGCCAAGGAAGATCTGCTCGTCCTTCTTGCCGAAGGTGATCGGACCAAGCTGACTCATGCCGAACTCGCAGACCATCTTGCGGGCCAACTCGGTAGCCTGCTCAATGTCGTTCCCGGCACCGGTTGTCATGGTGCTCAGGGCAAGTTCCTCGGCCACTCGGCCGCCCATCATGATCGCAAGCCGCGTCTCGAGGTACTCCTTCGAGTAGGTGTGCTTGTCGTCGATGGGCAGCTGCATCGTGACGCCCAAAGCCATTCCGCGCGGGATGATAGTCACCTTGTGCAGCGGGTCCGAGTGCTTCATCAAGGCGGCGACGAGTGCATGTCCGGCCTCATGGAACGCCGTCAGACGCTTTTCTTCTTCGCTCAGCGCCATGGACTTGCGTTCGGCGCCCATCAGCACCTTGTCCTTGGCCAGCTCGAAGTCGTACATCAACACCATCTTGCGATTGTTGCGAGCGGCGTTGAGCGCGGCTTCGTTCACCATGTTGGCCAGGTCGGCACCGCTGAAGCCAGGTGTGCCACGAGCCAGGATTGAGAGATCCACGTCATCCGCAATGGGAATCTTCCGCGAGTGAACGCCCAGAATCTCTTCGCGTCCCTTCACATCCGGCCTTGGCACTACGACACGGCGGTCGAAGCGACCGGGGCGGAGCAGCGCCGGATCGAGGACGTCCGGACGGTTCGTGGCGGCAATCAGTATTACGCCTTCATTCGACTCGAACCCATCCATCTCAACGAGCAACTGGTTGAGGGTCTGCTCGCGTTCATCGTGCCCGCCGCCGAGTCCGGCACCACGGTGACGGCCTACGGCGTCGATTTCGTCGATGAAGATGATGCACGGCGCATTCTTCTTGCCCTGCTCGAACAGGTCGCGGACACGGCTGGCGCCCACGCCCACGAACATCTCCACGAAGTCGGAACCCGATATGGAGAAGAACGGGACGTTGGCTTCGCCGGCGACAGCGCGTGCGAGCAGTGTCTTGCCCGTACCTGGCGGTCCAACCAGCAGCACGCCCTTCGGGATGCGTCCGCCAAGCTTCTGGAACTTCTGCGCTTCACGCAAATACTCGATGATCTCGCGCAGCTCTTCCTTGGCCTCGTCCACGCCAGCCACGTCCTTGAACGTGACCTTCTTCTGCTGCATGGAGAGCAGCCGGGCCTTGGACTTCCCGAAAGAGAGGGCCTTGTTCCCGCCAGTCTGCATCTGGCGAATCATGAAGAACCACAGAGCACCGAAAAGGATCAGCGGTGCGAAGTTAAGAATCCACGTGGGCCAGGAGCCACTCTGGACGTCCTTCACGGTGATGTTCACACCCTTGTCGCGAAGGACCTTGTACATGTCGGGATAGTTCGGCGGAACCGTGGTGTGGAAGCCCTGCTTCGGATCGTTCCGGTACTTTCCACGGACTTCGGTCCCTATGATCGTGACATCTGCAACGTTTCCGGCATCCACCTGCGACATGAATTCGGAGAAGTTAACTTCCTTCTCCTTCACGCCGCCATTGCCCGTTCGGACCACCTGCCAGAGCAGGACGGCCGACAGGACGATAACCAGCCAGAAGACGACAGTCTTAACGGTCGAATTCACTGACAACTCCTGAATTGCGACGAGCCCCTATGAATAGACACCACACAGTGGAAAAGGGACTACCCGCCTCACTCACGTTAGATGCCGGTGAGGTCAGATTCCACTCACGCAATTTCCAGAACCTATTGTACTTCGGTCAAGATACGCCCACCGTGCGAGGGTGACGAAATAATAAACAATTCCTCTACCGGGCGACGGACGCGATGTAAGAAAGATTCCGCCCGACATCGCCCGGACCTGACAGCCCGTAGCCGAACACATAGGTTTCGTCCACGAGGAATCCGAAGTAGTCAGGCTGAATAGCTACCCGGTGACCGGAGGGCCGATCCAGCAGGGCTGCAATCTTCACGGATGCTGCGCCCCGTAGTGACAACATGCGGACCAGGAACTCCGTTGTCACGCCAGAGTGGACCAACCCGCGGACGAGCAGAACGTCTTCACCTTTCACGTCCGGCTCAGGGCTGAAGAAGATGTGGGTGGCGTCCAGATAGTCTTTGTAGTCCGGTCGGACAAAATGGCACACCACGGGCAGGTTGATGTCTCGGATGAGGTCGGACATGAATATGAATGCCGCCTCAAGAACTCCGACGACGTGCAGAGTGCGGCCTGCATAGTCCTGCTCGATTTGGCGCGCCAGTTCTCGGACGCGCCGTTCGACCTGATCCGCAGATACAACCTGCTTCAGTTCGCCAATACCGGCGTAAGTGCTCAAATTGTCAGCCTTTCTGGGGTTCTTGGCAGATTGTAGCCGAGAAAACCGGAATTGCCATCAGCCTTCGACGGGGCTGCGCTCTACCACGCGGACCGCGGAGGCAGTCCCCGGAACAGCCGCGAACCTTTTTCCGACCGGGAAACCGCTCATCCAGGCGATTTGTCCGTTGCTCGTCGCTACGGGCCAGAGTGCGCGCTCTCTGCCACTGACATGTTTCTGCGCGAGCAACTCTTTCACCTTCTTCTCCGACTTGGAATAAAGAGGCCAGAAGCGGTCGCCAGCCCTCCAGTTCCGCACAAGTAGGCTGTCGCCGAGCAACGAGGCGTCCAGCGCGTCAGGAGAATCCGCAGGGCACGGCTCCGCTACGAAGCGCCTGCCCAACTCCGGCACTTCTACTTCGCCGGGCACGGGCAGGTTGTATTCGAAGTCGCGCTGCTCGCTCGATTGACGGCGCTCAATCCGAAGTTCGCGATACGCACGTTCCGCCAACCAGCCGTCGTGCAGGTCCACACTGCTTTGCACGTCCCCTCGCACCAGCGCAAGAACACGCTCGACTTCGGCGAAGTCCATGGTAATGCCACACGCCTCGCCCAGACCGCGCAGCATGCGTCTTTGGACGGCAATTGGCTGTTCAAGGATGCGATCGATTGCAATCCGCGCGCCAGCCTCTTCAGACCCCTGTTCCCCCAGCGCTGGCATGCGGTCTCGCCACACATCATCTTCGGCGCGCGCGATCTCCGCCAACTCGGAAAGCCGCTCGACGACCGCCGGGTTGAACTCGCGCTCGAGAAGCGGCAACAGAGTGTGCCGGACGCGGTTGCGCGTGTGGTGCTGGTCCAGGTTAGTGGCGTCCTCGCGCCACGGTTGATCGAGGTCTCGAAGGTAGCTGACCAGTTCTGAACGCCGCGTTCGAAGCAGCGGCCGTACGACCTCACAACGGAAAGTCCCTGCATCTCGAACCAGCTCGATTCGAGGATGAATGCCTGCCAGTCCCCGTGTACCGGTTCCACGGGCCACGCGCATGAGGACAGTCTCGGCCTGATCGTGTTGCGTGTGAGCGGTGGCGATTTTGTTCACTGCTCCACGTCGCATCAGCCGTTCGAAGAAGCCGTAGCGCAGCTCTCGCGCCGCAGTCTCAAGGCTCTGCCGCTTTTCCGCCGCATGCGAAGGGGTATCCACCCGGTCCGAATGCAGTTCCAATCCGTAGCGGAAGGCGAGGTCACGCACAAATTGTTCGTCTTCGTCGGCCGCTGCGCCACGGATCCCGTGATTCAGGTGCGCAACCGACAGCACGCTGCCCAGCTCGCCCCTGAGTTCGAGGAGAATGCGAAGGAGCGCAACGGAATCGGCGCCCCCTGAACACGCAATTGCCAGCCGGTCACCCGCGCGGACAAGATCCAGCCGCCGGATGTAATTCAGAACGGTCGTGGCGAGCGGCTGCGGCACGAGTACATCGTACCAAGCCCACGGCCCGCGCCTTACAGATCAGTCACCTGCGGAACTGGTCCTCTGCCGTCCGGAACGACGCAAGGGCGGCGGTCGCCAGCATCGCGCCGAAAAGTACGAAGATGACCGGAACAGGCAAGTACAGGTGAATGCTGAGGAACCACAGCGCGGCGAAAATCGAACAGATGACCCACACGGCCCAGAACCTCAGCCCGTTGAGAGTGGCTCGACGGGCTGCGGGTTGGCCAAAGAAAAAAGGGCCGCACAGGGCGGCCCCTGGCTGTATTGCCCGGTGCTTACCGAAGCGCGTTCTCGATGACCGTGTACACGAACGTGTTGTCGATAGCGCGGCCAAGCCGTTCGCTATGCGGTCCCTGGCTCCAGATCACCACGTCCGTCCCCGTGTGTCCTTTTGTCACCCATGCAGGCGAGAACGGTCCAAGGCCTGGCTTGGCCTCGTCGCCGCGGATGGCGAAGCCGCCGGTTTCGTGGTCAGGTGCAACAACGATGAGCGTCTGTTCTTTTCGCTCCGGTCGGGCGTTCACCCAATCCAGAACGACCCTTACTGCTTCGTCAAAGGCGAGCAACTCGCCTGTCTGGTAATCCAGGTTGTTGTCGTGATTTCCCCAATCGATCTGCGATCCCTCGATGAACAGGAAGAAGCCGTCCTGGTCTTTTTCCAACAGGCGGAGCGCCGCCGAGGCCATCTCCGGCAGCCTTGGTTCCGAGACTTCCGGCTTCCGCAGATATTCCGGTGTCAAAGCGCTGGCGTTGAAAAGCCCAAGCACCTTGCGCTGCGAACCCGCCAGCACCGACTGCAGCTCGCTTCGGTTGTGGGCCAGCACGTAGCCGCGCTCTTTCGCAGCCGCGACGTAATCCCCAAACGCGCCACACTTGTCCGGTGCGGTAGCGGTGAACTTGCTGAGGCCGCCGCCCAGGATGACGTCCGGCTGCGTAATGAAGATGTACTGGCGCGCGATCTCGTTCTCGCACGCGCGGGCCTGAACATGCGAGCCAAACGACGCCGGGCTTGCGTGCGTTATCGTCGAGGTAGCCACCAGCCCCGTGCTCATCCCCTTCGACTTCGCGATTTCAAGCAGTGACGGCTTAGTTGCACGGCCATCGGCGTGGAAGCAGATTTCGCCGTTCACGAACTTCTCGCCACAGGCCATGGCCGAAGCCCCCGCAGCCGAGTCGGTTACTGTGTTGTTCGCCGAGTACGTGCGCTGGTATCCAACGTGTTCGAGCGTCTCGAAGTGGAGTGGTGCGCCGTTGATTCCATTCTTCTTGATGCGAGCCGCCGTGACATCCGGAAGCCCCATGCCATCGGTCAGCATGAAGATGACGTACTTGACCCGGCTCTTTTTGCCGGCTGGGTTCTTGGCCGAAACATCGGCAGGTGCAAGGAACAACGCAAGGATTACGAAGAGTGCTGCTGTAGCGGCTCGTTTCATGAAGTCTCCGCGCAGACCAACGAAAACAGGCCTCTGTTGCCGGTTATGGTCCGCGACGTTGTTATTCAGGTGAAAGATGAGAGTAGCAAAAAGAGCCGCATGGAGGCGATGCGCCTGTGCTATTTACCAAACCTCACCGGCTGAGCAGCTTTAACCCCAGCACGCCACCGATGATGAGTGCTATGCAGGCAACGCGTGCCGCCGTCCTCGGCTCGCCCAGTACCAACATGCCGATCACAGCCGTCCCGGCCGCGCCGATTCCGGTCCACACGGCATAAGCGGTCCCAATCGGGAGTCCGCGCGCAGCTATGCCCAGCAGGTACATGCTGCCAATCATCGCCGCAATCGTCCAGACCGACGGCCACAGGCGCGAGAAACCTTCCGTGAACTTCAATCCCACGGCCCAGGCAATCTCAAGCAATCCGGCAACGAACAGCACAATCCACGCAGACATTCTTTCCTCCGTTCTCCACTCTCGACGGCAAACAAAACCCACCACGGTGCGTGGTGGGTTTGGAGTGCTGACAGCCCAGAGTTGTCATCCTGAGGCGCGCCTCTGTTGCGCGCCGAAGCGAGCTTCCTTTGAACTCAGCCCCAACGTGCTGCTAATCCAGCTTCGGGCTCTTTTCCGCAATCAGCCGCTTCACTCGGACAAGGAACTCGGTTGCCGGAACCGTCTCCGTCTTCTCCTTGCCGCGGGTACGCACATTGACCTCGTTGTTCGCCGCTTCCTTGTCGCCAACGACGAGCATGAACGGGACCTTTTGCATCGCGTGTTCGCGGATCTTGGCGTTCATCTTCTCGTTCCGCGCATCGACTTCCACGCGCACATCCGCATCGCGCAACATGCGCGCGATCTGTTCCGCGTATTCCACGTGCTTTTCGCTGATGGGCACGATGACCACCTGCGTCGGTGAGAGCCATACCGGGAAGGCCCCGGCGTAGTGCTCGATAAGCACGCCGAAGAAGCGCTCCACCGATCCGTAAAGGGCGCGGTGGACCATCAGGGGCTGGTGCCGCTGTCCGTCTTCGCCCACGTACTCAAGCTGGAACCGCTCAGGCAGCGTGAAGTCGAATTGCACGGTCGAAAGCTGCCACAGGCGGCCAATGGCATCGACGAGTTTCACGTCGATTTTCGGGCCATAGAACGCCGCTTCGCCGGGAATGGTCTTGTACTCGATGCCCTTCCGCTGCAATGCATTCTCGAGCGACCGCTGTGCCAGCTCCCATTGAGCATCGGAGCCTGCATAGGACTTCCGGTCGTTGGGATCCCAGGTCGAAAGCTCGACCTGGAACTTCTCGAAGCCGTAGGTGGTGAGCACGGCAACCGCGAAGTCGATGCAACCAACCACCTCGTCCTCAATCTGCTGCGGAGTGCAGAAGATGTGCGCATCGTCCTGCGTGAAACCGCGGACACGCAGAAGCCCGTGCATCACGCCCGACCGTTCATACCGGTACACCGTGCCGAGTTCTCCGAGACGCACAGGCAAATCACGGTACGACTTGAGCGAGTCCTTGTAGATGAGGATGTGGAACGGACAATTCATCGGCTTCATGCGGTATTCCGCATCGTCCAGTTCCATCACATCGAACATGTTCTGGGCGTAGTAACCTTCATGGCCGCTCGTCTGCCAGAGCTGGCGTCGCGCTACGTGTGGCGTGAAAACCAGGTCGTATCCGCGCTTGATGTACTCCTCACGCAGCCAGTCTTCCATCAGCTTGCGCATGAGCCCGCCCTTCGGGTGCCAGAAGATAAGACCCGGTCCGGCAAGCTCCTGGATACTGAACAGGTCAAGCTGTTTGCCGATCACGCGATGGTCGCGCTTCTTGGCTTCCTCAATGGCGTGCAGGTAATCTTCGAGCTCCTTCTTCGAGAAGAACGAGGTCCCATAAATACGCTGCAGCTGCGGGTTCTTTTCATCTCCAAGCCAATAGGCGCCCGCGATGTTCAGCAGCTTGAACGCCTTGATGCGCCCGGTCGAAGGCACGTGCGGACCGCGGCAGAAATCGGTGAACTTCCCGGTGCGGTAAATCGAAATCGGCTCATTGTCCGAAGTGAACTGGCGAATGAAGTGGCACTTCATGAAGTCGCCTTCGGACTCGAACTGCTTCAGGCCTTCCTCGCGAGGCACGAACTCACGCGCATAGGGCTCGTCGCGTTGCGCGATCTCCTGCATCTTCTTCTCGATCTTTTCGAGATCTTCGGGAGTGAACGCAGTCGGCCGGTAAAAATCGTAGAAGAACCCGTTCTCGGTCGCAGGACCATGGCCGAGCTTGGTCTCGGGGAACAGCTCCAGGACGGCCGCTGCAAGCAGGTGAGCCGACGAATGCCGGTAAACCTGAAGCGACTCCGGATCTTTCTCCGTGAGGATGCGCAGTTCAACATCCCGCTCTATCGGACGCTTCAAGTCCACGAGCTGAGGCTCGAAGTTGTCGCCGTTCATAGGCGCAATCTTCGCCACAAGAGCGGCCTGCCCAAGACGCGGGCTGATGCCGTTTGCCACGTCCAGGGCGGTGGTGCCCTTTTCTACTTCCTTTACGCTGCCGTCGGGCAGCTTCACTTTGATCATCTCAGCCATAAATACGCAAACTCACAGATACTTGGATAAAACTCGAGTGTAGGCGTTGCGGCAGAGAGCGTCAAACCTGCGATTCACGGGCTCCTGCATAGACTTTGCCGAGCCGCGTTGAACGGCAGGTGCCGACCTCAGAGACTCTGTCCGCCTTGTCTCTGGCGGTGCGCCCTGACTTCGCGCCCTGTCGTAAGCACCAGGGCGGCGATAAGCGCGACTTTGGCGGTAGGGAACGCGTAGCTCCGGTACGCTACGGTCAGGTCGACGTGCCCGCCTCTCACTGCCGATGTGATCATCAGAACAGCAATGGCAACGAACAGCGTGAGAGCGAATGCCACCAGCGAGATCATTGCGCTGATGAGCAGCACGCGAAGGACTGCGAAAATGAGATTGGGCTTGCGGCGTTCTTGCATGATTCACAATTGAAGCGGAGGTAACTCCATTCCCGCTCTGTGTTGATTGCCAAAAGCAAAAGGCTACATCGAACCTCGATGTAGCCTTATTTCTCTTTGAATCAGCTTACGGCTTCAGCAGTTCCGGCGAAAGGTGCAGTTTCTTCGCCGCTACCTTGGCGCGCTTTGCCTGGTCGCCAGTGGCGAGCCTCGACTTCGGACGAACCACGCGGTAATTCTCGGCAATCAGCTTCCAGATCGCGGGATCTTCGTGTCCAAGGACCCAGCCAGAAATCCCGTGCAGCTTCTTCTGAGCTGTCAGCTCAAGCTTCGGGGCCAGGCTGCGCGCATCTTCCCACCATGCTACGTTCTGGCGATTCTCGGCCGTGAAGGTTACGA
>Ga0196976_1001289_pt1 | contig 11694 bp, 9 predicted proteins | sample S3v_513CmetaG_FD_148644 | JGI IMG/M metagenome (GOLD analysis project Ga0196976, IMG submission 148644) | Soil microbial communities from Anza Borrego desert, Southern California, United States - S3+v_5-13C | ecosystem: Environmental > Terrestrial > Soil > Desert | place: USA: California...
TGCCCACCGACGAGCAGCTGGCCGAGGCGCGCCGGCTGACCGACGGCCACTTCGACGAGGCGTTCTACCGCGCCCAGGGGCCGGACCTGACGCCGGCCGGCGGCGACGCGCTGCTGCACTTCCTGGTCTGGGGCTGGCGCCAAGGGCTGAACCCCAGCCCGGCGTTCGACGTCGCCTTCTACCGGAAGAACTATCCCGACATCGCGGCGACCGATTTCAACCCGCTGATGCATTACCTGTGGTTCGGCATGCGCAACGGCCTGCTGCCGCGGTCGTCCACGAACCCGTGGCGCAGCCAGCTCGATCAGGCCCGGTCGGGCGGCGCGCGCGCGGCGGACGCCGCGCCGGCGGAGGTGCCGGAACCGGTCGGGGCCGGCGCGCTGACCGCGGCGCTGGGCCGCTCCGCCGCCGCGCACGGCCTTGCCCTGGTGCTGAGCCACGACGACCACACGCGGACGGCCGGCGGCGTCCAGAACGCGGTCGGCGACGAGGAAGCCGGCTTCCGCGCGGCGGGGTGGGGGCACCTGCACGTCCGGCCGCTGCGGACCGTCCCGGTCCTGGCGGACGCGGTTCCGCAGGACGAGGCGATCGTGCAGCTCCGCCTGGACGGGCGGCCGCTCGGCGCGGCGCGCGTGTCCGACCTCGTGGCGGCCGTCGGCGCCATGCGGATGCGCGGTCACGCCGTGCGGATCGTCGTGCACCATTTCGCCGGCCACGCGCCGGAGCATGTGCAGGCACTCGCCCTGGCGGCCGGCACGGCGCCGCCGGTGGTGTGGGTGCATGATTTCTTCACGCTGTGCACCAGCTATGCGCTGATGCGCAACGACGTGGCGTTCTGCAACGCGCCGCCGGCCGATTCCCCCGCGTGCGCGATCTGCTGCTACGGGCCGGAACGGGCGGAGCACGTGGCACGGCTGCAGCGGTTCTTCGCCGGGACGTTGCCGGTCGTGCTCGCCCCCTCGGAATCCGCGCTGGAGGTCTGGCGCCGGATGGGCTTCGACCACGCGCGCTCCGCCGTCGTGCCGCTGGCGCGGCTTCGCCTGGATGATCCCGGACCCCGCCCGTGGCGAGCCCCCGGCGCACCAGCGCGGCCGATCCGGGTCGCCCATCTCGGCACCCGCTCCTTCCTGAAGGGCTGGGCGGTCTTCGACGCGCTCGCCACCCGCTACGGCGGCGGGCACGGCGGTGGGGAAGCGGGCGGCGGCCGGTACGCGTTCTACCAGTTCGGCCTGCCGCACGGCCTGCCCCCGTCCGGCGCCGTGCACGCGGTCCCGGTCCAGGTCCACGCCAACGACCGCGAGGCCATGGCCCGCGCCGTGGCGGAACACGAGATCGACGTCGTCGTGATCTGGTCGCTGTGCCAGGAGACCTTCTGCTTCACCGTCCACGAGGCCCTGGCGGGCGGCGCCTTCGTCGTCGCGCGCGCGGAGGCCGGCAACGTCTGGCCGGCCGTCCTCGCCAACGCCCCGGACCAGGGCTGCGCGGTGCGGAGCGAGGCGGACCTCGTGGCCCTGTTCGACGGCGACGCCCTGCCGGACCTCCTGGCTCGCCCACGCGCCGGGGGCCGGCTGGATTTCGGCCAGGGGACGGTGGACTGGTTCCGGGCGCAGGAGGATCTCCGTGGCTGAGGTGCATTGCTTCACCAGCGCGACCTTCGCCTACCTCGACCGTGCGCGGGTCCTGGGCGGGACGCTGCGCCGCCACCACCCGCACTGGACCTTCTGGCTCTGCCTGCCCGACGAGGAGCCGCCGGGCTTCGCCTTCGACCCCGGCCGCGAGCCGTTCGACCATGTGGTCCGCCCGGCCGACCTCGGCATTCCCGACGTGTCGGCCTGGATCTTCGGCCACGACGTGGTCGAGCTGTGCACGGCGGTGAAGGGCGCCATGCTGCACCGCCTGCTGGAGAACGGGGCGGGCAAGGTCGTCTACCTCGATCCCGACGTCGCCCTGTTCGCCGACCTGCGTCCGGTCGAGGCGCTTCTGGAACGCCACGCCGTCGTCCTGACGCCGCACCTGCTGCACGCCGAAACCACGGTCCAGGGCGTGCTGGACAACGAGATCGGCGCGCTCAAGCACGGCATCTACAACCTGGGCTTCCTCGCCGTCGCCAACACCGGCGAAGGGCGGCGGTTCGCCCGCTGGTGGCGCGACCGCCTGCTGGCCCACTGCATGGACGACGTCCCCGCCGGCCTGTTCACCGACCAGCGCTGGTGCGACCACGCGCCGGCCCTGTTCGACGGCGTCCACGTCCTGCGCGATCCCGGCTACAACGTCGCCTCCTGGAACGTCGCCCACCGGCCGGTGGAGATCGGCCCGGACGGCGTCATCCGCGCCGCCGGCCGGCCGCTGCGCTTCTTCCACTTCACCAAGCTCGGCGCCGTCGGGCGGACGATGCTGGAACGCAACGCCGGCGACCGGCTGGCCGTGTTCGAACTGGTGAAATGGTACGAGGCGGCCCTGGCGCGGCACGCCGCGGCCGGCGTGCCGAAGGGCTGGTGGGCTTACGGCACCTACGCCGACGGCACGCCCATTCCCCGCGCCCACCGCCGTGCCTACCGCGCACAGCCCGAGCTGCGCCGCCGCTTCCCCGATCCGTTCGCCGCCGGCCCCGGCGCGTTCGTCGACCATGCCGCACAGGGATCGGACGCATGACGGCGGCACTGCAGCGCATCGCCGTGGTCGGCAGCTGCATCACGCAGCAAGCACTTGCCGCCGCCGACATCCACAGGGTCGACCGGGTGGCCGATTACGCGCGGGCGTCGATCGCCAGCCTGACGCCGCCGCCGTCCTGCCCGGTCCTGCCCCTGTCCATCCTCGACGGCCTTGGCCTGCCGCCCGGCGTGCACCACTGGCTGGCGGCGGAACTGGCGAAGACGATCCCCGGCGCGCTTGCCGACGCCCGGCCCGATGTGCTGATCCTCGACCTGATCGAGGAGCGCTTCGACCTGCTGGTGCTCGACAGCGGCCTGATCATCAATGAATCCCTCGATTTCGCGACGAGCGGCCTCGCCGCCCTGCCGCCCTTCGCTGGCGCGCGCCGGGTCCTGCGCCTGTCGGACGAGGCGTGGGCGTTGTGGGAGGCCGGTCTGGAGCGGCTGCGGCGGCACGTGGCGGAAACGCCGCTGGCCGACGCCCGGATCGTGCTGCACCGCGCCGTCTGGGCGTCGCAGATGCGGACGCCGGCCGGCTGCGAGCCCCTTCCCGACGAGACCTTCATCATGCTGGGGCGCAGCGGTTCCCGTGCCGCGCACAACGCCCTGCTGGCACGCTGCCATGACCGTTTCCTCCAGGCGTTCCCCACCGCGGCGGTGGTGGAGGCGCCGCCCGATGCCTGCCTCGCCGACCCCGACCACCGCTGGGGGTTGAGCCCCTTCCACTACGTCCCCGCCTACTACGAGGCGATCGCCGCGCAATGGCGCGCCATGGGCCTAGGACACACCGCGCCGTGACCGGTCCCCAAGCCGAAACGGCCCGTGCCGAACTGGTGGAGGCCGCCCGGGCCGTCCTGGCCGGTACGCCCCAGGCCGGGCAGGAGAGCATCCACCCGCAGTGGCAACGCCATCTCCAGGCGATTGCCACGAGCGTCCTTCACGACGACGTCGAGACCTTCACGCGCTGGCCGGTCATGGCGCAGACCATGTTCGTCGGCGACTATGAGGACACCGCCCGGCAGTTCGCGGCGCTGACCGCCCTTCCCGACTGGGAAAGGCGCTGGAAGCCGGCGCTGGTGGAAAGCCCGGTGGGCGGGCCGACCCCGTCGCGGATTCACCCGCCGTCGAGCGGCAACCTGATCCGCCAGGCCTACACGCTGGCCCGCTTCGAGGCCGAGGCGCGCGCACCCATCGACGCCTTCGAGCAGATCGTCGAATTCGGCGGCGGCTTCGGCGCGCTCTGCCGGCTGGCGCTCCGGCTGGGGTTCAAGGGGCGCTACGTCATCGTCGAAAACCAGCCGGTGCGCGCCCTGCTGCGCTGGTACCTGCTGTGCTCCGGCATCGCTCCGGCGCCCGACGGCGCGCTGCCGGAGCGGGGGGTGTGCACGGTGCCCGGCACCGCGCTCGCCGATATCTTCGCGGACGTGCTTCCGGACGGGGAGGCGCGGCGCACGGCCTTCCTGGCCAACTGGTCGCTCAGCGAGACCCGGCCCGAGGTTCGGGACGCGGTCTTCCACACCCTGCGCAGGGCCCAGGTGGACGCCATCTGGGTCGTCTACCAGCAGCATTTCGGCGTACACAACGGCGCCGTCTTCACCACGGCCATCAAGAACTTCCTGAACGTGTACGAGGCGAGCATCCGGCCGTTCCAGCCGGACGCACCGGACGACGACTACGCCTACGGTCACGCCTGCCTGGCGCTGAACCGCGTCCCGGGCCGCCGGTTTCCGGCCGCCATCCGCAACCTGCCCGCGGCGCCGTTCGAGACCAGCACCATGCGGCACCTCACCCGAGAAGAGGCGTACGCCCACATCCGCAAGGCCATCGCCGACCGGGCTCCGTTTTCGCTGATCCGGCTGGGCGACGGGGAAGGACGGATCATGGGCTTTCCCCATTTCGTCGAGCGGGCGCGGGTCGCCGACATCTGGGAGAATTGGTTCGGCCACCGGAACGCCGCCGACGAGCAGGTCACGTGGATGCAGCAGGCGCTGAAGGATGTGTGCCGGAACGCCGACCTGCTCGGCATTCCCAAGGCGGAGGCCAGCATCGCCTGCGAGTTCGGGCGGGTCGCGGCGCTGCTGCCGCGCGACGGCTACGTGGAGCGTACGGCCCTGCTCTGCCACGCGGGCATCCACCTCGGCCTGCACCGGGCGGACCTGTACCGGCCGCTTTTCGACGGGCTGCCGCGCATCGGCATCATCGGCCCGCGCGACCTCACCGCCACCCTCCCCGCGCTGTACGGGGTGCCGGAGGTCGAATGGCTGCCCGTCCCCCCGGAAATGACCTTTTCCGGCCTGCCGGAGGGCGAAAAGGCCGGCCTCGTCCGTGCCGACGCGCATCTGGCCCAGCGCTTTCCCGCGCTGATGGAGCGGGAGATCCCCGCCCTGCTGGCGCGCCATCCCGGCCTGGTCGTGCTGGTCGGGGCCGGCATTCTCGGCAAGCTCTACTGCCGGAGGGTCAAGGACCTCGGCGGCGTCGCCGTCGACGTCGGCAGCATGATGGACGTCTGGGCCGGCCTGAAGACCCGGGACAACCAGGATTTCGACAATCTGCGCCCGATCCGGGACGAGGACAGAGCGAGGCGACTGCCATGATTCCCATCAACCGGCCCGATGTGCCCCAGTTCACGCTGGAGGAGGTGCGCGACCGCATCCGCCGGGCGATGGCCGAACGGGCGCCGTTCTCCGTCATCCGCCTGGGGGACGGCGAGGGGCGCATCATGGGCTTCCCCCACGACGTCCCGCGTCCGCTGGTCGCCGACATCTGGTACACGTGGTTCGGCTACACCGACTTCACGGACGATCGGGTCGCGTCGGTCAGGCTCATGTTGAAGGAGGCGTGCCGGCACGCCGACCTCATCGGCATTCCGCACGCCGAGCCGGACGCCGCGTCCGATTTCGGACGCGTCGCGGCGCTGCTGCACCGCGACGGCTTCGCGGAGCCCGCGACGCCGGTCTGCCACGCCGGGTTCCACATCTGGTTCCAGGCCAAGGACTGGTACCGGGACCTGTTCGCCGGCCTTCCGAGGGTCGGGATCATCGGCCCGCGCGATTTGACGGCGGCGTTTCCGGCGCTGTACGGGGTGCCGGAGGTCGAATGGCTGCCCGTCCCCCCGGAAATGCGCTTCTCCGACCTGCCGGAGGGCGAGAAGGCCGGTCTCGTCCGTGCCGACGCGCATCTGGCCCAGCGCTTTCCCGCGCTGATGGAGCGGGAGATCCCCGCCCTGCTGGCGCGCCACCCCGGCCTGGTCGTGCTGGTCGGGGCCGGCATCCTCGGCAAGCTCTACTGCCGGAGGATCAAGGATCTCGGCGGCGTCGCCGTCGACGTCGGCAGCATGATGGACGTCTGGGCCGGCCTGAAGACCCGGGAGAACGTGGTCTTCAACGGGCTGCGTCCGCCAGCGGACTGACGGCTGATGCCGGCGGCTCAGCCATGGAGGAAGGTGGCGAGCTTGTAACGGACGATCCCGTTCGCCAGGACGGGCTCGCGGACGAAGATCACGTTGTACTGCAGGTCGTATTCGAAGTCCCGGGCGATGGGATGGAGGCCGTGGGCCATGAGATGGTCCATGACGTGGCCGGACCGCCACTGCGAGGTCCAGAACTCCGCATCCTCCACCTCGATGAAGATGGACTGGATGTCCTGAAGCGTTCGCGACGCTCCCTTGAGCACCATCTCCGAAGCGCCTTCCGCGTCGATCCAGGCCGACATCGGGCGCCCGCTCAACCCTTCCGCCGCGCAAAAATCGTCGAGCGTCGTCGAGGGCACCCGCACCGCCTCGTACTCGACGTCGGCTTGCGTGCGTCGCAACAGGGAGTTGTTGGCCCTGATCGGCGATGCCGGCTGACCGTCGACGGATTTCTGGATCTGGAATTCCGTGTGTCCGGTCACGTCGGAAACGGCGAGATTGAGATAGCGGACGTTCAACGCCTCAAAGTTGAATTTCCCCGACATACTCTCGAAAATGTGGGGATTCGCCTCGAAGGCATAGATCGGCACATTTTCATGCCGATCCCGCATGTCTCTTGAAAAAGCCGCGCCATGGGCGCCGATTTCCAGGATGCATTGGGGTTTGATGGCGTCCTGGATACCGTAAAACAAAGATTCCAGGGCGACGTTGGAACGTTTGCGGTCGGCCGGATCATTGATGTTGTATTTGCCGGCCAGGGAGAGGAGCCGAAGTTCACTCTCGATCCGGAGCGGTGAGTTCGCCATGGGCTGCGTGTCCGTGATCTCCGGCCAACCCTATGCGTCGAGGCGAACCGGCCGCAACAAAAAACATCCCCGTCCCGTCTGAAGGAGCGGCCCCAGGGTGCGCCCGTCTTACAAGGCACGCGGCCAATCCATCTTTGCGCCCATTGTATACAATGCGCTGCTCACGGAGCCGCCGTGGCGAAGACGGCCCGCCCCGCCCGCACGTGCGCGCGCATCACCGACGATGCCCATTCGCTGTCCCTGGCGGCCAGCGCCTCGACGATCTCGCGGTGGTGGTTCATGCTGCGGGCAAGGTCGCGCCGGCTGTAGCGCGCGAAGGTGCGCAGCACCAGCGGCATCTCCATCACCCGCCGGATCATCTGTCCCAGGCGACGGTCGCCGGCGATCTCGATGAGCAGGCCGTGGAACCGGTCGTTCAGCGGCGTGATCCGCGAGAAGTCCACGGCGCCGAAGTCGTCGGTGAGCGCCTCCATGGCGTCGCACAGCGCGGCCAGCTCCTTCAGGTGGTGCGGCGCAGCGCGGGTGGCCGCGAGGCCGGCCGCCTGGCTTTCCAGCGTGGCGCGCAGGCCGAAGATCTCGTCCAGGTCCTTGGCCGTCCACTCGCTCACCTTGGCGCCCAGGTTGGGCACCAGCTGCAGCAGCCCGCCGGCGGCCAGGCGGCGCAAGGCCTCCCGCACCGGCGTGCGGCTGACGCCCGCCAGTTCCGCCAGCTCCTGCTCGCGCAGGTCGGGTGGGCTTCTCGCTGACGCTGCTGGGCGTGCTGATCGGCGAGATGTTCGCCTCCCAGCGGGGGCTGGGCTACCTCATCATGAACGCCATCGGCGGCCACGACGTGCCCACCATGATGGCGGTGGTGCTGATCCTCGCCACCGTCGCCGTGCTGATCGGCGCCGCCCTGCTGCACATCGACCGGCGGCTGCACCGCGGCGCCGCCTGACGCATCCAACGGAGACATCGAGAGACATGACCACTTCCCTGAAGCAGCGCCTGTCGCGGCCCGGCCTGATCTCCGCCCCCGGCGTGTTCGACATGATCTCGGCCAAGGTGGCGGACGGCATGGGGTTCGACGCGCTGTACATGACCGGCTACGGCACCGTCGCCAGCCACCTGGGCCTGCCGGACGCGGGGCTGGCCACCTATTCCGACATGGTGGGCCGGGTGCGCGCCATCGCGAGCGGCACGGCCACGCCGCTGATCGCCGACGGCGACACCGGCTACGGCGGGCTGCTCAACGTCGACTTCACGGTGCGCGGCTACGAGGAGGCCGGAGCGGCCGCCATCCAGCTGGAGGACCAGGAGTTCCCCAAGAAGTGCGGCCACACCCCCGGCCGCCGCGTCATCCCCACGGCCGACATGGTGCGCAAGATCAAGGTGGCGTGCGAGGCGCGCTCCTCGGCCGACTTCCTGATCATCGCCCGCACCGACGCGCGCACCACGCTGGGCCTGGACGAGGCGCTGCGCCGCGCCGACGCCTACGCCGAGGCCGGCGCCGACATCCTCTTCGTCGAGAGCCCGGAAAGCGAGGCGGAGATGGAGCGCATCGGCCGCACCATCGGCAAGCCGCTGATCGCCAACATGGTGGAGGGCGGGCGCACCCCGCTGCTGACCCGCGCGCGGCTGGAGGAGCTGGGCTACCGCATCGCCATCTTCCCCGCCACCGGCTTCCTGGCGATGGCGGCGGCGCTGCGCGACGCCTACGGCGAGATCCTCGCCAGCGGCTCCAGCGCCGAATACCGCGGCGCGCTCTATCCCTTTGCCGACTTCACCCGCCTGATGGGGTTCGAGCGCGTGTGGGACTTCGAAAAGCGCCACGCCGAGACGGCGTGACCGGGCTCGGCGCGCGTGGCCGCCGGTCGGCCTCCCCGGATGCGCCGCCCTGCCCGCACACGGCGGCGCGCCGACACAATGCGACGTTGCGTCCAGCCTTTGTATACGAACCAAGCCGGGTTACTGTGGTTGCCCTGCCGGAGTTCTCGAGCTGATGGCTACCATCACCGAAGCGTTGAACGTTGCTCTTGAACTTCACGCCGCCGGCCGGTTGGACGAGGCGGCTGTTCTCTACAGCCGAATTCTCGACGCCGCCCCCGACCACACGCAAACATTGTACCTCGCCGGCACGCTGATGTGCCAGCAGAGCCGGTTCGACGAGGCGCGCCCGCTGCTGGAGCGTGCGGTGGCGTTCGCCCCTGACCTGGCCGCCGCGCACCTCAACCTCGCGCGGCTCGATGCGCGCGCCGAGGATTGGGGCGCCGCCGTACGCGGCAACCGCCGGTGCCTGGCCCTCGATCCCGGCGACGCGCAGGTGTGGGAACTCCTTGGCGTGGCGGAGCGGCAGGCAGGACGGCCGGAGGAGGCTGTCGCTGCCTTCGAGTGCGCCCACCGCATTGCGCCCCAGGACACCGGGATCGGCGGGAAGCTCGGCCTTCTCCTGTGCGAGCGCGGTCAACGCCATCTGGAGGGGCAACGGAACGCGGCGGCCGTGGCCGACCTTGCCCGCGCGGCACGACTGCTGCCGTTCGACGCCGCCATGGGTTTCTCGCTGGGCGCCGGATTGGGCGAGCTGGGCCGGAGCGCCGAAGCGGCCGCGGTCTACGAACGGGTGTTGGTCTGGAGCCCGGCCGAACCGCGGGTGCTGCACAACCTCGGCGTGGCGCTCATGCGCATCGGCCGGGTCGATGACGGCGCGCGGGCGTTGCGGCACGCCGTCGCCGCCGATCCGGACTGTTCCGATCCCCACGAGGCCCTGGCCGCGCTCTTCGACCGGCGCGACCCGGCCCAGGCGACCGTCTGGTCCACGCGTGCGCTGGAATTGAAGCTGAAGCAGTCCGGCGCCCCGCCGTCCGGGGCGGTGCCCGCCGCCGGCAGCGACGTCCGGCCGGAGCAGCGGACGCGCGACGTCGTCAGCTTCAGCCTGTGGGGGGCGCTGGAGGTCTACTGCGCCGGCGCCGTCGCGAACGCGCGGCTCGTGCCCGCGATGCTGCCCGGCTGGACCTGCCGCTTCTACCACGACGACACGGTGCCTTCGCACATCCTCGCCGAACTCGCGTCCCTCGGGGCCGAGCTTGTGGCGATGCCGCCGGGAAGTGCTGCGCGCCAGGGCATGTTCTGGCGCTTCCTGCCGGCCGACGATCCGTCCGTCCGCCGCTTCCTGTGCCGCGACTGCGATTCCAGGCCGACCGCGCGCGAAATCGCCGCCGTGGAGGAGTGGATCGCCTCCGGCCTGCCGTTCCACGTCATGCGCGACCATGTCATGCACATGGAGCCGGTGATGGGCGGCATGTGGGGCGGGACCGCGGGGCTGCTGCCGCCGATGGGGCCGGCCATCGACCATTTCACGGCCAGCCGCACCGGCCGATGGAACGACCAGCATTTCCTGGCCGAATGGCTGTGGCCGCGCATCGCGCGGGCGGCGATGGTGCACGACGGCGTGCACGAGGGGCTGGGACGGCCGTTCCCCACCCCGCCGGGAAGGCCGGACGACAGCCACGTGGGCGCGAAGCTGCTCAATCTGGTTCGCCTGCCGCCGATGCGCGGACCGGACGGTCCGGAGGACCGCGCGGAGGGGGACGGGCGGCACGGCCGCCTTGCCCATCCGGCGGGGGATCCGCACGTCGGGCGCTCCCTTTCGGCGCTGGGCGAGTGGCTGGAGATCGAGACGGCCTTCGGCGCGGGCTTTCTCTCGGCGGGCGACGTGGCGCTGGACACCGATGCCGGGATCGGCGCGCATGCGCTGGCCTTCAGCCGCGCCGTCGGGACCGGCGGCCGGGTGTTGGCCTTCGAGGAATCGCCCGGCCTGTCCGATTGCCTTGCCCGCACCGTCGCGGCGAACGGCCTCGACAACGTCGCCGTCCGCAAGGGTTCCGCCAGGACGTGGGATCCGCCGTCGCAGGCGGTGGAGCTCGCCCGCCTCCGCCTTATCCGGACCACCATCCGCCAAGCCACGACCGCCCCGGCCGGCAATCCGCTGGACGGTCCGCTCACCCGCGTCATCGCCGGCCGCGGTCCCGTCCTGCACCTGCGGATCGAGGACGACGCGGGCGCGGCCGGCGCCTTCGCGCGCCTGCGGGACCTGGGCTACCGGCTGTGGTGGCACATCGCGCCGGTCTTCAACCCGGGCAACCGGCTTGGAACCACCGCCAACCCCTTCCCCGGACTGGTGTCCGTCAACGCGCTGGGGCTGCCGCCCGGCCGTGATCCCCCGCCGCTCCGTTCCCTGGTCGAGATCCGGGACCCGGACGCCGGCTGGATGGACGCCGCCTGGCGGCTGACCTGCGACGGGCGCTGACCATGGCGGCCATCGGCGAGGTGCTCCTGATCGCGCTCGACCACCTGGAAGCCGGCCGGTTCGATAAGGCGAAGGCGCTTTGCCGGCGCATCCTGAAGGCCGATCCGGCGCAGGCCGACGCCTGGCACATCGCGGGCATCGCCGCCGCCAGGAACGGCCGGGTGGTGGAGGCGCGCCGGCACTTCGCCACGGCGGTCTCCCACGCGCCGGCGCGCGTGGACTTTCGCCTCAATCACGCCTTGGCGCTGGCCGCGCTGTCGCTCCCGCAGGGTCCGGCGCTCCGGCGCGCCCTGGCGCTGGAGCCGGCGCTCGCCGACGCTTGGCGGATGCTGGCCGAGGCCACGGTGCGTGAGGACGGACCGGGTGCCGCGGCCGGCTCCTGGCGGGTGCTGGCGGCGCTGCTGCCGGGCTGCGCCCTCGCGCGCTACAACCTGGGCGTGGCGCTTCAGCAGGCCGGGCGGCTCGCCGGAGCCGCCGCCGCCTACGCGGAGGCGGCGCGGATCGAGCCCACGCTGGCCGAAGCCCACTTCAACCGCGCCAACG
>Ga0196976_1001291_pt1 | contig 11692 bp, 14 predicted proteins | sample S3v_513CmetaG_FD_148644 | JGI IMG/M metagenome (GOLD analysis project Ga0196976, IMG submission 148644) | Soil microbial communities from Anza Borrego desert, Southern California, United States - S3+v_5-13C | ecosystem: Environmental > Terrestrial > Soil > Desert | place: USA: California...
TGGAATGGCATGGCCAAGCCCTCGCTAAGCTTCGTCCACGCCCATATGTGTCAATGATGTCCCCGAACACCTGTAAAGGATGTCTCCGGTCTATACACCCTGCTATCCCCGGCGATAGCCCTGCTAGGCCGGGATAGCCCAAAGGCTAGCCCAGGATAGCACGGGCTAGCCCACGCCCCAGGACGCCACGCCAGCCGGAGCCGGCCATGAAGCAGCCCCAGTTGAACCTCCGCTTTCCGGAGGAGCACCACGACCTCATCCGGAAGCTGGCGGAACGGCTTCGGGCCGATCCCGCCTTCGCCGATCATCTTGAGGACCTGCTGGCCCAACCGACACCGCCGGTGCTGCCGCCGCTCCAGCAACGCCTGGACGCTGCCTTGGCGGAGATCCGCCAGACAGCCGAGAGGTACCTGGAGGAATTCGGTCGGGCAAAGACCGAACTCCAGCAGAGCCTCGCCGGCATCCAGGCCGAGCAGCAGGATCTCTTGAAGACGTTCCAGGCCAGCCTGGAGCAGATCCGCCGAGGCCCAGCCTCCGAAGGCGACCTCGTCGTCATGCGGGGCGGACTGAAGCGGCTGACCGAAGCCGGCATTGCGGAAGTCACCCGCCGGTTGGCCCTGGGGGAGCAGCCCGACCAGATCGCGGCGGCCGTTGGGATCGAACCTCGATCCGTCCGGAAGTGGCGAACCAAGCTGACCGGCCGGCAGCCCCAGGCACCGGCGTGACCCTTTGCCCGACACGCCGGCCCAGTACGGCTCCGACGGTAAATACCTCGACGCCGGCCTGGGCGTCTTGACCATGGAGAGCCGCATGAAATCCGCCGAGATCGTCTGGAATCCCTCCCGCCGTGCACGCGGGCACCACGACCACATCGTCACTCTCGCCCTCGACCCCATCGACTGGCACCGCTTCCGGGCGGGCTGCGAGGACCTGGACGACGTGACGATCATCGACGCCCGGTTGGACGGGCCGAACCGCGTGGTTGTCCAATGCGGGTGCTCGACGGCGGCAATCGCCGACCGGCTCGCCGACGCCTGGGGGTGATCCAGCCGCCGGCCGGCCCCCATCACGGCGGTATGGACGAAGCCGACGACGGCCGGGCGACCGGCTCGACGAGCAGGATTGCCGCCGGCAGAGGAACGGCCCCAAGGCTGGGCCGTGACCACCGGATCGCCACCAGACGGTCCTGGGGAGCCCTCTGACGGCGATGTCGCCGGCCCTGTTCTCATCATGAACTCGACCGGCATCAGCCGGGGGGCGACAATGTCACCGGACAGACCTGACCCGGTGCCTGCATGACCCTCCTCGGCTCCACCAATTTCTCCGGATCACGAAGAAGCGCCCAATGGGCGCTTTTTTCGTTTTTGGGCTGCGTTCGCCCCGACATTCTCGTCATGCCCGGCCTTGTGCCGGGCACCCACGCACTCCGACCAATCCAAAGAACGTGGATGGCCGGGACTGGGCCCGGCCATGACGGTTAAAAGGGGAGAAACAGGCCCTACACCCTTACCCACGGCGTCAGGCGCCGCTCGGCAATCCGCACCAGCGCGGCCAGGGTGAAGTTGATCACCAGGTAGATGGTCCCCGCCACGATGAACACCTCGAACACGGCGTAGCTCTGCGCGATAATCCGCCGCGCGATGCCGGTGATCTCCATCAGCGTGATGGTGCTGGCCAGCGAACTGGCCTTGACCATCAGGATCACCTCGTTGCCGTAGGCCGGCAGCGCCTGGCGAATCGCGATGGGCGCCACGATCCGGCGGAAGGTCAGCCAGCGGCCCATGCCGCAGGCGCGCGCCGCCTCCACCTGCCCGTGCGGCACGGACTGGATGCCGCCGCGGATGATCTCGCTGGTGTAGGCGCCGGTGTTCAGCATCAGTGCCAGCACCGCGCACCAGTACGGCTCGCGCAGGACCGGCCACAGCACGCTCTCGCGAATCGCCGGGAACTGGCCCAGGCCGTAGTAGATGAGGAAGATCTGCACCAGCAGCGGCGTGCCGCGGAACACGAAGACGTAGGCCTGCGACACCCCCTCCAGCACCCGGTTGCCGGACAGGCGCGCCAGCGCAGCACCCGTCGCCAGCACCACCCCCAGGATCTCCGCCAGTACCACCAGCTGCAGGGTCAGCGGCACGCCGGCCAGCAGGCGGGGCAACGTGTCGGCCATCAGTTGCCAGTTCATCGCCTCACGCCCTCCGCACGCCGCGCATGGCGCGCTGCTCCGCCCGCTCGAACACGACGGTCGAGAGCGTGGTGAGCAGCAGGTACAGAACGGCCGCCGTCGCATAGAACAGGAACGGCTGCCGCGTGGAGCCGGAGGCGACGTGCGCCATGCGCATGATCTCCGCCAGCGCCGTCACGGAAATGAGCGAGGTGTCCTTCAAGGTCAGCTGCCAGACGTTGCCCAGCCCCGGCAGCGCGAATCGCAGCGTCTGCGGCACCAGGATCCGGCGCAGGATCAGCCAGCGCCCCATGCCGCAGGCCCGCGCCGCCTCGATCTGGCCGTGCGGGACGGACTGCACCGCACCGCGGATCACCTCCGTCGAATAGGCGCCGGAGATCAGGCCCACCGCCACCACGCCCACGGTGAAGGCGTTCGGCTGGATGAACCCTTCGTAGCCGAACACGCCGGCCACGGCCTGGAGCATGTTGCCGCCGCCGAAGAACAGCAGGTAGATGACCAGCAGCTCCGGAATGCCGCGCACGACGGTGGTGTAGACCTCCGCCGCCCCGCGCAGGAACAGGCTGTAGCTGAGCTTCGCCGCCGCCCCGGCCGAGCCGAACAGCAGCCCCAGCAGGAACGACGACACCGCCACGGCGAGCGTCATCGCCGCGCCGCCCAGCAGCTCGTCGCCCCACCCGCTGCTGCCAAAGGCCAGGAGATCCAGCATCCAGAATCACCTTCCCCCGCCGATGGCAGGGGAAGGCCTTTCCTATCCTTACCTGCCTATCCTTACTTGATGGCGATGTCGAAGCCGAACCACTGCGTGGACAGCTTGCCGACCGTGCCGTCGGCGGTGGCCTCCGCGATGGCCTTGTCGAACAGCGCCTTCAGGTCCGCGTCCGCCTTGCGCAGGCCGACGCCCACGCCGGTGCCCAGCACGCCGCCGTTCAGGTTCGGCCCGAACAGCGCCATGTTCTTGGCCTCCTTGGCGATGGCCTCGACGGCCGAGCGGTCGCCGATCATCGCGTCCACACGGCCGGACGCCAGGTCGATGCCGGCGTTGTCCAGCTTGTCGTAGGTGCGGACCTCGACCTTCGGCAGGTGCTTCTGCATGAACTCGGCGTGGATGGTGGAAACCTGCACGCCCACCGTCTTGCCCTTCAGCGCCGTGGCCAGCGCGTCGATCGCCTTCTGCTCGGCCGGCTCGACGGTGGCCAGTTCGATGCGGTCGATCTCGAACTTGGTGGCGGCCAGCGGGTTGTCCTTCAGCGTGGCGAAGATCACCGGGTCGCTGCCGTAGGGGCGGGAGAACGCGATGACCTGCTTGCGCTCGTCGGTGATCGACATGCCGGCCATGATGGCGTCGTACTTGCCCTGCTGGAGGGCCGGGATGATGGCGTCCCAGTCCTGCGCCACCACCTCGCACTCGGCGTTCATGCGCTTGCACAGCTCCTTCGCCAGGTCGGGCTCGAAGCCGACCAGCTTGCCCGACGCGTCGGTGGCGTTCCACGGCGCGTAGGCGCCCTCGGTGGCGATGCGGATCTTCTTCCAGTCCTTGGCATCCGCGGCCCCCGCGAACGCCCCGGCGAAGGTCAGGGCGACGGCTCCCAGCGCCAGCGCGACAATGCTCTTTCTCACCTGCTTCTCCATTTTTTGTTGTCCCTGTTCCACATTGCTTAGCGATCAGTCCGCACCCGGCAGATGGCGCGCCAGGAACTGCCGGACGCGCTCCGATTCGGGGTTCAGGAGCACCTTGTCGGGCGGCCCCTGCTCCTCGATCCGCCCCTGGTGCAGGAACACCACCTCCGACGACACCTCGCGGGCGAAGGCCATCTCGTGCGTCACCAGGATCATGGTGTTCCCTTCCTCCGCCAACTGGCGGATGACGCGCAGCACCTCGCCCACCAATTCGGGATCGAGGGCGGAGGTCGGCTCGTCGAACAGCATCACCTTGGGCTGCATGGCCAGCGCCCGCGCGATCGCCGCGCGCTGCTGCTGCCCGCCGGACAGCTGCATGGGGTACGACTCGGCCTTGTCGAGAATGCCCACCTTGTCCAGCAGCATCCGCGCCCGCTCCACCGCTTCCGAGCGCCTGACGCCCAGCACGTGCACCGGCGCCTCGACGACGTTTTGGAGGACGGTCATGTGGGTCCACAGGTTGAAGCCCTGGAACACCATGCCGAGCCGCGTGCGGATGCGTTCCACCTGCCGCGGATCGGCCGGCACGGTGCGGCCGCCGCGGCCATGCTTCAGCCGGATCTCCTCGCCGCCGATGACCACGCGGCCCTCGTCCGGCACCTCCAGCATGTTGATGCAACGCAGCAGCGTGCTCTTGCCCGAGCCGGAGGAGCCGATCAGCGACACCACGTCGCCCTCGTGCGCCGTCAGCGACACGCCTTTCAGGACGTCCAGCGCGCCGAAACGCTTGTGCAGGCCATCGATGCGGACGGCCTCGGGCGCGTTGGGATCGGTCGGTCGGTGCATGCGGGGGTGCCGTGGTGGAAAGCCGGTCGTCGTTCACAAGCTAGACCGGCAAATCCTTGATGCAAAGCGGATCTTCGTTCGACGCGCCACTTACCAAAGCAAGAGCACGATGATCTGCGGCGCCAGGATGCGCAGGCACATCACCAGCGGGTACACGGTGGCGTAGGCGAGCGCCGGCGCCTCCGACGGCGACAGCGCGTTGGCGAAGGCCAGCGCCGGCGGGTCGGTCATGCTGCCGGACAGCAGGCCGCAGGCTGTCAGGTAGTTCAGGCGCCGCACCGCCATGGCGAAGAAGCCGACGACCATCAGCGGCACCAGCGTGATCAGCGCGCCGTACAGCATCCACGTCAGCCCCTGCCCCTCGACCAGGGTCTCGACGAATCGGCCGCCGGACATCAGCCCGACCACCGCCAGGAACAGCACGATGCCCAGCTCGCGCAGCGCCGTGTTGGCGGCCGGCGGCATGAACCACACCAGCGGCCCCAGGTGGCCCAGGCGCGACAGCACGATCGCCGCCACCAGCGGCCCGCCCGCCAGCCCCAGCTTCAGCGGCGCCGGCATGCCCGGCACGTAGAGCGGGATGGAGCCCAGCAGGATCCCCAGCGCGATGCCGATGAACACCGGGATGAACTCCACCTGCTGGAGCCGGCGTTGCGAGTTGCCCATCAGCGCGGCGACGCGGCCGAGGTCGGCCGGGTTGCCGATGGCCGTCAGGATGTCGCCGAACTGCAGCTTCAGCGCCGCCGAGGGCACCAGTTCCACGCCCGCGCGGTTGACGCGGCTGATCACCACGCCGTAGGCGTCAGCGACGTCCATCTGGGCGATGGACTTGCCCAGCACGTGCGGGTTGGTCACCACCAGCCGATCCCAGCGGATGTCCGTGCCCTTGGTGGTGAGCGGCTTCTCGTACTCCTGCCCCAGGTAGGTCTTCAGCTTCTCCAGCTTCGGCCGCGGCCCGACGAGGTGCAGCACGTCGCCCGGATGCAGGACCGTGTCGGCGTGCGGCACCTGCAGCGTCCCCTCGCGCAGCAGGCGGGAGGCGACGACGCCGTCGTCGCCCAGGATATCCCGCAGCAGCGTGCCGGTGACGCCGGGGTTGCGCACGGCCACGTCCAGCGTTTCCAGGTTCGCCACCTCGGCCCGGCGCTGCGCCTCGAAGGCGGCGGCCTCGCGCGCGGTGTCGACGCGGAAGACGGCGCGCAGCACGCTCATGGTCAGCAGGATGCCGGCGATGCCGAACGGGTAGGTGACGGCGTAGCCCAGGCTGGGCAGGGCCAGCTGCTCGGCCGGGGCGCGGACGGCGGCCAGGATCTCCTGCGCGGCACCCAGCGACGGCGTGTTGGTGACGGCACCGGAGAAGATGCCCAGCACGGCGGCCAGCGGCGTGCCGGTGACGAGGTGGATGGCGGCGGCGGTGAGCGCGCCCAGCACGACGATGGACGCCGCCATAAGGTTCAGCCCCAGCCCGGCGCGCTTCAGCGCCGCGAAGAAGCCGGGGCCGACCTGGATGCCGATGGTGTAGACGAACAGGATCAGCCCAAACTCCCGCACGAAGTGCAGGACGTGCGTGTCGAACTGCACGCCGCCCACCCGCGCCAGATGGCCGGCGGCGATGCCGGCGAACAGCACGCCGCCGATTCCCAGCCCCACCCCCTTGATCTTCACGTGCCCCAGCGCCAGCCCGGCCACGGACACGACGCTGAGCGCCAGCACGGCGCGGGCGACGTCCGACAGGCCGTTGAACAGGTCGAGCAGGAGGTGCATGGGGCCGGTGTCCTGGCTGCGCGGGGCGTCCCGCTGTCAATGCGCGGGTAACCGTTTTGGCCCCCGCGCGCAAGGGGGTGCTCTGCCCCCTCCGGACGACAAATCAAAATTTCGCCACTTTCTGGTCGTATCCAGGTCACACGGGCCGGGCAGCATCGCCCATGGATAGGATGCGCAAGCATCCACAGCCCCCACCACCTAAAGGGCGCCGCCCCCGGCGCCCCCCAGCCAGGCCCCGGCTGGACATGCGGCCACCGCGAGAGCCCCCTGCGGTGGCCGTTTCTTTTTGCCCCATATCTTCTTGGCGGCAGGCCGCCCTGTGGTATAGCTCCGGGGCACGTCATCGATCGTCCCGCCGCAAAGCCCCCACGCATGCCCGACTTCGCCGGAACCGACCTGACCTGCCTGCGCGGCGACCGGCTGGTGTTCACCGGCCTGGACTTCCGCGTTGCCCCCGGCGGGGCGCTGCTGCTGCTGGGCCCCAACGGCTCGGGCAAGTCCAGCCTGCTGCGCGTGATGGCCGGCTTCCTGCGCCCGTGGCGCGGCACGCTCGCCTGGGACGACCTGTCGGTCGCCGAGGAGCCGGAGGGGCACCGCCGCCGCGTGCACTACGTCGGCCACCTGGACGCCGTGAAGCCGGTGCTGACCGCCGCCGAGAACCTCGCCTTCTGGGCGTCGCTGGGCGGTGCCGCCGACCCGATGGCGCACGCGCGGTCGGCGCTGGAGCGGCTGGGCGTGCCGCACATCGCCGGGGTGCCGGGCCGCTACCTGTCGGCCGGGCAGAAGCGGCGCCTCAACCTCGCCCGCGTCCTCGCCGCCCCGGCGCCGCTGTGGCTGCTGGACGAGCCGACCGTGGCGCTCGATCGCGCCGCCGTGGCGCTGCTGGAGGGGATTATCGCCGAACACCGGGCCGGCGGCGGCATGGTGGTGCTGTCCACCCACGCCGACATCGCGCTGCCCGGTGCCGAAGAACTGCACCTCGACGACTTCACGCCCCTGTCGGCCGACGACGAGGACGACGACGAGATGCCCGAGGAGGACGCCGCATGAACCGCTTCCTGACGCTGGTCGGGCGCGACCTGCGGCTGGCGCTGCGCCAGGGTTCGGACGCCACCATCGCCGTGATGTTCTTCGTGCTGTGCGTGGTGCTGTTCCCCTTCGGCGTCGGGCCGGAGCCGAACATCCTCGCCCGCATCGCCGCCGGCGTGATCTGGGTGGCGGCGCTCCTGGCGTCGCTTTTGTCGCTGGAGCGGCTGTTCCTCACCGACTACGAGGACGGCTCGCTGGAGCTGCTGGCACTGTCCGCCCTGCCGATGGAGGCGGTGGTGCTGGCCAAGACGCTGGCGCACTGGCTGGTCACCGGCGTGCCGCTGATCGTCGCCGCCCCGCTGCTGGCGGTGCTGCTGAACATGGAGGCGGAGGGCTTCGGCGTGCTGGTGCTGACTCTGGCGGTGGGCACGCCGATCCTCAGCCTGATCGGCGCCATCGGCGCCGCGCTGACGCTGGGTGCCCGGCGCGGCGGCGTGCTGCTGTCGCTGCTGATCCTGCCGCTGTACATCCCCGTGCTGATCTTCGGCGCCGGCGCCATCGACGCCGCACTCACCGGCCTGACGCCCCGCCCGCATCTGCTGATCCTGTCCGGCCTGCTGGCCGCCGCCCTCCCGCTGGCCCCCTGGGCGGGTGCCGCAGCGCTGCGGCAGGCGATGGAGTAGCTCAGGCGAGGTCGGGAAGCGACGAGAGACGGACAACAGCGCCAGCCAGATCAGGACGTTGCTCGACCCTCCTGGCGAAGCGTTCGTCCGCTGTCACCACCGGCACGCCGCAGCGCATTCCCAACGCGAGATAAAGGCAATCGTATATGGGATGGTCCAAACTGAGGGACAGATGCTGTGCATCCTCCACCAGATCGCCATCGCGCATCAGATTGATCGGTGCTTTTCTCAGGTCGGCCAGAGCGGTGACCGCATCCGCCGCAGCAATGTCGCCGCGGCGCACCAGCTTCCAAAACGCATTTGCGCATTCGGCGAGCAAGAGGTCCGGAGCGAACAAAACCTTCTCCAGCAGGGACTCGGCAAGCGCGCTGTCCGCTTCCGGCAGTCGCCACTTCAGCACGACGCTTGAGTCGACGACGAATGTCCGCCCGCCGCGCATCAGAGACCGCCGACCTCGTTTGACCGTTCATCCCGCATTTCGCGGATGATCTCGGCGCTGTCGGGAAAAATGCGGTCTCCGTAGCTCGCGCGTCGCTGGCGCATCAGTTCGATGAAGGCTTGCCGGCTGGGATCCCGCGCCGGATCGAGCGCTTGCGCCAAGATCCACCGCACCTCCTCCTCCACCGAACGGCCGGCCGCTGTGGCGCGCTGTTCCAGCGCCCGCAGCAGCGAATCGTCCACGTCGCGGACGGTGATCATGCCCATCGGATCCTCCCTGCCGGCACGGCTGCAACTCTACCAAACGTGCCCCACCCCCGCCAGCCGTCAACCCACCCCCGATTCGCGCGCCGGCCTGACAAAGATCAAGGCAAAACCCCTCGCTCTCGGGCAGATGTGCGCCTATATCGACCGGACAGAACCGGAGCCTTCCCGGAGTACGCCGTTCCATGCGCCTGGACTATTTCGCCAATCCCGCCCGTTTCCAGCGCCTGTCGGCGCTGGTCCTGCCGTGGAGCGCCGGGATCACCGTCGTGCTGATGATCGTCGGGCTGTACCTCAGCCTGTTCGACAGCCCGCCCGACTACCAGCAGGGCGAGACGGTCCGCATCATGTACATCCACGTCCCCGCCGCGTGGATGAGCCTGTTCGTCTACACCAACATGGCCATCTCCGCCGCGCTGGGGCTGGTGTGGAAACATCCGCTGGCCGACCTGTTCTCCAAGGCCGCGGCCCCGGTGGGTGCGGGCTTCGCCTTCGTGTGCCTGGTCACCGGGTCGCTGTGGGGGGCGCCGATGTGGGGCACCTGGTGGGTGTGGGACGCGCGGCTGACCAGCATGCTGATCCTGTTCTTCCTGTACCTGGGGTACATGGCGCTGGTGAACGCCTTCGACGATCCGCAGCGCGGCATGAAGGCCGGCAACGTCCTGCTGCTGGTGGGCATCGTCAACGTGCCGATCATCAAGTTCTCGGTCGACTGGTGGAACACGCTGCACCAGCCGTCCAGCGTCATCAAGATGGGCGGACCCAGCATCGCCTCGTCCATGCTGGTGCCGCTGCTGGTCATGGCGTTCGCCTTCACCTTCTACTTCATCACGGTCGTGCTGCTGCGCCTGCGCGCCGAGATCGTCCAGCGCAAGATCCAGACGCTGCGGCTGAGTGAAGCACAGGGCTGAGCAGACATGATGATTTCGTATTGTAACGTGAGGACCGCCTTGAAAGCGCCGCATGGATCGCCTTCATTCGGGGCAGTTCCCGGAACGGACCGCTGAGCGTCATGGCTGAGTTTTTCGCAATGGGCGGTTACGCCGCCTACGTCTGGCCCTCCTACGCGGTGGCGGCGGTGGTGCTGGTGGGCCTCCTGGTCGCCACGCTGAAGGCGCTGCGCGCCAATGAGGCGACCTTGAAGGCGCTGGAGGGCAGCCGTGCCCCGCGCCGCCGCAACCGCCGGGACGGCGCGCGCCGCGAAGCCGCGGGGCACGAGGCCGCCGCGGGAGTGAGTGAAGGATGACACGCAAGAAACGCCGCCTTTACATGCTGTTCCTGGCCCTGCTGGGGCTGGGCACGGCGACCGCGCTGACGCTGACCGCGTTCCAGGACAACATCGTCTTCTTCTTCAGCCCCACCGACCTGCAGACCCAGCAGGCGCAGGGCAAGGCGGTGGGCGACCGCAGCTTCCGCCTGGGCGGGCTGGTCGAGGAAGGCAGCTTCAAGCGCCTGCCCGACGGCATCAGCTACGAGTTCCGCGTGACCGACACGGTGAACGCCGTCCAGGTCGCCTACCGCGGCCAGTTGCCCGACCTGTTCCGCGAGGGCCAGGGCGTGGTGGCGGAGGGCAAGCTGCGCCCCGACGGCGTGTTCCTGGCCCGCGAGGTGCTGGCCAAGCACGACGAGAACTACATGCCGCCCGAGGTGACGGACGCGCTGAAGCGCGCCGACCACTTCAAGGAAACCGCAAAGACCGTGAAGCAGTGAGGGCGCCGTGATCCCCGAACTCGGCCATTACGCGCTGGTGCTGGCGCTGTTCGTCGCCATCGTGCAGTCGACCCTGCCGATGGTGGGTGCCGCCACCCGCAACGCCGCGTGGATGGCCGTGGCGCGCCCGTGCGCGCTGGCCCAGGCGGCGCTGGTCCTGCTGGCCTACGGCGCGCTGACCTGGGCCTTCGTGGTGTCCGACTTCAGCGTGCAGAACGTGGTCAGCAACAGCCACTCGCTGAAGCCGATGATCTACAAGATCTCCGGCGTGTGGGGCAACCACGAGGGGTCGATGATCCTGTGGGTGGTCATGCTCGCCGCCTTCGGCGCGCTGGTCGCCCTGTTCGGCCACAACCTGCCGCCCACGCTGAAGGCGCGGGTCCTGGCGGTGCAGGGCCTGATCGGCGTCGGCTTCCTGCTGTTCGTGCTGGTCACCTCCAACCCCTTCATCCGCGTCATCCCGCCGCCCTTGGACGGCCGCGACCTGAACCCGCTGCTGCAGGACCCCGGCCTCGCCTTCCACCCGCCGTTCCTCTACGCCGGCTACGTCGGCTTCTCCATGGCCTTCTCCTTCGCGGTGGCGGCCCTGATCGAGGGACGCGTCGACCCGGCCTGGGCGCGCTGGGTGCGGCCGTGGACGCTGGCCGCGTGGTCGGCGCTGACCATGGGCATCGCCATGGGCTCGTGGTGGGCGTACTACGAGCTGGGCTGGGGCGGCTGGTGGTACTGGGACCCGGTCGAGAACGCCTCTCTCATGCCCTGGCTCGCCGGTACGGCGCTGCTGCACTCCGCCGTCGTGGTGGAGAAGCGCGACGCGCTGAAGACCTGGACCATCCTGCTGGCGATCATCACCTTCTCGCTGTCGCTGATGGGCACCTTCCTGGTGCGCTCGGGCATCCTTACCTCCGTGCACGCCTTCGCGGTGGACCCGGCGCGCGGCATCTTCATCCTGGTGCTGCTGATCATCGCCACCGGCGGCTCGCTGCTGCTGTACAGCGTGCGGGCACCCAGCCTGAAGGCCGGCGGCCTGTTCGCGCCGGTCAGCCGCGAGGGCACGCTGGTGCTGAACAACCTGCTGCTGTCCACGGCGACGGCGACGGTGTTCATCGGCACGCTGTACCCGCTGTTCCTCGACGTGCTCAACCTGGGCAAGGTG
>Ga0196976_1001293_pt1 | contig 11661 bp, 9 predicted proteins | sample S3v_513CmetaG_FD_148644 | JGI IMG/M metagenome (GOLD analysis project Ga0196976, IMG submission 148644) | Soil microbial communities from Anza Borrego desert, Southern California, United States - S3+v_5-13C | ecosystem: Environmental > Terrestrial > Soil > Desert | place: USA: California...
GGCCGGCCGCGCGGCAGACCTCCCGCATGAGCAGGCCGTGCACGTCGTCGCCGAGCACGCCCACCACGTCGATCGGGAACGGGGCCCCGAGCCGCGCGAGATCCACCGCCAGGTTGAACCCGGGGCCGCCCGAGTCGCTGGTCTCGCCCTCGATGAAGGCGATCCCGTCCTCCTCGGGCCAGCGGTCGATCGTCTTGTTGACGTCGACCATGATCGAGCCGCCGCAGAGGACCCCTCGGCGCATGGCGACCTCACGCCTTCAGCACGGACTCCGTGAGCTGCAGGTCGTCCTCGAGCGCGCGCGCCGGACGGAGCTTCCTCTTCGCCAGCGCGCCGTGGTAGGCGCGGACCGCCTCCTCCGGCGTCAGCTCCCGCCGGAGCACCGGCCGCATGAGGGCGACCAGATCGAGCGGCGACTCCGCGACGTTGATCTTCCGGCCGAAGAGCGCCACGCGCGCGCCGTGCCGCTCCGCCTGCGCGAGGAGCTCGTAGCAGTCGCGCGTCGTCCCCGCCGCCCCGCCCAGCACGCCCACGACGAGCGTCGGGTCGTACCCGACGAGCTCCTCGAGCGCGGCCGGCCCGTTGTACGCGACCTTGAGGAAGAGCGGCCGCTCCGCCGCGGTCACGCCGGCGAGCGCCCGGGCGATGGAGTCGTTCACGAAGTGCGGGAGGTCGGCCGGCCCGAGCCCTGCCGGTGCGTTCGGGTTGAAGACCTCGAGGAAGTGCCGGAACCCGAGCCGCGCCGCCTCGGCGCGGAACCGCGCGTACGCCTCCAGCGACGCGAGGTCGTGGGCGAGCTGGTTGTTGAACGTCACCGAGTACAAGCCGAGATCGCAGAACGGCTTCACCGCCTCGAGGTTCGCCGTCCGGAAGGGCCGCGAGGGCTCGTGCTCGTAGGCGTGTCCGCGCGGCCGCCAGATGTCGGTCGCGTCGTTCGCCCGGATCGCGAGCGTGACCGGGCCGCCGTCGAACAGCCCCTCGCGCGCGAGCACCTCGGCGTTGGAGGCCGAGGCGAGGAGCACGTCCTGCTCGCCCTGCCGCACGATCGCCCGCATCCCGTCCAGGAACTCCGGGCGCGTGCGGTACCGCCGCCCGGCCGCCGGCGTCCCGTCCTCGGCCCGCGCCGGCCCGGTCGCCGCGACGCCCCACGCCATGTCGGCGTCCTTCGCGTCGGCGAGGATGAAGTGGTCCGGCGTGTACTTCCCGTCGAGGATGACGCGCAGCTTCCGGTCGAGGCTCTTCATGCCGAGAAGATACCGCCACGACCACCCGTGAACGAGCCCGTGAACGAGCCCGAGCCCGTCCCGCAGGGCGGGGGCCCCGCGCGCAGCGCGGGGGAGGGACGCCAGTCCCTCCCCGCGGGGCAGCCGCGCGCAGCCGCGAAGGGGCGAGCACGGCCCAGGGCCCCGCGCAGCAGGGGTGGGGCCCCAGGAGCTCTGCTCCTGGGGCGGGGGCGCAGCCCCCGTGAAACAACCCAGCCCCCGTCAGAAAAGAGAAGAGGCCCGTCACGGGGCCTCTTCTCGTTCTCGCTTCTTCGTTCCGCTTGAGGCGCCCTCGGGTGGACGCCGGACCGGCGCTAGGCCGGTGGAGACTGCGAGTATGTCGGTGACTTCGACGGTTCCTCTATCTCAGCCTCCCGCGCTGTGTTGCTGCTTCGATCGAAACGTTACGCCCATTCGGCGACGGCGTGAAGTCCCGCGGATGGCGCCCCGCTGGGTCGCACGAACTCGGCGAAGTTGTTCGGCTCTGGCGCAGCGCGCGAGGTGCGATGGCTCCGCACCCGTGGGAGCCCCCGCGCCTCACGCGCTCGCTCGTCCGCGCCTCTCGGGTCTCCTCTTCCGCCGCGCTGCGCCTCTCGCTACGCTGGAGAACTGCCATGCTCCACGACGTCACCGTGCTCCTCCGCGCCGGCATGCCCACGTACCCCGGCGAAGACGGCCCGAGGCTCGAGCTGATCAAGTCGCGCGCCCAGGGCGACGCCGCCGACGTGCGCAAGCTCACCCTCGCGCTCCACACCGGCACGCACGTCGACGCGCCCCAGCACTTCATCGAGGGCGGCAAGACGGTCGAGGCGCTGCCGCTCGACGCCCTGGTCGGCCCGTGCGAGGTCGTTGCGGTGCCCGGCGCCCCGGACGTCCGGGCGGCGGACCTCGAGGCGCTCTTCCCCTCGCCGCGGCCCGCGCCGGAGCGGCTGCTCCTCCGCACCCGGAACAGCACCGGCCCGCGCCCGATGTTCTCGCGCGACGCGTTCGACTGGGACTACGCGGGCATCGGGCACGACGCCGCCGCGTGGCTGGTGGAGCGCGGGGTGAAGCTCGTCGGCATCGACTACCTGTCGATCGAGCCGCCGAAGGCCGAGGCGCCGATCACGCACCGCAGGCTGCTCGGCGCGGGCATCGTGGCCATCGAGGGGCTCGACCTCCGGCGCGTGAACCCCGGCCCGTACCGGCTCTACTGCCTGCCCGCGCTCCTCCGGGGCGCGGACGGCGCGCCCGCGCGCGTGATCCTCGAGGACTAGCGTCGCGGCGCTCGCCGCTCGCCGTTCGACAGGCCCGGGGTGAGCGGGCGATCACCGGCGGGCGCGCGACGCCTCGCGACCCTTCTCGTCGAGGAGCCGGAACTCGTCGTCGGAGAGCTGCACCTTCGCCGCGGCGACGTTCTCCTCAAGGTGCTTCACCTTGCCGGTGCCGGGGATGGGGAGCATCACCGGGCTGCGCCGGAGGAGCCAGGCGAGGGCGATCGCACCCGGCGTGACGCCGTGCCGCCGCGCGACCCCCTCGACGACGCCGCCCGGCGCGCCGAGCGGGCCGAGGTCGAGCGGCCGCCACGGGATGAAGCCGATCCGCTCCTGCTCGCAGTAGGCGAGCACGTCCTCGCTGGCGCGGTCGGCGAGGTTGTAGAGGTTCTGGACCGTGACCACGCGGAAGTGGCGGCGCGCGGCCCGGATGTCGTCCACGTCCACGTTGGAGAGGCCGAGGTGGCGGACGATCCCGTCCTTCTGCAGCTCCGCCATGGCCGCGTACACCTCGTCGCGCGGGACCTTGGGGTCTGGCCGGTGGTACTGCCAGAGATCGATCCGCTCGACCCGGAGCCGCTTCGCGCTCATGAGCGCGCACTGGCGCAGGTACTCGGGCCTCCCGACCGGCAGCCACTTGCCGGGCCCGTGCCGCACCAGGCCGCCCTTGGTCGCGATCACCATGCCCCGCGGATACGGCGCCAGCGCCTCGGCGAGCAGCTCCTCGCTGTCGTACGGTCCGTAGCTGTCGGCGGTGTCGATGAAGTCGATCCCGAGCTCGGGCACGCGCTTCAGCGTGCGGAGCGCCTCCGGCCGGTCCTCCGGCGGGCCCCAGATGCCGGGGCCCGTCACGCGCATCGCGCCGAAGCCGAGCCGGTGCACGTCGAGGCCTTCGCCCAGGGAGAAGGTGCCGCTCGCGGAGACGTCGTGGGCCATGGGCGTAGGCTAGGGACGGGGCGGGCCGATTTCACGCCGCAGCCGGGCTCGGGCTCGGGCTCGGGCTCGGGCTCGGGCTCGGGCTCGGGCTCGAGAGGGTACCCCCCGAGGGTCTGGATCGATCCCCGCCGTCGCGCGTTCTTCTCGCAGACGACCTCGAACCCCGGAGCCCGATCCATGCCTCACCGCCCGTTCCTCCTCGCAGCGCTCGCCTGCGCGGCGCTCTCCTCCCCGCTCCTCGCGGCCGCCCAGCCGCAGCCGCCGCTCCAGCCGCCCCCACCCGGCTCGCCCCGCGTGCTCCACGTCTCCGGCGAGGGCAGCGTCCGGGTCCGCCCCGACGTCGCCGTGCTCACCGCCGGCGTCGAGGCCACCGGCCCCGACCTCGCCCGCGTCACGCGCGACGCGAACCAGCGCATGCGCAAGGTGCTCGCCGCGCTCGCCGAGGCGGGCGTGGCCGAGAAGGACGTCCAGACGACGCGCCACGACGTGCAGGTCGAGCGGCCCTGGAAGAACGATCGCCCCGGCCCGATCACCGGCTACACGGTCCACGACGAGGTCCGCGTCACCGTCCGCAACCTCGAGCGCCTCGGCCCGGCCATCGATCGGGTCACCGCGGCGGGCGCGAACGCGCTGCGCGCGCTCACGTTCGAGAAGGACGACCCGAACCCCGAGCGCGCCCGCGCCCTCGCGGCCGCCTACGGCGCCGCGCGCGTCAAGGCCGAAGCGCTCGCGAAGGCCGCGGGCGTGACGCTGGGCGAGGTCCTCCAGGTCGGGGAGTCCGGCGGGATGGCGCCGATCCCCATGTTCAAGCCCCAGATGATGAGGAGCATGGAGGCGGCCGACGCCGCGGGCGCCGCGGTCTCGCCGGGCGAGCTGGAGCTCACGGGGCGCGTGGACGTGGTGTACGCGATCCGGTGACGCCATCAGCGCGCCGCCAGGCGCGGCGCGCGCCGGACCAGCTCGCGCATCTGCTCGAGGTCGACCGGCTTCACCACGTGCGCCTCGAACCCGTGCTCGCGGGCGCGGAGCCGATCGGCCTCCTGGCCGTAGCCGGTCACCGCCACGAGGTGGCACCGGAGGCCGCGCTCGCGCAGGCGGTGCGCGAGCTCGTAGCCGCTCATCACCGGCAGGCCGATGTCGAGGAGCGCCACGTCGGGATCGAACGCGCCGGCGACCTCGAGCGCGCCCGGCCCGTCGTAGGCCACGCGGACGTCGTGGCCGTGCAGGCGCAGCCCCTCGGCGAGGAGCTCGGCGGCGTCCCGGTTGTCGTCGACGACGAGCACCCGCCGCCCGGCGCCGCGCGCGCGCGCCACGGGCTCCGCGCCCACGGCGCCGCGGCCCGCATGCACCGGCGCCCGCCCCAGGGGCAGCTCCACCACGAACTCGCTCCCGTGCCCCGGCCCGGCGCTGCGCGCCTCGACCCGGCCGCCGTGCGCCACGGTGAGCGCCTTGACGAGCGCCAGGCCCAGCCCCAGCCCGCCCTGGGCGCGGTCCAGGCGGCGGTCTCCCTGCACGAACAGATCGAACACGCGCGGGAGGAGGTCGGGCGCGATGCCGATCCCCCGATCCGCCACGCTGACCCGCACGACGGCGTCCGTCCGCTCCGCGCGGACCGAGATCCGCCCGCACGCCGGAGTGTACTTCGCCGCGTTGGTGAGGAGGTTCGAGAACACCTGCACGAGCCGCTCCTCGTCCCCCTCGAGGACGAGGCCCGGGGGGATCGAGAGCTCGAGCGCGTGCGCGCGCTCCTCGAGGAGCGGGCTCGCGACCTCGATCGACCGGACCAGGACCTCGCGCAGGTCGAGCGCCGTCCGATCGAGCTTCACCGTGCCGCGCATGATCCGGGAGACGTCGAGCAGGTCGTCCACGAGCCGCGTCAAGTGGCGCGCCTGCCGCTCGATGGCCGCGAGCTCGCGGGCGGCGCCGTCGCCGCCGCGCTGCGCGAGGATCTGGACCGCGGTGAGGATGGGCGCGAGCGGGTTCCGGAGCTCGTGCCCCAGCATCGCCAGGAACTCGTCCTTCGCCCGGACCGCCGACTCGGCGGCGCGGCGCAGGACCGCCTCGCGCTCGGCCTCCTCCGTCCGCGCGACCTCGAGCGCGCGGGCGCGCTCCTCGCTCGCCCGGAGCGCGTCCTCGGCGCGTTTCCGCTCGGTGATGTCGATGGTCAGCGACATCGCGGCCTCGACGCCGCCGGCCCCGCGCACCGGGCCGAAGTGGGTCAGGAGCGTGCGCCCGTTCCAGACGGACTCGTGGGGCACCGTCTCGCCGGCCAGCGCGCGCCGGAACAGGCCCACCGTCCGGGCGCCGACCTCGCCCTGGAGCACCTCGTCCACGCGGCGCCCGTCGAGGACCTCGCGGGCGAAGCCGATCTCGGCGAGCAGCTGCCCCTCCGCGATGATGTAGCGCAGCTCACGGTCGACCACGCACAGCGCGGCCCCCGGGACGCCCGCGGCGACGCCCCGGTACAGCGCCTCGCTCCGGTCGCGGGACTCGTGCACCTCGACGCGGCCCGTGACCTCGTGCCAGACCACCACCGCCCCGCCGATCCGCCCTCCCTGGGCGCGGAGCGCGCGTGCATTGACCGACATCGCGCGGACCCGTCCCTCGCCGTCCGTGAACTCGAGGACCCAGTCGTGCACCGGTTCGCCGCGCAGCGCGCGCCGGTACGCGAGCTCGTCGGCGAGGAGCGGCGAGCCCCCGCGCCGCCGGACCTTCAGGACGCGGACCAGGTGGTCCGCGACGCCCGCGGCGCCGAGCGCCACCGGATCGGCCCCGAGGACCTCGCGCGCCGCCGGGTTGGCCCGCGCCGGCCGGCCCTCGGCGTCGAACACGACCACGGGCTGCTCGAGCGCCTCGAAGACCGCCTCGAGGCCCGGAGGGCCCTCGTCTTCCGGCGCGCGCGGGAGCTCCGGGGCCGCCCAGCGGCTCCGCGCCCGGTGCTGCGTCGAGGTCGAGCGGGCGGGTTCGGTGCTCCGATGGGACATGGGCTCCTCGGCCCTCGCCCGAGAGTGGACCCGTCGAGGTGCCAACGGCCCAACGGTATTCACGCCCGGCGCGGGTGAGAACGGGCGGGAGCCGGCTCCGGCGGGTCGTGTGCGCGGTGCGCAAGCGGCGTCGCCCCGCGGGCGCGTGACGTACCGGGGGGGGGTTCACTCTCGGTCGCCGTCGTCGGCGACGAAGCGGGTGCGCGCGGCGCTCCGCCGGGGCGCGAGGTCCCGCCCGCCGCGCGTCGCGCGTCGCCGGTCCTTGCGCGGAAGGTGAAAACGCCCCGCAGGGGACGAGCCGGCGGCGCGCCGGTCACACATATCCGGGGCCTCAACCACTACCCAGGAGGTCTCACGTGGCGGCGATCCGACGAGCGCGAGCGGTCTGGACCGGCGATCTGGCGAAGGGCAAGGGCGTCACGACGGCGGAGAGCAGCAGCCTGTTCAAGGAAGCTCCCGTGAGCTGGGCGGCGCGGACGGAGAGCTCGGACGGGAAGACGAGCCCCGAGGAGCTCCTGGCCGCGGCGCACGCGAGCTGCTTCTCGATGGCCCTCTCCGCGGGCCTCGGCAAGGCGGGCACGCCGCCGGAGCGGCTCGAGGTGACCTGCGCCGTCACCTTCGACCAGGTCGGCGGCGGGTGGAAGGTGAAGTCGTCCGCGCTCGAGGTGAAGGGCAAGGTCCCCGGCGTGAGCGCCGACGCGTTCCAGAAGGCGGCCGAGGGCGCGAAGGACGGCTGCCCGATCTCGCAGGCGCTCAAGGGCAACGTCGAGCTCTCGGTGAAGGCGACGCTGGAGAGCTGAGCTCGGACGTCGTGATGCGGCGGCGGCGCCCGGACGGGCGCCGCCACGCACCCAGCGTCAACGGAGCGACTCGAAGAACCCCATCACCCCGCCGTAGACCCAGAGCGGCACCTCGTGCCCGCCGGGGAACGCGCACCAGACGACCGGGTGGCCTGCGGCGCAGCCCTGGTACGAGGTGCACGGCTCCGGCGCCACCGGCGCCGTCCCGGTCCCGCAGCCGTTCACGCCCACCCAGTAGTCGCGCGCCCGCTCTCCCTGGGGGAACGCGACGGTCGAGTCGGCCGTGCCGTGCGCGATCCATGCGGCCGCGGGCGTGCGCGTGCAGCTCGTCGCCCAGGGCAAGCCGCCGGAGAGCGGCGCCACCGCGCGCACCACCCCCGCCCGCGCACAGCCGAGCGTGTTGCTCATGTAGCCGCCGTAGCTGAACCCGGTCGCGAACACGCGGCGCTCGTCGACGCACGCCCGCGCCTTCACGTGGGCGAGGAGCGCGTCGAAGAAGGCGACGTCGCGCCCGCCCGTGTTGGGCCAGCCGGTGGTCCCGCCGTCCGCGAGCCCGTCGGGATAGACGAAGATCCCGGGGCGCGTCGCCCGGCGCTCGAACTGCATCCAGCTCCGGTAGTACGCCCCGCTCCCGCCCGCCCCGTGGAACACGAAGTAGACCGGGAGCGCCTGGCCTGCATCCGCGGTCGGGAGCACGAGGACGAACGTGCGCCGGACGCCTGCCACGTCGACGCTCCCGCTGGTCACGCCGGGCGACGGGGCGGCCTCGCACGCGCCGGGGCTGCCCGGGTCCGTTCCGGGATCCGTCCCGGAGCCGGGCGCGCCGGGCGCCGACAGCTCGGCGCCGCACGCGAGGAGAAGACCGAGGGCGACGGCGGCGAGTCGGTTCACGGCGCAATCCTCCAGGCGAGGGACACGAGGAGACCACAGGCGCCCCGGCCTGTCAGCGCCTACACGAAAGGTGAATGACGACACGCGCGTGAACTCCGCGAAGTGCGGGCGGGTTTCGACGCGCACCGACCGTGCGTACGAGGGCACGGGGTCGTCCGCCCGCTCGCGCGGCAAGGCGTCGCACGAGTCTTCCCCGGATCCGCTGCCACTCGCCCGGGGTCGCTGGTCGCGCGGAGGAGAAAGCCGGGGCACGTGTCACCCCCGCGGGGTAGTATCCGCGCTTCCGTGAGCCTCTCCGCCTCGCCAGACGGCGTCTCCAGTGGAACGGGCCCGAAGCGGCACGAGGGCGGCGCCCCCAGGCTGGAGCTGCGGCACGTCACCAAGCGCTACGGCCACGTCGTCGCGAACGACGACGTCGCGCTGGCGGTCGCCCCGGGCGAGATCCACGCCGTCCTCGGCGAGAACGGCGCCGGCAAGTCCACGCTGATGAAGATCATCTACGGCGCGGTCCACCCCGACGCCGGCGAGATCCTGTGGGACGGCAGGCCGGTACGGATCGGCAGCCCGCACGACGCGCGCGCGCTGGGCATCGCGATGGTCTTCCAGCACTTCTCGCTGTTCGAGACGCTGACCGTCGCCGAGAACATCTGGCTCGGCCTCCCGCGCTCGACGAAGCTGCGTGACGTGGAGGCGCGGATCGACGCCAAGGCCCGCGAGTACGGGCTCGAGCTCGACCCGACCCGCCACGTCCACGCGCTGTCCGTGGGCGAGCGCCAGCGCGTCGAGATCGTCCGGGCGCTGCTCGGGGATCCGCGCCTCCTCATCCTCGACGAGCCGACCTCGGTGCTCACGCCCCAGGCGGTCGAGAAGCTGTTCGTCACGCTCCGCCAGCTCGCGGCCACGGGCTGCTCCATCCTTTACATCAGCCACAAGCTCGACGAGATCCGCGCCCTCTGCCACCGGTGCACGGTGCTCCGCGGCGGCAAGGTGGTCGGCTCGACGGATCCCACGAAGGAGACGATCGCCGGCCTCTCGCGCCTGATGATCGGGGCCGACCCGCCGCGCGTGGTCCGCGCGCCGCCGCACCCCGGCGTCATGGCGCTGCACGTCCTCGACCTCTCGTTGCCGCAGGTCGATCGGTTCGGCGTCCCGCTCGACCGCGTGACCCTCGAGGTGCGCGAGGGCGAGATCGTCGGGATCGCCGGCGTCTCCGGGAACGGCCAGCAACAGCTCCTCGCCGCGCTCTCCGGCGAGGACCCCCGGGCGCCCGCCAACGCCGTGCGGCTCTTCGGGACGCCGATCGGCCGCCTGGGCTCGGGCGCCCGGCGCCGGCTCGGGCTGCACTTCGTCCCCGAGGAGCGGCTCGGGCGCGGGGCGGTGCCGGGGCTCTCGCTCGCCCAGAACCTGCTCCTCACCCGGCGCGAGGCCATCCGCGGCTTCGGCTGGATCGACCGGCGGCACCTCCACGGTCAGACGAAGGGCATCCTCGGCCGGTTCCGCGTCGCCGCCCCGGGGACCCGCGCCGCCGCCCGCAGCCTCTCGGGCGGCAACCTCCAGAAGTACATCGTGGGCCGCGAGATCGACGCGGTGCCCAAGGTGCTCATCGTCGCCCAGCCGACCTGGGGCGTGGACGTCGGCGCGGCGGCGCAGATCCGGGCGGAGCTCGTCGCCCTCCGCGACGCCGGGTGCGCCGTCCTGGTCGCCTCGGACGATCTCGACGAGCTGTTCGAGATCAGCGATCGGCTCTACGTCATCGCCCGGGGCCGGCTCTCGCCGCCGGTGCCCACGGCCGCCGCGACGGTGGAGCAGATCGGCCAGTGGATGAGCGGGCTGTGGGAGCGCGAGCAGGAGACCGTCCACCCGGCCCCGGGAGCGAACGCGTGATCCGCCTCGAAGCTCGCCCGGCGCCCTCGCGCCGCATGACCCTGCTCTCCCCGATCCTCGCCCTCTCGATCACGGTGCTGGTCGCCGGCACGCTGTTCATCGCGCTCGACAAGGACCCGGTCCGGGCGCTCTCGCTCTTCCTCGTGAAGCCGTTCCAGGGCACGTGGAACCTGACCGAGCTCGGCCTCAAGATCACCCCGCTCATCCTGTGCTCGCTCGGGCTCGCCCTCTGCTTCCGCGCCAACGTGTGGAACATCGGGGCGGAGGGGCAGTTCGTCTTCGGCGCCATCGGCGGCGGCGGGCTCGCGATGTGGGTCACGACCCACGGCGTCGAGGTCTCGCGGTGGGGGTTCTTCCCCTTCGTGATCGTGGCGGGCGCGCTCGCCGGCGCCGCGTGGGCGGCGGCGGTGGCCTACTGCAAGGACCGGTTCCACGCGAACGAGATCCTCGTCAGCCTGATGCTGGTCTACGTCGCCAACCTGTTCCTCACCTGGCTCGTCGTGGACCCGTGGAAGGATCCCGCGGGCTGGGGCATGCCGAAGACGGTGAGCTTCGCGGCCAGCACGACGATCCCGCGGATGTTCCCGGGCATGCGGCTCCACTGGGGCTTGCCGCTCGCGCTCCTCGCCGCGGCGGCGATGTGGATGTTCCTCTTCCGGACCTTCAAGGGGAACCAGCTCCAGATCGGCGGGCTGGCCCCCGCCGCCGCGCGCTACGCCGGCTTCTCGCCGCGCGCCGCGCTCTGGACGACGCTCCTCACCTCCGGCGCCCTGGCCGGCGTCGCGGGCGCGTTCGAGGTCGTGGGGCCGTCGGGCCAGCTCAACCAGGGCGCCGCCAGCGGGTACGGCTTCACGGCCATCGTGGTCGCCTTCGTGGGCCGGCTGAACCCGATCGGCTGCGTGCTGGCCAGCATCCTCCTCTCCGCGTTCCGCCGCGGCGGCGAGCTCGCCCAGGGAATGCAGATCCCGCCCGCGCTCACGGGCGTGTTCGAGGGCGTGCTCCTCGTCACCATGCTCGTCTGCGACACGTTCATCCACCACCGGGTCCGGTTCGGCAACGGTGGGCCCGCGGCGGCGGCGTCGTCGAGGCCCACGCCATGACGGAGATCCTCGCCAAGAGCATCGCCTCGACGCTGGCCGCCGGCACGCCGCTCGCGCTCGCCGGGCTCGGCCTGCTCGTCAACGAGCGCCTCGGCGTCATCAACCTGGGGGCGGAGGGCCTCATGCTGGTCGCGGCCATCACCGGCTACGCGGTCGGCGTCCACACCGGGAGCGTGTGGCTCGCCTTCTGCGCCGGCGCGCTCGCCGCGGCGCTCCTCGCCGCCGTGTTCGGGTGGCTCGTGGTCTGGCTCAACGCGAACCAGTACGCGACGGGCCTCGCGACGAGCCTCTTCGGCGCAGGCTTCTCGGCCTTCGTGGGCGTCGACTACGTCGGCCGGCAGCTCCCCTGGCCCGCCGACGTCCCCGACCCCGCGGCGTCGCTCTGGCGCATCGCCTTCCTCGATCACCACGCGCTCGTCTTCGTGGCGATCGCCCTCGCGCCGGCGCTCTGGCTCCTGTTCTGGCGGACCCGCACCGGCCTCGTCCTCCGCGCCGTGGGCGAGTCGCCCGACGCGGCGCACGCCCTCGGGTACCCGGTGCGCCGCATCCGG
>Ga0196976_1001294_pt1 | contig 11655 bp, 12 predicted proteins | sample S3v_513CmetaG_FD_148644 | JGI IMG/M metagenome (GOLD analysis project Ga0196976, IMG submission 148644) | Soil microbial communities from Anza Borrego desert, Southern California, United States - S3+v_5-13C | ecosystem: Environmental > Terrestrial > Soil > Desert | place: USA: California...
TCCGGACAATGCGCTGCGCACCTGAACGTCAGCTATCCGCCGTAAGCGGGTGTACGAAATGCGGCAATGCAGGTCGCTTCCACTGATCAGAGAATATCCGCAGAATGCCGGTGCGCTCCTCAGTACGCCGTCGAACAGAATCTTCGACGGCGCGGCGACCGACGCTGGATTCGACGGGTCGATATCGTGCACTTCCAGCACCAGGCGCACTCCGGATGGAACTTCGGCGCCCCCGAATGTGCCGTCGCTGGAGTGGAAGCTTTGCTGTACCCGGTAGATTGCATCCGCATATACCCGTGTGCTGAGCACGTACTTGTGCCCCGGGACTGTCGTCACGGATGCTCCCGTTAGGGCTCCACCTACCAGGGCACTGATCGTCGACTGGGCTCCTGACTCGTTAACCCGAAATCCCGCGACACAGTGCGGTTCGTCCCGTGCTGTCGCGGGCGAAAACAGCCCCCCAACGATCCCGGCACTCGCCGCCGTGAACTCTAGTTCGCCGTGCTGGAGATGGCTTGCCGCGCCCAGCTCGACTTGCTCTACGAACGACACCTCGGTCGCTGCCGGACCACTCGCGTCGTTCACCCGCAGCTTTCCGCCGACTACGTACAGCGACTCAGCACCGGCGTGGATCGTCCAATACTCAGGTCGCAACGCATCGCCCTCGTATTCCTCTTCGACCAGCGTCGAAGCGCGGTTCAGAAAGGGCATTTCCGATAAGCTGTAGCGCAGTGTGTATCCGTCCCCGACGAAGTAGTCCTTTACATAGGCTCCCGGCTCCCAGCGCCCAGCCACCGTAACGTCATTGAGCATGCGAGTGAGCCGTTCTATGCGCAAAGACTCCGGGCAGAATCCTTCCGCTTTGTCATCGATCAGGTGGACCGTTTCCCCGATCGGTGCCAATGATGCCTGGCCGTCGTGCACTCTGTACGTAGCACGCGCGCGTAGCGCCAGTTCACCAACCTGGTCTGACCACTTTCTTGCGGGCGTGCTGCGGAAGCGAGCGATGGTCGCGACATCTTTCACACCCTCGGTATTGAACAACCCCGGGCACAGGTCCTCGGCGAGTTCCTTCACGATCGCGCCCGCGCTTCGAATGCTGAAAGGCGCTCTTGAAACCGCAGCTTTGCGATCGAGTAGATACTCTTCTCCCGTCGCTCTCAGGTGGTAGCGATACACCGCGCCGCACTCTCCAACCCCGAGGTACTCGTAATCGGGTGAGGCCTCGAGGTAGCCAGTGAATGTCCGGGTACCGTCGCTCCGCTCCAGGCTCACGCGCGCCCCCCTTGCAGGAACCCGAAATGCAGGCCCAGTCCCTACCAGCGCCACCGTCATCCTGGAGGGCCGATTTAGCTTGCGAACGATCTTCGGCAGATTCTCTGCTGCTACGAACTGCGTATAGTCCCTCGGCCCGAGATCGTCCAGGTTGTCGATTGTGAACTTCATGCTCGCCTCTGCCGCTTTCTGTGCGGCTTTCACGCACTTTCCTGTGCACGGTAGTTCTCTGCCGCATCAAAGCAAAAGCGGGGCCGATGATCCGCACCCCGCTTGGACGCACTGCAATGAGTGATCCGGAAATCGCTTCTATCGTCGACCTGCAGACCCGCCTGCACACTCGTCTTCAGGAACTCGGGTTCAACGGTCATCGTGCTTCAAACGTAGCGCACCACCTCGCCGAGATTTCCGTCCTCAGCCGCACTTTCTTCGATCACACGCTTCCGCTCTTCCTTTCAATCTCAACTGATCATCAGCAGTCGCTCGCGCAACTGATCGTCTCGATCAAGTGCGATCTGGAAGAACTCCGCGACTCGCTCACAGACATCGATCCTGACCTTCATGAACTCATGCAGCACCTGAACCGCGAGTAGCTTTACAGCACCGGCGCATTCGGCGACGGCACGTACACCCTGTAGCAGAGCACTGGCTCGCCATCCACGTCATCGACGAATGGCATTGCTGTGAAGCTTGCTCGCAGCGAGTTCAGGTTCAGACCGCCACCCACCTCTAGCGACGCTTCTGCCGGGGCTGCCGTCGATCGCAGGCGCGGGTAATGGAAAAGGACTTTTCCTCCGGACGCTTCCGGCAAAACGAACAATGCCGACCACTCCTGAAAGAACTTCCCGCCTTCCCGATCGACGAACGCCACCACCTTCTGAACTCCGCCGCCCGCAACGGGAGCGCCGCCAATCAGCGGCCTGTCGAGTTCCAAAGTCGACTGCGTTTTCGCCGCCACACGCGCAACATTGAACGTGATCCGCCGAATGTAGTCAGGATGCAGAGGCAGGTCCGAGGTGTTCTCCGAATATCCCGCCGCAACGCCCGTCCCCAAATATCCCAACTGCTGCTGGTAATCCACATCTACGGCCACTACGTCCCCAACCTCAAATCGTTGCAATGAGTCGGGACTCAGGACGATTTCGCTTGAGGTCGATCCTTCGAGCACCACCGCAGCCGCGCAAGGAGCGCCGCCCCCCGGCGCATCTGCCGATTCGCTCTGCGACTCCAGTACGTTGAAATGCTCGCTTCCCGCAGCCAGGGCCATCTGCAACTTGCCCCATTGCCGAAATTCAAATTCGAGCCGCGCTCCGATTTCGGTCCGGAACTGCGTCCCGCTGGCTCCCCGCTTTCCAGCCCGCACTGTGCCTATCTTCGTCTCCGAAGTCCGTTTGAATCCATCGATCCACCCGACATCGACCCACGGCTCCGACGGGGCATCCAAATCGAAGTTCGCGTGCTTTGCCGGATCGAAGATCGTGGGCGCACCGCTTGCTCGCCACACAGGGGCGAAGTATGCGCGCAGCCCGCGGGACACCTGTTGCATGTTTGCCGGCTTCCATGTTTTGTAGCTCATGCTCCCGCCTCCGCGTGGAAATACACGCTCACCCTGGCTGTACGCTTCACCTCTTCACCGTCGAACGTCATCGCTTCGAAGGTGGGTTGCCCCCAGAAAACCATCGTCCCCAGATCCGCGATCGGCACTGCCGAGTGATCAAGCTTCCGGGTCACCCCAGCTGCCAGCAGTGCGCCCAGTTCGGTATCCATCTTCGCGAGAGCGCGTCCACGACCTAAGGCGCTGCTAGCTCCGACTCCTTTGGTCCGGTAGGTGATCGTGCAGGTCATGCGCATAGGAGCCTGCGCAATGTATGCGACCTGCTGCACATCCTGAAACTCTATGCAGAAGACGTCCGACACAAACCCTGACACGCCCTCCGTCTCGTTCTCGCAGACGAGGATCCCCGGCCTTACCTGCCCATCGATCACCACGGTCCGCTCTGGGTTGACCTCTGCCAGCCGCTCTCGCAGAGCGACAAAGAAACTGTCTTTTGCACCTTGCATGGGCTACTCCACAACCTTGAAGCGGTAGAGGAATTCCATTCCCGCGAAATACTCCGCATTCGCAGTCGATACGCTTCTCAGTTGTTCGCCATCCACCACTCCGATAACCGCCCTCAAGCACTCCTCCGTGCTCTCGTCGCACATCATGGCAAGTGACCGAAGACTAGTCGCGCTCATTAGTACCTCGAGGTTTCCCCGGTCATCGCGATGCAACAGCGCCGGGCCGACTTCCACATCCTCAAGGTTCTGCGGAGTCAGACCAAGCCCTCGCCGGTCTTCGCTGGTCAAGCCTACTGCGATTCGCAAACGGACCGTGCTCCCGCCGAGCGAACGCAGCATGGTTTCCGCTGCCCGGTTCGAGGCGGCCCATCGGCTCCAACTCCGGGTTATCGGCCAACTTGTCATCTCACCCAACTTTCTGCGCTACGTACGGCGCCAGCAGCTTGCGTACTGCGGAATCCAGCAGCGAGTCCGAGAAGTACTCCATGTGCATGCGGTCCACGCCGCTGCTGCGCACGTTGAGCGCTGGAGTAGCCTGGGCATTGCGCACCAGCTGCGCACATGCGATCTTCACCGCTTCCGGTAGCGGATCCAGCCCAGCCGTGTACGTCACTTCAAGTTCGTTGAATTGCAGTCCCAGCGGATGCATCGGCAGCGTTAGTTCCCCGGTCTCCGCACACGCGTCGATTGCCGCCGGATCAAGCTCGACCCAGCTTCCCGGCAAGGAGAACGCGGTCGCGAAGTCATTCGCGAGGTCGCTGCCCGTCCCACCTCTCCGTGCGCACCCGTACCGCGCACGTACTTTCACCAGCGCTGTTGTTCCGTTATCGGCAATCGCCAGCGGCAGGAACGTCAGCCTCGCCCTATTGCATCCATCTGCCAGCCGTATACGTTCTACGTACTCGTGTACTCGAAGGGTTGCGCGCCGGCAGTGTGCGTCAAGCAGCGCGGAAGCCGCCGCGATCCAACTTTCCGCCGTCTCCGCCTCTAAGCCAAACGCCTCAAGCTCTGCAGCAGCCAAATAGTTCATCTCACTCCTCGCCATCTCTGGCGCAAAAGGACCGGTCACTATTGGCGACCGGTCCTCACTACGAGCGCCGCTTATCGCGTCACGTTCACCTTGTAATGCGCATAACTGGCGCCCTTTACTACAAGTGCGCCGAACTTCACGACCACCATTTGCGATGCGAGCGAGCCGGTCACTCCGAGCTGAAACACGCGCGGATTCGCATCCGTAAGCCAGTGGTACTCGATCAAGTCTTCGCTGACGATGTACGCCGGCAACACAGCGGTACCACTTCCAGGAGTTCCCGTGTAGCTCAACGACCATTCCGGAATTAGCGGGATTTCTCCGGCCTGTGTCGACAACGTCTTCACGCGCACGCCACCAGCGATTTCGGTCGTCGACAGCACCACGTTGAACTGCGACTTCATCTCGCGGTCGATCAAATCCAGCAGCACCGGATTCGCATAGATGGCCGACGGGCGTACTTCATAGTTCGAGTTCGCCACCATCTGCGCGATCGTCGCCTTGAGTCCATCGACGATGCTCTCGCTGTTCCCAATAGCTGCAACGTTCCCGCTTGCCGTGATCTGTCCCGCGGCGCCGTAGTATTGCAGCGTAGTCGGAGACGACAGCGATGTATCGTTGCCGTTCCAAAGCGCGACGTCGTGCGTACGCATCAAGCCGTCGACTGCATCCGCCAGGTCCTTCGCCTGGAGGAATGCAAACTGGCTCTGCTGTGCACCCACTTCGAGGTCAAACAGGTTGTAGTTGATCTGCGACACGAGCGCCTTCAGCGGAACGCTGCGCTCCACACGCGTCGGCGAGCTGACCGTCGCCACGATGCTGCGCGGATCCACGAACGCATTCGCCGCCGTAGGAGAGGCAATCGCCGTCTGCTCGAAATAGCGCGACGGATGGCCTGTCGCAGGCAGCTGCTTGATGCGCTGGCCGAACACGCCCCGACGGCGCACGATGTCCGTGATCTCGCTCTGATATCGGTTAACTTCCACCGCGCCCGGCCCCATGAAATCAGCCGCCGCGTTTAGATCAACAAAAGTTGTATTCATCCTCGTCCTTCCCTGAATCCAGGTTTCGATTCCGTCTACTGGAGTGCCGCACGCTGGCCTTGACTGAGGCGGCCATCGGCTTTACAGCAATCCCGCCCTCGCCATCTCCGCCTTCACTGCGATCCGCTGCTCGACACTCAACGACTGCAGCGCCTTTGCCAGAATCGCCTCTCCTGGAGCCGTGTCGGCTTCGACGCCGCTCTTGGCCAGCAGCCCCGTCACCAGCGGAGACATCGTTTTCCTCGTCGCGCGCTGCGCCTTCGCTGTTAGTTCCGTCTTTTCGCGCTCGAGTGTCTCTAACTTTTTGCGAAGCTCGTCCGCTTCAGTCTCAGCGGCTGCCTTCAACGCACCGTCCTCGATCGCGGCGATGATCCGGTCGACCTTCGCGTTCAGCGATTCGTACTGCGCCTCGATCTTGGTCAGCACGCGCTCCAGCGACTCCGTTGCAGTCGCCAGCCTCTGCACCGCTTCCTGCCCGCTCTTCTCGTCTTCCATCTCTTCTCCCAAAACAAAAGGCCCGCTTTCGCGAGCCATGAAATTCATAATCTGCTGCCGGTAGCGCTAATCGGTCTCCGACTAGTTGACTAGTTCGATGCTGGTCTGCCGATACGCCGCTTTATCACGCTTCAACACCGCCGCACCGGTGAACGTGAACTCCGTCACCTCCCACACTCCGGCGTTCACATCCGCCACGCGCACATCAGCAATCTCGTACGACATCCCCAGCGACGCCCGGCCTCGATCCTTGATCTCCATCACGATCTCCGGGAAATCCCTGGCAAACAAGTAGCCCTCGACGACTACATTCCGTCCTCTTGAAACTCGCGCCACGCCCGCCTCGGCGATCTCAGCCAATGTGATGATGCCAACTTTCATTCGCGCATCATGTCCTTCCAGCCGCGGCGCATAATCCACCGCCATCCCCAGCAGCGAAGGCAGCGCCGCCTCGGCTGCCTTCGCTGTCAGCATTACGCGGTGCCCGCGCGCACCGCTCGGCGGCCGGTCCGAGGGGACGTCCACCAACGTCAATATGCCCCGAAACGCCTGCCGGTTCGGATGCCCGTCCACCACGGGCATCTCGATCGCCATCGATTCCAGTTCCAGATTCATCCCAAACCTCTCCCGCCGCGCATCACAATCATGGCTAAGCTTTCAGCGCCGCCAGTCCCTTCATCTTTCTTACCTCGTCAACCGTCAGCACTCCGCTTCTTAACAGGATCTCGTGTATCTCCGCCTGCTCTCGTTCATCGGGAGCATCCACATCCGTGAACACGAACTCCAGGTCGTCCCATCCGAGCGCCTTCGCAATCGCGTCCCGCGTCAGATGCTCGGCAAGAAGTCGCGCCGTCGGCACCACCGCTGTCCGAAACGCCTGTGCACCTAACTCCGCCGCTGTAGCACGGTTCACATCGCCTTCGAGTCCGAGGAACAGCGGGGGCAGATCGAACGCATTCGCGATCACCCGCAGGAGGAACTCCTGCCATTGCAACCGCAGGTCAGAGTCCGTGCCTCCGCCGAAGCGGAGTACCTCCGGTCTTGTCTCCGCCGAGAGGATCGGCACCTTACCCGTGCCCTCAATCTCGTCTTGCCACCAGCGGATCAGCCTTTCATGCTGCGCAGGATTAAGGTCCTGCAGCCAAAGCGCGTACTGCACCACCGAGTTGCTCGCCAGCCGCGACGCATACCTGTGCGCACCCAGGAACGCCGAGATGGTCTCGAATGCCACTTCCAACCGCCCCAATCCGAAAGGCGTGTGCGTTCGCGGATTTAGCCGTATGTACGAAAGCTCCGAGTCATTCAGGATGATCTGGCCGTCCGCTCCCCATCGCCCCGTCGCCTGAACGTAGCGTGCCGAATCCGGCGCACCGTCCCAATCCGACCGCATCTTGATCGTCGCGCCGTCCACGGGCCACAATGCGAGCGGTCGTTCCGCTTGATCTGTTCGCTGTAACTCGATCGCGCCAAACCCGCCGACGATCACGTCCTCCAGCACCTGCTCCGCCAATGACCGGAAAGAGTCGTCCGGGTTCGGTCGCTCGAAGATGCCCGTCAGCACCCGCAGGCGCTCTTGGCCCTCTGGTAACTCCTCGAGCACGCGCCCGTGTCTCGGCTGTACGCGCCACCGCATTCCCACGATCCGGTCCTTGATCGTGTTGATCGCCTTTCGCGCGATCGGCGTCTCGGCAAATCGCCTCAGGTTCGCCGCCGTCGGTTTCGGCATCGCATCGGTGCGTGGTCCGTAGCTGTTGAGGATCGACGGCAGTGGCACTGTGCGCCGCTTTTCCTGGCCTCCGGCCTGCGTAGCAGGCACACGTTCCGCTCGGCGGCGCTTTGCACCGCGCAACATCTCTCTTATAGTCATGTCTTGTTCGCCGCCCCAAAAAGCAAAAGGCCCGCTTTCGCGAGCCAGTTGATCACTTTCAAAAGTTCGTACTGATCGATTTCAAGCCCTGGCAGCTAGATTCTAAGTTCCACTCTCGCCCGCTCCGCGATTGCCGGTAAATCCGCCACAGTCGCCACACCGATATCGCTCCCGCGTAGCGTCGCCAGTGCGAATGCGATCGCTTCATCATCCTGCGCCAGGTCCGCCTCGACGATCGCCGTCAGCCGCGTGTCAGCCTTTTCCGCATTTGCAATCCCCTCGCGAATCTTCGGGTAGCTGAATGCAAGTATCTTTGCGAGGTTTACATCCGTCTCCAGTGACACCGCATGGAACAGCTTTACGGTCCCGTTAGGTTTGTATCCGCAATCAATCCTCAGCGGATCGCCGCGATGCGTAAATTCCGCCACCGGCACAGCCTTCCTCATCAGTGGCCACACACCTTCGCGCTCGAAAGCACCGCGCATCCGCGCCACTAAAACCTGACGCCCAGTCGCCACCCGCCCCAAGCGCCGGCCACGCTCCAAGTAAATCTCCGCCAGTCTTCCGATCTCCTCTTGCGGAGATTCCGCCAGTACCGCCTTCGGTGCCGTCACTTGGATCGCGTTCGAAAACGAATCCTCCATCTTCTTCAGCAGCCACTCGCGGTTTGCCCCTTGCGAAAGCTGCTCACGGATGTCGGCCTCCAGCGCTTCGAAGAGTTCCACGTCCACATCCGGGTCCAGGCACCGCACACGCTTCCAGTCGCGCGTAAAGCGCACGTCCGCGAATCCGCCTGCGTCGTTGCCCTCATACAGCACGACGCCGAGATTCACGAACTCGTCCTTCACTGCGTCCGGCAAGTATCGCAGCAGAAAGAACTCACATTTACGCCTCTCAACCATTTGTCCTTGCTCTCGTCCTCGTCGTGCATCCTGATTAGTTCACGGTCTCTTTCCAATTCGGAAACGGATCGCGGCTCGACTGCTTGAAAGCCAGTATCAGCTCGGCCACACGTCTCCTGCGCTTCAGCAACTGCTCCACAAGCTTCTCGATGTCGCCTGTGTCACCGTACCACTCCGTCGGCACCACCTCGGCGCATTGCCACACCGCTTGAGGATCAATCCTCTCGATGCGCTCCAGCCATGGCTGGAAACTCTCCCAGCCTGTAACCCCCTTGTAAACCTCGTTGCGCGCATAGACGCCGCGCAGTGGCGAATCGGGGAACGTCCACTCCCCAGCATTGAAGCAATATCCCTGGTCGATGAACGTCGCCGTGAACTTTCGCTCGCGTTGCTTCTTCCAGAACGCGCACTGCCTGCCGTTGGAGTTGCATGTCCACTTGTCCAGCGTAAGTATCCCTGCGAAATCCCGCAGGTTCTTCACCTTCTCGGTCAGCAGGTTGTCTGGCAGGTAGTCGTACACCAGACCTTCCATCGGCGGCACCACCATACGCGAGCCGAACTGCAATCCCGCTGTACACGGCATTGTTTGGTGGCACAATTCCACCCGCAGGTCCGGAGTGTGCTCAACCAGCCACGGCTCGACGAGCACGACATCTGTCACCGGTACCGGCAGCCCTATCTTCTCGGCTAGCCTCGATGCCAGCATTTCATTCGCCAACACGCGCAGATGCTGCGGATTATTCTGAAACTTAACAACATAGAAGTGCCCGTCCGAGCACCTCATCATGTGGCTCTGAGCTCCGCCACGCATCCGCTTTACGTGTTGTACCGCACTTATCGCCAACCCAGGCCGCTCTTCTTCCCAAGAATTCAGCCGCCTGCCCGTTTCGACACCCATTCCGCGAACCGGCACCTGTATCACGCGGCTCCAGATGAAGCCGCCTCAGTTCATCTTACAATGCCACTTCTCCACTGCAACTCTTGTCCCCAGCTCGATCGCAGACAGCAGCCAAGGCATGCTCTTCGCACGCAGGTGCCAACTAGCGCTCGCTCACATGCAGTTCTCACATCGTCTGCAGGCTTCCAAAGCCAAGTCCTCGACGCGCCTGGCCGGTTACTTCCTCCCGCACCGCCAGCGCAATGGCCATCGCCAACACCGCATCGTCATGCGTTCCTGCCATCGCTGCCGTTCGACCGTCCGGATGGCGCACGAAAGTCCTGCACTCCTCGAGCAGTCGCGCACTGCTGAACAATTCCGGCGCTCCGCGTACCGCCGCTCCAAATCCCTCCAGCATCCGCGGACGGCTCACCGTGGTCGTTAACCATCCCGCCTGTCCGCCTTGCGCATAGACATGCTGGTATCGCTCCGCCAACTCCAGCAGCGCCAGCACCGCATGCCCATGGTTGTTCCGCTCCACCGCTACGAGCGCTTCGTTGTACTCCCGGCCCAACTTCGCAACCTTCCTCGCCAACTCTTGCGGAGCGAAGTGCCCGTACAACTCAGCGCATTGCATGCCCGTTGCACGGTCGATCACCTGCGCGCACGCATTATCGCCTGTAGTGCCGCCGCCCGCCGGGTCCACTCCAACGATGTACTCCCGGCCGCCATTCGGTGTGGCAGGCCACCATATGTGCAGCGTCCCGCAGTCTCGCTGCTCCAGCGCAGGGCTCAAACCTCTCAGCCTCTGCTCGATCGCTTCTATTTCGAAAACGCATTCGCCCGACGCCAGGTAACAGGAGTTCGCGTCCTCAGCGAACTCCTGTGCCGCTCTTGCTCCAAAGTTCGACCGCAGTTGCCGGCGGAACGCGATCTGCTGGATGTCCAGCCCATACCGCTCGATAAGATCGCATTCCTCGGCCGTCAACTGCTCCACGTGCGCTGCCTCCGCGCGGTACCCCTCGTCCCACCACCATGGGAAGAAGTGCCGGACGTATCCCGTCTCATCTGCCCGCTGCCACTCCTGGTAGAAACAGCCGCCCATTCCAGCTGGCGTGCTCTCCAGCGTGATCGTCCCTCCCGCCGGGACCGCCGCTCTCAATGACGCCAGCGTCTCCGACGCATCCCGAGGCCAGCGGGCCACCTCCGAACAATGCAAGTTCTGGATAGTGAGCCCGCGGCCTGCATCAGGGTCCGCCGCCGTCTCCACCCGGTATCCGCTATCGATCCGTGGAAACACAATCTGGCGGACATTGGCGCGCGACGTAATCAGCGCGCCCTTACGCATCCCCTCCGGCAGGTTCGCCAGGAAGCGATGCACAATTCCAAAGATCTCTTCGGCCGATTGCTGGTCGTGTGCCACTTGCACGCTCAGCGTTCCGGGCCGCGTGATCGTGCTTACGAAGAACCGCGCTGCGACGTACGTCGTCATCCCCAGCTGGCGCGCCTTCAAGACGATATTGCGCTTCCCGCTTCTCCGCCCGAATTCCCTCTGAACCCGGTTCGGGGCCAGCGCAATCAGGCGCCCCTGCTTGTCTCTTACCTTTAACCACGCACCGATCATCAGATCAACATCGCTCAACCTTTGATCAATCCGCGTCCCACATCTCCGCAGGAACCTGAGCTCCTCCCGGATATTCATCTCCGCACCCGCTCAGTTCCGTACCGCCACCGTAAACGCCCGCTCTGCCCTTCCAACTCTCGACGCCCCGATCCCCGACCCGCACAGCAACAGCACCAGCAACCAATAGAAAAGCCGCCCCGCAGGGCGGCCCATCGTAAACATAATTCCTTAAACCCGCGCTCCCGTCGGCCCCTCATGCTCCGCGGCGATGTACTGTTGCATGAAGTGCTCCACGCTGCGCACGTATACATCCGCAAAGTCCACTACGTGTCGTCGCTCCAGGATCAACCTTCGCGCATCCTCCAGCGGCCAGCCCATCGCACGCAGCACCGCCAGCGCCATCATCGGCGCCCGATGCACACCGGCGGCGCAGTGGATGAACAGCTTCGCATCTGGCTGCTCCATCGCTTTCAACGCGAAC
>Ga0196976_1001295_pt1 | contig 11648 bp, 7 predicted proteins | sample S3v_513CmetaG_FD_148644 | JGI IMG/M metagenome (GOLD analysis project Ga0196976, IMG submission 148644) | Soil microbial communities from Anza Borrego desert, Southern California, United States - S3+v_5-13C | ecosystem: Environmental > Terrestrial > Soil > Desert | place: USA: California...
GAAAGTCGCAATCAACGGTTTCGGCCGCATCGGCCGCCTCGTCTTCCGCGCCCTCGTCGAGCAGGGCCTGCTCGGTGAGCTGGACGTCGTCGCCGTGGGCGACATCGTTCCGGCCGACAACCTCGCCTACCTCCTCAAGTACGACTCGATCCAGGGCCGGTTCGCCGGGACCGTGGACTCGAAGAAGTCCTCGCCCGACAAGGCGGACGACGACGTGCTCGTCGTGAACGGCAAGGAGATCCAGGTCGTCAGCGCGAAGACCCCGGCGGAGCTGCCGTGGGCGAAGCTGGGCGTCCAGCTCGTGATCGAGTCGACCGGCCTCTTCACCGACGCCGAGAAGGCCAAGGGCCACATCGCCGCCGGCGCGAAGAAGGTCCTCATCACCGCCCCGGCCAAGGGCGAGGACCTCACGGTCGTCCTCGGCGTCAACGACGACAAGTACGACGCCGCGAAGCACCACATCGTCTCGAACGCCTCCTGCACCACGAACTGCCTCGCCCCCGTGGTCCACGTGCTCCTCAAGGAGGGCTTCGGCCTGGCCGAGGGCCTCATGACCACGGTCCACGCGTACACCGCGACGCAGAAGACGGTCGACGGTCCGTCGAAGAAGGACTGGAAGGGCGGCCGCACCGCCGCGCAGAACATCATCCCGTCCTCCACCGGCGCCGCGAAGGCCGTGGCCCTCGTCCTCCCCGAGGTGAAGGGCAAGCTCACCGGCATGGCGTTCCGCGTCCCGGTGCCGACGGTCTCGGTCGTCGACCTGACCTTCAAGACGGTCAAGGAGACCTCGCTCGCCGACATCAAGGCGGCGATGAAGAAGGCCAGCGAGACGTACATGAAGGGCATCCTCGGCTACACCGAGGAGGAGGTCGTCTCCTCCGACTTCATCCACGAGAAGCTGTCGTCGGTCTTCGACGCCGGCGCCTCGGTCGAGCTCAACAAGAACTTCTTCAAGCTGGTCAGCTGGTACGACAACGAGTGGGGCTACTCGAACCGCGTCGTCGACCTGACCAAGAAGATGGCGGCGAAGCTGTAACGCTCCGACAGAACCGACATCCCGCTCGTGGTTCGACAGGCTCCCCACGAGCGGGACACGACATTCCGCTCGCCCTGACCCTTCGACAAGCTCAGGGGGAGGGCGAGCGGTTCCGTTTCAGGTGTTCACCCGCTGTCATTGCTGCACCCCACCACCATGGCCAAGTTCAAGACGATCCGCGATCTGCAGCTCGCCGGGAAGCGCGTCCTCATGCGGGTGGACTTCAACGTCCCGCAGGACAAGGCGACCGGCGCCATCACCAACAACCAGCGCATCCAGGCGGCGCTGCCCACCATCAAGTACGCGCTCGAGAAGGGCGCGTCGGTCGTGCTCATGTCGCACCTGGGCCGGCCCGACGGGCAGAAGATCGCCAAGTTCTCCCTCAAGCCCGTCGCCGACGAGCTCGCGAAGCTCCTCGGGAAGCCGGTGAAGTTCCTCGACGACTGCGTCGGCCCCGCGGTCGAGGCGGCCTGCGCGCCCGGCGCGCTGAAGGCCGGCGACGTCGTCCTCCTCGAGAACCTCCGGTTCCACATCGAGGAGGAGACCAAGGTGAAGCTCGAGGACGGCTCGAAGAAGGCCGCCGACAAGGAGGCCGTGAAGGCCTTCTGCGCGAGCCTCACGAGGCTCGGCGACGTCTACGTCAACGACGCGTTCGGCACCGCCCACCGCGCCCACAGCTCGATGGTCGGCGTCGCCCTCCCGGAGAAGGCCGCCGGCTTCCTCATGGAGGCCGAGCTCAACGCCTTCAACGCCGTGGTCGAGAGCCCGAAGCGGCCGCTCCTCGCCATCCTCGGCGGCGCGAAGATCGCCGACAAGATCCCGCTCATCAACAACCTGCTCGAGAAGGCCAACGAGCTCATCATCGGCGGCGGCATGGCCTTCACCTTCAAGAAGGTGCTCGAGGGGATGGAGATCGGCGACAGCCTCTTCGATCCCGAGGGCGCGAAGATCGCGAAGGAGCTGGTCGAGAAGGCCAAGGCCAAGGGCGTGACCATCACGTTCCCGGTGGACTTCGTGTGCGCCGACAAGTTCGACGCCAACGCGAACAAGCAGCTCCGCACGGACAAGGAGGGCATCCCGGCCGGCTGGATGGGCCTCGACGCCGGGCCGAAGTCCCGCGAGCTCTACGCCCAGGTGATCGGCCGGTCGAAGACCGTCGTCTGGAACGGCCCCCCCGGCGTGTTCGAGTTCGACGCCTTCGCCGAGGGCACGAAGGCCATGGCCGACGAGATCGCCAAGGCGACCGCCGCCGGCGTGACCACCGTCGTCGGCGGCGGCGACACCGCCACGGCCGCGAAGAAGTTCAAGGTCGCCGACAAGGTCAGCCACTGCTCCACCGGCGGCGGCGCCAGCCTCGAGTTCCTCGAGGGCAAGGTGCTGCCGGGCGTGGCGTTCCTGGAGAGCTGACCGGCTCCCCAGCGCAGGCGCAGGCACCGCTCGCCCTTCGACAGGCTCAGGGCGAGCGGTCCTTCTCGTCCGCTCGTGCCGAGCCTGTCGAAGCACGAGCGGTGTGGCGATCGGCTGGTGAGCGGTCGTCTGGAGGTGGTCGCATGATCGGGTGGCGGTGTTTCCCGGCGGTGCATGTCCTCGCGGTCGTCGCCTGTCTCTGCCTTTCCACGGCGGCCCGGGCGGCCGAGGAGAAGGCCGCCAAGCCCGAGAGCGCCCTCGAGCGCGAGAAGGCCAAGGGCAAGGAGTACCTCGACGCGGCGGCGAAGGAGGAGGGCGCCCAGAGGACGAAGAGCGGCCTCGTGTACGTCCCGCTCAGGAAGGGCAAGGGCCTCACCCCGCGGGCGAACGAGACCGTGCGCGTCCACTACACGGGCACGTTCACCGACGGGAAGGTCTTCGACTCCTCCGTCGCGCGCAACAAGCCGGCCGAGTTCCCGCTGGACGGCGTGATCGCCTGCTGGACCGAGGGCGTGCAGAAGATTCAGGTCGGCGGGAAGGCGAAGCTCGTGTGCCCGTCGGACCTCGCCTACGGCGACGGCGGCGCGGGCGGCGGCATGATCCCCGGCGGCGCGACGCTCGTGTTCGAGGTGGAGCTGCTCGAGATCGTGCGGAGGTGACGCCGTGCCCCTTCGTCCGTCGCCCGCCTCCGGCCGACGGACGAAGGAGATGCATCGGCAGGTGCGGACTCGTTGCCTGCCCTGCGACCGAGGCGTACGTGCCGCGAAGCGCCCGCAGCATCCCGGGGGCGGTTCAAAGATCGCTCATGAGCGCGGTCGCTGCGATCCCCCGGGGCTTCAGCGACTCGAACCACACCCGAACAGTCCGGTCCTCGTCCAGCGCCAATCCGCAGGAGCCTCCGGAGGCGACGTCACAGCCCGACCAGCCAACCAAGGCGGAGCCCGCGGCTGCGGTGGCGGTGAGACCTACCTTCGTCCCGCGCGGGAGGCGGACCGCTGCGCGGGTGCACCCGGCGTCACACGTGGAGTCCTCTCCTGTGATCGTGCCGCGCCCCGTGCCGGTCTTCTCGACGACGAGCTCGAAAGAGCCCGCAACGTCCGAGGCGAACGTCGCGCGGATGCTTCGATCCGCGGTCATCCGGACCACGCACGAGGGGCCGGACTCCGCCTCGCATCCGGACCAGGACGCGAAGTAGGCGCCGGCGCCGGGCATCGCCCTGAGGGTCACCACCGTACCGTGGACGTACGTGGCGTTGCAGGTCGCGCCACACTGATCCCCGCCGGGCTCGCGGTGACCGTCCCCGCTCCGCTCCGAGCGAGTCTGAGGCGCGGAGCGGCGGCGTGGGGCGGATGCTCGTGGCGCCATGTGACGCAGTGAGGATGGGAGTCGTGGGAGGGTCGTCGCGCCCGGGCGAGGCGGGCGGGGGCGACGCGCAACCTGCCATGACCGCGACGAGGATCGAACCGTGGAGGAGTGGACAGTTGCACCGCATGTGGACCTCCGCGCCAGGTGGCGAGCACCCCTCGCGTCGGGCCGCGGGCGCCGCCCGACGGCCTCGGAGCGTGGGCCTCGAGCCCTCACGGATCGCTCACCGCCAGCGGGCGATGCGTCTCGCCGACCAGAGCGCCACGTAGGGCCCTCCTTCGTATCATCGGCGCGACCCAGTCCCGGAAGCGCGCCCCCACGACGCGATCGGTGGACCATCCGTGAGGGACGCTCGGGCAAGCTCCGCTGATAGGCTCGGCGACGCGCCGCGAAACGACGCGCGTACGTGCGCCGAGCGTGTTGCCAGGCAGTGTGTGCCGGCGGCGCCCGTCGGCCGCGAGCGCCCAGGGAGGCATATGGCTCACGAACGAGCGCCCAAGCTGGCCAAGCTTCAGCCCCCGGTGGCGACCGCCCTCGTTCCGCGGCCGCGCCTCTTTCGCCGGCTCGATCGCTCTCGCGGGCGGGTGGTCTGGGTGCTCGGCTCGCCCGGCGCCGGCAAGACGGCCCTGGTCGCGAGCTGGCTCGCCCAGCGCAAGCGGCCCGCCCTGTGGATGCATCTCGACGAGGGCGACAGCGACGTGGCTACCTTCTTCCACTACCTGCGGCTCGCGGCGAACGGGCGGAAAGGCAAGGCGCCGACCTTCGAGCGCGAACACCTGGTCTCTCCCGCGCTCTTTGCGCGCCGCTTCTTCCGCGCGCTCTACGCGGCCCCGAACCCTCCGGTCCTGGTGCTCGACGACTACCACGCGATCCGCGCCGACTCGCCGGTGCACGCGGCCCTGGGCGAGGGGCTGGAGGAGATTCCGAAGGGCGCGGAGGTCGTGATCACCAGCCGCGCGTCGCCGCCGCCGGGGCTGGCGCGGCTGCAGGTCGGCGGCGTGCTGGAGGTCCTCGCCGGCGAGGAGCTGGCCCTCGACTCGCGGGAGGCGGTTGCCCTCTCCCGGCGGTGGGGGTACGGACCGCGCGATCGCTCCGCGGTGCTGGAGCTTCACGCCAGGTGCGCCGGGTGGGTGGCGGGCATGGTGCTGCTCCTCGCGCGGCGGGGCCGGGACGAAGCCGCGCGCGGCTGGGAGGACGCCATGTTCGGCTACTTCGCCGAGGAGGTCCTGCAGCGGTCTGCGCCGGCCGTGCGAAAGGTTCTGCTGGAGACGGCGTTCCTCGCGCGCGTCCCCTCCGCGCTCGCCGCCGAGCTCTCCGGGGTCGAGCAGACCGGGGAGATCCTGGCCGACCTCGCCCGGCGGGGATACTTCGTCGCCCGGCACGGCGGCACCGAGCCGACGTACGAGTTCCACGCCCTGTTCCGCGCGTTCCTGCGAAGGCGGGCGGAGGAGGAGCTCCCGCCGGAGCGGCAACGGCTGGTCCGGGTGGTGGCCGCTCGCCGGCTGGCGCAGGCCGAGGATCCGACGGAGGCGTTCGACCTGTTCCTCGCCGCGGGCGCATGGGACGAGGCCGCGAAGCTGATCATCTCCCGGGCGCCCCAGCTCATCGACCAGGGGCGTTCGGAGACGGTTTCCCGCGTCATCCAGGGCCTCCCCGAAGAGCGCTGGGGGCGGGACCCGTGGCTCCTCCTCTGGCTTGCGATGGCGGGCTTGATCCGCGAACCATCTCGCGCGCGGGAGCACGCCGAGCGCGCGCTCGAGCTGTTCGAGGCGACCGGCGACGCCACCGGCACGTACGGCGCGCTGGCCTTGATCGGGACGACGCGCCAGGCCGAGGCCGACGATCTCGCTCCGCTCGACGGCTGGCTGCGCAAGCTGGCCGAGGTCCGGCACAGGTACGAGGACGTCCCCTACACGAAGCCGAGGTCGTTCGTGGTCTCGGCAGCCCTGCGAGTGCTCTACGCGCGCCAGCCGGGGAACCCTTGGACGCGGCAGTGGGAGGAGCGCGCACTCGAGCTTGCCCTCGGATCCGAGGATGCGCAGACGCGCTGGGAAATGGCGGTGACGCTCCTCGTCGGGTCCGCTCGCTGGGCGAGGGATCTGCCCCGCGCGCGCATGCTCACGGGGATGTTTCGGCCCCAGCACGCCGTCGGACCGGTGTGGCCGCCGCGGAGCTTCTGGTGGCACTTCGGCTGCGCGTCGATGTACCTGCACCAGGGCGCCTCCGCGGCGGCGAGGAAAGAGGCCGAGCAAGGTCTCGCCGTGTCCGCCGAGAAGGGGTTCCACGACTGGGATCCGCACCTGCTCGTACTCCGGGCCTTCGCGGAGCTGCTAGCCGGGGACGTCGACGCGGCGCGCGCCGCCATCGGGCAGGCGACGGAGCCCATGCACCGCTCACACCGGGGCATCCGGAGCATGCTGCTCCACGCCGCGAGCGTCGTGGCCCGCCGGGCCGGTGACGTCGCGCTGGCGCAGGAGCACGCGCGCCGCGCGGTCGAGCTGGCGCGCGGCGCCGGCATGCCGCTCGAAGAGGCGACGGGGTTGCTGGCGCTGGCGGTCGCGGAGTCACCGGGGACGGCGGCGCGCCGGCTCGAGCAGGCGTGCGAGCTGGGCCGGCGTTGCGGATGCCGGTTGGTCGAGGCGGCCGCTCAGCTCGGGCTCGCGGTGGGGGCGCTCCGCCGGGACGACGAGGCCGCGGCGCTGGAGGGGGTTCGGGAGGGGCTCCGCATCGCGTGCGAGCTGGGCGTCGGCCACGTCCTGTGGCTCCTCCCCGAGGAGCTGGCCGACGTCTGCGGGCTCGCGCTCCAGCACGGCGTGGAGCCGGAGTACGCAGCCGCCCTGATCCGCACCCTCCAGCTCGCGCCCGGCGAAGGGGCGCGAGAGCTGGACGCCTGGCCGTGGCCGGTGCGGACCGAGGCGCTGCGTGGGTTCACCGTGCAGCGAGAGGAGGCGCTCCTCGTGGCCGGGCGGAAGACGCAGAAGAAGCCGCTGGAGATGCTGCGGTGCTTGGTGGCCCAGGGCGCCGGGGGCGCGGCCCAGGAGACCCTGGCCGAAGCCCTGTGGCCGGACGCCGACGTGGACGCGGCCATGCGTGCGCTCAACACCACGTTGTACCGGCTCCGGAAGCTGCTCGGGTCGACCGAGGCGGTGCTGCAGCGGGAAGGTCGCATCGCCCTCAACCCCCGACTCGTCTACGTGGACCTCTGGGCGCTGCGCCGGCTCCTCGATCGGACCGAGGCGGCACAGCGGCGGCGGGCGCCCCTGGGCCAGCTCGACGCGCTTCGCGCGCGGCTGGAGCGCTTCGTCCGGAACGAGCGGGTGGACGAAGCCGACCCGCTGCTCGGCGAGCTGCGCGCGCGTCTGGAGCAGCGGATCGAGCGATGCCTCACCGCGGCGGTGGCCGCCGAGCGCGAGCAGCCGGCGCGAGCGCGAGGATGAGGACGTACGGAGCTCGACGGCCCAGCTCAGGGGTGAGGCGCAGCGCCGACCCGCGGCGCTGCGCCCCCGTTCACTTCCTCGCGCCGAACAACACGAAAGTCGCGAGTCGCGTCCCCACCTCCTCGGGGAGCGACCGGTCGGTCGCGCCGAAGGTCCAGGCGCCGCCCCAGGGGTTCGTGTCCTCCGCGACCTCGCTGCTCGCGACCAGGGCGCCGGAATGCGCGTCGCGAAGCGTCACGTGGAAGCGCATGTCGGACTTGCCGGCCATCGCCCCCAGCCAGAACCGCGTGCCGCCGCCGACGATGCGCAGCGCGCTCAGCTCCGCGCGGACCAGGAGGCCGGCCTTCTGCGCTTCCGGCGTGCCGAGCGTCACGCTCTCGAAGAGCCCGGAGCGGTTCAGCACGTCCAGGCACGTGGACTGCGCCGTGGCCACGTGTCTCGCCGGCTCCTTCTCCTTCACGCCCGCGGGGGCGACGACGAACGGCTCGACGTAGACGGCCTGGTACTTCATGTCCGCTCTGGTCAGGCGGGGGCCGGAGGCGGGGCGGCTCTCCGTGCGCGCGCCGGCGCAGCCGATCGAGAGGAACGGGAGCGCGAGATACAGCAGTATGGTCCGGGCATACGTGGTCATGATCTCACCTCGGGTCGCAGCGTGTCGTCACGGAGCAGCGCCCCTCAGAGCCGCCACCCGACATCGAACACGAGCATGCCGATCGCGTAGGTGGAGGGATCCCCGCAGGAGTCGGAGTAGGCGCAGCCGTCCGGCCCGATGGGCTTGGCTTCGCCGGAGACGGGGACCGCCGCTCCCGCCTCGAGGCCGAGGCCAAGGAGGAAGCTCCCGGCGTGCCACCGGTACCCCGTGTGGAACGTGGGGACTGCGTACACGTACTGGTACCGGGCGAGGTCGTCCGTGTCGTCCTCGGTGTCGGAGTAGACGAGCTCTCCCATGCCGCCGAGATAGAACCCGTGCTGAGGCGTCGAGCCGAAGTACGTGTGCACCCCGACACCTCCGCCCAGGCCGAGCTTCACCTTCTCGTCGTCCGCCTTCGCCAGCAGCTGGTACGCGAGGCCGAGGTTGAGCGCGCGCAGCCGGAGCAGGACGGTCGTCTTCCGGCCCAGCTCGAGGGTCGGGGCGAGGCCGAACTGGAGCGGTCCGAGAGCGTTCAGGTACAGCGAGGTGGATGAGTCCGCCGCGGGCTGCGGGTCGTCGGCCCGAGCAGCGCCGGCCGAAGCGAGAGCCAGGCCGACCAGGATCCCGGCGGACAGCCGCCGGAGCCGGAGATTGCTGATGGATGCGACCATGTCGTCCCTCCTGACGAGAGTGTCTGCAAGTCCCGCGGCGTCCGTGGTCGAGCTCGAGTTCGAGCTCGCGAGCCGCGGGTGTGCTCAACGTGCTGCGAGTCGGGAGGTTGCCATCCGCCGCCTCACGGATCGCTCACGGATCGCGAGGAGCGGCGGTCGCACCGCGCGCCGCGGGCCGGAGGAGAGCTCTGCCGCGTCGCCCTCGTCGCGCCGAGTGCGCCCGTGAAAACGAAGAGGGCGCCCTCGCGGGCGCCCTCGGGGTCCTTCGATCTCGGGAGAACCGTCTACGCGCGCCCGGCGGAGCCGAGCACGTTCTGGTTCTTGGCCTTGTAGATCTCCTTCAGCGCGTCGCGCGCCGGGCCGAGGTACTTGCGGGGATCGAACTCGCCCGGGTTCTTCGCGAAGAGCTCGCGGATCGCGCCGGTCATGGCGAGGCGGCCGTCGGAGTCGATGTTGATCTTGCAGACGGCCGAGGCGGCGGCGCGGCGGAGCTGGGACTCGGGGATGCCGACGGCGTCCTTGAGCTTCCCGCCGTACGCGTTGATCTGCTTCACCTTCTCGACCGGCACCGAGGAGGCGCCGTGGAGGACGATCGGGAAGCCGGGGATGCGCTTCTCGATCTCCTGGAGGATGTCGAACCGGAGGTCGGGCGGGACGAGCACGCCGTCCGGCGTCCGGGTGCACTGCTCGGGCTTGAACTTCGTGGCGCCGTGCGAGGTGCCGATGGAGATGGCGAGCGAGTCCACGCCGGTCTTCTTCACGAAGTCCTCGACCTGCTCCGGCTGCGTGTAGTGCGAGTGCTCGGCGGAGACGTCGTCCTCGACGCCGGCCAGCACGCCCAGCTCGCCCTCGACGGTGACGTCGTGCTTGTGGGCGTAGTCGACGACCTGCTTCGTCAGCTCGACGTTCTTCTCGTACGGGTGGTGCGAGCCGTCGATCATCACGGAGGAGAAGCCGCTGTCGATGCAGTCCTTGCACAGCTCGAACGTGTCGCCGTGGTCGAGGTGGAGGACGATCGGGATCGCGTACCCGAGCTCCTTCGCGTACTCGACGGCGCCCTGGGCCATGTAGCGGAGCAGGGTCTTGTTCGCGTACTTCCGCGCGCCGGAGGAGACCTGGAGGATGACCGGGGACTTGGTCTCGACGCAGGCCTGGATGATGGCCTGGAGCTGCTCCATGTTGTTGAAGTTGTACGCCGGGATCGCGTAGCCGCCCGCGACGGCCTTCTTGAAGAGCTCACGGGTGTTCACGAGCCCGAGATCCTTGTAGCTGATCATGTGCTGCTCCTCTTCGGTCGGCCTGACGGGCAGGCAGCTGGAGATCACGCTCGGCCTGTGGGAGATCCGGGCTCGAACGGTGGGCGAGCCTGACACGTCCGGGGCGCGACCTGCAAGTAGGCGCGGCGCCGCAGTCTTGCCCGGAAAAACCGGTGCTTAGGGCCTGGGCGCGCGGTCCGGCGGCGCCTGCCGGCGGCCGAGGAGCCGCTCCGTCGCGACGGCCCAGAGCAGGGCGGCGAGCGCGACGAACGCGATCAGCGGGACGAGCTCGCTCCGGGCCCAGGGGACGGCCTCCTCGAGGCTGAACCGGCCCACGAACCGTCGGGACGGACCGGTGAGCTCGGCCAGCGCGAGGAGCATGGCGGTGATCGTCCCGCCCGCGATGAGGCCCGAGCTGAACAGCACCCCGGGGGCGCTCTCCGCTTCCGCCCCGGCGAGCCGGCGCCGGCCGGCACGCTCGGCGAGCCAGCGGACGATCCCGCCCAGCATGATGGGCGTCGACGCCGAGACCGGGAGGTACACGCCGACCGCGAACGCGAGCGACGAGACGCCGATCAGCTCGAGGATGACCGAGAGGAACACGCCGATGAGCACGAGGCCCCAGGGCATGCGCTGGGTCATGATCCCGTCGATGATGAACGACATGAGCACGGCCTTGGGCGCGGTGAACTTCTGGTCCACGCGCTCGCCCGAGTCGCGCTGGGCGATCGAGCCGTTGATGCCCGGATCCTCGAGGTACCGGATCCGCCCCTCCGCGTCGACGAGGTACTTGCCCTTCGGGACGCCGCTCCGCGGCTCCGCGAGCCGGAGCACCCGGTACGTGGACGCGTCGCGCTCCGCCTCCGGACCGCGGAGCGGCTGCGTCTCGGTGAGCGTCGCAGGATCGACGCGGAAGCCGGGGTAGTCACGCCGCGCGTAGACGGTGCCCGCCTCGTTCATCCAGAGGAGGACGAGGCCGATGACGAGCGCCGACGAGACCGTGCCGACGAGGATCGCGACCTGCTGCCGCCACGGCGTCGCGCCGACGAGCCAGCCGGTCTTGAGGTCCTGCGAGGTGGTGCCGCCGTTGGACGAGGCGATGCACACGACGCCGGCGATCGAGAGCGCCGCGATCTTGTACGGCGTGTCCACCCACCCGAGCGCGAGGAAGATGAGGCTCGTGAGGAGCAGCGTCGCGACGGTCATTCCGGAGACCGGGTTGGACGAGCTGCCGATCTCGCCGGTGAGCCGGGAGCTCACGGTGACGAACAGGAACCCGAAGACCACGACGAGGACCGCGCCCAGCGCGTTCAGCCGGAGCGACGGCGCGAGCGTGAGCGCGACCACGATGGCGAGCGCGCCGCCGCCCCAGACCCAGAGCGGCAGGTCGCGGTCGGTCCGCGCCGTGGAGGCGGGCCCGCCCCCGCGCAGGCCGGCGAGCCCCCGGGCCGCCGCGCCGGCGATGAGCGGCAGCGCGCGGACGAGCGAGATGATGCCGCCTGCGGCCACCGCCCCGGCGCCGATGTAGAGCACGTACGCGTCGCGGATCTCCCCGGCGCTCATCGCGGAGATGGGCTTCGTGCCCGGGTAGACCGGCGCGCCGGCGGTCGAGCCGAACAGGTGGATGGCCGGGATGAGGACGAGGTAGGCGAGCAGCCCGCCCGCGCCGAGGACGAGCGAGATGCGCGTGCCGATCACGTAGCCGACGCCGAGCAGCGCCGGGTTCACCTCCATCGCGACGCTCGCGCCGGGGTAGACGCCGCCGAACGTCGCGCCGGCGGTGTCCTTGAACACCCGGAACGCCTGGTAGAGCAGCGCGAAGAGCGAGCCGGCCCCGAGCCCCGC
>Ga0196976_1001296_pt1 | contig 11633 bp, 13 predicted proteins | sample S3v_513CmetaG_FD_148644 | JGI IMG/M metagenome (GOLD analysis project Ga0196976, IMG submission 148644) | Soil microbial communities from Anza Borrego desert, Southern California, United States - S3+v_5-13C | ecosystem: Environmental > Terrestrial > Soil > Desert | place: USA: California...
GCGCTGACGATGTGGCTCACCCTGGCGACCTTCGTCGGCTATGCCATCGTGTACACCGTGCTGCTCAAGCCGGCGACGCCGCAGAACATCGTCATCGGCGGCGCGTCGGGGGCGATGCCGCCGGTCCTGGGTTGGGCTGCGGTGACCGGAGAAGTGACGACCGAGGCGATGCTGCTCTTCCTCATCATCTTCGCCTGGACGCCGCCGCATTTCTGGGCCCTCGCGCTGTATCGCACGGAGGAGTACGCCCGGGCGGGCGTGCCCATGCTTCCGGTCACGCACGGCAAGCGGTATACGCGCCTGCAGGTGCTCCTCTACACGCTCATCCTCTTCGCCGTCAGTCTGCTTCCCTACGTCATCCGCATGAGCGGGCTCGTCTATCTCGCCGCTGCCGTGGCGCTGGGAGGAATCTTCATTGCCTACGCGGTGCGCATCCATTGGTCGTACAGCGATGACCTGGCGCGCAAAGCGTTCCGTTACTCGATCGTCTATCTGGCCGCTCTGTTTGCTGCGCTTCTGGCTGATCACTACCTGTAGCCTTGCGCTGCTCGGCGCCTGCGACCGCAGCCCTCAGTTTCGCAGCACCGACATCACCGGCGTGGAGTACGGACGCTCGCTCGAGCTCGCCGACCATACGGGCAAGCCGCGCCGCCTCGAGGAGTTCCGCGGCAAGGCCGTGGTCCTGTTCTTCGGCTTCACGCACTGTCCCGACGTTTGCCCGACCACGCTGGTCGACGTGGCCGGTGCGCTCAAGCAGCTCGGCCCGCTCGCGGACCGAGTTCAGGTGCTGTTCGTCACCGTAGATCCGGAACGCGACACCCAGGAAGCGCTCGCGAAGTACGTCACCGCATTCGATCCGAGGTTCATCGGGTTGCGGGGGGACATGGGGGCAACCACGCGGGTCGCCAGGGAATTCAAGATCTACTTCGAGAAGCGCAAGACCGGCGACAGCTATTCGATCGACCACAGCGGCCAGAGCTACGTCCTCGACCCGCACGGACGGCTGCGCCTGCTGGTGCGTCCGGAGCGGATCGCTTCGGACCTCGCTCCGGACCTGAAGACGCTCCTCGGCGCCTGATCAGGCCGGGGAGGGCAGCGCGTCGAAGCCATCGGCTCCGAGCACCTTGCGCATCTTCTGCAACGCCTTCACCTCGATCTGCCGGATGCGCTCGGCGGACACGTCGAACTCCGCGGCCAGGTCATGGAGCGTCGCCGTGTCCTTCTCGCGCAGCCAGCGCGCTTCGATGATGCGCCGGCTGCGGGGGTCGAGGGCGCCCAGGGCGCGCTCGATGCCCTGCGTGCGCACCTCCTCCGCCTCCTTCGCTTCCAGAGCCTGCACGGGTTCGGCGGCCGGGTCGGCAAGGTAGCGCGCGGGCGCGTAAGCGCGCCGGTCATCGTCCTCGGAGTCGTCGCCGTCGAAGCCGATTTCCTGGCCGGAGAGACGGGTCTCCATCTCCCGCACTTCCTCCGGCTTCACGCGAAGCTCCTTCGCCACGCGGTTCACGTCGGCCTCGCTCAACGGCGCCAGGCCGCTTTTCATCGAGCGCAGGTTGAAGAAGAGCTTGCGCTGCGCCTTGGTGGTCGCGACCTTCATGAGCCGCCAGTTGCGCAGGATGTACTCGTGGATCTCGGCCTTGATCCAGTGGATCGCGAAGGAGACGAGCCGGACGCCTCGATCCGGATCGAAGCGCTTCACGGCCTTCATCAGCCCGATGTTGCCTTCCTGGATGAGGTCGGCGTGCGGCAGGCCGTAGCCCAGGTAGCCGCGGGCAATGGCGACCACGAGGCGCAGGTGCGAGACCACGAGCTGGCGGGCCGCCTCGAGGTCTTCCTCGGAGCGGAAGCGGCGCGCGAGCGACTGTTCTTCCTCGGCGCTAAGGATCGGAAAACGGTTGACCGTCTGGATGTACGCCTCGATGCTCCCGGTGGGCATCGGCATCGGGACGGAAACGGGAAGGGCTGTAGCTGCTTGCATCTCTATCGTTCCTCCTTGCGGCGCAAGTTTAGCACTCAGGTATTTAGAGTGCTAAGTGAAGGGCCGGTTCCGTGGATAACGCCAGTAACACACCTCACGTAAGTAGTTGCTTACCTACCGAAGCTCGACTTCCCTTAGCCGCCGGCGCACGGAGAGGTAGGCCCCAAGCCAGCCGATGATTCCGGCGAACCCAAGGATGGCCGCTGCGTCCGCAGGCGGCAGGTGCGGAAACCGGAACGTCGAGCCGTAGGAGTCCGCCAAGGGGCGGATCTCGCCGTTGAGCAGGGCCAAGGTTGCGGCCACCAACGCGAGCGCCACCAGTCCTCCGGCGAGGCCCTGCAGGAGTCCGAGGTAATAGAAGGGCCGCTGAATGAAGGCGTCCGTTGCGCCAATCAGCTTCAACACCTCGATTTCCTCGCGCCGCGTGAGGATCTGCAGGCCAATGGAATTGAACGTGATGGCGACCAGGCCGGCGCCCAGGAGGCCGGCAAGCAGCCAGAGGGCGACGCGAGCCACGGCGGCCAAGGCCGAAAGCCGTTTTGCCCACGCCGAATCCGCCTGCACGTGCCCGACGGCAGGCAGCTTGCGCGCGTCGACGGCAAAGGCCTCCAGCGCGCCGTCCTTGACGTGGACGACGAAAGCATCCGGAAGCGGGTTGCGCCCGAGCGCCGCAATGACTTCCGGCATGCCCTGGACGCCGCTCAATTCCTTCAGCGCCTGCTCGCGCGGTACGAAGCGAACGTTCGCAACGCGCGCGTCGCCGCGCAGGGCCGTCGCCACGGCGTCCGCATCGGCGCGCTTGGCCTCGGGCCGCAGGAAAACAGAAACCTGCGGTTCCAGCAGAACCCGCGCGGCGACGACGCGAAGGCCGTCCAGCAGCGCGTAGCCGGTCGCCGGCAGCGCGAGTGCGATGCCGATGACGAGCGCTCCGAGCAGGCCGCTCGTGCGCCCGACCCGGCGCGCGGCCGCGGCCATGGCGTCGCGGTGCTGGCGCAGCCAGGCCTTCATGCCGGCGCCGCCTCGCCCACGCGCCCGGCGTCCACGTGCAGCACGCGCCGGCCGAAGCGCTGCACGAGCGCCTGGTCGTGCGTGGCGACGAGCACCGTGACGCCGACCTGGTGGAAGGCAAGGAAGATCTCGAGGATGCGCGTCGCTGATTCGGCGTCCAGGTTCGCCGTCGGCTCGTCGGCGATCAGGAGTGCCGGCCGGTTCACCACCGCACGCGCGATGGCGAGGCGCTGCTGCTCGCCGCCGGAGAGCTGGATCGGGTTGGAGCGCTCGCGCGCGAGCAGCCCGACCTTGTCCAGCGCGGCGCGGGCGCGGCGCGCCGCTTCCCGGGGCGCATGGTCGGAGAACGACAGCGGGAGCATCACGTTCTCGTATACGGACCGGTCATAGAGAAGCTTCTGGTCCTGGAATACGAGGCCGATGTTGCGTCGCAGGTAGGGAATGGCAGCGCGCTTGATCGCCCCGACGTTCTGCCCGTTCACGAGGACTGCCCCGGAGGTCGGGCGCTCGATCGCGGGAATGAGCTTCAGCAGCGTCGACTTCCCGGCGCCGGAGCGCCCGGTGATGAAGACGAGCTCGCCCGCGTCGACGCCGAAGGTCGCGTCTTGAAGCGCGCTCTGGCCGCCCGGGTAGCGCTTCGCGACCGCGGAGAAGCTAACCAACCAGCGCCTCGGCGAACTCGGTTGCGGCGAACGGCCGCAGGTCGTCGATTCCCTCGCCGACGCCGACGAAGAGCAGCGGAACCGGACGCTCCCGCGCGATCGCGCACACCACGCCGCCTTTCGCCGTGCCGTCGAGCTTGGTCACCACGAGTCCCGTCAGCCCGAGCGCATCGTCGAACGCCTTGACCTGCGCCAGCGCGTTCTGCCCCGTGTTCGCATCGAGCACGAGCAGGATCTCGTGCGGAGCGCCGTCCAGCGCCCTGCCCGCGACCCGCTTCACCTTCCGGATCTCTTCCATGAGATGGAGCTGCGTGGGCAGGCGCCCGGCCGTATCGGCGATCACGACGTCGACGCTGCGCGCGCGCGCGGCGCCGAGCGCGTCGAACACGACCGCGCCCGGGTCGCCCGACTCCTGCGAGATCACCGCCACGCCATTGCGCTGGCCCCACGCTACGAGCTGCTCGCGCGCGGCGGCGCGGAACGTGTCCCCGGCGGCGAGCAGCACGGTGCGGCCTTGCGTCTGCAGCCATTTCGCCAGCTTGCCGATGGACGTGGTCTTCCCCGAGCCGTTCACGCCGGCAATCATGATGACGAACGGCTTTCGTGCTCCGGCGTCGAGCCGCTTCTCGAGCGGCCGCAGCAGCTCCGCGATCGCGTCCTTGAGGCCCTGCCGCAACGCCTGCCCGTCGGCGAACTTCTTCCTGCGCAGGGCGCCGAGGATCGCTTCGGTGGCGGCGACACCGCAGTCGGCCTGCAGCAGGGCAGTCTCGAGCTCCTCGTAGACGGACTCGTCCACGCGCTGCCGCGTGAAGAGCTCGGAGACCGGCGTGTTGAGGACATCCCTCGTGCGCGCAAGACCCGCTTTGAGGCGCGCGGCCCAGGAAGGCGCTGCTACCATGGATCGGTGCATTCTACCCGACGGAAAAACGCCGAGGCGCCGGGAAGGATCCGCATCATCGGCGGCATCTACCGCGGACGCCGCCTTGCCGTTGCGAATCGTCCGGGCCTGCGGCCGACGCCGGACCGCGTGCGCGAGACGGTGTTCAACTGGCTGGGCCAGCGCCTGGACGGACTCGCCTGCCTGGATCTTTTCGCCGGCACCGGCGCACTGGGCTTCGAGGCGGCGTCGCGCGGCGCGACGCGCGTCGTGATGGTGGAGAGCGACCGCGCGGCGTTCGCCGCGCTGCAAGGCGCGCGGGCGCTCCTCGGCGCGCACGCCGTCGAGCTGCGGCACGAGGACGCGTTCAGCTTCGTTCGGGGCGCGAACGAGCGATTCGACGTGGTTTTCCTCGATCCGCCGTTCGGGCAGAATGCGCTGCCGGCCGCGCTCGAGGCGGTTGGGCCGCGCATCGCGGCGGGCGCGCGCGTGTATGTCGAATCGCCCGCCGCACTGGCGCTCCACCCGCGATGGGAGGTGCTGCGCAGCGCGCGCGCCGGCCAGGTGGTCTACCAGCTGCTGCAATGGAAAGGGGAAGGGGCACCATGACGAAGGCGATCTACCCCGGGACCTTCGATCCGCTTACCCGCGGCCACGAAGACCTCGTGCGCCGCGCTGCGAGCCTGTTCGATTCCGTCGTGCTCGCGGTGGCGGACAGCCGCGCGAAGCGCACCTTCTTCACGCTCGACGAGCGCGTCGCGATGGCGCGCGAGGTGCTCGGCACGCTGAAGAACGTCGAGATCGTGGGCTTCAAGGGCCTGCTGATCGACTTCGTGCGCGAGCACAAGGCCCGTGTCGTGCTGCGCGGGCTGCGCGCCGTTTCGGACTTCGAGTACGAGTTCCAGCTCGCGGGGATGAACCGCAGCCTCTATCCGGAGTTCGAGACGCTGTTTCTGACGCCTTCGGAGCAACACATGTTCATCTCCGCCACGCTGGTGCGCGAGATCGCGCTGTTGGGAGGAGACGTCTCGAAGTTCGTCGATCCGCGAGTCGAGGCGCGGCTGCGGGCCAAGGCCGCCACGCCGCCCGCGGCGTAGCGGCCTCCTGCGGCGTACTTACTTCTGGCAGCGCGGGCAGTAGTAGGTCGCGCGCTGGCCTTGCACGATGCGCCGCACTTCGGTTCCACAGCGGCGGCACCGTTGCCCGGCCCGGTCGTACACCCAGTATCGCTGCTGGAAGTAGCCCGCCGCGCCGTCGCTGCCGACGAAGTCGCGGAGCGTCGAGCCGCCGGCCCGGATCGCTTCGCGCAAGGTGAGCTTGATCTCGCGCGCGAGCGCCGCGCAGTCGGCGAGTGACAGGCGCCCTGCGCGCCGTCGAGGGCTGATGCGCGCGCGGAAGAGGCTCTCGGACGCGTAGATGTTTCCGACGCCGACAACGCGCCGGCCGTCCATCAGGAACTGCTTTACGTTCACACGCGCGCCGCGCGACAGCGCGTGGAGACGCGCGGCGTCGAACGCGCGGGAGAGCGGCTCGACGCCGAGATGCGCAAGAAGGGGGTGCAGCTCGGGAAGCGCTTCGGTCCATAGCACCGCGCCGAAGCGCCTCGGGTCGCGCAGACGCAACGTGCGCTCGCCGAAGACCAGGTCGAAATGGTCGTGCTTGAGGGGCGGCGTGCCGGTCGGCAGCACGCGCAGGCTGCCCGACATGCCCAGGTGCAGGATCAGATGGCCGCTTCCGCAGTCGACGAGGAGGTACTTGCCGCGCCGCTTCACGGCGCGGACCGTTCGCCCGGCGAGGCGTTGCAGGCCGCGCGGGACGGGCCAGCGCATGCGAGGCTCGCGCACCACCACGGCGGAGATCGTGCGGCCCGAGATGCGCGGCGCGAGTCCGCGCCGCGTCACTTCGACTTCGGGAAGCTCGGGCATAACAATCAACGGCTTGTATGGGGCACCAAATATACCTAAGATGGGTCGAAGTCTGATGTTGCGGGTCAACCCATAATGCCGTCGCGATTCGCTTTCCTGGTCCTGGGCGCGTTGTCGCTCTCCCTCGGCATGAGTGCGTGCGCGCAGACCACGACGCCTTCCGGTCCGCGCGCGGCGCCGCTGCCGCAGAAGACGATGCCGGCGAAGCGACCGCCTGCGCCGCCGCGCGACCTGACCGAGCTCACGCTGTACGAGCTGCTGCTGGCCGAGATCGCCCTGCAGCGCGGCGAGGCGGGCCTTGCGGCGCAGACCTACCTGCAGCTCGCCAGGCGGACGCTCGACGCGCGCGTCGCCCGCCGCGCGGTGGAGGTGGCGAACAACGCGAAAATGCGCGACGTCTCCATCGAGGCGGCGAAGGTGTGGCAGCAGCTCGAGCCGACCTCCCCGCAGGCGCTGCAGATCACCGCGGCGCTTCTCGTTTCGGCAAAGCGGGTGGACGAGGCGCAGGCTTACCTCGAGAAGCTGCTCTCCGCCGACGGCGTCAACGCGGAAAGCGGCTTCCTCCAGATCAACCGGCTGCTCGCCGGCAACCCGGACAAGGCCGCGAACCTGCGCGTGGTGCGCAACCTCGCGGCCGGACACGCCAAGCTGCCGGCGGCGCACTTCGCCATCTCGCAAGCCGCCTTTGCGGCGGGCGAAGAGCCGCTCGCGCTCATCGCGATTCGCGAGGCGCTCGCGCTGCGCCCCGAATGGGAGCAGGCGGCGCTATGGGAAGCGCACGTGCTGCAGAAGCGTTCGCCGGCCGAGGCGGTGAAGGCGCTCGGCGAGTTCATCGGAAAGAACCCGGCCGCGCGCGACGCGCGCCTCGGCTACGCGCGGGCCCTGGTCCTCGACAAGCGCTATCTGGAAGCGCGCCAGCAGTTCGAGACGCTCCTCGCGATGAACCCTGGCAACACCGAGGTGATCTACGCCGTCGGCGTGCTCGCGTATCAGCTCAAGGACTTCCAGGTCGCCGAGGAGAACATGAAACGGCTGCTCGGCCTTCCCTATCGCGACCACGACGCGGTGCGCTACCTCCTCGGCCAGATCGCGGAGGAGCAGAAGCAGTGGCCGCAGGCAGTCGAGTGGTACAAGCAGATCAACGACGGCGACCATGCCCTGCCCGCGCGGATGCGTACCGCCGGCGCGATCGCCAAGCAGGGGCGGGTAGACGAGGCGCGTGCATACCTGAAGCGTATCGAGCCGTCCGGACCCGCCGAGCAGGTGCAGCTGCTCGTCGCCGAGGCACAACTGCTGCGCGAAGCGAACCGCCACGGCGACGCCTACCAGATGCTCGGGCAGGCGCTGCAGAAGACGCCGGACCAGCCGGAGCTGCTCTACGACTACGCGCTCACCGCCGAGAAGCTCGAGCGCCACGACGTGGCGGAAGAGAACCTGCGCAAGCTGATCCAGGTGAAGCCGGACCATGCCCACGCCTACAACGCGCTCGGCTATTCGCTCGCCGACCGGAACACGCGCCTGCCGGAAGCGCGCAAGCTGATCGAAAAGGCGCTCGAGCTCGCGCCGGAGGACTACTTTATCGTCGACAGCCTCGGCTGGGTGCTGTATCGCCAGGGCGACCTTGCCGCGGCGGCGCGCGAGCTGCGGCGCGCCTACGCCGGGCGGCCGGATGCCGAGATCGGCGCCCACCTAGGCGAGGTGCTCTGGGTGATGGGCGAGCGCGGCGAGGCCGAGCGCATCTGGAAGGAATCGCTCGAGTCGAGTCCCGACAACGAGACGCTGCAGAAGACGATCAAGCGCCTGAAGAGGTAGGCATGAAGCGGGCACTCCCGGTGGTGCCGCTCCTCCTTGCTTCGTTGCTCCTCGCGAGTTGCGCCCAGCTCGAAACCACGGCGGGCCCGGACCAGGTCTTCGAGCTCTCCGGCCGGCTCGCCGCGCGCCAAGGGCAGGAGGCCTTCACCGGCAACGTGAGCTGGCGGCACGCCGGCGGCTCCGACGAGTTGCTCGTCACTTCGCCGCTCGGCCAGGGTGTCGCGCGCATAGTGAGGAAGGGCGGATCCGTCGTCCTGACCACCGCCGAGCCGCGCGAATACCGTGCACCCGACGTGGCGTCCCTGACCGAAAAAGCCCTCGGTTTCCGCCTGCCCCTCGAAGGCCTGGCCGACTGGGTGCGCGGCCGGCCCGCGCCCGGCGCGCCGGCATCCGTCGAGAAGAGGCCGGACGGACGGGCGAGCGTGATCGAGCAGAGCGGCTGGCGCATCGAGTACCTCGAGTACGACCCGGGTTCGGGCCTTCCTCGCCGGCTTCGGCTCGCCTATCCCGGCGTCGACCTGCGGCTTGCGATCTCAGAATGGAAGTGACTGCGTTCCCCGCGCCGGGCAAGCTCAACCTCTTCCTGCACGTCCTTGGCCGCCGGCCGGACGGCTACCACGAAGTGCAGACCGTATTTCGCCTGGTCGAGCGCGCCGATTGCGTCGGCATCGCGCTGCGCGAGGACGGCGCGGTGAATTTCTCCGGGGCATTCGGCGAGGCGAACCTGTGCGTGCGGGCCGCGAAGCTCCTGAAGGCGGAGACGGGGTGCCAGCTCGGCTGCGAGCTTACGCTGGAAAAAAGGCTCCCGGTGGGCGGCGGGATGGGCGGCGGATCCTCGGACGCCGCGACCGTGCTCGTGGTGCTCAACCGGATGTGGAAGCTCGGCCTTCCGAAGCAGGCCCTGCTCGAGCTTGGAGCGCGCCTCGGCGCCGACGTGCCGTTCTTCATCTTCGGACGCAACGCGATCGGAGAGGGCGTGGGCGAGCGGCTTTCCGCGCTCGATTTGCCGCCCGCGTGGTATCTCGTTCTGACGCCGCAAGTCGAGGTTTCGACGAAGGAAATCTTCGCGGACGCGTCGTTGACACGTGATACGAAACGACTCAAAATACCGCCCTTTTTGTCGGGTCAGGGACGCAACGATCTCCAGGCGGTCGCGGCGGCGAAATATCCCGACGTAAGAGCGCACCTCGACTGGCTCGAAGCTCGGGCGCCGGGGTCGCGCATGACAGGCTCCGGGGCGTGCGTTTTCGCGGAATTCAGGACAGAAGCCGAAGCGCTCGCGCTCCAGTCGGAGTTGCCGGCGGGGCTGCACGGCTTCGTCACGAGGGGACTCGAGCGGCATCCGCTGCACGACTGGGCAGGGTAACGACGGCAGCAAGTTGTGGCTCCAACTGGGGAGTCGCCAAGTTGGTTAAGGCACCGGATTTTGATTCCGGCATACGAGGGTTCGAATCCTTCCTCCCCAGCCACCTTTTCACGAGGACATGAACACGGCCATGACGCACCTGGGAGGCGCCGCACCGCTCGACCGGCTGATGGTGTTCACTGGCAACGCGAACCCGCGCCTTGCGCAGGAGGTCGCGAAGCACCTGAACCTGTCCATCGGACGCGCGATCGTCGGCAAGTTCTCCGACGGCGAGGTGATGGTCGAGCTGCTCGAGAACGTGCGCGGCAAGGACGCGTTCGTGCTCCAGTCCACGTGCGCGCCGACCAACGACAGCCTCATGGAGCTGCTGGTCATGATCGACGCGCTGAAGCGCTCCTCGGCGGCGCGCGTCACCGCGGCCATCCCGTATTTCGGCTACGCCCGCCAGGACCGCCGCCCCCGCTCGGCGCGCGTGGCGATCAGCGCGAAGGTGGTCGCGAACATGCTGCAGTCGGTCGGCGTGGCGCGCGTGCTGACGATGGACCTCCACGCGGACCAGATCCAGGGGTTCTTCGACATCCCGGTCGACAACATCTACGCTGCGCCGGTGCTGCTCGGCGACGTCTGGAAGCAGCGCTACGACAACCTGCTCGTGGTCTCGCCGGACGTCGGCGGCGTGGTACGCGCGCGCGCCCTCGCCAAGCGCCTGGAGTCCGATCTCGCCATCATCGACAAGCGCCGTCCGAAGGCCAACGTCTCCGAAGTGATGAACGTCATCGGCGAGGTTAAGGGCCGCACCTGCGTGATCATGGATGACATGGTGGACACCGCGGGGACGCTGGTGAAGGCTGCGCAGGTGCTGAAGGCCGAGGGCGCCACCAAGGTCGTCGCCTACTGCACCCACCCGGTGCTCTCCGGCGAGGCCGTGAAGCGCATCGCCGGGTCGGACCTCGACGAGCTCGTCGTCACCGACACCATCCCGTTGCGCGACGAAGCCCGCATGTGCGGCAAGATCCGCCAGCTTTCGGTCGCCGGCCTGATCGCCGAGACGATCCTGCGCATCTACACCGAAGAGTCCGTCAGCTCGCTCTTTATCGAATAGCTTTTCAACCCCACGGGCGCCTGGTCGCGGGTCCCGTGAAAACCTAGGAGTCACGAACGATGGCCATCGAAATCAACGCGCGCAAGCGCGAAGCGCAGGGAACGGGTGCGAGCCGCCGTCTGCGCAACATGGGCGTGGTGCCCGGCATCCTCTACGGCGGCGACAAGGCGCCGGTGAGCATCGAGCTGGACCACAAGGACCTCCTGCAGAACCTGCGCAACGAGAAGTTCCACGCCTCGATCCTGAGCCTGGACCTCGCCGGCTCGAAGGAGCAGGTGCTGCTGCGCGCCGTGAACATGCACCCGTACAAGCTGCAGGTGCAGCACGTGGACTTCCAGCGCGTGCAGAAGGACAAGAAGATCCACATGAAGGTGCCGCTGCACTTCGTCAACGCCGAGAAGTCGCCGGGCGTGAAGGAACAGGCGGGCGTGGTGAACCACGTCATGAACGAGCTCGACGTCACCTGCTTCCCCGACGACCTGCCCGAGTTCATCGAGGTGGACCTGAGCAACATGACGGTCGGCCGCTCGCTGCACCTGCGCGACCTGACGATGCCGAAGGGCGTCGAGCCCGCCGTGTCCAAGGGCGAGAATCCGGTGGTCGCGACAGTGGTCATCCCCGCGATCATTGCCGAGGAGGAAGCGGCTCCGGCGGTCGCCGCGGCCGAGGTGCCCACGACCGAGCAGACTGCGGCCGGCAAGGAAGGCGAGGCGGCCGCGGCCGATGCGAAGGGCGGCGACAAGGCCGCCGCCGACAAGGGCGGCGAGAAGAAAGACAAGAAGTAGCCGCCTTGATCCGACTCGTCGTAGGTCTCGGCAACCCTGGCAAGGAGTACGAGCGAACCCGGCACAACGCCGGGTTCTGGCTCGTCGAGCGCTTCGCGGCATCGAGCGGCGCGCACTTACG
>Ga0196976_1001297_pt1 | contig 11632 bp, 10 predicted proteins | sample S3v_513CmetaG_FD_148644 | JGI IMG/M metagenome (GOLD analysis project Ga0196976, IMG submission 148644) | Soil microbial communities from Anza Borrego desert, Southern California, United States - S3+v_5-13C | ecosystem: Environmental > Terrestrial > Soil > Desert | place: USA: California...
ATGGTGATCGCACCGCCCAGCACCGGCACCGCCAACAGCAGCAGGAAGGCGGTGACCAGCATCGCCCACACGAACAGCGGCATCTTGTGCAGCGTCATGCCGGGGGCGCGCATGTTGAAGATGGTGGTGATGAAGTTCACCGCACCCAGCACCGACGACGCACCCGCCAGGTGCAGGGCGAAGATCGCCATGTCCACCGATGGCCCGTTGTGTCCGGTCATCGACGACAAGGGCGGGTAGACGGTCCAGCCCGTGCCCGCACCCGTGCCCACGAAGGACGACGCCAGCAGCAGCAGGAAGGCCGGGATGATCAGCCAGAAGCTGATGTTGTTCATGCGCGGGAACGCCATGTCGGGCGACCCGATCATGAGCGGCACGAACCAGTTGCCGAAGCCGCCGATCAGCGCCGGCATGACCACGAAGAACACCATGATCAGGCCGTGCGCCGTGATGAACACGTTCCACGACTGCCCGTCCGCCACCAGCTGCATGCCGGGCGCCTGAAGCTCGGCGCGCATGATGACGGAGAACAGGCCGCCGATCAGGCCGGCGAAAATGGAAAAGACGATGTAGAGGGTGCCGATGTCCTTGTGGTTGGTGGAGTAAAGCCAGCGCTGAATGAAGCCCGGCTTGTGGTGGTCGTGATCGTGGGCGTGCGCCCCGGTTCCGGTGGTCCCGTTACCCATCTCTCATCCCTCGCGTCGGCGTGATGCCTGAACGGCGTTTGTTGTTCTTCTCCGGCGGGTCAGTTCCGGCGGGTCAGTGCGCGGGGGCTGCCGCCGGCACTTGCGCCAGCTCGCGCTTGGCGTCCGGCGTGCCGTAGGCGACCTTGGCCTTCGCCACCCATTCCGCGAACTTCTCCTTCGACACGGCCTCGACCGTGATCGGCATGAAACCGTGGTTGACGCCGCAGATTTCCGAGCACTGGCCGTAGAACAGGCCTTCCTTCTCGACCTTGAACCACGTCTCGTTCAGGCGGCCGGGGACGGCGTCCTTCTTCACGCCGAAGGCCGGCATGGCCCAGGCGTGGATGACGTCGCCGGCGGTCAGCTGCACGCGCACGACGGTGTCCACCGGAACGACCACGTGGGTGTCGGTGGCCAGCAGGCGCGGCTGGCCGGGCTTCAGCTCGTTCTCCTGCACCATGTAGCTGGAGAAGGCGAAGCCGCCGTGGTCGGGGTATTCGTAATCCCAGTACCACTGCCGGCCGGTGACCTTGATGGTCATCTCCGCTTCCGGCGTGCGCTCCATGACGTAGAGCAGGCGGAACGACGGCACGGCGACGACGATCAGGATGATCACCGGGATCACCGTCCACGCCACCTCCAGAACCGTGTTGTGCGACGTCCGGGTGGGCGTCGGGTTGGCCTTCGCGTTGAAGCGCACGGCCACGTAGGCCAGCAGCGCCAGCACGAACAGCGTGATCACCGTGATGATCACCAGCAGCAGGTCGTGGAAGTTCTCGACCAGGTGCTTGACCGGCGTCACGCCCTCCTGCAGGCCCATGCCCCAGGGCACGGGCTGCCCGGCGGCCCAGGCCGGCTCAAGGAAGCCAAAGACGCCAATAAGGGCCGCCACGCCGGCGGCGCGCAAGGTGTGCCTCTTCATCCCCAACCCTTCTCGTTTTGCCGCGCCGCCGGAGTTCGGTCCCGGCGTTCGCGGATGTCCCTGTCCCCGGTTCCACCGTCCACCCTGTCGTTGCGGCCCCTTCGGGGGCTCGTCGGGCGGTTGCGGCGGGCGCCGGACCACGCGGAATGCCCACAATTGCAATGCGACAATTCCGCGCACCAAAAACGTAGCCATTCGTACGCGTTGATTACAAGGCTTTCCTTTGGCTTGGTGCGACTATACGCCGCAGGCCGTGGCAAGCTTGAACCGTGCGCTGGACTGATTGTTGAGTTTGCTCGTGGGATGTTAAGTGCGACATGTTGTCGCATATCCATGCAAAAATTAGGGGCACACGCAGTGCGGAGCCTGTCATAGGCCCTTATTCCCGCCGGGACCGTGTCCCGGCAGGGTGCGCGCTATGCGACTCGGATAGGTCGGCCGGCGCGTGCGGCCTCAGGCCGCCTCGTCGACGCGGCGCGCGCCCTGCACGAGGCGCTGGAAGGCCCGCTCGAATTCGGCCTGCGCGGCGTCCGCCGTCTCGAAGCGGACGTGCAGCCACGCGTCGCGCCGCTCCAGCACCGAGAACGGCAGCGCCTGCCCCACCCCGTCGATGGACAGGCTGCCGCGCGTCCCCTCCGGCAGGGCCGGCGCGCCGGCCAGGCAGGCGCCGCGCACCGACAGGTCCTGCACGCGCGCCTCCACCTCTCCCGTGCCGGTCGACAGCCGGCAGCGCCGGTCGACGGCGTAGCGCGGGTAGGCCCGGCGGTCGACCTCGCGCGTCGCCGTGCGCACGGCGCGCACCAGCGTTTCCCGCAGGCTGTCGATGCTGGCGGCCAGATCGGCGGCGATGGTGCGGACGTCGGCGGCGCGCCCGCCGTTGGCGGCGGCTTCGGCCGACACCTCGGCGATGCGCTGCGACACCTCCTGCGCCGCCCCTGTCGTCTCGACCACGTTGCGGGAGATCTCGTGCGTCGCCGCACCCTGCTGGTCCATGGCGGCGGCCACCGAACCGGCGATGCCGTCGATCTCGGCGATGGTCTCCGAGATCTCCCGCACCGCGGCCACGGCCTCGGCCGTGTCGCCCTGAACCGAGGCGATCTGGCGGGCGATCTCCTCGGTCGCCTTGGCGGTCTGCACGGCGAGGTTCTTCACCTCCGTGGCGACCACGGCGAAGCCCTTGCCGGCCTCCCCCGCCCGCGCCGCCTCGATCGTGGCGTTCAGCGCCAGCAGGTTCGTCTGCCCGGCGATGGCGCTGATCAGCTTCGCCACGTCGCCGATGCGGCCCACCGTTTCCGCCAGCGCCTGGATGGTCGCGTGCGTCTTCTGCCCGGCGCCGACGGCGCGGCGCGTCACCACGCTGGCGTGGGAGAGCTGGTCGTTGATGGCGCGGATCGACGCCGTCATCTCCTCCACCGCCGTGGCGACCGACTGCGCGTTCGCCAGCGCCTGTTCCGCCGCCGCGGCGACGCTCTGCGAGTTGGCCGAGACCTGGTCCGCCGACGACGCCATGGACCCGGCGCTGCCGTCCATCTGGCGCGTGCGCTGCGCCACCCGCTCGACCGCCGAGCGCATCTCGCGCTCGACCGTGCTCGCCATGGACTCGAGCGCCGCGCGCTTGGCCGCCTCGGCATCGGCTCGCTGGCGTTCCTGCTCGGCGCGCAGGCGCTCGTTCTCCTGGCCGTTGCGCTTGAACACCTCGACGGCTTCGGCCATCAGGCCGATCTCGTCGCGCCGGCCGACGCCCGGCACCGCCACCTCGAAACGCCCCTCGGCCAGCGCGCCCATGGTTTCGGTCAGGCGGTGGATCGGCCGGTTGACCTGCGCGCTGATCACCCACGCCGCCGCGACCGCCAGCACGGCGACGGCCGCCAGCAGCGCCACGCCCAGCCACAGCTCGCCGCCGGCCGCCTCCGCCTCGCGGTCCAGCAGCGCCCGCACCTCCTCGGACGCCGTCGCCTGGGCCTCCAGAATGCGTTCGATGCCGGCCGTCGCCGCGGCGAACCAGCGCACGCCGTCGATCGGGTACGGCTGCCCGGCGGCGCTCGCCGCGAACACGGCGGCGCGGGTCTTCTCGAAATCCGTGAGGAAGGCGCGGTCGATGGCGTCCGCCGACGCCTCGATGCGCGGGCCGAAACCGCCGGCCAGCCGGCGCACGATGGTCCAGCCGCTTTCCACATGGCCGCGGGCGCGCGCCACGGCCTCCAGCTGCGCCGGGGCGAAGGGCTTGCCGCCGGCCACCACCGCGCCGACCATGCCGCGCTCGCGCCCGGCGAATTCGCTCATCTCCCACAGCGCGTTCTTCAGGTCGAAGGCGCGCAGCACGCGCGCGCCGACGCGCGACGGCCCGGCGTCCTCGACCGCGCCGCGCAGCCGCTGGCTGGAGGTGATCAGGGCGCTGACGCCGGGAAACCAGCCGCGCCGCAGCCCGTCGTCGACACCGCCGCCGCCCAGCGCCGAATCGACCTGCCGGCGCAGCTGCGCCGCCGCCTGCATGGTCCCGTCGGCCTCGCCCAACGCCTTCCCGACGGCCGGCGCGGCCGGCATGGCGCGCACCAGCCGCACCGCCTCGGCAAAGGCCGTGTCGCCCTCCTGCCGCTTGGCGGCGATGGTCTGCTTCTGCGCCGGGGTAGCCGCCGCCACGTCGGCCAGCACCGTGTTCGTGGTGCCGCGCTCCACCGCCCAGGCCCCCGCGGCGGTGAGCAGAAGGTCGGAGACGCGGTTGACCGAACGGGCGGCTTCGGCGGCGTGCAGCGCCTCCAGCGCGTCGAGCGCGCGGTTCCCCGCCACCAAGACCAGCATCGCCCCCAGGATGCCCACAAGCACGAGCAGCTTGGCCCGGATGGTCATCGCGTCCCTCCCTGATTTTGTTCTGCAAAAATTTTGCAAAACTTTAGGGATGCAACGGGTGCTCGGGAAACGCGCAAAATGGCGCAGGGGCCTGCAACCCGCGCCGCCCGGATCGCCGTCCGGATCAGTGCATCAGTGCTTGCCGGCCAACGCCTTGCGGATGCGGCGCACGCCGGTCCACACGAAGAACAGCACCACCGGGATCATCAGCCCGACCACGAGATCGGGGTCGACCTTCCAGCCGAAGCCCTTCAGCGACTTGGCGGCGTAGCCGACGATGCCGATCAGGTAATAGCTGATCGCCACCACCGACAGCCCCTCCACCGTCTCCTGCAACCGCAGCTGCAGCTGGGCGCGCCGGTCCATGGACTGGAGGAGTTCGGCGTTCTGCCCCTCCACCGCGATCTCGACGCGGGTGCGCAGCAGGTTGCTGGCGCGCGCCAGGCGCTGCGACAGGCTCTCCAGGCGCGCCTGCACCGCCTCGCAGGTGCGGACCGCCGGGGTCAGGCGGCGTTCCATGAACTCGCTGATCGTCTGCAGCCCTTCGATGCGCACCTCGCGCAGTTCGCCGATGCGGCGGTCGACGATCCCGTGGTAGGCGCGCGCGGCGCCGAAGCGGTAGGCGGTCTCGGCGGCGATCTGCTCGGCCTGCGCCGACAGGCGCGTCAGCCGGTCCAGCACGTCGCGCTCGTCGTCCAGGGTACGCAGCGCCGCCGTGCGCGTGGTCAGCGTGGCGAGGTCCGCCTCGATGGTGCCGATGCGCGGCAGCACCTCGCGCGCCATGGGCAGCGCCATCAGCGCCATCACCCGGTACGTCTCGATCTCCAGCAAACGCTGCACGAAGCGCCCGGCCTGCCGGGTGCCCAGCGAGCGGTCGTGGACGACGATGCGGCTGAACCCGTCGCCGTGGATGCGGTAGTCGGTCCACGCCGTCGCCGCCCCGCCGGCGATCCGCGCGCCGACGTAGGAGTCCGATCCGAACACGCCGGTCAGCAGGCCGCCATCCGGCTCCTCCGTTTCACGATCCAGCAGGGCCACGTGGATGCCGACCATCAGCTCGCCCGGCAGGCCGGCCAGCCAGTCCTTGGGCAGCGCGTCCAGCGCCGGTTCGGCGAAGGGCTCGCCGAACCGGCCGGGGCGGTAGATGGTGTAGGTCGAGAACTCCGTGTGCCGCTCCCACTTCAGGCGGAAGCTGCCGAAGGAACCGCTGTAGTGCGTGGCGCCGCGCGCCGGCTTGGGCACCCCGGCCCATTCGCACAGCCGCTCCAGGTAGCGCCGCTCCAGCTCCGCCGCCCCCTCGCCCGACAGCATGGCCAGCAGCGTGGCGCGCATGGGGGCGGCCAGCGCCTCCGGCGGGCGGGCGTGCACCTCGTTGGTCAGCGCCACGCGTAGCGGGTGGTCCTTCAGCGGACGGTCGGCCACGGCGAGAATGGGGGTGGCGGGCTGGTCGGTCACGGCGGCGTTCCTATGCTCTTTGGAACGGCGAGCCTTGCCGGCCCGCCGTCCCGTCGCCACACTATAGACCACATCCGCCCGCCGGGTGCCTAGACGCCAGCACCCGTACCTTCGTCTGAACAAGACGCACGCACACCGGAGTCAGCATGAGCGCGCTCGCCGTCACCGATGATCTGTTCTTCAACCGCGCCGGCCTCGACCGCCCGCGCGTCGAGGGCCTCGTGGCCGACGCGCTGCGCGGCGCCGACGACGGCGAGCTGTACCTGGAGTACGCGCAGAGCGAGAGCCTGGGCTGGGACGACGGCAAGCTGAAGAGCGCCAGCTTCGACACCACGCAGGGCTTCGGCCTGCGCGCCATCGCCGGCGAGGCGACCGGCTTCGCGCACGCCTCCAACCTGTCGGAGGAGGCGATCCGCCGCGCCGCCGAGACGGTCCGCGCCGTGCAGGCCGGCCACACCGGCACCTCGGCCGAGCCGCCGCCGGGCACCAACCGCGCCCTCTACATCCCCGACAACCCCCTGCACCTCGTCCCCTTCGAGGAGAAGGTGAAGCTGCTGGCGGCCATCGACGCCTACGCCCGCGCCAAGGACCCGCGCGTGCGGCAGGTCAGTTGCTCGATCAGCGGCGAGTGGCAGGCGGTGCAGATCCTGCGCGCCGACGGCGTGCGCGTGGCCGACCTGCGCCCGCTGGTGCGCCTGTCCGTCTCCGTCGTCGTCGCCGACGGCGACAAGATGGAAAGCGGCAGCTACGGCGGCGGCGGCCGCGTCACCTACGAACACTACGTCCGGGAAGAGACGTGGCGTTCCTTCGTCGACGAGGCGTTGCGCCAGGCGCTGATCAACCTCGATTCGGTGGCGGCCCCGGCCGGCGAGATGACGGTGGTGCTGGGCAACGGCTGGCCCGGCATCCTGCTGCACGAGGCGATCGGCCACGGGCTGGAGGGCGACTTCAACCGCAAGAAGACCTCCGCCTTCTCTGGGCTGATGGGCCAGCGCATCGCCGCCCCCGGCGTGACCGTGGTGGACGACGGCACCATCGAGAACTCCCGCGGGTCCATCACCGTGGACGACGAAGGCACGCCCGGCCAGTGCACCACGCTGATCGAGGACGGCATCCTGGTGGGCTTCATGCAGGACCGCATGAACGCGCGCCTGATGGGCATGCGCCCGACCGGCAACGGCCGCCGCCAGAGCTTCTCCCACCACCCGCTGCCGCGCATGACCAACACGGTGATGCGCAACGGCGCGCACACGCCGGAGGAGATCATCGCCTCGGTGAAGAAGGGCCTGTATGCCAAGAACTTCGGCGGCGGTCAGGTGGACATCACGTCCGGCAAGTTCGTGTTCTCGGCCTCCGAGGCCTATTTGATCGAGGACGGCAAGCTGGGTGCGGCGGTGAAGGGTGCGACGCTGATCGGCAACGGCCCGGACAGCCTGACCCGCATCTCCATGATCGGCAACGACAGCCGCCTGGACCCCGGCATCGGCACCTGCGGCAAGGACGGCCAGGGCGTCCCCGTGGGCGTCGGCCAGCCGACGCTGCGCCTCGACGGCCTGACCGTGGGCGGGACCGCGGCGTAAAGGACGCTCAGGCGGCGGAGGGCGGCGCCAGCAGGCGCCGCATCGCCTCCGGATCGCGTTCGATGGCGAGCAGCAGCGCGCGGGCCGGCGCGTCCGGCGTGCTGCGGCGCTGTTCCCAGTCGCGGACGGTGCTGACCGGCAGGTGGAAGGCGTCGGCGAACTCCGTCTGCGTCATGGCAAGCCGCTGGCGCAGCACCTTGACCCGTGACACCCGCCGCATGCCCGCCAGCCGTTCCGGCGACAACGGCTGCGCGTCCGGGTCGGCTTCGGCGGCGGCCTGGGCTTCGGCGTCGGTCATGGCGTCCAGCCGCGCCCAATCGGTGTCAGTTCTGCTCAGCATATTGTTGCGTCGGCAAGGGACCAAGGTGCCCCTGGTTGAGAGCAAGCGCCTCTTTTCCCTCGCGGGCTGCGGATCTGGGGAAAGGGATATTTAGCCACAGATGAACACAGATAGACACAGATGAACACTGCGCAACGGTCCATCAGCGGCGTAGCGTGAGATCTGAGAAAATCTGTGTTCATCTGTGTGCATCTGTGGCCCCAACCAGCACCATGGCATCCGCTTGATCGGAGAGGAAATCCGCCCCTCCCCTTCACGCCTTTGCACCCACTGCCCCCGCGCGGCTATCATGCCGGCCCGAAAAACAAGGGAGGACGGAATGGCCAATCTCGCGCTGGTGACGGTGGTGTGCCCGGATCGGGTCGGGCTGGTGTCGGCGATCACCGGGCAGCTCTTCGACCATGGCATCAACCTGCGCGACGTCACCTTCGCCTCGCTGGGCCAGGGGGCGGACTTCTCGGCGGTGTGCGAGCTGCCGGGCGGGTTGCCCGTCGCCGAACTGGACGCCGGGCTGAAGGCGCTGCCGGAACTGGCCGGCGCGCAGGTGGAGGTGAAGCCCTTCACCTACGACCCCAACCCCGGCCCGCTGGGGCAGGTGACCCACCGCGTCGAGGTGTCGGGCGGCGACCAGCCCGGCCTGATCGCGCGGCTGTCGGACATCTTCGGCCAGTTCGGCGCCAACATCGTGCGCCTGGACGCGCAGACGGTGCCGGAGGGGCGGCGCTACAGCATCCGCTTCGCCGTCTCCATCCCCGCCGACCGCGCCGATCCCTGCCTCGCCGCCGTGGCGAACACCGCCGAAAGCCTCGGCCTGCAGTGCCGGGCGGAGGGCGCATAGCCGGACGACCACACAAAACACTTGTCATAGGCACCCATTTCGGCAAAATTCGCGGTCATGGACGATAATGACCGCAAAATAATAGCGTACATCCAGGCCGACGGGCGCGCTTCCTACGCCGAGATCGGGGCCGCCGCCGGGCTGTCGGTGTCGGCGGTCAACGAGCGGCTGAAGAAGCTGCAGGCCTCCGGCGCCGTCACCGGCTTCGGCGCGCGGGTCAGCCCGGCCGCCGTCGGGCTGCACGTGTTGGCCTTCGTGCACGTGCTGCTGGAGCGGCCGGAGCACGACGCCGGCTTCCGCGCCGCCATGCAGGGCACCCCCGCCGTGCAGGAGTGCCACCACGTGACCGGGGAGTGGTCGTACCTGCTGAAGGTGCGCGTGCCGACCACGGCCGACCTCGAACGCTTCCTGTCCGACCGTCTGAAAACGCTGCCGGGCGTGGTGCGCTCGCACACGGTGATCGCGCTGTCCTCGCCCAAGGAAACCCCCCTCCTGCCGGTGGAGTGATCGGCCATGGACGCCGCGTGGTTCCTGCTGAAGGGTCTGGTCATCGGGCTGTCGATCGCCGCCCCCGTCGGGCCGATCGGCCTGCTGTGCATCCGCCGCACGCTGGCCGAGGGGCCGGCCATGGGGCTGGCGACGGGGCTGGGGGCCGCCACGGCGGACGCGCTGTACGGCGCCGTCGCCGGCTTCGGGCTGGCCGCCGTGTCGCAGGCGCTGCTGGGCTGGCAGGAGGCGCTGCGCCTCGTCGGCGGGGCGGTGCTGCTGTGGCTGGGCTGGGCCACAATGCGCGCCCGTCCGGCGGAGCGGGCGGCGGAGGCGACCGGGCGCGGGCTGGCCGGCGCCTACGCCTCCACCTTCGTGCTGACGCTCGCCAACCCGGCGACGATCCTCAGCTTCCTGGCGGTGTTCGGCGCGCTGGGACTGGCCGAGGGGGGCGGGAGCATGGACGAGGCGCTGGCGCTGGTGCTCGGCGTCTTCGCCGGGTCGGGGCTGTGGTGGCTGATGCTGAGCGCCGGGGTGGGAACCGTCCGCCGGCGCGTGACGCCCGCCGTCATGGCGTGGATCAACCGCGTCTCGGGCGCGGTGCTGATCGCCTTCGGGCTGCTGGCCCTGTCTGCGCCGCTGTTCGCCTTCGCCTGATCAGAGCAGGCCGAGCGTCACCGGACCGCCGAGGATCACGGTCGCCGTCACCAGGAGGACGATCGCCGCAAGGCGCTCGACCGGCGACCAGCGCTGCCAATCCCTGCGGAAGCTCTTCAACTCGTGGGCCATGGCCTCACCTCTGCCACAGAACTTTGCTTTACTGTGGCCAGTGTACGGGGCAAGCAGTTGATGCATGGTTAACGCCGCGAACAGCAAAAGTCTTCCCGCCGAAAATTGCCACGGCCCGCCACGTCCACAAGAAAAGCGCAAGAAGGTCTCCGAAAAATCCCGGCAAACTTTCGCGACCCCGTCGGCGGCACCCCGAAGGCGCCGCGGCGCTTCCGCCGCCCCTCCCTCTTTCCACGCGACGTTGCGAGACCCAGATACGGTCAAGGACACGGTCAAGAACAAGGCGGGGCGTGTCGTGACGGGCTTGAAGATCGGTCTGGCGCTGGGCAGCGGGGCAGCGCGCGGCTGGGCGCACATCGGCGTGCTGCGCGCGCTGGACGAACTCGGCATCCAGCCGGACGTGGTGTGCGGCACCTCCATCGGCGCCGCCGTGGGGGCGGCCTACCTGACCGGCCAACTCGACCCGCTGCAGGCCTGGGCGCAGAACATGGGCCTGCTGGGCATGCTGGGCATCGTCGACCTGACGTTCCGCAAGGGCGGCCTCGTCGCGGCCGAGCGGGGGTTCGAGCGCTTCCGCAACGAACACACCGACGTCCCCATCGAATCCCTGCCCAAGCCCTTCGCCACCGTCGCCACCGATCTGGCGACCGGGCGCGAGATCTGGCTGCGCGAGGGGCCGCTGCTGGACGCCGTGTGCGCGTCCGCCGCCATGCCCGGCCTGTTCCCGGCGGTGCACAACGGCCAGCACTGGCTGGTCGACGGCGCGCTGGTCAACCCGGTGCCGGTGTCGCTGTGCCGGGCCCTGGGCGCGGACGTGGTGATCGCCGTCAACCTCAACTCGGAAATGTCCGCCCTGCCCCGCCTGCTGGCCAACGGCGCGCCGGTGCCGCCGGTCATGCAGGACGCCGTGCCGGACAACCCGCCCGAGGCGCCGCGCGCCGCCCTGAAGGAGCAGGTCGCCACGTGGCTCGGCCGCAAGCACAGCGAGCGCGCGCGCTTCCTGGCCAGCCAGATCCTGTCGCCGCGCCGGACGGCGCCCAACGTGCTGGAGGTGATGGCCGGCTCCATCGACATCATGCAGGACCGCATCACCCGCTCCCGCCTCGCCGGCGAACCGCCGGAGGTGCTGATCGCCCCGCGCCTGGGCCACGTCGGCATCCTGGAGTTCGACCGCGCCGCCGAGGTGGTGGAGATCGGCTACCGCACCGCCTCCATCATGCGCCCCAGCATCGAAATGGCGATCCGGCGGGCGTGATGTGGGACGAGGTTTTTTGAGAGACGGATGAACACGGATTGCGCACGGATAAACACGGATAGGAAAGACAAAAAACGTTCTTCATCCGTGTTCATCCGTGCCCGGCCTCGCCGGCATCCGTGTTCATCCGTGTCTCCCCTCTCTTCCCCCAAACTCAAGCGCCCGGCCAGATCCAGGTCAGCTCGTGCTTGTTGTGGAACAGGTGGACGACCCGCCCGCCGGGGATGGCGGCGAAGGCGCGGGCGGTCTCGTGGTCGGTCTCGGCCTGAAACTTCAGCGTGCAGATGAAGCGCTTGGCCAGCCCGCTGGCCCGCCACGCCTCCACCAGCCGCAGCAGGCGCTGCGGGTAGCAGATGACGTCGCAGCACAGCCAGTCCACCGGGCCGACGTCCTCCGGCTTCAGGCCGAAGGCGCTCTCCTGGCGGAACTCCACG
>Ga0196976_1001298_pt1 | contig 11628 bp, 8 predicted proteins | sample S3v_513CmetaG_FD_148644 | JGI IMG/M metagenome (GOLD analysis project Ga0196976, IMG submission 148644) | Soil microbial communities from Anza Borrego desert, Southern California, United States - S3+v_5-13C | ecosystem: Environmental > Terrestrial > Soil > Desert | place: USA: California...
AATGTACTTTGCGCAGGAGCGCGCGTATTCGGCGGCGTCGGTGCCTTCGGGGCGGCGGTAGAGGTTCGGATACGGCACGTGGACCACGCCAGGAACGAGCGGCGAGAAGCGGCGGCGCTGCTGGGCTTTGGAACAGGTCAGCGAGAGCGCACCCATAGTGCGTCCGTGGAATGCGCCGTAGAAGGCGATGACCCACTGGCGCCTGGTGTGGTAGCGCGCGAGCTTCAGCGCGGCTTCAACGGCTTCGGCACCTGAGTTTCCGTAGTAGAACTTGTGCGGTCCCTTCATGGGCGCGACCTTGGAGAGGCGCTCGGCGAGGGTGACCATGTTCTCGTAGTAGAAGTCCGTGCCGGACATGTGAATGAGTTCAGCGGACTGCTTCTGAATTGCTGCGACGACTTCGGGATGGCAATGGCCGGTGGAGGTGACGGCGATGCCGGCGGAGAAGTCGAGGAACTCGTTTCCGTCTACGTCTTCGATGACGACACCGCGGCCGCGTTTGGCGACCATGGGATAGGAGCGCGTGTAAGAAGGCGAGATCCACTGCTCATCGGCCTTGAGGATGCGTTTTGCATTCGGGCCGGGAAGCGCCGTCTTGATGTTTGGACCTGCGACGGTCGGGATGGTCTTGGTGGTCATGGAATCCTCCGAGATTCAGGGCAAGCGGGCTTGCGGTCCCGGTGCCACGCTCCAAAAAAGTGCGGAGCAAAAAGAGTCGCGCCTGATGGCGAATGTGCGAAACGCGTTCCTGCTTCAGATATGAAGATGGAGGCGCGGCGCAGGTTGCGCTGGTGCTTTGGAACGATGCACGCAACGCGCGCGAATGCGGAACGGAGCTAGTCGCCAGAAAAGAGGTTGGGACGGGACTGCGACGGGGCGAGATGCACTTGTGCGCGGGACCCGATGGGACGGGACCAGGGGCTACGAATTGTGCCAAGGAAGCGCATTGTCGTCCTGTAGAAGATTATAGCTTTGTTCCGGGATGGGCGGAACCCCCTTAAGACAAGTCGGTAGTTGATAGTGAGTAGTGGATAGTAAAATCAAGGGTTTACTCCCCATCTGATAGGAAGATATGGCGCTTCGTCTCTTTAATACGCTCACGCTCAAACTTGAGGAATTCAAGCCGCTGGATGACAACACGGTTCGCATGTACAACTGCGGACCGACGGTGTACGACTTTGCGCACATCGGGAATTTCAGGACATTCATTGCAATCGATATCCTGCGGCGGTTTTTGAAGCAGAGCGGGTTCGGGCTGAAGCACGTGATGAACATCACGGATGTAGATGACCGCATCATCGCGAACTCGGCGAGGCTGGGGATCTCAGTGCGGGAGTACACAGAAAAATACGAGCGACTGTTCCTGGAGGATGCGGGTTTCCTGTCGATTCAGCGGCCTGAAATGGTGGTGCGCGCGACCGAGCACATCGACGAGATGGCCCAGGTGATCAGCGGACTCGAACAGAAGGACGTGGCGTACAAGGCAGAAGACGGGTCGTACTACTACCGCATCGCGAAGTTTCCCCAGTATGGAAAGTTGTCGAAGAAGGACCTTGCGCGGATCGAGGACGGCGCGCGGGTCGATTCAGACCGGTTCGACAAGGAAGAGGCGCGGGACTTTGCACTGTGGAAGGCACCGAAGACTGGCGAGGCTTTCTGGGAGACGAAGATTGGGCCGGGGCGTCCGGGGTGGCATATCGAGTGTTCGGCGATGGCGATGAAGTACCTGGGCGAGACGTTTGATCTGCATGCGGGCGGAGAGGACTTGATCTTCCCTCACCACGAGAACGAGATTGCGCAGTCGGAGGCCCTGACGGGAAAGCCGTTCGCAAAACACTGGCTGCATGTGCGATTCCTGCTGATCGAAAGCGACAAGATGTCGAAGTCGCTGGGGAATTTCCATACCCTGCGGGACCTGATCCTGATGGGACACAAGCCGTCGAGCATACGACTGCTGCTGAGTTCAGTGCCGTATCGCAAGCAGCTGAACTTCACCATGGATGGATTGGTGCAAGCGGCGGCGAACGTCGAGCGTCTGAGGAATTTCAAGCTGCGACTGGAGACGTCGCAATTCCCGGATGGGGAGAACGCGGAGATCCAGGCGCTGGCGCGGAAGACCGTGGAGGATATGCGCGCGGGGCTGGAGGATGATCTGAACACCGCGCAGGCGCTCGGCGCGGCCTTTGATCTCGTGCGTGACGTAAATGCGGCGGCAGATGCGGGCACGGTAAAGAAGGGCGACGTTGGCCCGGTGCTCGAAGCTCTGCAAAAGTTCGAAGAGATCTTTGCGGTCTTGAAGGATGACGATGCTGAGAAGGTGAGGGAAATCGTCGAGTGGGCGAGGGCTGAGGGACGAGAGATCAGCCCAGCGGCAGTGGAGATGGCAAAGAGTGCGGCATTGAGTGACTCCCAGGTCGAGGAACTGGTCGCGCAACACTCGGCGGCACGGAAGGCAAAGGACTTTAAGACTTCAGATGCTGTCAGAAACCAGTTGATGGAGCAGGGGATCATACTTGAGAACACGAAAGACGGGGTGAGGTGGAGGAGGAAGTAGCGCTCACTCAGTAAGCAGTAGTGAAGGCCGCGCTAGTGCGCGGCCCTTTTGCATGCGGGAGTGGCGGGCCAGGGAGCCTGCGTCTGAAGAGCAGCGCTGCTCAAGGTCTGGCAGGCAAGGGCGAGCACCTGCCCCCAGATTCGAAGAGATAACAGCCAGCTCCTGCGCTGGTTAGGAGTTGGTGGGGTGGCGAGTGATGAGGTACACTCGCGCGCAACTCATTCAGGAGCTAAACGTGCGCCAATCAAAAGTGTTGCGGCTGATCGCAATCGGGATGTTGCTTTCGTTCGCGTTGCCCGTACTTGCACAGTACACCGATATGGCAGCGTACAACGAGTTAGGTGGGGCGAAGGAATTTGCGCGGAGGCGCGAATCGTTGTGCGCGCAACTGAAGGGCGGGAATGCGCTGTTCTTCTCGAACATCATCAATACGCCCGGTGCGCATTATCGCGAGGACAACGATTTCTACTACTTCACGGGAATCGCGGACCTGGGATCGGCGGTGCTGATCAACTGTGAGCGAAAGGCCGCAATGCTGTTCCAGCCGCAGCAGCCCGTTCGAGTGAAGATGGTGCTTGGATCGAACGTGCTTGGGATGCCGAAGGAACAGCAGCAGGCGTTTGGCTTTGCGAGCGTGATGCCGATCGGCAACCTTGATGGCGTCCTGACGCAGGCTTATGGACAAGGCGAGAACGAATTGTGGGTCAGGCTCGGATTCCCGGACAAAGTGGATGGGGCGCGTTCCGAGTTGGGCAGAGAATACGCCGACCTGTATGAGCATCCGTACGGTGAGGATGTGCCATTGTCGCGAAACCAGATCAAGCGTCTGCGGGAACGCTACCCTGCGGCTCGAATGCGTGACCTGACACAGGTCGTGGATGACATGAGGAACATCAAGACTCCGCAAGAAATCGAAATACTGCGGAGGGTCGCGAAAATCAGCGCCGAGGGGAACCGGCGCGCAATGGCGCGGGCGAAACCGGGGATGTTCGAGTACGAGGTCGAGGGAGAGGCGTACTACTGGTATTACAAAAACGGTGCGCAGGGAGTGGCATATCCGGCAATCGTGGGATCGGGGCCGAACGTGAATACATGGCACTACTTCTCCAACCGTCGGAAAATGGCGGCGAACGACCTGGTCGTATTCGATTACGGGGCGGACCTGCACCACATGACGATGGACATCACTCGCACGTTCAACGTGAGCGGGAAGTTCACGCCGGAGCAGGCGAAGTGGTACGCGGTCGATCTTGAGGCTCAGAAGGCGATCATCAATGCGCTGCGTCCGGGGAACACTTACCAGCAAGCGGGCGAGGCGGGAAAAGCTGTATACGTGAAGCACGGTATAGGAGACCAGTTCCGGTGGTTGGGGCCGCAGGGACATTTCGTCGGATTGTCGGTGCATGACGTGGGCGTGCCGATAGGCCCGATCAAGGTGGGACAGGTTCTTACGGTGGAGCCGATCATCGAGTTCCCGGATAAGCAGATACATATAAGGATAGAGGACACGGTGCTGATCACCGAGAACGGGCCGGAAATCCTGACGGGCGGAGTGCCTAAGGAGATGGCAGACGTGGAGCGGCTCGTGGGATCAGAAGAGAACTAAGTACAAAGCAAAGATCGTAAGGCTTTCGCAAGAAGCGGCGAAGCATTGGGGCAGAACATGGGGGCGGGTCGAATCGTACGGGCGGCGGTTGAGTTGCTGGATCGCGTGGCGAAGTTGTTGCCGAGGAGCGAGGCGCAACATCTGGAGACCGGCCGCACAGGCGAGGAATCCGCCTATTTCTATTTGCGTAAGCTGGGGTACACGATTGTTGCGCGGAACTGGCGGACGCCTTCGAGGCGCGGCGAAATCGACCTGATCGGTTGGGATGGTGAAGCGTTGTGCTTCGTCGAGGTGAAGACGCGTGGGGCGAGGTCGATGGTGCCGGCCGAATATGCGGTGGATGCCCAGAAGCGGGAAGAACTTCGGATGATGGCGCGAGCGTATATGCGCCGGATGAAGCCCGGGATAACGACCAGATTTGATGTTGTGAGCGTCTACGTGGACGGCGGCGAAATCGAGTTGAGGAAAGACGCGTTTGGGTGGAGGTAGTTGAACAGGGCCCGGCGGCTGGGCGTTCTTCTGCGGTTCTACACAGTAGGCGGCTTCTGGCGTAACATGAATTCATCATTTGTTGTCCTGGAGTATCCCCTTGCCCGAGCTTAGGAAAGATCCAATTGTGGGTCGGTGGGTCATCATTTCGACCGACCGTGCGAAGCGGCCGACCGACTTTGTGCGTGACCGCGTGCAGATGAAGGGCGGATTCTGTCCGTTCTGCTATGGGAGCGAGAGCAAGACTCCGCCGGAGATCCTGTCGTATCGGCCGAACAACAGTGGCGAGCGCACGACTCCGAATACGCCGGGGTGGACGGTGCGAGTGGTGCCGAACAAGTTCCCTGCGCTTGGCATCGAGGGGACGATGAACCGGCAGGCCGAAGGCATGTTTGACAAGATGAGCGGCATCGGCGCGCACGAAGTCATCATTGAGACGCCGGACCATAATGCCACGCTGGCGACGCTGCCGGAAAAGCGAGTGGAAGATGTGCTGTGGGCGTACCGCGACCGCATCCTCGACCTAAAGCAAGACAAGCGGTTCAAGTACATCCTGATCTTCAAGAACCATGGCGAGGCCGCGGGAGCGTCGCTGGAGCATCCGCATGGGCAACTGATCGCGCTGCCGATCTTGCCGAAGCACGTTGTGGAGGAACTCGAAGGGGCGAAGCAGTACTACGTGTACAAGGAGCGCTGCGTGTTCTGCGACATCGTGCGGCAGGAGACGGAAGATCCGGTTCGCGTGGTGGCGGAGAACGAAGATTTCCTGACGTTGGCGCCGTATGCGCCGCGGTTCCCGTTCGAGACGTGGATCCTGCCGAAGCGGCACGAGTCGGCATTCGAGAACTCTCCCTCACACGTCTTCGAGAACCTGGCGAAGGCGATGAAACTGCTGCTGATGAAGGCGGACGCGGTATTGGATAACCCGGCGTACAACCTGGTGATCCATACATCGCCACTCCATGATCCGTCGAACGAGCACTATCACTGGCACGTGGAGTTCATGCCGAAGTTGACGAAGACCGCGGGGTTCGAATGGGGCACGGGATTCTATATCAATCCGACCCCGCCGGAAGAGGCGGCGCGGTTCTTGCGTGAGGCAGAAGTTACGCCGTCAAGGCCGCTACAGGTGCCGCTGCCGATCGCCGTGAAGTAAGCCCGCTGACTTTTACAGATTGAGGGAGTCGGGGCAATTTATCTACTGATCCCGTCTTACTAGATAAAGGTCATCAACTGCGATCAGCTGGTGACCCAAGTCTGCAGTCGATAACGTGAGTTGCACGCTTTCAGCACCCGAAGGAACCTCGAACTCGAAGCGGAATTCCTTCCATCGCTCTGATGCCTCAAACTCCTGTTTCGGCGACGATGCTCCGGTCGATGCTGTGATCGCGAACTCAGCAGCTGCAGAGCCGGTTGCCGATCCGAAAAGCACGTAAGACCCAGCCGAGAGTCCTCCGATCGTCTGCTGCGCGGTGCCGCCGTTCGACCGGAATGTCAGTCGGCGCAGGCCGGTGTGCGCGCAACAGAAGTTCGCGCGCGCATCGCCCGCGAGCGTCCATGCGTTCCCGTTCGTCGGACGGCCTCCATCCCACTGCTCACTTTCGAAACTGCCATCGAGAAGCAGGTTGGGTGCGACGCCTAGACGTTTGAAGCGCGCTTCGTCGAAGGCGGCACGTGCTGCATACGTGAATACACCGGGGCGCGCCGCACCGACTGGGAAGCGGCCCGTCGCAATCTCTACGCCATCAAGATAGAAGGTAAAGGCACCGCCGTGCTTGACGCTCCGGATCGTGTGCCACTCATCGTAGCGGAACCCGCGTGGAAGAGGAGCGGCGTACGATTCGAGTACTTTGTCCTTCGTTACGCTCTGCACCCAGAAGCGCCCGAAGGGCCAGATGTTCTTGTCAAAGCCCGCCAGCACCGTTTGGCCAGCGTCATTCGCAGCGGCTACGATGCCCGCCTTCGACTCAAGCGAGTCGCTGTCACGCCAAAGCACGGTGGCCGTGAATTCGTAGTTTTGCGCTGGAGTGCCCTTGAGCGCCATGGCACGCTGCTGTAGTCCCGCCACCTGGTGCATTGCGCCGCGCTCGGTGAGCCACGAACCTGAAGTGGTCTCCCATGCCAACTCGGGCTGGTCAAAATTGTCTTCGTAATAGGAGGAGATCGCAACGCCATCGAAGTCGGCGGCGGAGCCTTGGGTCACGAGGGCCACTTGCGACGGAAGTTGCCGCAGGTTGAACTCGTCCTTGAACTGGTTGAGCCCGTCGACGGAGATGCTGAGGGTGTCGGCATTCCGCGTGACCATCAGCTGGTGGTACACCGATGCATCGAAAGGCTCCGGCAGTCTACGCTTCAAATCTGCCACGGTGGCTCCCGAGAGTTGCCCGTTGATGACCAATGAGCCGTCGTTGGTGAGCATCACGTTGACACCTTCGGTGGGCGAGAGCTGCATGCGAACTCCTGCCGCTGCGGGTGCCGCCTTTGCTGGCATCAGTCGCACATTTGCTTCGGCAACGAAGTACACCTGCGGTTCCGACTTAGCCAGCGCCGACGCAACTTTCAAGCGGCCCTGCTGGCGCGCCTGCATACCCGTTATGCGCCACTCGCCAACGGTGCTCCAATTCTGGCCGAGCTCGCCATCCGCGCGATTGAAGTTATCGCGGAAGAGCGGGTGATCCGGGGGCGTCATTCGGCCGAGAGATGGCGACTGCATGAACATGAGGTCGTGGTTCCAGTACAGGCGGTCAACGAACGGCATGCGGTTCCAAGGCTCGGCGAACGGAACCGTGCGGGCGTGGTACACGTTGATGTCGTCCACGTTGTTGGGCGCCTTTGTCATGGAGTTGTGGCCGGGAGCGTCAACCAGCGGAGTGCTGCGAAGAATGGGGCTGACAGCCTTTGTCCAGCCGTTTGCCGCAAGCGCGCCGTGGGGAGCGCTGTCCGACGTCGCATATGAGAGTGCGTAAGTAGGCAGATCCCACGAGCCGCCGCTGTACATCGCGTAGTATTTTCCGTTGCGCTTCAGCACAGTTGGCGCTTCGTTCGTGTATCGAAGGCTGCCGTTCGCGGGATTGCCATCCTTGTCCTCCCAGGCTTCGCTTCCTCTGGTCACGTTGGACGGGGCGCCCGCCGCCTTGTTCCAGGCGACGAGGGTATCGGCAACAATGCCCGCGCCGGGGAGTTGAGGCTCGTTGAGGTACGAATAGAACAGGAATTCCTTCCCGGTATCCGGATCGCGAAATACGTGCTGGTCGATCGCCCAGCCGGCACTCACGGGCTTGCCCGAGTCAACGAAAGGTCCTAACGGTGTTTGGGCGACTGCGACACCAACGCGGCGTCCCATCTCACTCACCCGCCAGTCGTCGGACTTCAACGTCGCCGTGTAGTAAAGATGGAACTTGCCATTTCGATACACGACTTCTGGCGCCCAAACCTCAGCCTGGTTCCAGGCATTGGCGGCGGACGACGCGGCGAGTACAGCCCCGGCGTATTGCCAATTAACGAGGTCTTCCGAACGATAGACGGTGATCGGGTCGCCACTGGTGTAGAGGTAATACTCGCCATTCCACTTCAGCACGAATGGATCGGCCAACTCGACGTGCTGCTTCGGCGTCGCGATGACCGGATTGACGTAGGGTGCGGCAGATTGCGCCAGACAGGAAAACGCAAATAGAACGGTAGAGGCGAGCAGAGTATGAGATCGCATGAAGTTGTTGTCTCAGAACAGCACGGGCACGTCAGTGTCCACTCTGAATATAACGTGCGTGTCAAAGACTTCAGCTCCATACCAGCGTCGTTATCGCTGTACTACGGCAGTCACGAATACGGTCTCACCAAACTCACGCTCGTCCAGCACCTTTAACTCCTCCGCATAAAACCAAAACAACTGATACTCCCTTGCGGGATCGCCTTCCGGGAGACTCGCAGCCCACTTCTCGTACTGCGCGAACCGTCGTCCGTATACCTGCGCGGCGCTTGCGCCATCATGGGCGGTCGCCATGTGACAGGCCCCGAACAGTTGCAGGCCGCGATCTGGCCCAGTCCAATCCTGGTCAGAGCGATAAACGCTGATCGCCATAGAGGGATTCGTACGTAAATTTTGGCAGTGATGCGCATTGGGATGTGACATGAAGCACAGCCGCAAGTCGTCTGTGTAGGCTACATAAGCGGTATTGATATAGGCACGGTTACCGCGGGTGACGGTCGACATTGAGCACAGCACGGACTCCTCGAGGATGCGGTGCACGCTTGCGAGGACGCGCTCTTCACGAAGCTCAGCTACAGCCAACTCGCCGCGAACGTTCGTTGCTACGATGCTTCTTAACATGCCGGACTACGCGCTACTGGGATTAACGGAGTCGCTCGTGAAGGGATGCTACGCGCAAAAGAGAGGCTTGCCGCACTAGTCTGAGACAGCCACGGCCGCTACGGAATTGTAGAGAATAAAAACAACGTGCTTACTGATTGCGGTCCTGGAATTCTTCGTGCCACGCCATCTGGATGGCCTCGAGCTTGCCCTCGTTGGAGGCCTTGGGGTCATCCACAAATGTGGGTAGCTCGGTGACCATGCGGTGCAGGTCAGTGAAGCGAACTTCGAGAGGATTCTGGTCGGGGAATTTGTCGGCGAGGAGGATCCCAACCTCTTCGGCGTCATCCCATCGTAGGTCAGTGGCCATGTAAGCTCCAATTTCCGGATCGACGATTGTCGAATTCCAATACGTAACCAGGTGGCGTGTCCAAACGCAGCAGGTCTCAGTGTTCCTCGGAAACGTAATTGCGGTTCCAAGCCGGAATCTCGACGATGACTTCGCCGGGCTTGGTGATCTGCGCCTGACATCCAAGGCGCGACTCCAGCTGGAGGTCGGCGGCCATGTCGAGGCGATCGGCCTCGTCATCATCCATCTCCGACATCAGCTCTTTGCCTTTTCGCACGACCACGTGGCAGGTTGTGCAAGCGCAGTTGCCGCCGCAGGCGTGGTCGAGCTTAACGCCGAAATTGAGCGCTACATCGAGTAACGACTCCGGCCTGCCGTGCTCCTTGTAGTCGAGCTTGCCGTGCTCGAATTCAACCGTTTTATTTTCTGGCAGGAAGGTGACACGAACGGTGTTGGCGCCGGGGGCGTCAGCCGTTGCGGTTATTCCACTGCCTTGATTCTTTTCATTCTCCATCATCGCTCTAAACCTGTTCGGCCACGTTTCTCCGCGGACCGACACGGATCATTTGGAATTCTCGATCTCGGCTTTGGCGAAAGGGTGTGGCGCGCTTGGCCCTTCGCCGACGTTAACTGTGTCTCTTGATTTCCCTTTGAGCGCAGAACTGACGGCTGAGTCCATCATCAGTTCGGCCATGCGCATGGTCGCCTGGTTGAGGGACTCGATCGCCTGACGGATGGCATGATAGTCGTCTTGTTCTTTTATCGTGCGGAGCGCAGATTCCTGCTGAGCAATGCTGTCACGCTCTTGCTCGGTGAGCTGTTGCCATGCTTCCCCGGTGCGGCCCTTGTCGAGGGCGGCGAGGATGGTCTCGGCTTCGTTGCGGGCCTCGATGAGCTGGCGCTGGCGAAAGTCCTCTTCGGCGAAGTCGAAGGACTCGAGGATCATGTTCTCGACCTGCTCATCGGTGAGTCCATAGCTCGGCTGAACCTGTATCTCCGCTTCCTTACCGCTACGCTGTTCGCGAGCGGAGACGTGGAGGATGCCATTGGCGTCTATCAGGAATTTCACCTCGATCCGCGGCAGTCCGGCAGGCATGGGCGGAATGCCCTTCAGGTCAAAGCGCGCGAGCGAACGGCAGTCTTTGGCGAGTTCGCGTTCACCTTGCACGACATGGATGGCAACGCTTGTCTGGCCTTCAACGCCCGTCGTGAAGTGTTCGGTGGCGCTGGCGGGAATGGTCGAGTTGCGATGGATGATCTTGGCGACGACTCCGCCGAGGGCTTCGATGCCGAGTGAAAGCGGAGTGACATCGAGGAGGAGCATGTCCTCGGTCTGCCTGGAACCACCGGCGAGAATGTTTGCCTGAACGGCGGCGCCAAGCGCCACGACTTCATCGGGATTCAGTTCCGTGTGCGGCTCGCGCTTGAAGAGCTCGCGGACGAGTTGGCGTACGAGCGGGATGCGGGTGCTGCCGCCGACGAGGACGACTTCGTCGATCTGATCGGCAGCCAGGCCGGCGTCCTTCATCGCCTGCTTGCAGGGGCCGACGGTACGCTCGACAATCGGGCGCACGAGCTGTTCGAACTGCTCGCGGGTGATCTCGCGCTGATACACCTTGCCGCCCGGAAGTTCGGCCTCGATTACGGAACGGTCGGCCGACGAGAGCGCGATCTTAGCGTCGATGACCGCCTTGCGGATGCGCTGGACGGCTTCGCCATTGCCGCGAACATCGAATCCGAGATCACCCCGAATGTCATCGAGCGCGATGGCGATGAGGAGGTTATCGATGTCGTCGCCGCCGAGGTGTGTGTCGCCGTTGGTGCTGATTACCTCGAAGATGCCTTCGTGAAGCTTGAGAATCGAAATATCGAAGGTGCCGCCGCCAAGATCGTACACGGCTACTGTTCCGTTCTGCTTCTGGTCGAGACCGTAGGCGAGGGCCGCGGCAGTGGGCTCATTTACAAGGCGTAGAACGTCGAGGCCAGCAATGCGGCCGGCGTCTTTAGTGGCCTGGCGCTGCGCGTCATTGAAGTAGGCGGGCACGGTGATGACCGCCTTCTTCACTGGCGCGCCGAAGAACCGTTCGGCGTTGCGCTTGAGCTGACGAAGAATGTGCGCAGAGATTTCCGGCGGGGTGAAGTCGCGACGGCCGAGCTTGATTCGGAGGACTTCGCCGGGGGTGAGGTCTTCGGCGAGTCGGAACGGGAAGAGCTTGAGTTCGTCCTGAACGTCCTCGATGCCGCGTCCCATGAGGCGCTTGACGGAGTAGACCGCACGCTCGGAGGTCTCAATCAGGTATTTGCGGGCGGGATTGCCGACGACG
>Ga0196976_1001299_pt1 | contig 11618 bp, 8 predicted proteins | sample S3v_513CmetaG_FD_148644 | JGI IMG/M metagenome (GOLD analysis project Ga0196976, IMG submission 148644) | Soil microbial communities from Anza Borrego desert, Southern California, United States - S3+v_5-13C | ecosystem: Environmental > Terrestrial > Soil > Desert | place: USA: California...
TGCCTTCATCGAACCGACCAATCAGGCCCTTGCACGGAGCATCACGGGCAACTTGATGGCCGACGCCATCGCCCCGAAGACGGTGAGCTGGTCGCTGAGCGTGCAGCGGGAGATCATGCACAACACGAGCGTCGAGGTTCGCTATCTCGGCACGCGTGCGACGCAACTCCCGGTTCAGATTCAGTTGAACAGCATCACTGCATTCGAACGTGGCGCGCAGCCGCTTCCGACCTACATTCAGCAATCGGAAATCCCCGCCTCGGTGGCGCTGAATGCGCCGAGTCTGGCGCAGTTCCAAGCTTTGGTGGGTACCGGTGCAAACCGCAGGTACGGGGCTGACGGTTTCCGGGACGTGATCACGTCGTTCCTGCCCGTTGGCGCCAGCACGTATCACGGTGGCGCGGTGGAGTTCAATCGCCGTTTCACCGACGGCCTGATGCTCCGCGCGAACTACACGTACGCCAAGACGCTGGACAACTCGACAAACGACCTGTTCACCAGCACGGTCAACCCGCGTCGTCCCGAGAACGCCTACGACATGAGCAACGAGTGGGGCCGCTCGGCGCTGGATATCCGGCACAAGCTGGCTCTGAGCTGGGTCTATGACGTCCCGAAGCTGAATGTCGACAATGGCTTCCTGAAGGCCGTCTTCCACGGCTGGCAGTACAACGGCACGTGGCTGCTGCAGTCTGGCTCTCCAGTGACCATTCAGTCGGGCGCGGACGCGAACGGCAACGGCGACAGCGCCGGAGACCGGGCGATCTTCAATCCGAACGGCGTCGAGCGGACCGGCACGACCGTGAACTTTGTCTGCCGCAATGCGACGACTGGGGCGACAAGCGTTGCTACCAGTGCTGCCAATTGCGGTGGCGCGGCGAACGTTGTGGGCTATGTTGCGAAAGACCCGACCGCGCAGTTCATCCAGGCGCAGCCAGGTGCCGTGACGAATATCGGCCGCAACACCGTGGACAGCGATGGTTTCAACATGTGGAACATGTCGCTGTTTAAGAACAACAAGCTGAGCGAACGCTTCAACCTGCAGTTCCGGTTCGAAACCTACAACACGTTCAACCGACGGCACTACACGCTCGGGCCGGCAACCGTGTTTGGTACGACCACGAATGCGACAAGCGCTTCGTATTCATCGCTGACTGGCGGGTCGAACTTCCTGAACCCCAAACAGTTCAACGGAGGCGGTCGCCAGATCCAGCTCGGTATGAAGTTGATGTTCTAGGCAAGCGCTTCTTGCCTTGCCCGGGGGAGCCGAAATGGCTCCCTCGATTTCTTTGCGGCGAACTACGGCTTGTGCCGAAGACACACAGGACTAAAATCCAGACTGGCATTCATAAACATGAAGACGGTGACGCGATGAACTATCGAATTCTTGGACGTACGGGACTCAAGGTCAGCGAGCTTGGATTCGGAGCCTGGGGTATCGGCAAAGTTCAGTGGCTCGGCGGCGAAGACCAGAAGTCCCTGAACGCACTGAAGTTGGCCCGCGACCTCGGCGTGAACTTTTACGACACGGCCTTGGCTTACGGGAACGGGCACAGCGAGCAGTTGCTGGCGCAAGCATTCGGAAACTCGCCGGAGGTCGTGATCGCGAGTAAGATCCCGCCAAAAAACAGGATTTGGCCGGCGAATCCGAAGACGCCGCTCAGCGAAGTATTCCCAAAGCACTATGTACTCGCATCTCTCGAGGAGAGTCTGCGAAATCTGGGACGCGATGCGATTGACGTTTACCAGTTCCACGTATGGACGGACGCTTGGGCTGACAACGACGAATGGCTCGAAACTTTAAGAGAGATTCGGGAGTCGGGCAAAGTGCGTTGGGTGGGTATCTCCGTCACCGAGCACGATGCAGCGGACGTACTGAAGGCGCTCAACACGGGACTGATCGACGTAGTGCAAGTGATTTACAACATCTTCGACCAGTCCCCGGAAGATGAACTGCTGCCCTATTGCAGCAAGAACGACATCGGCGTGATTGCGCGGGTTCCGTTCGATGAAGGTGGGCTGACGGGCAAGGTGCGCCCGGAGACCGAGTTCGAAGCCACCGATTTCCGTGCCAGATACTTCCGCGACGGTCGGAAGCAGGAAGTCTGGGAGCGCGTGCAGGCGATTGCGCGTGACCTCGATATCGAACTTGATAGGCTGGCAGAAATCGCGCTTCGGTTCTGCCTCTCTGATCAGTCGGTTTCTACCGTTATCCCCGGCATGCGAAGCCCGAGCAACGTGAAGAGCAACGCTGCCGCGAGCGAAGCCGGACCCCTTCCCAAAGAGATATTGGAAAAGCTGCGCGCTCACCGATGGGAGCGGAACTTCTACCTATGACGAGCAAGTAGCATTGAAATTGGCGAGGCCGGTCTTGTACCGGCCTCGTTTATTTGTCCGCCTTCCATCGCACTCTCCGCCGAAGAACACCCGCGTGCTCCCCGATACGGGGGCTGCACCGGGCTTGCGGACAACGCACGATACATCGGGGCATCAGACCTCTAAACCATTCCACCTGAGCAAGGGGTCGTGCATGTTTTTCCATGACAAACGTATGCAATACAACGCCAAGCCGGACAGACCAGACCCGGTATATGCGAAGAAACTGCAGGAGGTTCTCGGAGGACAATGGGGCGAGATGACCGTTGCCATGCAGTACCTGTTTCAGGGCTGGAATTGCCGCGGGCCGATGAAGTATCGGGACATGCTCATGGACATCGGTACTGAGGAACTCGCACATGTGGAGATGCTGGCCACAATGATTGCGCGCCTGTTGGAGAATGCCCCCGTGTCCGAACAGGAGGCCGCGGCTAAGCATCCGATTGTCGGCGGCGTCATGGGTGGCGCAAGCAAAGACGATCTGATCGTGGGAGCTGTCAATCCGCAGCACTTCATCGTGACCGGGCAGGGAGCGGCGCCAACGGACAGCGTTGGGTTTCCCTGGACCTCTCGCTACATGATCGCCAGCGGTAATCTGATGGCCGACTTCCGGGCTAACGTTACGGCAGAGTCACAAGGACGACTGCAGGTGACTCGCCTCTACGAAATGACTGACGACAATGGCGTACGCGACCTGCTTTCATTCCTGATCGCAAGGGATAGCTATCACCAGTTCCAGTGGCTGCGCGCCATTGAGGAACTCGAAGCCGAGGGCGTGGACGCAACGCCTGTACCGATCTCTTTCCCGCGTGACCGCGAGCATCCCGATGCCGCGTACCAGTTCTGGAACTGCTCTGTTGGTACGCAAAGTGCCGGTGGCGCATGGGCGAAAGGGAACTTCGATGGCGGCAACATTCGCTACGTCAGCGACCCTGTGCCCATGGGACCGGAGCCGGAGCTCGGCACTCCCGAACCGCGCCTGCACGCGATGAGACCCGAGGCCGTGAAGAAAGTCGCGTAAGTACAAGGGCGAGGATGTCTATTCCTCGCCCGGCACAATCCCTGGGAAGGCGAAGCGCATCTCCCAGGTTCGGCTACATTGCGGGCAGGTCGGCCGCGATGATAAGCTGTCATCGCTGAGCGGGAGTAACTCAGTGGTAGAGTCACGGCTTCCCAAGCCGTTGGTCGCGGGTTCGATCCCCGTCTCCCGCTCCATTTTTGTCCCTTTCAGAACGAATGCCAGCCACTACGATCGTCGGCGTGATTTCTGATACTCATGGATTGCTGCGTCCCGAAGCAGTCGAAGCGCTCGACGGCAGCGACCTTATCCTCCACGCCGGGGACATCGGTTCGGCGGACATTCTCGAGACGCTCGCGGAAATTGCGCCAGTAATCGCGGTCCGTGGCAACACAGACCGAGACCTCTGGGCGAAAGACGTTCCGGAGAGCATGGCCGTCGAAATCGGCGATCTGACCGTTTATCTCCTGCACGACCGCAATCTTCTGGACTTGAATCCTTCGGCAGCAGGATTTGCCGCCGTCGTCAGCGGGCACTCGCATGAGCCGAAGCAGGAAGTGAAAGAGGGCGTACTCTACTTCAACCCCGGCAGCGCCGGTCCGAAGCGGTTCAAGCTTCCGGTTTCACTCGGGCGACTCGTCGTACACGGACGAAGTATCGAGCCAGAGCTCATTACGCTGGACGTCTGATCCGTACCACTGCCTTGCCTACCAGATTCCCTTATCGTCTCCCGTAATCTTGAACGCAACCGCCGCAGTTGCCGCCAGCGGAGGCAGCAGAGACAAGCGGAAGGTCGCGGGAACGTTCCCGGCCTTGGCTGTATTCGCCACCTGGTTCGTGTAGAGCTTGGCACCTTCTGGCATGATCGGTATGCGAAGGAAGCGACGGAGGACGAACAGCTTTTCGCCGCCGAACCGGGCAGCGCTGAGCACGGTTGAAGGAAGCGGAAGCGGCGTCCCCCGGTACTGCTGGACGTAGTCGCTGACTATCTTCAGATACGTCGCAACGCCCGGCCAGATTCCCCCAACCTCTGCCGATCTCTTCAGTTCCGAGTAATCGAGTTCGCCTGACTCGACGATTGCCGCCGAGTTCACAATGTCGCATACACGGAAGTAGAAGTGGCGATACATGCGTTGCAGGGTAGCCACCACGATGCGTTCTTCAGGAGCCGGAACCATGAACGTGTAGCCGCCCCGTTCCATTGAGACGCGGCGTGTGACGAAACGCTGTGCCAGTGCGATGTGCTCTCCGGTTTGACCCAGTCGCTGCGCATGAACCTCCACGGACTCGCGAAGGCCGCTGAAGGCGAAGTTCCACTTGTGTGCCAGGCGGTCTCCCCATGAGCGCGGCTCAATGCGGGCGCCCATCTTGCCCGAAAGCACATCCACGACCTTCTCGTCGGGAGCGGTCGTGTAGAGGTCGAGATCGTTGCCGAGGTCGGGCCAGTGATCGAGCGACTTCATCACGCACACGGGGCAGCCGTTGGCTTCGAGTTCGTTTGTGATTAGATCAAGATGCCTGAGTGCGTTCTGGATGCGCGCGCGCTCTGCATTCAAGGCCTCATTCGCCCACGCTATCAACTCAGACGAACCTGAATGCTGCAGGACCGACTCAAGGGAACGCACGACCACATGGTTCGAGTCGGCAAGGTCCAGCAAGTCGCGGCGTGCGTCGGGGGTTAGTGATTCGACGTACTTCGCAGCTGCGGGGGCTTGTGCTGGAGCCAAAGTCAGCTGCGAGAGGGCGTGGATGTGTTCGTTCTCGTTCCGAATTGCGGTGGCCAAGGTTGAGTCCCAGGAAAAGCTTTGTTTCTCGACAACAGCTTTGATGAAAGCGCCTGCTGCCGGAGTTGGCATGTATGCTGGTTGACCGCCCATCTATAATTTCGAGTTCCGCACTGAATTGAATGGAGAGACCGTTTGGCCTATAACGACCTGCGCGAGTGGATCCAGGCCCTGGAGCGGGCCGGGGAGTTGAAGCGGATCCGAGTGGAAGCAGATCCCATCCTCGAAATCACGGAGATCGCCGACCGTGCGTCGAAATCGAAGTCGCCGAACGCAGGCGGTCCAGCCCTGCTGTTCGAAAACGTAAAAGGGTATCCGGGCAAGCAGGTGTTGATAAACCAGTACGGCTCTGAGCGCCGGATGAACATGGCGCTGGGCGTGAACGGCCTCGATGAAGTCGCCGAGCGGCTGCGTGGCTTTCTGGACGTAAAGTCGCCCGAGGGCTTGCTGGACAAGATCAAGATGCTTCCCATGCTTGCCGACATGGGGAAGTTCTTCCCCAAGACGGTCTCCAGCGGTCCATGCAAAGAGGTCATCAAGCGCGACAACTTCTCGCTTCTCGACTTCCCGGTACTACAGTGCTGGCCGAAGGACGGCGGGCGGTTTATCACGCTGCCATGCGTTATCACGCGCGATCCGAGAACGGGCAAGCGGAACGTCGGTATGTATCGCATGCAGGTGTATGACGAGCGCACCACCGGCATGCACTGGCAGCGGCAGAAAGTGGCGGCCGAGCACTACCGTGAGCGGATGCGCGCGTTTGCCGCAGGCGCGGGAAACGACCGGTCGGCAGCGGTGGACGTGATGGCGCGCTCCTCGGGTTCGGCGCGCATAACCGACGGTCTGCGTCCGGAAGGCCGTATGGAAGTTGCGGTTGCGATTGGGACCGAGCCAGCCTTGACCTTTGCCGCGATCGTACCCGCACCGCCGGACGTAGAAGAGTTCATGATTGCCGGTTTCCTTCGCAACAAGCCTGTCGAACTGGTGAAGTGCGAAACAGTGGACCTGGAAGTTCCGGCGAACTCCGAAATTGTGCTTGAAGGATATGTGGACCTGGCGGAACTCAGAACAGAGGGCCCGTTCGGAGATCACACCGGGTTCTATTCGCTCGAGGACCTCTACCCGGTGTTCCACGTCACCTGCGTCACTCACCGAAAGAACCCGATTTACGCGACGACTATTGTGGGCAAGCCACCCATGGAAGACGCGTGGATGGGCAAGGCGGTGGAGCGCATTTTCCTGCCACTGATGAAGCTCACGCTGCCCGAGATCGTGGACGTCAACCTGCCTGTGGAGGGCGTGTTCCACAACCTCATGATCGTCTCCATCAAGAAGTCTTATCCCGGCCATGCTCGCAAGGTGATGAACGGCATTTGGGCCATGGGACAGGCCATGTTCACGAAGTGCATCGTCGTGGTGGACGAGGACGTGAACGTCCAGAACCCCGGCGAAGTTGTGTGGAAGGTGCTGAACAATATCGATCCGGAGCGCGATATTCAGTACACGCTTGGACCGGTCGATTCGCTGGACCACGCGTCGCGCCTGCCGGACTTTGGTTCGAAGATGGGCATCGACGCCACGCGGAAATGGCCAAGCGAAGGCTTCACCCGGCCGTGGCCGGATGAGGTGACGATGAGCGCCGAGGTGAAGGCGCGCGTGGACAAAATGTGGAAGGAACTGGGAATCGAGTGAGATACCTCGCGAATTGGGCTGGGGCGCTGGTGGTACTCGCTTTGGCGCTCCCGGTAGCGCAGTGCCAGGAGAAGCCGTTCCAGTGGCTCGACTTCAAGCGCGACACAGACTTGCTTGCCAAAGTCATGTCGGCTTTACGCGAGACGGAATATACCCACGTGCGCGAAGTCGGGTTGGTCGGGAACCATGCGCTTGCGGTGACTTCGACTCGTCCCAAGGACGTGACCGATTTCGGGTTCTATACCGATCTCGACCGCTACCAGGCGTTTGCCGTCGATCTGGAAAACGGGAAGGCACGCCAGATCTGGTCAGGATACGACTTCGAGATGGCTGGCGAGGCGAACTTCGAGACTTCCGCCGTGCCGGACATGCTGTTTCGATACAAGAACTGCGTCGAGTGCGAACCGGGCACGTACCTGGCATCCTTTGCGTTCGACTCAGAACGGACCACGTGGACGCTCCGGCGCTGGGACAAAGAAGACGCAGTGCTGATCGACGCCGCCCTGTATGAGGAACCCTGGCAGGGCGAGTTCGCGTACGCGGTGACGGACCTGGACGGCGACGGTTTCGACGACATAGGAGCATGGATCGTCGAGCGAAACACGAAGACAGGCATATCCGAGGAACATCTCCGGTTGTACACGTTCAAAGACGGACGGGAACTGGTGACTACTCCCACTCTCGCCAACGCTCTCGAACTGAAACGCAAGATTTGCGCCGCAACATCGGTCGTCAGCGGTGGTCAGGACGGGAAGGCCTGTGTAGGGGTTACACGCTCTTCGCGAACCAAGTCGAAAACAGTCAAACCATGATGAAATCCATTCTTGCCTGCATAGCTCTCATACTGCTCGTCGCAACAGCCGCGGTTTCACAAGAGGAACAGGAAGTGCCGGTGCCGCCGCAAGTCCACAAGGACGCCTCGTGCGGGTTCGAGTTCTCGTATCCCGCCGATTTCGGACTCCACGAACACGGAAAAGAATGCGAGTTCAGCATCTATGAGCCCTGGGCAGACACAAACATGCCCTTCGAATTGGTGCGGCTCCCGTTCGCCGCGGTAGCGAGAAAGAACGGATTCTATCTTGAGCGCGGAACGTGGCGGATTCGGTCCGGGAGGGACGCAAACTTCTCGTTCACGGGCGACCGCATCTCAGTATGGGGCTTGCGTGGGAAAGCCGTCCCCGGAGAAGCGCGACTCGAAGAGGAGACCGTGGCCGTAATCTGCGACCACAAGGACAAATGCCTGGTCATGGCGGGGTACGTTGAGAACCCGAAGGTGCTGTCGGACATGGTCGCCTCTTTCCGGTACTTTTCACCGGCGGCGACGAAATCGAAGCGGTGACTCAACTATCGTAAGCATATATACTTATGGGTTCACGGTATCACTATGATGGGATTCCTTCGAGGTCTTGCCGCAATCGCCAAGGGCATGTCTGTAACCCTGCGCGAGATGTTTTCGCCAACGATAGTCGAGAACTATCCAGATGGGCCTGGACCGCTGAAAGGCGCAGTGTTCCAGGAGCGCTACCGGGGTGTTCACGTGCTTCAGCGCGATGAAAACGGGCTGGAGAAGTGCGTCGCCTGCTTCCTTTGCGCGGCGGCTTGCCCATCGAACTGCATTTATATCGAGGCCGCCGAGAACACAGCAGAGAACCGCGTAAGCGGTGCCGAGCGTTACGCGAAGGTCTACAACATTGACTACAACCGCTGCATCTTTTGCGGTTACTGCGTGGAAGCTTGTCCGACCGACGCCATCACGCACGGTCACGGCTTCGAAATCGCTACGCTGAACGCCAGCAACTTGATTTATCGCAAGGAGCAAATGCTCTCTCAGAAGCCGGCGCATCTGGGCGAAAACGCCATGTTCAGCAGCAGCGATATGCCGAAGCTCGGAAACAAGAACTTCCCGAAGGTTGGAATGAGCTAGCGCTGGAGCGGTACTTTCAGCATTCAGTCTATCCAGGTCGCATATGTCAAAGCCGGTCTACAAAGGCCGGCTTACGTGTAAATGGGGCATAATCTCAGAGCCATGAGCGAGTTTCTGAAAGCAGTCAGCGAGCGGGTCGTCGTTTACGACGGCGCCATGGGGACCAACATCCAGAAGCGGCAGCCTTCACCGGATGATTTCTGGGGCAACGAAGGCTGCAACGAGATCCTTGTACTCAGCCGTCCCGACATCATTGGCGACATCCACGCTGCTTTCTACAAGGTGGGCTGTGACGTCGTGGAGACGAACACGTTCGGTGCGACTCGCATCGTGCTCGGAGAGTACGGGCTTCAGGACCGCGTCGCTGAGATCAATCTGGCAGCCGCAAGGCTGGCGCGCCAAGTTGCAGCCGATTTCTCCACCAGTGGAAAGCCCCGGTTTGTTGCAGGCTCCATTGGACCGACGACAAAACTGCCTTCGCTTGGACACATCAGATTTGACGACATGGTCGACGCCTACGTCGAACAGACGCTCGCGCTAATTGAAGGCGGGGTTGACCTGTTGCTCGTCGAAACCTGCCAGGACCTGCTTCAGGCTAAGGCTGGGCTCGTCGGCGTGTTCGAGGCCATGAGACAAGCTGGGAAGCGTCTGCCGGTCACCGTGCAGGTAACGCTCGAGGCCACCGGTACCATGCTGCTTGGTACGGAAATCGGAGCGGCGCTCACGGCACTTGAGCCGTTCGATGTCGAGATCGTCGGCATGAACTGCGCGACGGGTCCGCACGAGATGAACGACGCGGTCCGCTACTTGAGCGACAACTCGCCGAAGTACATTTCGGTTCTGCCGAACGCCGGCTTGCCGCACAACGAGGGCGGTCACGCTGTTTACAAGTTGCAGCCGCAGGAACTTGCAGACCACCTGAAGCACTTCATTGCTGACTACGGCGTGCGGGTTGTTGGTGGATGCTGCGGCACCACGCCCGAGCACCTTAAGGCAGTGTCGAATACGTGCGCGGGACTGGTGCCGAAAGCGCGCAACGTGAAGCCGGTTGCTGCGGCGTCGAGCGCCTACGTCAGCGTTCCGCTCGAACTCGACCCGAAGCCACTGATCGTCGCGGAAGAGATGAACACGACGACCAGGGTTGAGCACTTCCGCAACCTTGTGCGTGCGCAGAACTACGACGAGATCCTTGTGCTGGCTAAGCGGCTGGCAAGTGAAGGATCGCACCTGCTCGACCTTTGCACGGCAATTGTCGGCGAAGACGAGAAGGCGTATATGACTGGTGTGCTGGAGAAGGTTGCTACGCGCGTTCCGGCGCCAATCATGGTCGATTCCACGGAAGCGGACGTCATCGAAGAGGCCCTCAAGCGCATCCCGGGCAAAGCCATCATTAACTCCGTGAACCTGGAGGATGGCGAGAAGCGTATCTCCAAAGTGCTGCCCATGGCGAAGCGCTATGGCGCGGGCGTGATCTGCCTGACGATCGACGAAGACGGGATGGCGCTCACGGCCGAGAAGAAAGTTGCGATCGCAAAGCGCCTCTTCACGCTGGCAACCGAAAAGTACGGGCTGAGAGCGTGCGACCTGATTTTCGACGCGTTAACGCTGCCGATTTCAACCGGCCAGGAGGATTACCGGACGGCTGGAATAGAGACGCTGAAGGCGGTGGAGCGGATCAAAAAGGAGCTCCCCGACGTCAAGACGATCCTTGGCGTCAGCAACATCAGCTTCGGCCTGAATGTGTACCCGAGGCGAGTGTTGAACAGCGTGTTCATGCACGAGGCGGTCAATCACGGCCTCGACATGGCGATAGTCAACTACTCGAAAGTGTATCCGCTCTACCGGATTCCCGATGCCGAAGTGCAGCTTGCGCGCAAACTCGTTTATTACGACACGAGCGACGGCGACCCGCTTCAGAAGTACATCGCACATTTCGCCGGCGTGTCGAAGACAGCCGACGCGCCGAAGGCGGAAGTTGAGAAGCTCTCGATTGAAGACAAGTTGAAGTTCTGCATCGTCCAAGGCGAGAAGGCGGTGGGCAGCAACGAGCACCGGCAAACGCTCGAACAGCTTCTGGACGAAGCGCTTGAAAGGTACACGCCTCTCGATCTCATCAACACGGTTCTGCTGGACGGCATGCGCACGGTGGGCGACCTGTTCGGCGCGCGCAAGATGCAGTTGCCCTCGGTGCTCGACTCAGCAGCGGTGATGAAGCAGGCCGTCGCGTATCTTGAGCCGAAGATGGAGAAGGCGGAAGGATCACGGAAGGGCACAATCGTATTGGCCACCGTAAAGGGCGATGTACACGATATCGGCAAGAACCTGGTTGACATCATCCTGAGCAATAACGGCTTCAAGGTGGTGAACCTGGGGATCAAGCAGCCCTCGGATTCGATCATCCACACGGCCATTGAACACAAGGCCGATGCCATCGGGCTGAGTGGACTGCTGGTGAAGTCCACGCTGGAGATGAAGTATGTGCTGCAGGATCTCCAGCGAGACGGCTTGAAATTCCCGGTGATCTGCGGGGGCGCAGCACTCACGCGCAAGTACGTGGAAGACGATTTGCGGCGCGAGTATTCCTCGTCGGTTTACTACGCTGAGGACGCGTTTGCCGGCCTGCATGTAATGGAAGACCTCGCCAACGAGGAGAAGCGGGAAGAACGACTCGCGGAAGGTCGTGTGGTGAAGCAGTTTGCGCGCGCCGCCGTGGCGACCGCGGAAGAAGGCGTTTCGACAGAACGCAGTGCGGTGGTCGGTCCGGCGCCGAATATTCCCAAGGCGCCGTTCTGGGGTGTACGCGTGCGCCGCAACTACGACCTGCGCG
>Ga0196976_1001300_pt1 | contig 11616 bp, 12 predicted proteins | sample S3v_513CmetaG_FD_148644 | JGI IMG/M metagenome (GOLD analysis project Ga0196976, IMG submission 148644) | Soil microbial communities from Anza Borrego desert, Southern California, United States - S3+v_5-13C | ecosystem: Environmental > Terrestrial > Soil > Desert | place: USA: California...
ATCGCGACGCCACGCCGCTCCTTGCGCACCTGCTGCAGGAACTTCGCGTCGAGAAATTCCAGGGGATCCTTGTTCACCACCTTGACCTGCGCCGCCCGTTCCTTGTCGAACTCGTACACCTCCAGGACGTCGGCGGAGTTGAGGTACTGGCGGTAGAAGGTCGGATCCACCGTGGCAGACAGCCACACGAAGCGGCATTGGGCGCGCTTGCCGAGGGCGAGGCACAGCTCAAGCTCCGCCGAGGTCTGGTGGATTTCGTCGACGATCAGCGTATCGGTGGCAAGGATGTCGTTCTCCTCAAACCAGCGCCGCGCGATCCCCGTCGTGACGATGATGACGTTCCACGTCGGCGTTTCCGGAGTCGCTTCGCGCTCGCGATTGACGACACCCACCTTGAGGTCTTTCGTCTGGAGGATCTCTTCAGCGATTGGCCGGATCGCGAGCGTCTTGCCAGTGCCAGTGCCCGCGACGATGCCGAATCCCTTTCCCGATCTCGCCAGCTCGCGCACGCGAGGTCCATGGTGCTTTTCGAGGAACGTCGCGATGCGCAGGCCGAGTGCGAGCTCGATGGTCTCGCAGGCTGCGCGGGTGGGAGCGATGACGATGACGCGCCCGGTCGGTGGCTCCGCCTTGACGAAAGCCTCCCGGTCTGGCGGAAGCCACGGCTCGTAAATGGTCCTTGTCACGCGCCCCGCAGGTGCAAGGACGACGCCGCTAGGGCTTCTTGCTCTTCCCCTTGGTCGGCGCGAAGCCCTTGATGATCGGGCTGCGCGTCTTTGTCGCGGTGTCGGAAGGACGCTTCGTCGCGGGACCGGATTTCTTCGTCACGTAATCGTCGCCAAAGATCACCCGTCCCTTCGCCGGCCGGTTCCGAACCGCTGACGCGCAATCCGTCGGCGCGGGCTGACGCGATGCCGGAACATCGTCGAGCCAGATCCGGCACATGCCCGCGGGTGGCCGCGAGCTCGCCGGGATCTCCGGCTTGTCGCGCTTCTGCGCCTCCGCCATTCCAGGCGTGCCGAGCGCGAGTGCGAGGGAAAGAACGACTGGCAGCTTCATGATACCACCGGTAAAGCAGAGCCGGTGCCAGATGGTGCACCGAGCTAAGTAGTGCTGTTTCAGTCACTTAGAAAGTGGGATAGGCAACCCGGGAAGTCAAACTGTCCTCCCTGCGAGAAACGCTTGTCCAGCACAGGACGCAGGCCGTCAGTCCCCAAAGCTGATACCCGTCTCACGCGCCGTTCGTACCACGTCGTGTGTAGGATCTACGCGCTTTACTTCCTTCAGTACGTCCTTGATGGGCACGGTAACGATATGCGGTGACTGGAGGGCAACCATGTGTCCCCATTTCCCCTCTTCCACCGCGCGTACCGCGGCCGCACCGAACCGCGTGGACAGGAGACGATCATAGCCTGTGGGCTGACCGCCTCGCTGGAGATGTCCCAGCACAAGCGAGCGCGTCTCCTTGCCGGTGATCTGCTGCAGGGCATACGCGATCCGTCCAGCGATGCCACCCACCCGGCGGTCCTGGCCGGGCAACGAGGGACCGAGCGTGGACTCTTCACCTCCGATAGGCACGGCGCCCTCGGCCACGACGACGATAGAGAATCCGCGCCCGGCCCTGTCGCGAGCCACGATCTTCTGCGCGACCTTGGAGAGGTCGTACGGAATTTCCGGGATCAGGATGACGTCCGCGGTGCCGGCGAGCCCGGCGTGCAGTGCGATGAATCCGGCATGCCGGCCCATCACCTCGATGACGATGACGCGATCGTGGCTCTCCGCCGTTGTGTGGAGTTTGTCGATGGCCTCGAGCGCCGTGTTCACCGCAGTATCGAAGCCGAAGGTGGTGATCGTCCCGGCGACGTCGTTGTCGATGGTCTTGGGGACGCCGACCATGCGCATTCCCTTGGCCGCGAGCTTTTCCGCGATGCCCAGCGAGCCGTCGCCGCCGATGGTGATGATGGCGTCGATGCCGAGCTGGCGCGCGTTCGTGATCAGCTCGTCCGATCGGTCGATTTCTTCGTAGGTGCCGTCGGGCTTGAGGCGCGGATAGGAGAAAGGATTCCCGCGATTCGTCGTGCGGAGGATGGTGCCGCCAAGATGGGCGATCCCGCGCACCGACTCGCGGGTGAGGGAAACGACGTCATCGTCGCCCAGCAGGCCGGCGAAGCCGCGCTTGATCCCGAGCACTTCCCAGTTGCGACTGAGGGCAGACAAAACGGCGGAGCGGATCACCGCATTCAGGCCCGGCGCGTCCCCACCGCCGGTGGAAATGCCTAGTCGCATGCCGTCATTTCTCGAGAAGCGACATAATTTCTCCGGGACGCGCGTGTCGTTCGAGGCGGGATTTCTCGAAGATCATTCGTCCGTCGCGTGCCACCTCGAACCGCCCCCCGCTCGACGGAATGAGCTGCACGTCGGCGTCGGGATACTTCGCCCTGATTTCGGCCGCCAGACTGACGGCCCGCGGTTCGTAGTTTCAAAGGGTGCAGTACTCGATTGAGATCTTCATGATCGAATGCTAGCGGGCCATCGGCAGCCCGGTATGGGACGCGAGTCGCCTGATGATGGTGTCCTGCCAGGCGACGACCTGCAGCAGCGAATCCACCTGCCCCTGCAGGATGGACTGATCCTGTTGCAGCATGCTGATCTGCGTACCGACATCCATCATGGCCTGGGCCATGTTGGCATCGGCACGCGGGTCTCGGCAGCCAACGATCGGAAGGAGGAGCAGGAGCGGGAGAGCGCGTCGCATCTGTATTGGGAGAAAGGGCTTCGCGAAAATCGCAGGTCCGGCACCGCGGGACCAGATGCAAGGATCCGGTTGCGACCGGATGAGGATGGTGACCGTCCGCCGTCGTGCTCGCGTCATGATGCGGGGTGCGCGGATACACCGTCATCGAGCTGCTCATTGCGATCGTCATCGCCGGCGTCCTGCTGGCCATCGCCGTCCCACGGGGACGGAACCAGCTGGACCGGATCGCCGTCCAATCGGCGCGGGGGGATGTGCGAGCCGTTCTCAGCTTCGCCCGCAATCTCGCGCTGAGCGCGCAGCTGCCGGTTGTGGTCGTGGTCGATTCCACGACCGGAACCATCGCGGTCAAGCAGTGGAACGAATTCATCCGGTCGCGAGGGATTACGCATGCGCATGGTGTGACGCTTCGGGCGACGCGTGACTCGCTCATGTATGACGCCTGGGGTCTGGGCCGCGGGGCGGCCAATCTGAGCGTGATATTGCGAAAACGGATGGTGGCGGAAACGATCTTCGTGTCGCGTCTGGGAAGGATTCGCTAGCGAAGGCGTGTGACGCGCCTCACCTTGCATCGCCCGCTAAATTGACCTTTCGGGGTTACTTCTCCCGTCCTTCCAGCCAATTTCGATCGCTCGCGGGGCGATCAACCGGCGTTGGCTCGCAAACATGTGACCCGACAGCCGCGGAGGTGGGTTATCGCTAATGAGATGAGCGACGCCGCCGACGTTCAGCGCGTTCTGGACGGCGACGTGGATGCGTTTGCACGCCTGGTGGACCGGTACTACGAGCGCTGTGCGCGCTTCGCAGTTCGGATGCTGGGTAACCGCGATGACGCGGAAGACGCTCTGCAAGCCACGTTCGTGCGCGCGTATCGCTCACTCGGGAAGTACCAGGAGCGGGACAAATTCAGTGCATGGCTGTATCGCATCCTGGTGAATCAGTGCCGCAGTATCGCATCACGACGCAGCCAGCGGGAACGGGTTTTCATCCGCGAAGAAGCGGTGCTCCTGAATGCCCCGGATCGCAGCACGTCGTGGACTGGCGAGGATGAGGAGCTTGTACAACGCGTGCTCGCCGAGCTGGATCCGCTCCTCCGGGAGGCGTTCCTGCTCAAGCACGTTGAAGACATGAGTTACGAGGAAATGTCTGCGCTGACTGGAGTTGGCGTGTCGGCGCTGAAAATGCGAGTGAAACGGGCATGCGATCGGCTCAAGACACGATGGGAGTACATCAAGGATGAGTGACGAGCTCTCGGCGCTCGATCCTTCGGTGCAGGACGTCATCGCGGAAGCGCGGCGGCCTGTCGCTGTCGATGCATCCGCGCGTCGCCTGCTCATGGAGGCCGTCCGCGCCGAGCCGCGCCCACGTCGCGCGCCGATCCTGGCATGGTTCGTTGCACCCAAACGGCTCACGATGCCCCCGCTCGCGACCCTCGCGGCCGCGGCTGGACTTGTCGGCATCGGTGTCATCGCTGGTTACACAATCAACCGGGACGGTCGCGCTCCGACCGAGCGCGCCTCGCGCGCGGCTGTGACTCCACAGCTCCCGGACTCTGTCGTCCCCCGTGCCATCAAGTTCGTATTGATCGCGCCGCAAGCGTCACAGGTCGCCCTGGTCGGAGACTTCAACGGCTGGGATACGGGCGCGACACCCGCGGAACGGCAGCCTGATGGCTCGTGGGCGACGGTCGTAACGCTGCGTCCCGGGCGGCACGTCTATTCCTTCGTGGTGGACGGCACGCATTTCATCGCCGATCCCGCAGCACCCATGGCTCCCGACGACGGGTATGGCCAGAAGAATTCCGTCGTCGTCGTCGCTGGAGCATCCTCGTGAAGGTCCCGTCGAGTCGTTGGTCCCTCGTAGCGCTGGCTGCGCTCCTCGTGCCTGCTGGGCTCGTCGCCCAGGGGGAGCGCGATCCCCTCGCTCGCTTGCCCGCCTCGCTGCGCTACGACGTCGAGGTGCTGATGGACTCCGCGCGCATCTACGGATTGCCGGTGCTTCCGTTGCAGTCGAAGGCACTCGAGGGTGTCGCCAAGCGCGCCCCCGAGCGGAAGATCATGGCGGAAGTGATCCGCGAATTCCGGTCGCTCCGGGATGCGCGTGTCGCACTGGGCCCGTCGGTGAGTGTGGACGAGCTGACCGCTGCGGCGGGCGCGCTTCGTCTGGGCATCACCCAGGCGCAGCTGGCCCAGATGGCGCGCTCGCGCACGGACAAGATCCTCACCGTTCCGCTGGTGGTCCTGGCAGATCTGGTCAGCCGCGGGGTACCGAAGGACACAGCGTCCTCGACCATTTTCCAGCTATTCCAGAAAGGCGCGGCGGACGATGATTTTCAGTCCTTGTGGCGCGGGGTGGAACGAGACATAGATTCAGGTACCGACCCTGGGCAGGCCCTGCTGAACAGAGCCCGCGAAATTCCATCACGGTCGCCTGGCGCACCGCCTGCTTCGACGACGCGTCCAGATATCTCGGAGACCCAAGACCGATAAGCGCATGACCGTTCCGAAGCAGCACGCAGCCGCATTGGCAGTGTCGCTCGCCCTGATGACCACAGGTGAGCACGCGGTAGCGCAGACTGCTCGGGAAATGGAATTCCGGCTCGAAGCAGGAAGCCTGGTCTCCGACCGGCCGGGGCGGACACCACTCGACGCGATGGCCATCACGCCAGCGCTGCGGTACTCCGACTCCCGCGTTTCATTGAAGACGCGCGCGTCTGCCTGGCTCAATGGGCAGGCCTGGCTCCTCGGCAGTTCCCACGCGGAGCTCGAAGTCTACCAGCCGCTCATGTATGGCATTCGCGCTGAGCTGGTGGCGAACGCCAGCCGCGTCTTCCACGACCCTCTCGTGCAGAACGACCAGGTCGACGCGAGCGGACGTCTGCACTACCGCCGCGAACGCGGCGGCATCTGGCTGGGTTCGGGCGTTGCGCGGCCACTGCGCGCCAGCGCCGTCTCGAATGTGAACGTCAGCTCTGGTGGTATCTGGACCCGTCTGGGACCGGCGACGCTTCGTGGCAGCGTAACGAGCTTCTTCTTCACGAAAGTCTCGGGTGATTCCATCACCGGCGAGCCAGTCTCCTGCGGGAGCGCGCTGAACACCGCGCCAAATACCGGATCGCCCATCCCGGCCGGCGCCATGTCGTCTATTCGTGCACTTCCCTCCACGGGTTGCCGGCTCGAGTCCCGACTCACGGACCTCGAAGGGAGCATTCGGTGGGAGCACCGTCTTCTGGAAGTAACGATGCGTGGCGGTCATCGCTTCGGTGACAGTTTCGATGCGACGCCCGAATCGCGGGAGTGGGCGTCGGGTCAGGTCGCGTTCTGGATCTCGAGCCAGATAGCCGCCGTCGCCGGCGGCGGACGCGAGCCGGCGCAACCGACGCGCGGACTTCCTGCGCGCAGCTTCGGCTCACTGGGCGTCATGCTCGCTTACTGGCCCATCCCGCGTGGCGTTGTGCCCGTGGAAAGCCCCGCGAACCTCGTCCAGGCATTCGAGCTTCGCGCGGCTGGTACGGAAGTCCAGCGCATCACCGCCCGCATTGGTGGTGTGGAGACCGTCGAGATCATGGGCGACTTCTCCGACTGGGAGCCGCTGCCTCTGATCCGCCGTGGACGCGACCAGTGGGAGTTGCTCGTGCCAATGCCGCCCGGCATTCACCGCATGAATCTCCGCATCGATGGCGGCAAATGGATTGCCCCGCCTGGAATGCCGACCGTGAACGACGGGTTTAGCGGTGAGGTTGGAGTGGTGGTTGTGAGATAGAAAGCGTTCCGGCTTGTCGGTTTGTCAGCTTGTCAGCTTGTCAGCTTGTCTTTCGCGACTGGGGCTTCGGTGAGGGAACCGGAGCCCTTCGTATTTCGGCCCGACAAGCGGACAAGCGGACAAGCGGGCAAGCGGACAAGCGGACAAGCGACGTTCGCGCTGTGACGAGTGGCGAAACCCGGTCGACGACCCCGCGTAGTTATGCGCGAACGCCCCCCACCGCCTCGTCATAGCCATGCGTCCAGCAAGCCTTCTCATCGCTGCATTTGGCCTCATCGTCCCAGTCCCGGCGTCGTCGGCCCAGAGCCTCGACCTCATGATCGGCGAGTACGGCTTGAGCATCGGCGATTCGCGAATCGTCCGCGGGATCCGCCTCAACTTCCGCGACAGGAACATGGAGTTGGTCCAGGGGATCAACGCCACGATCTGGGTGCCGTACAAGGAGGCGCGTGGCGGCGATGTCGATGGGATTGCTCTCGGAATTCCACTGACGGGTGCGCGCCGCATCCAGGGAGCGGCGATCGGCATTCTCGGAGCGTCCGCGGAAGAGGATTTCAGGGGGCTCGGCATCGGCGGCTTCGGCATCGGTGCCGGCGGCGACGCGCGCGGCATCATGCTTGGCGGATTCGGCGTCGGCGCGGGCGGGGACGTTCGTGGTCTTACTGTCGGCGGATTTGGCGCTGGCGCCGGTGGGGACATTCGGGGGATCACCATCGGCGGTTTCGGTGCGGGCGGCGGCGGTGATATCGAGGGGCTTACGGTGGGCGGGTTTGGCGTCGGAGGGGGCGGCAACGTCCGCGGAGTCACCATCGGTGGCTTCGGGGCGGGCGCAGGTGGCGACATCACCGGCTTCACCTTCGGCGGTTTCGGTGCGGGCGCGGGTGGCGACATTCGCGGAATCACCATCGGCGGGTTCGGCGCAGGAGGCGGCGGGAATATCACTGGACTCACAGTCGGTGGATTCGGCGCGGGTGCAGGCTCCAACCTTCGTGGCATCACGATCGCGGGGATCGGCGCCGGCGCAGGGAGCGAGATGCGCGGCCTCACGATTTCGGGAATCATGGCGGGCTCGCCTCGCATTCGCGGCATCGTGCTGTCCGGCGTCATGGCAGGCGGCCACGATGTGCGCGCCGGTATCATTGCCCCGGCCTACTTCCGACTCGAGAGCGACGACGACGGAAACGGTGATCTCGGCGAGTTCCGCGGCGTCAGCATCAGCTCATTCAATCACATGCGCGGCGTGCAGCGCGGGCTGGCGATCGGGCTGTTCAACTATGCGTGGGAGCTCGAGGGGGTGCAGATCGGGCTGTTGAACTACGCGCGGAGCAACCGGCCGGGCCTCAGGTTGCTTCCGATCTTCAACAAACGGTGGGACTGAACAGCCGAGGCCGATAGCTCTAGGTCCCGAAATCGAATCCGGGCACTGATACGCGCGGAATCGGTCGGCCAGTCACCGCTTCGATAGTTCGCACCATCGCGATCTCGTCGGGCGCCATGAACGTGAATGCGTCCCCTTCACGCGACGCACGGCCCGTGCGGCCGATGCGATGCACGTAATCCTCGGGCTGCTGCGGCACGTCGTAGCTGATGACGTGGGTGATTCCCGAAATGTCGAGGCCGCGCTGCGCGATGTCGGTGGCGACGAGCACGCGGATCGCTCCCGACTTGAAGTCTTCCAGCGCGCGGGTGCGCTGCGCCTGCGTCTTGTCCGCGTGCATGGCAGTCGCCTCGATTCCTTCGGCCTGAAGATGCCGGACCACGCGATCCGCGCCGATCTTCGTGCGCACAAAGACGAGCACCGAATCCAGGTTCCCGTCCTTGAGCAGGTGCGCCAGCAGTGCGCTTTTCCGCTCACGAGGGACCGGATACACGGCGTGCGTCACGGTTTCTGCGGCTTCTGATCGACGACCGATCTGCACGACCAGCGGCTTCCGGAGATACTTGCGCGCCAGGACTTCGACTTCCGGCGGCATCGTCGCGCTGAACAACAGGGTCTGCCGGTACTTTGGCATTTCGCCGACAAGGCGGTTGATCTGCGGGGCAAAGCCCATGTCCAGCATGCGGTCAGCTTCGTCGAGCACCAGGACTTCGAGGTCGTCGAAGACGACGTTCTGCCGTTCGAGGTGATCGATCAGGCGGCCAGGGGTCGCGACCACGACGTCCACACCGGCGCGCAACGCCTTCTGTTGTGGATCCAGCGGAACGCCGCCGTAGATGGCGGCAACTGAGAGCCGCGAATGCTGCGCGTACTTCTGGACGCTCTCCTCGACCTGCATGCAGAGCTCGCGGGTCGGCGTGAGCACTACCGCGCGGGTCCGACGCGGTCCGTCGATCAGCTGATTGACGAGCGGCAGCGTGAAGGCTGCTGTCTTCCCGGTTCCCGTCTGCGCCAGGCCGATGACATCGCGGCCGCGCAGAATGAGCGGAATCGCTTCGCGCTGAATCGGGGTGGGGACGCTATAGCCGGCGTCGCGCACGGCTCGCAGTACGACTTCTGACAGTCCCAGAGACTCGAAAACCCCGGTCTCAATGGGAGCTGACTGTTCTACTTCAATTTCGGTTGTCACCTGCTCCATATGTGCCTAAAGCTAACACTGATAACACTTTGTCGCCACACGAATCACATTCTGTTGTCGCTTCGCAGAAAGCTGAGAATCTCCGCATTCGTTCGTGGCGCGCACTCCTGCATCACGAGATGACCACCCTCTCGAATGAAAACGAGCCGAGCTGTTGGAATCAGCCGGCCACGCTTCCCGCCTTTGCCCACGACCCGGTCGCGGCCGCCGGTGATCACCAGGACCGGGATGCGCAGGGCGCGCAGCTTGGTCGCCTCGACGCGGCTGAAGTCCACGTGATGCAGGCAGGCGCGGCAGGCCAGGGAGTACTCATCCCACTGCGTCATGGCCCAGTACTCATCGATGTCGCGCGTCGTGGGACGCTCCTTCGTGCCGTACGCTGCGCGCAGGATCCCGGTGATCAGACGCCGCGACATTGTCGGAGGAATGAGCCGCTTCAGGAATGCGGGCGAGAGCGCGCGCGCCGGTCCCAGTGCGGGAACACGCGTAAGGCCGGCCGAGCTGATGAGCACGAGGCGCTCCATCCCGCGGAGTCCGCCTGTGGCGAGACGCAGCCCAAGCAACCCGCCCATGGAATGGCCGATGTAGCTGAAGCGTGACAAGCCGAGGAGCTCGGCGACTTCGAGCACGACGTCGATGAGCGCGCGCGTTGTGTAGTGGCGCTCGTCCAGCGGTTTGTCGCTCAGGCCATGACCGGGGAGATCGATGGCGACCACCCGATAACCACCGTGCACGAGCGCCGGAATGAGCTCGGCGAACGAGTAGACGCAGCCGCCCCACCCGTGGACGAGAAGCACCGCCTCGCCCTCTGGCGGCCCGCCCCCGACGATACGAACGGAGACGCCATTACCCAGCCGCCGCCGGTGCGCCGTGATTCCCGCGACCCCCGCCGGATACATTTCGTCGGGGTGCAGGCGGCCGGGGCGTCTGCCGATCAGACCGGCTCGATCGGTCGTCCCAGAATCCTCGCGATGAGACCAAGACGGAACGTCGCATCCGTCCAGCGCTCGTCGCCTGAAAGGGCGCCCTCGAGTGGATAAATCGGCCACACAAAGGGATTTGTGGTCCGCACAGCCGCCATTCCCTTGTGGGGGTGCCAGACGCCGTTCTCATCGCGGTCGTCGAGGAAGCGCTCGAACAACTTCAGCCAGTTCTCGTTGCGCCGGAGGAATCCCAGGCGAGCCATCAACTCCAGCCACGCAATGGCGCTCGGGACATCCGCGTCGGCGGCGTTCCGATTCGGCAGCGGGTCGCCCATCACCAGATGTGGCTGCGCAATGACCTTCTTGCCGCACAGCTGCAGCGGCTCCTGCCGCGGCATCGGCTGCGTGAGATACTGGTAGATGCGGTCCATCGCCTCGTGATGCTCCGTGCGGAAGAGCGGCATGTAGGCGAACATGATCAGGGCATACATCGAGGGGGGCGCGGCTTCCTGCGCGAGCACATGCTGATTGCCCACACGCGTCCACGGCTTCTGCCCGAGCGGCGACCGGATGAATGCGGCAACGCGCTCCAGCACCCGGCGCGCAACGCCGCGGACGCGGGGATCATCCTCGTACCCGGCCTGCGCCAGGACAGCACCGGCGGCCTCCCGCAGCAGCGCACGACCGCGACGGGTGACGTCCTCGTCGACCGATTTCCCACCGAGCTCGTACAGGAAGTCGGGATCGTTATCCTCCGCCAGGAGCCGGAATAACGCCCGCCGCGCGGAGATGAGGGGCGGCGAGTCCTTCTCCCAGCCATACTCGAGCAAGCGCCGTACTGCGTTGATGGTGCCAACCCCTTCGAACGTCTCCGAGTTCTTCGACGGGAGCGCCAGCATCGACCGGTTCCAGGTTCCGTCAGCGCTCTGCTGCAGCGCCAACACCATTGCTGGACGGTACGTATAGGGGAGTGCGATCAAGCGGTGTCCTACCTGATCGCCGATGCGTGCGACGTCGGTGATGGCGCGGTATTGAATCGGCGCTGCCGCGTGTTCCAGCAGCCAGTTCATTGGGAATCGAACGGGCGTCTGGGGTACCACGGGGTTCACGACCGGTGCGGGAGTCGCCGCAAGCGGAGAAGGAACGGTCACTAGTCCTTTGGGTTCGGGCTCCCTTCGGGCTGCAGCAGGTTACTGCGCAAGACCCGGCGGTTTGGGGGCGTAAGCATAAAGCGTTTTGCGAATTGCGCTAGAGGCATCGTAAGACGTTGGCACCACGATACATACCACCTTTTCGGAGCAGCAACACATGAGGAAGCTTCAGGCAGTTCTCGTCGCGGCGATGCTGATGGGTATTAGTACCACCGCAATCGCACAGGATCCCCAGCCGCAGGGCGGCCAGCGGGGCGGCGGGCGCGGCAATCAGACGGCGATGCTGATGCAGGGAATCACCCTGACGGCGGAGCAGCAGACGAAGATCGATTCCATCACCGCGAAGTTCGGTGCTGCCCGCCGTGAGCTCATGCAGGACCAGAGCATGGATCAGGACGCGCGCCGCGCCAAGGGCCGCGAGATGATGGGCAAGCAGCAGGAAGAACTGAAGG
>Ga0196976_1001301_pt1 | contig 11610 bp, 7 predicted proteins | sample S3v_513CmetaG_FD_148644 | JGI IMG/M metagenome (GOLD analysis project Ga0196976, IMG submission 148644) | Soil microbial communities from Anza Borrego desert, Southern California, United States - S3+v_5-13C | ecosystem: Environmental > Terrestrial > Soil > Desert | place: USA: California...
AGAAAATAGGCGTGCCGTACGAAGAAGCTCTCTTCGTTGTAGTCGGTGTCGATGAACCAGCAAGCAATTCCTGACGGGTCGTCACTTCGCACCTCCCCGTTCGCGGGGTCGAAGACATCGACTCCCTTGATCTTGACCCGTACCTTGCCACCGTCGGCTGGCAGGATTTCGATGTCCGGTTCGCCAAAGATGACGAACAGGTTGCCCTTGCCCGTGCTCTTGAGGTCCTCGGCCATGTGCAGGTCGGCATTCATGCGCGCCTTGAGCACGCGCATCTTGCCGAGCTTGTCGAACTCGGTGGCGTGGGCCTCGTAGCTGAAGGCGCACGCGATGAGCACGTCGAACCCCGCGTCGGCCGCCTCTCTTGCCGCGGCCACCAGGTCGGGGCGCGTGACCGTGCCGAACTCGGGGCCAATGAGGATGGCCGCCCGCCGCTCGGCCCCTCCCTCCGCCTCCACGTAGCGCCCCGCGGCCGCCACGTACTCGCCTGGCCAGGGCTCGAGCGCGGTGAAGGTGATGCGGTCCTCCTTGTGCGCCTGCTGAACGCCGGCCACACGGAGGTTCTCGACGATCATCTGCGGAAAGCTCCACTTCGCACCGTACCCGGCCTCGGGCTCCGACACCTGGTCGATCAGCTCGTCGTGCTCGTCCACGCCGAGGACACGGTGCGGCGAGAGCGACTCGACGGTGAAGGGGCCGGCGACCCGGACCTTCCTCCGGTCCTCGTAGGGACGGTCGTACAGGTACTCGAACTCCGCTTTGGCGGCGATCGAGGCGTCGATCTCCTTCTGGCGGGCGATGCGCGCTTCCCACCAGCGCGCGTGGCTCTGCTTCGCCTCCTCCGGCCAACGCGACTCGGCGTCGCGCGGGATCTCCCACTCCTCCCAGCTCTTCTTCAGCATCGCGTTGAGTTCGGCCAGAAGCGGCTCGAGCGTCTCCTGCCACCGCTCCCAGATGACGTCGATCTCGGCGTTGTTGGCTATCGACTTGAGGGTGACGTGGGGCACCCGCTCGTAGACGAACCCTTGACGGACGTCGCCGCGCGCCGGCTGCGACGAAGGCGTGGTGTGGGTGAGTTCTGCTTCCCGAAGCTGCCCTTCACGGGAGTCGGCGAGCACATGGAAGGGGTATCTTGCGCCCATGATCCGCGCACGGGCGAGAGCGAGTGCGACTCTCGATGTGTCAATGGTGATCCAGCGACGGCCCCACTGCTCAGCCACATAGGCCGAAGTCCCGGAGCCACAAGTGGGGTCCAGTACGATGTCGCCAGGGTCTGAAGACAACAGAACGCAGCGTTCGATGATCCTTGGGTGAGTCTGCACCACGTAGGTGGGATCTGGAGCGCCGGGAAGTCCGTCCCACAGGTTGGTCAAAGACTTGAAGGGATAGTCGTCGAAGTATCGAACGAATCGCAGGGCAGCGACTCCCGCCAACAGTCGTCCGCTCTTGGCGACACGCGTCATGGAGGTAGGCGGCAGTCCCCACCAGCGCTTGCCGGGGGTGAAGGTGCGCCCCTGGAAGTGCACAGGATACCGCTGACCTGGGCCGGGCTTCGTGAGATTATCGGACATGTAGATACGCCCTGACGCATCGCGCATGGCATATCCCGCGGCAGCAGGATCCTCGTGCTTCACATATAGCGATCTGAGTTTCGCCGCCGTGTGGTTACGGCAGTACCAGAGAACGTAGTCCGTGCGGTTGATCACTCCGTGCGCGGTTGACAGTCCTGTTGACTTCGTGACAGCGATCTCTGACTTGAAGTTCTCACTCCCGAACACCTCATCCAGAAGCGCCCGAACCAGATGCACATTCTCGTCGCCGATCTGCACGAAGATGCTCCCTGAGTCGGCGAGTAAGTCGCGCGCTACCGTGAGCCTGTCCCGCAGGTACGTGAGATACGAGTGAATTCCGTCCCGCCAGGTGTCGCGGAACGCCTTCACCTGCTCCGGCTCACGGGTGATGTGCGCCGCGTTGCCGTCCTTCACGTCGCGGCTCGTCGTGCTCCACTGAAAGTTGGAGTTGAACCGGATCCCGTACGGCGGGTCGATGTAGATGCACTGCACCTTGCCGCGAAGCCCTTCCCGCTCGGCGAGCGACGCCATCACCTGGAGCGAGTCGCCCAGGATCATGCGGTTTGACCAGTTCTGGTCGTGGGTGTAGAACTCCGTCCGATCGGCGCCCTTCGGGATGCCGTTGAAGTCGGAAAAGAGGTCGGCGTGCAGCTCCCCGGCGTCGTGCTTCGCCTCGCGCGTCTGGCGCAGCAGGTCGTCGATCAGCGCCTTTGGGTGCACCTTCTCCTGGATGTAGAGCGGCGGCGCGTGCACCACCAGGTCGCTCCAGTCCTGTTCGTCCTTGCCGCGCCACACCAGCTGCGGGTCCAGGTCTCGGTTCCGCCGCTCGTAGGCCACGCGCACCGGATCCTGCGTCTCGCGCTGGAGCACCGCCTGGTACTCGGCGGTGGGGATATTCTTTCGCTTCGCCTCGTCGTGGCGCAGCGCCTCGACGGACTTGGAAGCGGGCGTCTTGGCAGCGGATCGTGGCATGCGGCTGTTTGTGGTTGGACGGACTTGTCAGTTCGCCGGACCGCCCGCGCGAGCTATGTCGTGCCTACTTCGTGGCTGATTTCTATGCATGACGAGCCTGACGTGCATAGAATTGCGGGCAGTTCTATACATGTTCTCTCGGCCGGGCTCGATGACGAGCCTGCGCGAGCTTCTTACCATTGAAGGGGCTTGTGTCCGGACCGGAGACGACTAGATTCTGAGTCGGAGGCTTTGTGGCGCCCAGCGCTGCATTGCCTTTTTTTTCTTCCCCACCGTCATCCTCCGCGCGCTCTCAGGTGCGGGATGACCGCGATGCTCCAGACGGTGAAGTCCTCCCGTCCCTCTCTGGGCCGAAGAGCGCGGTGCCGGAGTCGGCATACCTGCCTCACGAACGGCGTGAGCTCCTCCCGCGATGCGACAGTGAGCCTCGCACTCCGGAAGCCCCACGACAGGATGTACGCGACGAGGTCTGCGAGCTGGATCCCGGTCGTCAGGTCGCTGTGTACGAAGAATGGCTCCGGGATGATGCGACCCGCACGCTGCCGACCGGTAGCCGTCCCGACGAAGTAGCGCTCGAGCTGCCCCACGAGTACGTGACTCTTGCTCCGCTCCAGCTCGTCGAACACGACCGCGCCCATCGAACTCTGGTCTGCGTCCTCCAGGAAGTAGAAGAAGCGCTCGAACAGATAGGCGTAGTCCTTCCGCAAGTAGTCGCCGGGTGGCGGGGGAGCGGGATCGTTGATGATCGACGCGAATACCCGGCAGCGAAATCGGGCGCAGAGGTCGAATACGTCGGCCACGTAGGCGAGCTTCGCCTGGGCGAGCGCCGTGAGCTGAACGCGCGTGACGTGATCGCCACTGGCCAGGCATTGGCGGGCGAGGTCTGAGCGGTCATCCGGCGCGATGCTCTCCATCTGCCGCGCGAGTCGGAAGACCTTCCTGTTGAGGAGCTTCTTCGCCTTCAATTCGGAGGCGTTCCCGCTGTAGCGCTGGCCGAAGTGGCGCTCCTCGCTCGCGTGGAGATCCTGGACGAGGTTCCAGACGTCCTGGTTCTCGACCGCCACGCCCGCCAGGACCTCGTACGGGGAGTCGCGGTGGTCCTGCCCGCTCTCGTCGACGAAGAGAAAGTGCGCCATTCGCGTCCTTATCGGCCCGAACCGGCAACCGCCGGGGCTGCCGAGTCGAGCATCTGGTCGAACGTCCCCTCCACCTTCGCCTCGAAGTCCGACTCGATCTGGTAGACCTCGGTCAGCTCGGCGAACGCCCAGCGGCCGAGGGTGCCCATGTGGTTCACTGCGGGCACCCAGTAGGTGTCCATCGTGGACTTCTTCTCCTTGGCATCCTCCCGCCGATAGCCCTTGATCTCGACCACCAGATGCAGCAGGTCGTCATCTCCGTGCCCGTCGTCCACGAGGACGATGAAATCGGGGAGGTAGCGGCGAGACTCGGAGCCGTACCGGTAAGGCACCTCGAGTCCAAGGTTGTGGTTCTTCACGTACGCCTTCACCCGCGGGTGCTTCTCGACCACCCGGCACAGCTCCGCCTCCCAGTCGCTGTCGAGGATGACCCAGTTGACGTGGCAGCGTGAAGGATCGGTCTGCCACCGGTCGGTGCGGCTGGTGTTGAACCGCACGTGCGCCGTGGAGCCCACCGGGTTGTAGGGATCGGGGAGCGCCGTGATCGGTCGCTCGCCCAGGAAGCGAGCCGTGATGCCGGCGACGATGCGGTTGCAGGCCATGTCGGCGAGCTGCTGGTACATGAGCTGCGCCGGGAAGGTGTTGCCTCGGCAGACGAGGTGATTGTCGAGCCACTCGCGCGTGACCCGCTTGAGCTGCCCGAACAGGTGCAGCTTGGGCGCCTCGCCGGCGTCGCGGAACTTGGTGTAGATGAGCCGCTGCGTGAGGTGGAACAGCAGCGTGGACTGGCGCACGCTCTCCAGGTGCTCGACGCTCAGGTCGGCGGACTCGCCGATGATCCCCTGGTTCCTCGTCTGCGTCGGCCCGGTCATCTCCGGCGTCAGCACCAGTGTGTGGTCGTCGGTGAACGACGCCGTGATTCGCTCCTCCGGCAGCTCCACACGGTAGCCGAGCACCCGTGGGAAACGGATCTCGAGGCCGGCTCGTTCGGGCATGGCGCGCACCACCACCGTCTCCCGCGGTGGCTGTGGCGGGGCGACCACCGGCTTCGCCGTGAAGTCGAAGGGGATGCCCAGGACGTCCGCGTACTCGACGTTGAACAGCCCCTCGTCGTTCAGGTCGTACGACTGGCGGCGCAGGGCGCGGCCGATCACCTGCTCGCAGAGGAGCTGCGTGCCGAAGGCACGGATGCCGAGGACGTGAGTGACCGTGTTGGCGTCCCACCCCTCGGTGAGCATGGCGACCGAGACGACGCAGCGGATCGAGGCGCCGAGCCGTCCCGGCTTGCCGACGGTGTTCATCACCTCTCGGAGCAGGTCCTGGTCGGTGATCGACTCGGCGGCGCGGCGGTCGCCAGTCCGCTCGATGATCTCGCGCCGGAAGCGGTCGATCTCGTCGGCCGCCATCGCCCGGAAGTTATCGTCGAGCGCCTCCCCGCTCTCGAGCTGCTCGCTGTCGATCAGCAGGGTGTTGGGGCGCGCGAGCGGGTTGCCGTGCTCGTCGAAGTTGCGGAACAGCGCGAGCCGCCCGTTCTCGAGGGTGGTGGAGCCGTCTTCGTTCTCCCGCTGGAAGCCGGACACGAACTCGTAGACCAGCTTGGAGATGGACGTGTTCTGACAGACGATGATGAAGCAGGGTGGTACGCCGATCCCGGCCTGCCGCCACAGCGCGAAGGTCTTGTGGTAGTGGCCGTACAACGCCTCCAGCGCCGTCTGCAGCTTCGTCGGGAGGGCGAGCGGGTCGAGCGAGCCTGCCTTGCCGCGTCCCTTCTTGGGCATCTCCTTGCGGATGTTCTCCCACAGGTTGCGGAACATCGGCATCTCGTCGCCCGGGATGTTCTCGGCCACGGGCACCCGCGGCAGCTTCACGATGCCGCACTCGATCGCGTCCATGAGCGAGAAGTCGCTCATCGTCCACGGGAAGAGCGTCCCCTCGGCATATCCCGACCCGCGGAGGAAGAAGGGAGTGGCCGACAGGTCGAACACCCGCGTCAGCCCGAGCTTCCGATTGACCGCCTCGAGCCCAGAGATCCAGAGCCGCGCCGCCTCGTTGTTGCGCTCGGCTTCCTGCCGCTCCTCGCCCTTGAGCTCCTCGTCGTCCGCATCGCGTGGCCGCTCGCGGTAGCAATGGTGCGCCTCGTCGTTGAGCACCAGGATCTGCTTGAGCCCCATCAGCTCGGGCATCACGCGCTGGATCATCTGCCCCTCGGTCTCGAGGGTGTCCAGCGATTCGCCGACGCGGCCCTGGAGCAGCGCCCGGCCACCCTTGGACAGCTCAAGGCGCTCGCGCCGCTTGAAGGCGTGGTAGTTGGTGATGACGATCTTGGCGCGGTGGACGTCCTCCAGCATGTCGAGCGGCACCAGCTCGCGGCTCGCGTAGTAGGCGTCCGGGTCGTTGGGCTGTAGGACGCGCAGTCGGTCGCGGATGGTGATGCCCGGCGTGACGACGAGGAAGCCGCGAGTGAACCGCTTCCCTCCCGGGTGCCGGACCGCGTTCACCGTCTGCCAGGCGATCAGCATCGCCATGACGGTGGTCTTGCCGGCGCCGGTCGCAAGCTTGAGGGCGAGCCGCGGAAGGCCCGGATTCGCGTCCTCGTTCGCGTTCGCCAGATGCTCGAGGAACCGCTTGCCCTCGCGGTCGTTCGGCGCGACCTCGGTCAGCCAGATCGCCGCCTCGACCGCCTCGACCTGCGCGAAGAAGGGGCGGATCTGCGCGAAGTCGTGGTGGCGCCAGTGCTGGAGCAGCCGCGCGGTCTCGGGGGTGACGCCCCAGCGCGCCGGCTCGCCGATGGCGCGCCACTGATCCACGCGTCGGCGCAGCTCATTGATGATCGAGGTGGGGTCGTATTCCTGGCGAGCCGTGGAGACACCCGCGCCCTCGTCGAAGATGAGCCGTTGCTGCTCCGCCCCGCCCTTCGCGCCCTTTCGCTTGCGCGGCTTAGGGATGGGCGTGATGAAGCGGACGGGCCGACGTGCTTCGACGATCCGCTGCGTGGGCTGGCCGTCGTCGTCGAGCTCCCAGTGGCGTACAGGGTACTCGTACGGCGAGTTGAGAACGGGCTGGGTGAAGAAGCGGTTGTCCATATCTCGTACGGGGTAGTGCGGCTATGCGGCACGCCGGCGTCGGGCGGCCCATCGTGCTCCCTTCGACGAATTGTGCCTGGCGCACATGAGCGCCGCATTCGCGAGCTCCGTCCGGCCGCCCTTCGAGTAGGGCCGGACGTGGTCGATGGTGAAGTCGTCCCAGGTGAGCCGCGTCTTGCATCCCTCGGCGGTGCAGCAGCGCTCAGCGGTCGTGTTCCAGAGAATTCGTCGCTGCTGGAGGCTGAAGGTCCGCTTCGAATCCTTCCGCTCGAACAGAGGCTCGAGGAGCCCTCGGAGGATCTCTTCGCGCCGGCGACGATTCGTGTCGCGATCCGTCCCTTCCTTGACTGTCAACAGGTAGTCACGCGCCAGCGACTCGTCCGCCGCGAGTCTGTCCAGCGATTCCATTTTTCTTGTCTTCATTCCCACACGATCGACGGCGGCCGCGAACGCCAACAGGATCTCGGCCGCAAGCGCGTTCCTCCGCTTTCGGTTGAGGATGAGCCCCTCCCGCTCGAATTTCATCATGAGCACGGCGAGGCTATAGAAGTCGGACACCTGCCGGAATCGCGTCTGCCTGATCTGCGGCAACATCTTGAAGACGTGCCGGATCGCGCGGCCGGCTCGCTGCCTCGCCGCCTTCACCTGGGATGCCGTGAAGTCGCTCGAACGCATGACCTTGTCGACCGTCGACTTCTTGTTGACAACGTCGCCGGTATGCGCCGAGAGCATCACCTCGCATACCAGCTCGACGTGCTTCATGCGGCTCATCTGCGCCTCACTCAGCACTTGATGCGATGCCAGCTGAGTGGACACTCCCTTCGCGACGAGGTTCGCCGCGCGCAGGAACGCATTTGTGTAGTATCGAGCGTTCCGGCGTTCGGCCGTCGTCAGCGCCTTGCCCGTCGAGTTGATCCGGATGAACAACTCGATGACCTCAGCTAGACCGCCGTGCACGACCGTGGTGGGGATGCGATAAGCGAGAAGCTCGTGCTGCCGGTTCTGCCTGCAGAGCTTCTTCCAGTCAAGCTCCTCACGGACCCCGGAGCGCTCGATGGTGGCCGTGAAGCGTCCCCGCATGTGCCCCATGAACTTCATGAGCGTCTCGATGCGCTGTTTGCCGTCGATGACGTCGAAGACGATGCGCCCTTCAGCGCTTCGCTCGTACAGCAGGATGGAGGGAAGCGGGAAGCCGGAGAGGATGCTATCGATCAGTTTGCTCCTGTCCCTTGTATTCCACACCGATCGACGCTGAAACGGAGGCGAGAGCTCGAGCTGGTTGTGGCGGAAGTTGTTCACCAAGTCCTGTACGGACTTGGTGCTCGGCTCGAAAGACAGCCGCTCACTGTTGTCGGCCATTGACGGTCGCCGCGGATAGGTGGGCAGGACGTACCTCGACGGGCTCGTGCCGTGGTGCCCGCACCGGCGCACGAGCCGCAGCCGTCGGACCTGAAGCATGCGAAACAAACGAACTATTCGCCAGCCCGGAGCCCAGCGGGGCCTGGGTGCAGAACGTGAGAGCGCTCTAATTCACCCGTCAATCGGTCGCTCGGAATCTGGCACTCTGAAAGGCTCCGCCGCCCGCGGCACCCGCGGAAAGTGGTAGACGCCCGCCTCGCGATAGCTCGCCGTCAGCGGCACTCTCGGAAACGCCTCGTAGAACTCCTGCTTCGACATCTCGAAGGCGCCTGCCGGCGTGACGCACCGGAACCGCGCCTCGGCGTCGAGCGGCTCGATGAGGTCGCGCTTGAAGGTGAGCCGCGTCGCGCGATAGATGACGACACCCTGCTCGATCTCGGCGGCCTGCCCCCGTGGCCGCGCGGGGACTCGTCGCCTTGCCTGCTGCGAATCATCGAACGCGTAGCGGAGCCCGACCGGTGCGGGTCCGTATCGCTCACCGTCGACCTTCGCGAGCGACACGAACTCTTCCCATACCGCCGCGTAGCGCACCGCGTGCCGGGCCGCGAAGTACGCCAGCACGCCGCGATCGCGCCCTCAGCGCTGCCAGTCCGGGTGCGGGAGCAGGAAATGGTTGCACGGGTGGATGCTGCGCGCGAATCGTGCGACGATCTCGTCGCGTGACCATGCGTCGACGTCGGTGCGCCCGTCCTTGACGTCGAACAGGTGGGCGATGTGCCACCCCGCCTGGCTGGCCGTGGACGACTGCACGCGCGCCACCTCGAAGAGATGCGTCGGCATCGACTCCACCACGCGCCCGAAAGCACCCGGCGCGATCCGAGCCCCAAGAAAGAGGGCCTGCTGCACCCACCACGCCGGGGCGTTGTCGGAGCCCTTCAGGCAGAGGCCATCGCGACCGAGCCGCTCGACGCCGCGCGCGAGCTCCGCGCCCGCGCGCAGGAGGTGCAGCGCACCTGGTCGCGCGACGTACTCGGCGAAGTGCGCATGAAACTCCGCAACGGCCTCGGAATCCGGCTCATTCGATGCGATCCACCGATCGCAGAGCTCCTCGAGCGTTCCGTCGAACGCTTGTGGAGGCGACAGCATCCGTCGCGTCCCGACGGCGGATCGAAGATCAGCGGCTTCGTGGATCAGCATTCTCTCAGGATGAAGATCGCGTCGCTGTCTTGTGGTGCTCCGCGGCACGGCGGTAAGGTACATCTTCATCCGATCGCCGGGGCTCTCCGTGAAACGCTCCGAACGTGCCGCCCAGATCTGGCCGCTGCTCGCCCTCGCCGCCAGAAACCGTCAGACCCTCACGTACGATCTGGTCAGCAGACTCACCGGCATGCACACGGCCGGTATCGGCCAGATGATGGAGCCGATCCAGTCTTATTGCTTGCTGAAGGGCCTACCTCCGCTCACGGTGCTGGTGGTGAACAAGTCGACGGGGCTCCCGGGAGTCGGCTTCGTCGCCGCGGCCGACGTGCCGAGGGAATTCCTGCGCGTGTTCGAAGCCGACTGGCTCGCCGTCGGCTGCCCGACACCGGAGGAGTTCGAGGCGGCGGTGAGCGAGTTGCCCTCGAACGGCGTCCCGCTGCAGGGAATCCAAACCGCGCCGGCCACCTGAGCGAACTCCTTTCATGTCCTTCCAGATCTCCTCGCCGAAAGGCGCCATCACGACCCTCGACGAATGGTTTGATCGCGCAGGCCCCAAGGGTGGGAAGGAACACTGGGTGCCGGGCCGCAGCGCGATGGAGTCCGCCCGCGCCTGGTGCCCCGACGCCGGCCCGTGCGTCCCGGCCGAGATTCGCGCTCTCCTGGACTCCATACCGGCGCTCGCGGGCGCCGAGATCTCGGCGGTCTACCCCGAGCGCAAGGTGCGCTTCGACGAGCTGCGGGGCGAGCCGCGCAACGCCGACGTCGCGGCGGTCGCCGAGCACCCGGAGGGCCGTATCGCGATCAGCATCGAAGCCAAGGCCGACGAGCCCTTCGACCGCCCGGTGCGCGAGGTGCTCATGGCGATCGACGCGCGCATCGCCGAAGGCGAGCGCTCGAACGGCCGCCTCCGGGTGGAGCAGCTGGTGAGCGCCCTTCTCCCAGCGGGGACGAGCGCCGAGGCGCTGCGCTATCAGCTCCTCACCGCCGCGGCCGGGGCGATCGCGTTCGCGGCGGAGCAGCAGGCGACGCGGGCGGTGCTCATCGTTCACGAGTTCGTGTCCGACGCGACGAACGCGGAGCGGCGGGCAACCAACCAGACGGACCTCGATCGGTTCCTCGCGGCGATCAGCGCCGGCCGATTCCACGAGCTGTCGGCCGGCCGCCTCGTGGGGCCGATCGCGATCCCGGGCGCGCCGTTGTTCGATGGGCCGGTACCGCTGTTCGTCGGGAAGTCGGTTCGGCGACTCGACTGATGCGGTCCGCAGGGCCTGGACGGCTGAAACCGACGCTTTCACGGTACAGGGTGAGCTGTTCCGAAGAGCTGCCTCGCTCCGAACGGAAGACACGTCAGCGGGACGTTGCTTCACTCGGAGCGGAGCGACGTCCCCGCGAAGCGTGAAGCGGCGCGACGGCTGAGCGTCTCGACCCCAGCGCCGCGGCTCCCGCGCGACCGTGCCGCCACCCCTCCCGAACGCCATCCGAAAGATTGCCCCCGAAACAGATGACTCCTATCTAGGGCCTAACCCCCGCCTCTTTCATTAGATAGCTCTCACCCGCCGCGCCGTCGCGGCCCCTCGATGGATACCCTCCTCCTCCCCGCCGCCCTCGTCGGCGCGGCCCTCGGCGCCGCTGGCACCTGGCTCTGGGCCAACGCGCGACTCGCCACCATCCGCACGCAGCTCGACGCCGAGACCAAGCAGGCCGGCGAGCTGCGCACGAAGCTCGACGCCACCGAGCAGGCCAGGCAGCGAGAGACCACCGAGTTGGGTGAGCGGCTCCGCGTAGTCGGGGAGCAGCGCGAGCGGCTGCAGGCGACGCTGGAGGCGGAGCGCGCGAAGGCGGCCGAGAGCCTGCAGCTCGTCGAGCGCATGGACGCGCGCCTCAAGGACACCTTCGCCGCGCTGTCGGCGCAGGCGCTGCAGGCGAACAACGGCGCCTTCCTCGACCTCGCGAAGGCGTCGATGGGACAGGTGCAGGAGGCGGCGAAGGGAGAGCTGGACGCGCGCCGCCAGTCGATCGAGCAGCTCGTGAAGCCCATGTACGAGGGCCTGAGGATGGTCGACGAGCGCATCCAGGCCTTCGACAAGCAGCGCGCCGAGAACCACGGCGCGCTCCAGCAGCAGCTGCGCGCCGTGGCCGAGGCGCAGCAGCTCCTCACCGGCGAGACGCATCAGCTCGTGAAGGCACTGCGGGCGCCGCAGGTCCGTGGACAGTGGGGCGAGCTGCAACTCAGGCGCGTCGTCGAGATGGCGGGCATGATGGAGCACTGCGACTTCGCCGAGCAGGAGT
>Ga0196976_1001303_pt1 | contig 11585 bp, 8 predicted proteins | sample S3v_513CmetaG_FD_148644 | JGI IMG/M metagenome (GOLD analysis project Ga0196976, IMG submission 148644) | Soil microbial communities from Anza Borrego desert, Southern California, United States - S3+v_5-13C | ecosystem: Environmental > Terrestrial > Soil > Desert | place: USA: California...
ATGGCGCCCCCTCCCCGTCCCGGGGGGCGGGCTGAAGCCCGCCCTACGTTTGCGCCGGTGTCGCGGTGCGGTGATGCTCGCGCTCCGTGTTCAAACTTAGCGAATGGAGTACTTAGTCCAGCCCGAAGCGCTCGACTGCCTTGCGGATCCCGCTGCGCGACATGCGCAGGCTGCGCGCCGCCGCGCTCTTGTTGCCGCCGTGCTCGCGCAGCGCGTGGGCGACCGCCTCGCGGGTGAGCGAGGCGTGGCGGTCGCGGAGGGTGACTTCTTCCGCCGCGGTGCCGAGGAGCAACGCCACGTGACCGGCGTGCAGCATCCCCCCTTCGCCGAACAGCGCCACCGCGTCTTCGAGGACGCCCCGCAGCTCGCGGACATTGCCGGGCCACGGCTGCGCCTCCAGCAGCGCGACGGCGCTCCGGCTGATGGCCACGGCCGAGCGCTCGAGGAATTGCCGGGTGAGCTCCTTGAGGTCCTCGGGGCGCTCGCGCAGCGGAGGGATCTCGATGCACGAGCAGCGCTTCACGAGGTCGAGGCGCAACCGCTCTTTGCGATTCGTGGCCAGGATCACCCGCAGCCGCGCCGGACGCGCGCGGCGCATCCCCGCCCCGCGCGTCTCCTGCTCCTGTAATGCACGGAGCAGCGTCCCCTGCATGTCGACGTCGATGTCGCCGATCTCGTCGAGGAAGAGCGTCCCTCCCTCGGCCTCGGCGAACAGGCCTCTGCGCGCGCGCACGCCGGTGGCGACGCCCTCCTCGATGCCGAACAGCTCCGAGGCGATCAGCTCGCGCGTCAGCGTGGCGCAGTTGACGGCGAGGAACGGCCCCGCGGCGGTCGCGCCGTTCTCGTGAAGGATCCGGGCCACGACCTCCTTGCCGGTGCCCGTCTCGCCGAGGAGCAGCACCGGCTTCGGCAGCCGCGCGAACGCGCGCGCCTGCTGGAGCACCCAGCGCATCTGCGGCGACCTGGCCACGACGCCCTGCAACCCGCGCAGGAGCGGCTCGCGATCGTGCTCGACGGGCAAGGTGACCTTGGTGCGCTCCGGATTCCCGGCCCGCTCGACGGGAAAGGCCGCCAGCAGGTCCCCCGTGTCGGCTTCCGCGACGGTGACGAAGGTGGCCCCGATCTGCACCGGCGCATCCCCCGGCTGCAGGACGACGGACGCCACCCGCACCCCACCCTGCAGAATCCCGTTCTTCGACCCCACATCCTCGATCCGCACCCCCCGCCCGCTCCGCGTGACTTTCGCATGACGCCGCGAGACGTTCTCGTCGAAGGAGAGCGCGATCTCGTTGTCTTCCGTGCGCCCGAGAAAGGCTTCGCCCTCCGGGACGCCTCGGTGGTGGGAGACGTTGGTCCTCGTGTGGCGGAAGACGAGGCTGAGCATGGGAGTTAGCGGGGGATTCGATTTGGGTGCCAGCGCAGCGCGGCGGCCTCGGCGCGGACACGTTCAGCCTCGGCGTTTTGACCGTTTTGTTCGGCGATTTTCCCGTATCGCCCGGCGGCGAGATCGAGATGGCCGCGGTCGAGGACCGACGTGAGGCGGTTCGCGCGAATCAGGCCGTAGGCCTCACGCACGGTCTTCAACGCTTCCTCCCCCTCGCCCGCGCGGTGCAGGGCCTCTGCCTTCGTGAGCAGGACGAGCCTCTTCGTCTCGGAGGCAATCTCGAGCTCTCCTTCGATCTTCTCCAGGAGAGCGCGTGGATTTTTCGTCAAGGCCAGTTCGCTCTCGAGACCGACGTAACGGAAGGGGTCCGTGGGCTGCCGAGCGTCGTATGTGGCTCGTGGCGCGCCGGTCCTCCACGCAATGTATTTCTGCGATTCCTCCGCCTGGCCGTCCTCCGATGGAGCGAGAGCAGAAAACGCCTCCAGCTGACGCCGCGCATCGGCCCACCGGCCCATCTCGCCAAGGGCAAGCACCAGCCCTTGGAGTCTTTCGTATTCGAGCCGGCCGACCCATCGCTGGTCCTCGCTGCCAACGCTCCGGCGATACCACTCGACAGCACGCTCCAGATCGCCCGCGAGGTGGAATGCCGTGCCGGCGTCGAATGCCGCATCGGCGGCGACCTCGGTCCGTTCACAGATCGCGTTGAAGAGTTCCGTGGCATCGGTGGCGCGTCCGGCATGTGCCAGCGCCATCCCTTGCACGCGCTTGCTCCACTCCGTGAGCGTGTCGTCTTCGGCGAGGATGGCCTGTTGCCGCCCGGCCTCCGCGTGCCGCACCGCCACGACACCATCCCCACCCTTGATAGAGCGTCTGGCTTGGCGCAGGTGATAGTAGGCACGTTCACGGGCGCGGTTTCTCTCGATGATGCCTTCGAACGACAGTTCGACCGGCCCGAGCTCATAAGGCAGGCGGATCACCCTCGCCAACTCGTCGACCGTCACTCCAGCCCGGTCGAGCTTCCCCGGCGGACAAAGCACATACCAGAAGAGACCCTGACCGGGCGGCGCATCGTCGCGATCCGGCGTGTACGCGGCTGGGGCGTCGGCATCGAGCCGCACGCGAATGGCGGCGACAGCGGAGTACCAACCCAGCAGATTTGCGATACCGACCACGATGACCTCAGGACGGCCATCCTGATCGACGTCAGCAAAGCCGGCGATCTCGTGCTGCCCTGAGGCGATGAATACGATCCTGCTCTTCCCGGTCGCGAGTTCGTGCAGGACGAGGTACCAAGGGTAGTAGTTGTGGTGGTGGCCGTACGCGATCAGCACTTCATCGTTGCCATCGTGGTTCAGATCCCTGACGTGCAGTTCCTGGGGGTAATACCGATTCGAGTACTCCGGAAACTTATCGCCGGCTGACGGCAACGCAACAGAGCGGAGCAGGCGTCTGGTTCGCGGATCGAGGAATGACAGCGTGTAGTTGGGGTACCCGAGCGCCACCGCGATCTCCTTGCCGCCATCTCTGCGCACAATCGCCGCCCATGGGTCGCCAACCACCAGGTTGTCCACCGCCGGCGGCCGCGTCATCCACCAGACGCCGATCAGCAGCGCCAGGACGAGCAGGAGCGCGATCGGGAGCATCCACGGCCGCCCCACCCCCACCCTCCTCCTCCTCAAATCCCGCAGCACCGCCTGTGCGGACGGATAGCGATCCTCGCGCTTCGTCTGAAGCAGCCGCGCCACGATGGCAGCCAGCCAGCGCGGCGTGTCGCGGCGCAGCGTGCGCACGTCGGCGGGGCGGCGCTGGAGGCGCATGCCGATGGCAGCCACCTTCGAGGGGGCCTCGAACGGGAGGTGGCCGGTGAGCATCTCGTAGAGGAGGACGCCGAAGGAGTAGAGGTCGGAGCGGGGGTCGACGTCTTCGCCGATGGCCTGCTCGGGAGAGAGGTAATCGATCGTGCCGAGGGTGGCGCCGGTGACGGTCAGGCGCGACTCCTCGTCCGTCCAGCGGCGGGCGATGCCGAAGTCGGAGAGCTTGAGGTGGCCGTCGGCGGTGAGGAGGAGATTGCCGGGCTTGAGGTCGCGGTGGACGATGTCGAGAGCGTGGAGGTCGGCCAGCGCCTCGAGGATCTCGCCGGCGAGGCGGATCACCTCATCGACCGGCAGCGGCTCGCGGCGGAGGCGGTCGCGGAGCGAGCCGCCGGGGACGAGCTCCATGGTCAGGAAGACCAGGCCGTCCGCCTCGACGAGGTCGAAGGCGCGCACGAGGCGGGAGCTCGACGAGCCGCGCGCGAACTCCGCCTCGCGGCGCGAGCGCGCCACGTCGACGTCGCCGCGCAGGAGCTTGAGGGCGATCTCGTCGCCGATGCGGCGGTCGCGCACCGCGTAGACGTATGCCGAGCCGCCGCTGCCGAGGAGCCGGAGGACTTCGTAGCGCTCGGCCACGACGTCTCCCGGTTCCAGCGGCAGCGGCGTTGCGTCCCGCGGGTCGAGCGGTCCGATCGTCGGCGTGTTCGCACTGGACATCCGGAGGGGCGGAATTTTACGCCCGTCAGCGGAAGGCGTTCATGTCCCGTCCGATGGCACTGCCGAGATTGATGGTGAAGAAAGCGTTGCGATAGACGCCCACGCACTGCTGTCCCCACCAGCCATTGCCGTTCCATTTCGTGCCGACCTGATTGAGCCGCGACACGAGATCGTTGCCGTAGGCAAAGTCGAGGGACAGGGCCAGCCCGTTCTCATAAGGACCGTCCTGGAATTGATGGAGCGGCGTCCCGTCGAACGCGTACTGGATCTTGTAGGACGTCGCGGTGAGGCCGCCCCGTGTACGCCACGCGTTGCAATAGAGATCGAGATCGGCGGGCAGCGTCACCTGGAGCAGCCCCGCGTAATACTTCGCCTTGCAGATCGAGGTCGCCCGCGGCGCGTCGGAATCGTCCCAGGCGCCCTGATCGCAGGTATTCGTGCACTCGGCGCGCTGCGGCGTGTAATTCGTGTTCCAGCGGAAGGCCTTCGGCGGCACGCGGAAACTGCTGCTGAAATCGGCCGCGAGCAGATAGGTATTGATCGCGTCGCGGGCGGCGTTCAGGTACGCGGCCTGATTGAGCGACTTGTATGCCGCGAGCAGCGCGATGGCCACGTCGCCGTAATAGCCGGCATACGAGAAATTCATACTGTCCCAAGCCCCCCAGGTGGCGGCGTTTCCTCCGGAGGCGAGCCACTCGCAGATCTGGCCTCCATTACGGCCGGCACGGCATGCGCCGCGGAAATCGTGCTCGAGAAAATCGGCCGCCATCGCGTTCGCGTAATTGCGGTACTCCGTCCGGTCGGCCGGGGGAAAGTCGGGCGAGGCCGCGGCGATGTACAGGGCGAGCAGAATGCGTGCATCCGCGTCGCTGGCGGAATCGGTGGAGTGCACGGTCACGCTGTTGCCGGAGCGGCGCGCGGCCCACCCCGGGAGCGTCTCGAAGGCGCCGCCGTTGTTGCCGCTGGCGATCAGGCGGACGGTATTGAACAGCTCCCGCACGCGCGTGGCGTTCGTTCCCTGCGCCGTGGCCAGGAACACCTGCGAGAACTCGTCCGTGACCATGCAGTTGTTCGAGAACGTCGCGCTGCCGCTGCCGCCGCACTTGGACAGCGGCTGCAGGGTCCCCTCGGTGCACATGTCGCTGCGGCTGTGCCACGGCACCCAGGCGCACCAGCCGTAGGTGCACTCGAACCGCTGCACCAACTGGTTGTTGCTCCACCAGAGGTTGACCAGTTGCGCATGATTGTTCGCGCGCGTCTGCCCGCCGAAGCCGGTGGAGTTGGGATCGACGAGCGGCGGCTGCGTGGCGCAGCCACTCCCGGGCGTCGTACTGGTGAAGCTCGAGAACCCGCCGATCTGGTCCACGGAGCCCCCGCCCACGCAGACCTTGAACGTGATGCCGGAGGGGTACGACTGCCGGTACAGCTCGTAGTGGTCCGTCTTGTCGCAGACCAGCACCTGGATCTCGCCGGCGCTCGTGGCGAAGCGGATCGTGCGGCAGACGCCGCTCGTCGAGTCGTACGTCTTCGTACAGGTGACATTGGTGTTTAGAGACACGACGCGGGCAGATCGGAGACCGGCGTGGGCATGGCCATCGCGGCTCCGGCGGCGAAGGCGAACAGCAGAGTGAGAAGTCGTTTCATGGTTCCTCCTTGTCCGCGCTCCTGGAGCATCGGAGTTGCCAGAGAAACGACGTTATTTTTCAGTCACTTACGCAATGCGTGTGCGCACTCCGTACGCAGGCGGCGCGCACCGGGTGCGCAAGCTCATTCGTTCTTCACAGAAGCGAGGCCGCTGTTTTCAGCCACTCGGTCGCTTTCAAAAGCCACTCGGTCGCTTTCAAAAGCCACGACGTCGCTTTGCAAAGCCACCCGGTGGCTGTTCACACAAGCGAGGTCGCTGTTTTCGGCCACTCGGTCGCTTTGCAAAGCGACCGGGTCGCTCTTCACACCAGCAGAGTCACCGATTTCGGAATTCACTTGGATGATTTTATACCGGACACGAAACCTTCTATATCAGACATGCGTATGGTCTATATCTCCCCGAGGCAGGGACCACGCGCGGTCGGGCGCGTGGCAGCCTGTCCCGGAGCCTGCGCAGGAAAGGAGCCGATCAACACCGACAAGAACAGAGCAGAAACGGAAAGAAAGAGAAGGAACTCAACCCCATGTCGTCATTGCCCATCACCGAATCCATCCACACGATCGCAGCCCGCGATCTTCTGCAGCGCGTCCGCGCGGTGCAGGAGCTGACGGGGGCGAAAACACTGCACACCGTGGAGCGCCAGAAGCTGAACAGCACTTCCGGGGTGCCGGACCAGTTCCTGGAAGACGTCGCGGTCGCCCTCGAGACCTACGCCGTGCTGGCCACGGCCAGCGAGGCCTCGCCGGCGGAACTGCGGGATGTCGTGGCCTTCAGCCGGGCCTACGCACCGCTGGTCGAGGAACTGCTGCGCGCCGCCAGGGCCCTCCAGGACGAGATCGCCCTCCGCCGCACGGCAGTCGCCCACAAGGCCCTCAAGGCCTACAAGGTCGCCCAGGCCGTGAACCGGCCGAGCGACAAGGCGATGCTGGTCCCGCACCTCGAGGCGATGAAACGCTCCCTCGGACGCAGCGGCAAGCGCAAGGCAGCGGCGCCGGCCGATCCCGCCATCGCCGCGGCCAAACGTACCCGGTAGTTCGTAGACCCGTTTCAAACGAGGGCAGGCGGCCGGCCGCCTGCCCTCTTCTAATGGACACCGGGCGGGGCGAACGGTCGTGCGGGGTCGTCGGCCGCGACGTAGTCCCGGATGTACTGAACCATCCCGGCCGTCGCGAGCTGGTGGACGATCGATTGCCGGAGGGAGTCGAGTGCCTGCACGCTGGCGACGGTGACGCCCGCTCGCGTGAACAACTCCACCAGCTGACGTGCGAGCGGTTCCGCGCGGTCCCACTCTTCCCGGCGAAGCAGTTCCTCCGTAATGTCGAGGCGAACGAAGCCGGCGTCGCCGAACATCTGAAGGGCTTCGAATTGTTGCGCGGCCAGGTCGAGTGCGTCGAGCGCTGATGGATCGCCACGATGGAGCTGGCAGAGCGCACGGGTCCAGGCGCTGCGAATGGCCTCGGTCTCCATGCGCAGGCCGCGATACCGCGTCATGGCCCTGGCGGCGGCTTCGGCAGCGGCCCCGTAGTCACCGAGACGGTAACTGCATTCAGCGAGATTTGCATGACACCGGGCGATCTCGCGTGCTGCCTTGTTCTTCGAATCGGAAAGCGATTCGAGGATGGAGAGTGCCTGCCGCCAGAGTCGCTGCGCTTTTGCGATGAAGCCCTGCTCGAGGCGAATGGCCGCTTCGAACATCAGCGATTTGCCGAGCTCCCGCGTCGGGCCGAAGGTGCGCAGCACGCTCGATGCGGCAAGGTTCAGATCGAGCGCCTCGTTGAGGCGGGTCATCTTGAACAGCGCCACGGCACGCGTGTTCTGCGCCGTGGCCACGGCGAATTCAGGACTGTCCAGTTGCCTGTATGTGTGCTCCGCCAGGATCGCGGCGTTGAGTGCTTCCTGAAGCTGGAAGAGGTGGCGGTGCGCATTGGAGCGCTGCCGCCATACGTCGCCGCGCGCGGTGGTGAGCAGCGTCGGATGGGCGCCGTCGACCTCGTTGAGCAGTTCGTCGGCCAGCTCGATCAGGCGCATCGCTTCCGCCGGCTTTTCGTCGAGCAGCAGTTCGGCCTCGTGGAGGATCCAGTCGGCCATCGACACCGTGCGATGCTCGGGGGAACGGCGAAGGATGGCCAGCCATTCGCCGACCGGTCGTGCGGCGAGAACCGCGAAGAACTGTTCCGCAGCGGCAACTTCGGATCGCTCGCGTTCGCAGAGACGAACGAAATCGAGGTAGTGGTGCGACTCCCGGACGCGCTGGCGCTCGGCGGGCAGGTCGAGGAGGTATTGCAGCACTTCACCGCGCGAGAGCTCGACGAGCATCTCGCGTGCGACTTCGACTTCCAGCGCGCACGTGTCGCATTCTTCGAGGTGAGCTGCAATGGCGGCATGGTCGACGGAGGGGTCGTCTTCGGCGAACCGCGTCAGAGTGTCTGGATCGGGATGGTCGATCACGCGCGGCCAGCCTTCTTCGCCAGCGCCGCGCGCGCGGCAGTCAGGCAGCGATGTACGAGCCGGCGGCCGTAGTCGCTGGACGTCGAGCCTGAACAGTCGCGAGCGATCTGCGCGGCGCTGGCTCCTTCGACGAAGCGTGAGTAGAGGATCTGCCGGCACCGGGGGGAGACCGACGCGAGGATGCGCAGCAGGTCGACCCGGGCGTTGAGATCGCGCGGCGGCTCCGGCAGCGACGGCGGCAGTCCTTCGGTCGGCTTCGCCTTGCGCCAGTAGCTGATACAGGCATTGCGAGCGCTGGCGACCAGCCATGCGCCACTGTCGCCGACCGTTTCGTGGTGGCGCAGGAACGCCAGGAAGACGTCATGGACGAGTTGATCGGCGTCGGCGGCAGGAATGCGGAACTGGACCGCTGCGATGAAATGGACGGCGGCGTAGTGCTTCGCGTAAGCCGTCTCGACAGGGTCGGGTGTCGCCATGGTTCTGGCCCGGAGTGCAGCGAGGCGGAAAGAAGTATAGCGGGCGCTGTGATCACGTTTCCGGGCGAGCTGCGTCCTTGGTGATCGAAGAGCACACACGAAGGAGGAGTGCATGTATCTGACGATCGCCATCATCACGTGGCTGGTGCTGGGAAGCAGAATCTCGGTTCCTAACGGCTAAGTACTCGATTCGCTAAGTTCGAACACAGAGAGTGCCGCGGCGCGCTGCCAGTCCCCTCTCCCCACCGCAGTGGGGAGAGGGCTAGGGTGAGGGGCTCCCCTTTCCCGAGCTCCACAACCCCTCACCCTGACCCTCTCCCCACTGCGGCGGGGAGAGGGGACTGACCGCACGCTCTGTGTTCGAACTTAGCGAATGGAGTACTAAGCATCGGCGGCGGGATCGAAGCGGTCTTCGGTCTCGCCGGCGTCCTTCCAGGTGGTGCAGGGATTTCCGCTGTCCCGCATCGCGGCGCGAACCTCGGCAATGATCGCGCGACGGTCGCCGGCGTCGGCGATGCGGCGAAGCGCGGCGACGGCGTGTGCGGCGCTGACGGCGACACCGGTTTGCAGGAGCACGCGCGCGGCCTCCTGCGCGTACGCGTGGAGCTCGGGATCGCCGTGCGCTGCGCTCTCGAGCAGTTCGACGATCTCCAGGCCCACACACGCGGCATCGGCGTGGAGGCCGAGGGTATCGAAAGTGCGCTGGACGCGGCGTAGCGCAGCGATGCCGCGGCGGGTGTCGCGAAACGTCGCCAGGTAGGTGGCCATGTTCCAGCGCGTTCGCGTGAGCTCGGTGGCGTTGCCCAGTGCGCGGAACTGCGCGCTGGCGCGGTTGAGCCAGCGGCGCGCCTCCTGCCGGTGGTTGAGCCGGATCTCGACGGCGCCGAGATTCTGCCAGACGCGCGCGTGAGCCAGACGATCCGGCAGCGTGGCGAGCAGGCCGTCCAGGCGGAGCCAGATTGCGCGTGCCTGTGCCCATTCGCCCCGATCGAAGAGGATGCCACCGAGCAGAATGTCGGCGTGAGCAACGCGACGCATGTCTTTGGCGGCCAGGAAGTGCCGGCGTGCGGCCTGCGCGGCCTGTGCCGCTTCGCGGAACCGCTCGAATTTGAAGAGGATCATGCCGCGGGTGTATTCGACGCGGCCGGCGTCGCCGGCGCAGAAGCGGGCGCGGACGAAGAGGGCAGCAGCCACGCGGAGAGCGGACAGGGCGTCCTGGAAGCGTGCGAGGTGCGCCAGCGCGTTGGCGCGGCCGCGCAGGGCGTGGGCTTGCAGCGAGGCCTTCAGCTCGGCGGGAGTGTCGGTGAGCCGCGCCGCGATTTGCAGCGCCGTGAAGAAGACGGTCCCGGCGATGGCCGGGTTTTCGTCGGTCAGCTCTTCCCCGTGCGTGAGCAGATAGCGGACAGCAGTCTCGGTGGCGATGCCCGCATCGAGCACACGCTCCGTCCAGGCAGGTTCGTGCGCGAGCGGGAGCATGGCGCCAAGCACGTTCAGCTCTTTGGCGTGAACGTGTCGCAGACGCCTGGCGGTGGTCTGCAACAGCGCATCGGCGCGCTCGAAGAGCTCTGCAGGCGAGACTTCACGGTCGACCAGAGAAGAGATCGCGCGGGTGGTGTCGAGGATGAAGCGGCGCGATGGCTCGTACTCCCCTTTGCGGATGTCGAGCAGATGCTGGCGTGCGTAGTCCGCCAGCCGGGCGATGTCGGCAGGACGGAGGTGATGGGCGCGAATGAAGTATTCGAGGCGCGTCAGCAGCACGTACCGAGGAGAGTCGACGCGGTGCCGGGCCCCTACCCGCGATTCGCAGGATGACAGGTATGTTACTTGACGACCCGCAGACAGAGACCTGTCTGCGGGCGCGGGAACGTTGACGCTCTTCGTTTCCACGTGTTTCCTGACCGGTGCGGTGGCTGGTCGTCAGGAAAGCCGCGGGCGCCATGCGATCGTCAAATACGCTGCTCCCGATGCGCCAGCCGCCGCTCCGGCTCGCGTAGGATGCCCCCGCAATGCCCGAACGGATCGAGGCCACGGTGCGGCGCGTGCGCTTTCACAACCAGGAGAGCGGCTTCACCGTGCTCACCGCGCGCCGCGACGACACGCGCGAGGAGATCACCATCGTCGGGGCGTTTCCGCTCTTCGACGTGGACGAGTCGATCGTGGCCAGTGGCGAGTGGCGCGACGACCGGAAGTTCGGGCGGCAATTCGTGGCGGAGTCGGTGGCGCCCGTGGTGCCGACGAGCCGCGACGGGATCCGCAAGTATCTGGCCGCGGGCCACGTCAAGGGCATCGGCGCGAAGCTGGCCAAGCGCCTGCTCGACCACTTCGGCGCCGAGCTGCTGCAGGTCATCGACCGCGACCCCGAGCGGCTGCGGGACGTCCCCGGCCTCGGCAAGGGGACGCTGAAGAAGATCAAGGAGAGCTGGAACGCGCAGCGCGGCGTCCGCGACCTGCTGGTCTTCCTCGCGCAGCACGGCCTCGGCGGCGCCCGCGCCTTCCGCATCCACAAGCAGTACGGCGATCACGCCATCTCGCTCATCCGCGAGAACCCGTACCGTCTGGCCGCCGAGATCCGCGGCATCGGCTTTCACACCTCGGACTCCATCGCCCGCGGCCTCGGCTTCGCCGCCGACTCCCCGGAGCGCGCCCTGGCCGGCCTGCGTCACGTGGCCGACAAGGCGCGCGAGCACGGCGACTGCGGCATTGCCTACGAGCGCGCCGTGTCCGAGGGGATGAAGCTGCTCGGCGTCGCGCGGGAGATCGTCGAGGCCGCGGTTGTGACGGCGGTGCGCGGCGGCGAGCTCGTGCCCGAACATCCGCATGGCGGGATGGTGCTCTTCCTGCCGCCGCTGCACCGCGCGGAAACGCGGATCGCGAACGCGCTGCTCTCCCGCCTCGACGAGCCGCCGGAGTGGCCGTCGCTCGACGTCGAGAAAGCCATGGCCATCGCCGAGGCCGAGGCGGGGTTCGCGCTCGACCCCGAACAGCGCGAGGCGGTGCGCATCGCCCTGCAATCGAAGGTTGCGGTCATCACCGGCGGCCCGGGGGTCGGCAAGACGGCGATGGTCAACGTGGTGCTGGCCCTCTTCCGGTCGATCGGGTTGGAG
>Ga0196976_1001305_pt1 | contig 11565 bp, 7 predicted proteins | sample S3v_513CmetaG_FD_148644 | JGI IMG/M metagenome (GOLD analysis project Ga0196976, IMG submission 148644) | Soil microbial communities from Anza Borrego desert, Southern California, United States - S3+v_5-13C | ecosystem: Environmental > Terrestrial > Soil > Desert | place: USA: California...
GACCCGCCGCGCCGCGGCGACGTCGTCCAGGAAGCCCTGCCGGAAGGAGTCCGCCTGGAAATCCAGGCCGCCGTGGATGGTCAGGGTGAAGTCCGTCTCACCGCTTTCCATCAAAAGCCGTGCCGCCTCGACGGCGACGCGGGTACCCTTGAAGGGGCTGACGTTGCCGAACACGGCGAAGGCGTCGCGGCGTCCGCCCGACGGCAGGGCGCGCGGCGGGACCGGCGGCGGCAGGGCTCGGCCGTTGCGGATCACCGTGACGCGGTCGGGATCGATCCCCCAGGCGACATAACGGTCGCGCAGGAACCGGCTGGGGGCGACGAAGCGGTCAACCGCCGACAGGTGAGTCTTGAGGTTGATCTCGCGCAGGCGGAAGGCGTTCATCGGGATGTCGGGAAAGCATCTGGCGCAAGCGCCCGGCGTCGGGCGGTCGCACAGGTCAAGCTCCGGCACCTTGAGCATGATGCCGTTGTGATGGCACAGCGGATAGTAATCGTGCAGCGTGACGACGATCCTGGCCTTGGGCAACAGGCGCCGGACCAGGGCGATGGCCTCGACGCCGATCAGCAGCAGATGATGGAAGTGGACCACGTCCGGCTCGAATTCCTTCAGGAATTCGGCGAACTCGGTGAACACACCGAAGACGTCGGCCTGTTGCATGAAGAACGGGTCGAAGTGACCGGCCCACAACAGCATGTCGTTCGCGCCGCGATCCACCGTCTGGAAGACCGTTCCCGCCTGACGAAGCCGGTGAAGCGGGTCGACCCCGCCGATGAAGAAGGTCGCCACTCCCGGCCGGCGTGCGACGGCCCGCATCAATTCCCGCGCGAAAATTTCGGTCCCGCCGGCGTGGAGCCGGGGGTCGTTATGGCAAACGTACAGGATTCGCATCGGCTTCATCTCTCAACCCAATACGCGGCATCGCGGGGGCATGCCGGTTTTTCCGCATTCGCGCCGTTCAGCCGCTGAACAGGCGGGCGACCATCGTCACCAGTCCGACCATGGCGCCGACGAAGCCGACGGTGGAGAAGACCGCGATCAGTCTGAAGGCGAAATCCTTATGCCGAAGACAGCGGCCCTCTCTTGCGTCGGTTTCCCCGAGTTCAATCTGGTTTTTCATAAACTCATCGAAGCGGAGGAGGAAGCGCTCGGCCGTCGCCAGGGATCGTTTCACCTCCTCGACATCCCGGCTTGCCGTTGCCACCCCGGTGCGCAGGGCGCCGGCCTCCCGATGCAGAAGCGACAGCAGGTCCATGGTTTCGACGAGGCTTCGCTCCGTCTGCTCGACCCGGTGTCGCAGGGCCGCCGATTGCTTTTCCTTATCGGTCCGCAAGCCGTCGGCCCCGTCGGCGGGAGCGGGCGCGCAGACCCGCGCGCCGCGCGCCAGCGGTAGGGTGGTGCCCCGGAAACAGGCGCTGAATTCAAGAGGGGGCGCCGCCCTCAGCTCGGCGGGCAGGTCGAACACGAAGGCGTGGCGGCCGTCGCCGATGCCCAGGTCCAGAAGATCGCCGCGAAAGCGGTTGGCCGTCTCGGTCCCGATGAGCCGGTCGCCGCGATAGAGATCGACCTCCAGAATCCGCGAAGGGTCGCCGGGATTCCAGGCCCACCCGTAGACACGGCCGGACTCGATGGCATCGATGAAGCCGCAAGCCCCCGGTTGCGGCCCGGACCCGCTGTCTTCGAGAGACTGACGGCGATCTTCTTCCATGATGTCGGGCATGGCGGTTTTACCGATCAAGGTTCGCGCATCGCCCGGTGCAGCCCGTCGGTGATGGGAGAGATCAGGTAGTCGAGGGCGGTGCGCTCCCCGACAACGATCATCACATCCGCGGGCATGCCCGGAGAAAGCTTCAGGTGCCGGATGGCGGCACGGGAATCCGCCTTCAGGCGAATCCGGGCGCTGTAGTAGGCTTCACTCGTCGCGGCGTCGACCAGCTGGTCGGCCGAAATCCGCACGACCTCCCCATACAGAGGGGGCATCTTGCGCCGGTTGAAGGCGGTGAGAGCCACCTCGGCCGGCAGGCCGGCGTGTACGACATCGATGTCCTGCGGCTGGACGCGGACGTCGATCAGCAGGTCGTCCTGTTGGGGGACCAGTTCCATGATCGTTTCGCCGGAGCGCACCACGCCCCCCTTGGTGAAGACCTTGAGATCGACGACGACGCCGCTTTCGGGAGCGGTGACGGTGGCGCGGCGCAGGACATCCTCCGCCGCGACCAGCCTTTGCCGAAGGTCCGCCAACTCCTTGTCCACGGTTTCCAGCTCGTCGGCGATTTCCCGGGACCGCTGGTTCTCCAGGTCGATGATCTGGAGCTGGGCGCTCTCGATGCCGCGTTGGGAGCGGGCGAGCGAGGCCGCGAGGCGTCCCAGGTCGCCCTCCAGTCCGGCCGCCGTCCGTTGCAAGGAGAGATAGCGCGGCCGGCGCTCCAGGCCTTTGTCCAGCAGCTCCTTGACGGCCGCCATCTCCTCGCGGGTGTACTGAAGCTGGGATCGGGTTCCCGTGATTTCGCTTTTGAAGGCCTCGATCTCCTCGCCGGTCTGCGCCGCCTGCTTGCCCAGCAGGGCGATCTTGCCCTGGTGCGCGGCGCGGCGGGCCAGGAGCTGCTCGCGCTGTTGGTGCAGGAGGAGTGCCACGTCGGGGCTGTCCGGGCGAAACCGCAGGTCGTCCGGAAAGGCGATGGTGTCCTCCCCTTCCCGCTCGGCGTGCAGCCGCGCCCGGCGGGCCAGGGTGGCGTCGAGCTGGCTCTGGAGGACGGCGCGCGCGGCGCGGGCTTGCGTGTCGTCCATCGCGATGAGGGGTTGACCGGCCTCGACCCGATCGCCTTCCTTGACGAGGATCGTCTTGATGGAGGCGGTGTCCAGCACCTGGATGCTCTTGCGGTGGGTTTCCACCTGGAGGGTCCCGCGGACGATGATGGCGCTGTTCAGCGGCATCAGCGTCGCCCACGCGCCGAAGCCGGCCATGGCGGCAAGGCAGAGGCCCAGAAGCCAGCTCAGCACTCTTCCCAGGCGCGGCCGGTCCTCGATCGTCGGCGGCACGGTCATCACCGCTCACCCGCGCGCGGCCGGGACACCAGGCCGACCGGCGTCTTCGTGCCGCTGTTCCCGCCCGTCAGCGACGCCAGGATCTCCTCTCGCCGGCCGTAGGCGGTCAGGGCGCCGTCCTTGAGCACCAGCAGCTTGTCGAGCGCCGCCAGGAGGGAACGCCGGTGGGTGACCACCACCACCATCCGGTTTTCCGCCGTCGCCGTTTCGATCGCCCGGCGCAACGCCGCCTCGCCCGCCTCATCCAGATTGGAGTCCGGCTCGTCGAGAACCAGCAGGCTGGGGTTGCCGAACAGCGCGCGGGCCAGCGCGATCCGCTGGCGCTGGCCGCCGGTCAGGGAAAAGCCCCGGTCGCTGACCACGGTGTCATAGCCCAGCGGCAAGCCGCCGATCAGGTCGTGGACGTCGGCCATCTTGGCGGCCCGGACCACCTCGGCGGGGTCCGCCTCGGCGAAGCGGGCGATGTTTTCCCGGATCGTCGTCTCGAACAGCGCCACGCTTTGCGGCACATAGCCGACGTAGGACCCGAAGCTCTCGCGGTTCCACAGGTGGACCTCGTGGCCGTCCAGCTTCAAGGCGCCGCCCGTGGGCTGCCACAGGCCGACGATCAGGCGGGCGAGCGTTGATTTGCCCGCCCCGGACGGCCCCAGGATGCCCAGGCTTTCGCCGGGATCGAGGCGGAACGACACGCCGCGCACCACGGCGCGGCGGTGGCCGGGCGGCACGAAGACCAGACGATCGGCCTCCAGGCACCCGTCCGGGCGCGGCAGCGCCATGGTGGAACGCTGGAGGAGGTCGGCCCCGTCGAACGTTCCGCCCAGCCGGCGATAGGCGGCCCAGGCGTGAAGCCACTGACGCCAGCCGTCGATCAGCTGTTCGAAGGGCGCCAGGGCCCGGCTCATGATGATCATGGCAGCGAAGATGCTGCCGGCCGTGGTCAGGTTGTCGAGCGCCAGAACCACCCCCAGGCCGATGGTGCCGACCTGCACCATCATGCGCAAGGCCCGCGACAGGGCGGTGATCAGGTTGGCTCGCCGCGTTCCCCGGGCGATCGCCGCCAGCGTGCGGTCGTGGCTGGCCTGCCAGCGCCGCGCGATCCGCCCCATCAGGCCCATGGCCTCGATCACCTCGGCGTTCTGAAGGGCGGCGCCGAACTGGTTGTAGCTGCGGATGGCGGCGTTGTTGGCCTCGGTGATCGGGCGATGGGTCACGATCTCGTTGAGAACGCCGATCGCCACCATCACGGCGCCGCTGACCAGGGCGAAGACGCCGAACGCCGGGTGCAGCATGAACAGCACGGCGAAAAACAACGGCGACCACAAGAACTCCATGGCCGACACCACCCGGCCGCCGGCCATGAAGTGACGCAGGTCGTTGATGTCCCGCAAGGCCTGCCCAGCGTTGCCCCTGTCGCGCAGCGAACGGGTGACGATCGCTTCCAGGGCGTCGAGGCTGAGGCGGCGCGACAGCCAGTTGCCGAGAATTCCCAGGACTTCGAGGCGGATGAATTCCAGAAAAACGTTGAGCAGGATCGCGAAGAACACGATCAGGGTCAGCGCCGCCAGCGTGCTCAGGCTGCCGCTCGACAGCACCCGGTCGAACACCTGCGTCATGTAGATGGGGCTGAGCAGGCTGGCGAGGCTGGTGAAAAAGGAAATCCCGGTGGCCAGAAGAAGGCCGGGAACGCAACGGCGCAACGTCCGCGTCAGGGCTTGCGCCCCGGTCCGGTTCGGCGATGACCCCGGTTCCGCCATGATCAGGCGCCCCTGTTCAGCGGGACGCGCCAGCGGTCCTCACCGGCCATCAAGGCGGCCATGTCCGGCAGCCAGCGGGACGAGTGAAGCCATTGGTTGTATTCTGACGCCAGGGTTTTTGTGTACCCTTCGTGCAGCTGGATGGACTGCCGCTCGAAATGATAGAGTTCCACTTGCGGCAAATACCAGCAGCTCCGCCCTTCCCTGCGGATTTTCAAGCAAAAGTCCGAGTCTTCATAGTCGCCGACGACATAGTCTTCCGTGATGCCGCCCACCCGCTCGAACAGGGCGCGTCCGACCAGGGCGCAGGCTCCCGTCACGCCCGGAACCTCTCGCGCCACGTTCAACGGTTTGTAGTCGCGCGGGTAGCCTTTGAAGAAGTGGCGGTTGTACCAGCGACCGCGATCGTCGGGGGCGAAGTACAGCCCGGCGTGCTGGACGGAATCGTCGGCGAAGAGCAGCTTCGGTCCCACCACCCCGATGGACAAATTCGCCTCGGCGGCCTGGACCATGGCCGGCAACCATCCCGCCCGCGCCGGAATCACGTCGGAATTGAGCAGCATCAGGAAGTCGCCGCGCGCGGCACCGGCGCCGGTGTTGACGGCCGGGGCGTAGCCGTGGTTGCGCCCATGGATCAGCAAGCGGAAGGGCAGGGCGTACACGATGAACAGCTGCCGCAGCCGGTGGACGAGCTCCTCCTCCTGCTCGGGTGAATCGAGCACATAGATCAGGTCGATGTCGGCGCGATCCGGGTCCATGGCCAGGGCCGCCATCTGCGGGCGCAGGAATTCCAGGTTCCGGTACAGGGGAACCACCACCGAGACGCGTGGTCGCGGCGCCGGTTCACCCCAGCCGTCCTGATGGCGTACCCGCGGTCCCGACAGATGCGTCCGCTGCAAGGATGCCACCGCCGGTGCGATCGCCTCGGCCATGCACGCCCCCCGCGCCTTCTGCGCCGGCAGGCTGCCGAGCACGGCGCCGCGCGCCGCCGTGGCATCGGCCGGCGGCATCGGGGTCACCCCCATCAGCGTCGTTCCGCTGCGCAGTCGAACCTCGAAACGGTACGCGCCTCCGGGGAGCGGTTCGGGAGACAGGCCGGCATGAGCGATGAAGCTCGTGCGATCCGGGTGGGCGGGAACGCCGCCCTCCGGCTCCGGCCACTGGAAACGGTTGATGTCCAGTGGAATCCGGGTGCCGGAGGGCGATATCAGGGTCAGAGCGGCCATCAGGCCCAACGGGTCCACCCGCCAGCCCTTGGCGAACAGGCCGCCGTCCTCGGTGCGGACGAGAGCGTCGATCCCGGCGCCCAGCGGTCGCCCCTTGGGCAGGATGGGGCGCGGCGCTTCGGGGAAGAGCGCCAGCGCCTCCCGCAAGCCGGCGCGCAACGTTTCATCCCGGCCCAGGAAGGGCTTCAGGCTCGCCAGCAGATGGTTGCGGACCCGGATGGCCGCGTCGGCGGGAAGGGACTGCAAATAGGGCAAAAGCTCCTGGCCACCCGACCCGACCGTGCAGACCTCCAGGTTGGCGCGGTCGTCAAAGATCAGCAGATGGCTCTGCCGGCCTTGTGATTTCCGTCGCGCCAGAATGACTTCCAGCTCCACGCCCCGACCGTCGAGAGACGGGCCGAGCCGGGTGGGACGCAGAGGGTTGCGGCGGATCACGGTTTCGTCGATCAGAACGGCGCTCACGGGCGCCCCGGTCAGGCGATCGCTGGAGACGCGGCCGAAGATGAAATCCGGCGACAGGGACACCATGCGCGTGAGCGGGAGAGCGCGCGGCTGCAACAGCGCCATGAAACGTCGGCACAGCCGGATATAATCGGGATCGGCCGGCAACTGGAACCGGACCCCCACCGTTTCAAGGAAATGGCGGAAGATGCGCCGTCGACCCTCCGGCGTCAGCGGGGATACCAGCTCCTCGGGCTCCAGAACCGGCACGCCGTCCGCCCCGTGGTGCCCGGCCCGCAGGATCGTCGCCCCCGCCGCGGTGAGCAACCGGATATCGTAATCGCGGGCGTCATGGTCGGCCGGCAGGCGCGCCACCGTCAGCACATGGTTTTCCCCGTTCTGCCGCGGCAGACGCAACAGGGTCGGCGGACCCACGGGGTGGGAGTCGACCGTCACGCGACACCGGCCCAAGGGTGGGTCATCCTCGGTCAGCGCCCCCCAAAAGCAGACAACATCCCTGCCCAATCGCCGCAAAACGGAAGAGGTGTGATCGGGGAAGGTCTGGGAAATCAACATAAGCTCAAATCACGTGAAAGGCCGCACCGACGGAACGCGCGCCTGACAATTCTCGTCAGCCGATCACCCGAGGAAGCACGTCCGGCGCGGATTCACGCGGCCAATTCGAGCGCGGTTCCGCCGGGTTGTCCCAGGGGTGGACGCATCAAATGATGCGAATATAGTCGTCGATGTGCCGGATGAGGTCGTCCGCGCTGACGCCGAGCAGGGTGATCGAATGCTCGGCCCCCAGGAAGATCACCGCGTTTCCCGAAGGGTCGGTGTTGATCAGGGCCACAAGATCGTTCGGCGCGGCGACGCTCAGGCCATCGACATCGTGCGCGATCTCCAGGACATCGCCGGTGGCGAAGTCGGTGATGACATCGTGGCCATCGCCGGTGGCGATGACGAAGACGTCGCGGTCTTTGCCGCCCACCATCACGTCATTGCCGGAACCGTCGTGAATGACGTCGTTCCCGGCGCCGCCGATCAGCAGGTCGTTCCCGGTGCCGCCGATGACGAGGTCGTCGCCGGCGCCGCCCGCGACGGGGTCGTTCCCGGTGTCGCCCGCGACGGGGTCGTCGCCGGTGCCGCCGAAGACCAGGAGGGAATGGTCGCCCGCGCCGTCGTCATCATCCGTGGCCGCGCCGCCGGCGCCGACGATGTGCGCCTTTTCGCCCTGAACCGCGCGGCCCGTGCCCGCATCGAGAGGGCCGCTGGTTCCGCTGGAGAGCGTCGTCACGCCACTGGGGACTGTCGCCATGGATCACCTTTCCATAGTGTCTTTGCCATAGGGGGAGCTGATTACCAGTTGTATAGAAGGTCGTTCAGCGCCAGGACCGCGAGGTCGACCGTTCCCTTGATGCCCACGAACTCGATCCGTAGCGTGTCGTCGCCGGCCATGCCCAGGGTAAGGGTTCCTCGCTTGTCCGCGTTGTCGCCGTTCCAGTGCCACTCGCCGGCCTGATCCACCGCCGACGCGGAACCCGCCGCCGTGGTGGTGAAGAAGGCGGCCATGGCCGCCGATGTGCCCGTGGGGGTGGCGAAGGCGACCTTGGGATCGGTCGTCTGGTCGCCGGTCAGGCTGTAGGCGAGACTCCCGCCGGACGCGGTGGCGTCCGAGAAGCTCAGGCGGTCCTGCCCGATGCGGAAGCCATGGATCGTGTCGACGCCGAACGTGGTCCAGTGATCATGGACATCGATGGGAGCGGTGCCGGCCAAACTCCGGATGAATTGGAAGAAGTCCTCGCCGGCGGAGGCGACGAGCGTGTCGTTGCCGCCGCCGGGCTGTATCCGGTTCTGGGTTCGCGTCGAATCCCGGCTTTCGGCGTAAACCCCGCCGATACCCGCCGTGCTGGCGAGGCCGGCGAAGATCAGCACGCCGCTGTCGTCATCGGAATCGCCGATCAGATCGTTGCCGAAGCCGCCGATCAGGGTATCGGCGCCGGTTCGGCCGCTGATGATCGTATCATTGCCCGGGCCACCGGCCAGCACGTCCGAACCGGCCCCGCCGTCGAGGGTCACGGCGGCGGTGACGGCGGCTGCGGAGATCGCATCGTCTCCATCGCCACCCACGACATGGGAACCGGACGCGCCGGTGAGCGTGATGACGTCGCCGCTGGCGTCGCTCCAGCCGTAGAGGTATTCCACGCCAGAGGCCGTCAGAACGTTGGCGCCGGCGGCGAGCGTCAGGCTGTCCTCCTGGCCGCCGGCCAGGTTGATGAAGCCGCCCGTAACCGCGCCCCGCAGGGTAATGACATCGGAGCCACTGTTGCCCACCACCGTTTCGATGCCACTGGCCATCAAGGTGTAGCCGGCGGCGGCGCCAAGGATCAGGGTATCGCCGCGGCCCGCCCCCAGATGGACCTCGCCGGTCATGCCGGCACCCAGGGTGATGCGATCGTTGCCGGCGCCGGTGATGATCGCCTCGAAGTTCTTGATGTGGACGGTATCGTTGCCCGCCCCGAAGTCGATGCGGTCCTGGCCCCGGTTGCCGATCACGGTTTCGATGCCGCTGGCCACCAGGACGTGCCTGGCGGCGGCTCCAAGGATCAGGGTGTCGCGGCCCGCCCCCAGATGGACCTCGCCGGTCATGCCGGTGCCCAGGGTGATGCGGTCGTTGCCGGCGCCGCCCACGATGGCTTCCGCGTTCGCAACCGTGGCGATGTTGTTTGCCGCCGTGAAATCGATCCGGTCGAGCCCGGTCCCCAGGTTGACGACACCACCCGCCATGGCGGTCGTCACATGAATGTGGTCGGTGCCACGGCCGCCCGCGATGGTTTCAACCTGACGCACCGTCAGCCGGTTGGCGCCGTTGGCGAGGGAGAGACGGTCCGCCCCGCCACCCAGATCGATCAGGCCGGATGCCTGCGCGCGGCCCAGGCGGATATCGTCGGCGCCGCTGCCGCCCAGAACGCTCTCAATGTCAATGGACGTCAGCCGCATGCCGACGTTGCTCAAGCGGACGATGTCCGACCCTTCCCCACCATTGGCGATACCGGCATTGCGGGTTCGTGACGTTTTATAGTTGATAACATCATTGCCAAATGAACCTGTAAGGGTATCTGTTCCTCCGCCGCTGATCAGGGTATCGTTGTCGTGCGTGCCTGACAGTGCCTCACCACCAGCTGTACCTGTAACTTTTGCCATATTAATAATCTCCAATGGTCGGCCTTAAGCTGACTGACAATCGTTATATGGTGCAACCGCAAGCCATGCAATCGTATGAAAGGTCGTTCGAGGCTCTCCAAAGCGAGTTGTTGTGAACAACGGAATTGGTTTGCCGATGTCTCCAGAAACCACGGAAATTCCGCAAAGCGCTCCACACCAAAAACGAGAAATTCTATTAATGCGTCAACGGATACGGAATATTTCCAGCATTGCAGCCGGTCCAGACCGTTCGATAAAGTTGTGGGCGTGCGGCATTTTGCCTTTGCGGAGTGGACAGGTTTCCGCAGAAACGGCCTGTTTGCCAGGACGATGCCATCTCATTGGCAAAGCTATGGTGGCGCTCCACGCTATGGTCGAATTTTCATGAAATACCTGTTTGTCCATCGCCATTTTCCTGGACAGTACAAGCATGTTATTCAAAGCATTGCGGCTGATCCAAAAAATGAAATTATCTTTCTGACCAAAAATAGAGGAGGCCGGATTTCCGGTGTCCACTCCATCGTTTATCAGCCCGACCGCCGGCCACTTCCTTCCGCTCATCCTTATGTCCACCGTTTTGAAGACGGCGTGCTCAGCGCCGATGCCGTTCGGCGCGCGGCAATGGAACTGCGCCGCCAGGGCTTCACTCCTGACATCATGGCGACTCATCTGGGCTGGGGTGATTCTGTTTATTTAAAGGACGTCTGGCCAAACACTCCGTTGCTTGGATATTGCGAGTTCTTTTATCGCCTTGGCGAGGCCGACGTCGGGTTTGACCCCGAATTCCCTTCGCCTCCCGACAGCGCGTACCGGCTTCGCACCAACAACGCCGTGTTCCTGATGGGACTGGATGCCATGGATTGGGGCCACAGCCCGACCCACTGGCAAAGGAGCCTTCATCCGCCGCACTACCAGGACGTCATTTCCGTGGCTCACGAGGGGGTGGACACGGAAAAGGTAAAGCCGCGCCCGGATGCCGGGCTTTCCGTGCCCGCCCTGTCCAATTCCCTGACGAGGGAGAACCGGATCGTCACGTACGTGGCCCGGAATCTGGAGCCTTACCGGGGCTTCCACAGCTTCATGAGGGCGGTTCCGGAGATACACAGGCGCGATCTCCGCGCGCATGTCGTGGTGGTGGGCGGCGACGGCGTCAGCTACGGCCAGCCTTTGCCGAACGGCGAAACCCATCGGCACCGCATGATGGCCGAGGTGGGCGGGCAGATCGATCCCGCCCGGCTGCACTTCCTGGGGTCGGTACCGTATGACCGCTTCCTGGCCGTCCTCCAGGTTTCATCGGTGCATGTCTACCTCACCTATCCCTTTGTCCTGTCCTGGTCGCTGCTGGAAGCCATGGCGACGGGATGCGCCATCGTCGGATCGGCCACGCCGCCGGTCGAGGAGGTGATCGTCGACGGTTTCAACGGACTTCTTGTCGATTTCTTCTCGCCCCCACGGATCGCGGAGACGATCATCGAACTCCTGGCTTCCCCGTCGTACCGCGACGGCCTGGGGGCGAACGCCCGCCAAACCATTCTGGAACGCTACGATCTGGCCTCGGTCTGCCTGCCGGCCTTCTTGAGCATGGCGGCCAGCCTTGCCGAGGGGCGCCGTCCCGCCGTCAACACCCCTTGAATTCCCAAGATAGTCGAGGCTTTCGAACAGAAAGGAAGCGAGCAATAGAATAACTTCCGCCACAGCTGTCGCTCCGGCTTGATGAGCGGCCTCCGGCTGTTCCGGGCGCTTGCGCCCCATCCTCCGCCTTAAAAACTGACACGGTCCGTTCGTCCTTGAGACTCAGGGTTTTTGCGGCTCCGAAGGCCGTTCGTCCGTGCGACCGTGTCCGATTTTTCCTGCGACAAGTCCGTTCCTCGTGAGACGAGCCGGGGGGGCGGACG
>Ga0196976_1001306_pt1 | contig 11565 bp, 15 predicted proteins | sample S3v_513CmetaG_FD_148644 | JGI IMG/M metagenome (GOLD analysis project Ga0196976, IMG submission 148644) | Soil microbial communities from Anza Borrego desert, Southern California, United States - S3+v_5-13C | ecosystem: Environmental > Terrestrial > Soil > Desert | place: USA: California...
TTCAACGGGCGTGCTGATGGCCAGCGGCTCGCCATGACGGTCGGTAATCATGCCCCGATGTGCGGGCAACGTCATGGCGCGGCTATAACGGGCATCGCCTTTTTTCTGCAAGAAGTTCTTCTGCATACCCTGCAAATAAATGCTGCGGCCCAGCAGCACGGCAAACCCCAGCAGCACCAGCACAATCAATGTACGGCGACGCCATGCGGGCAAGCGAATGATCACTTGTTGTCGGGCAGCAGTATTCATGGCTTGGGATTCGCCCCCTGCCTGATTACCATGCCTGGATGGATGACTTGGATACGCTTGGTGTCGGGGACTTGCATGTGCAAACGCTGGCCGGCAATCTGCTCTATGCGTGAATGCATCGCCCATGTGCTTTGCTCCAGCTGCAGCTGTCCCCACTCGACCCCGTACTGCTTGGCCCGATCCTGCTGCTGTTGCAGCTCGACATAGAGTTTGCGCGACTTATGCTGGGCCGTGATCGTCCCCAGTGCCGTCATGATCAGCGCGAAAAAAAGGATGAGGTTGAGCCTGGTCATGTCGATATCCCTACGCGACCTGCGTCCTTTCTGCGATGCGCAAGACGGCACTGCGTGCACGAGGGTTGCTTTTGATCTCGGCAAGGCTGGGTTTAATTGCCCGGCCAATTGCCTTGAGCCTGGGCTGCGGCAGGTCTTTTGCACGTACCGGGAAATTAGAAGGCAGGTCATCCCGGTCCTGCTCACCACGAATAAAACGTTTCACCAGGCGGTCTTCCAGCGAGTGGAAGCTGATGACTGCCAGCCGGCCCCCAGGTGCAAGTACCTGCATGCACTGAGGCAAGACTAACGACAGTTCCTCAAGCTCCTGATTGATGAAAATCCGTATAGCCTGAAAGGTGCGCGTCGCCGGATCCTGGCCAGGTTCGCTTTTGGGTACCGCGCCTGCCACGATCTTGGCAAGTTGTCCGGTAGTGCTGATATCGTTGCCATCTGCGCGTGCCGCAACAATCGCCCTTGCAATCTGTTTAGCAAACCGTTCTTCCCCATAATGTTTAATCACCTCTTTGAGTTGTTGTTCGGAAACACTGGCGAGGAACTCGGCTGCTGTCCTGCCTTGGCTTTGGTCCATGCGCATGTCGAGTGGCCCGTCAAACCGGAAACTGAACCCCCGCTCGGCCTGATCAATTTGTGGAGAAGAAATACCCAAGTCCAGCAGCACGCCGTCGACTTGCCCGAACCCATTGCTTGAATCCATCCCGATATTGGCCAACCCCTGCTGGAGATGAGAAAAATGGCTGTGAATGATCTGGAAGCGAGGGTCATTGATTGTGGAGGCGTGCTGGACTGCCGCGAGATCGCGATCAAATGCGATCAACCTGCCATGGGGGCCCAATCCCTCGAGTATCTTACGGCTGTGCCCGCCCCGGCCAAAAGTCGCATCCACATACAAGCCCTCAGGGCGGATATTCAACGCAGCCACCGCCTCGTCCAGAAGAACTGGAAGATGGTCGCGGGGACCTGAAACAGCAGAATTCGTTGAAGACGGAGACACAGTGGCTGAAGCGAAAAGTTGATGTGAGCACATGCTCACAGTGAGAACCCTTCCAGCTCTGCCGGCAGGACCATTTCTTCGTCATCGGTAATGCGCTCAAGCTGCGCCTGCCATGCATCCATGTTCCAAAGCTCAAAATGGGTGCCCTGGCCGACCAGCATGGCCTGCTTTTCCAGGCCAGCAAACTTGCGCAGTACCGGTGACACCAGCAAACGCCCTGCACTATCAAGCTCGAGATCTTCGGCGTAGCCGACCAGCAAGCGCTGCAGTGCACTGGATTGCCGGTCAAAGCTGGATAGTGACATCATCTTCGCCTGGATAGGATCCCAAGCAGGTTGGGGATAAAGCAATAGACAGCGGTGGGGGTGCGCAGTTAGCACAAGATGGCCGGCGCATTGCGTTTGCAAGGCGTCCCTGTGCTTGGCAGGAATAGCTAGCCTGCCCTTATCATCCAGATTCAAAGATGTTGCACCACGAAACATAAGGCCCCTTTAAGCGGAGTTGAACTAAGAGGAACTGCCGGCCGCCCTTAGTATCGGACGACAGTTCCTCCCACAAAACTCCACTTTTCTCCACTTCCGCCCACTATAGATAAAACAAAAGGGCGTTGCAAGCCCTTTTTCAACATTTTTCCTTTATAGGACAATAACTTAGCGCGTTTTTATGAAGAAGAATAAACCCTTAATAATTAAGAACATAGAAACAGCAGTGAAAGTAGTACGTGAGGACTTGCTAGCGCTCAGGGGGAAAGGAAAGAAGCTGGCCGATAAGCCGGGTTCTGTCTTACATAAATGTAAGGACAGTCATTCATCTAGGCATAGGGTTACCCCTATGCTCAAGCAGCCTACCCGGTAGCGGCGCGAGCCACGCCATTGCTACCCTATTTGGCCTTGCTCCGGATGGAGGTTACCGCGTTTCACCCGGGCCGAAACTCGCAATTCGCATTGCTGGTTAGTCGGCCCGACTCGTCTCTGTGGCCCTATTCCTCGCCTCACGGCGTACGGCCGTTAGCCGTCATCCTGCTCTGCGGAGCCCGGACTTTCCTCTATCTGCAAAAGCAGACAGCGACTGTCTGGCCAGCTTCCAATGCAATTTTATCATGGGCGTCAAGCACAACAGTCCCGCCGCAAGATCGATGGATTATAAATAGATGACGGCTGGGAATACGGTAATGGCGAGCACAATCACTAGCCACTCCATACCCCAGCGTTCGAGATGCCCCGTGAAATGCAGAATGATGGCTGCAATGGCGACCAGCGCATATATTGCAAACAACATACAGAACCCCTTATTAGTTTAATTATTGAGCCCAACGGTTAAATATTACGCTATTTCAGGTGCAGACGTCTTTATCCCCATCACATCCTCCAACCCCAGCAGGCAGGCACTCACATTCGCATGGTTAGCACTAGTGCCCATCAAGCCGATGCGCACGATTTTCCCTGCAAGATCACCTAGTCCCGCACCAATTTCGATGTTGTGCCTTTGGAGCATATCCGTGCGGATTTTTTGCTCATCCATTCCCGGCGGCACGTTGACCGAATTGAGCTGTGGCAAACGTGCATGCTCCTCAACCAAAAGACCCAGCCCAAGACTATCGAGACCTTCGACTAGTGCCGCATGCACTGCTTGATGTCGTGCCCAGCAGGCCTCCAAACCCTCTTCCCCAAGCATGCGCAGGCTTTCATGCAGGCCGTACAACGCGTTGATGGGTGCGGTGTGGTGATAGGTTCGTTTCCCTTCGCCAACTGCGTCCCAGTAGCCCAGCACCAGGTTCAAGTCCATGAACCAGCTTTGGACGATACTTTGCCGTTGCTTGAGCTTATGGATAGCGCGATCACCAAAACTCACAGGAGACAGCCCAGGGGTGCAGGACAAGCCCTTCTGGCTTGCGGAATACACGGCATCGAGTTGCCATTCGTCCACCAGCACAGGGATACAACCCAGGGATGTCACAGCGTCGCAAATGACCAGCGCACCATGACGATGTGTAATCTCGGAAAGCAACCTAGCGTCTGACTTGGCGCCGGTAGACGTTTCAGCGTGGACAAAGGCTACAACAGAAGTATCTGGATGTGCTTGGAGTGCGTCCTCCAGCTTTTGCGGATCTACTGGTGAACCCCAGGCGTCTTCCACTAGTACCAGCTCCCCACCGACACGCCTGACGTTCTCCGCCATACGTCGACCGAAAACACCATTGCTACAGACGATTACCTTGTCTCCTGGTTCAACGAGATTGACGAAACAGGCCTCCATGCCTACAGAGCCCGGAGCCGACATCGCAAAGGTCAGAGAATTTTCGGTCTGGAAGGCATATCGCAACAGAAGCTTGAGCTCTTCCAGCATCTCACTGAAGCGAGGGTCTAAATGGCCTATAGTGGGCCGTGCCATCGCTTCCAGCACTCGTGGATGCACATCTGACGGGCCCGGGCCGAGAAGTATGCGCCGCGGAGGTCGGAAGGCAGAGATTGACGCAGGCGATTTCACCACTAGGACTTGATGCGCCAACCAATGGTCTGGCCTGCCCGGAATGGCACAAGCCCGTCGTCGCCCAACGGCAGCTCATCTGGCACTACCCATGCTTCCGGCTCAAGCGTAATGCTTCCCGTGTTACGCGGCAAGCCGTAGAAATCCGGGCCATAGAAACTGGCAAAACCTTCCAATCTATCCAGCGCCCCCGCCTGTTCAAAGGCTTCTGCGTACAGTTCAATGGCTGCATGCGCCGTATAAATCCCAGCACAGCCGCAAGCAGATTCCTTGGCTGATTTAACATGCGGAGCGCTGTCCGTACCGAGGAAGAACTTGGGATTTCCCGAAATGGCAGCTTTGACCAGGGCGCGACGGTGCTCTTCGCGCTTGAGCACAGGCAGGCAATAGTGGTGGGGCCGGATGCCGCCGGCGAAAATCGCATTACGATTCATCAGCAGATGATGCGCCGTGATGGTAGCGGCAACATTGTCTGAACTGGACATCACAAAATCAGCTGCATCGCTTGTGGTGATGTGCTCGAACACCACTCGTAGGCGGGGGAAGCGCCTCAGCAAGGGGATCATATGACGTTCGATAAATACCTTTTCCCGGTCGAACACATCAATGGTTGGATCGGTGACCTCACCATGGACCAGCAAGGGCATGCCTACTTTTTGCATGACTTCGAATACTTTGCTGCAGTTTTCCAGGGCTGTGACACCTGAGTCAGAATTCGTCGTCGCACCGGCAGGATATAGTTTGACACCATGCACAATTCCACTGTCCTTTGCCTTTTCGATTTCTTCAGGCTCGGTGTTGTCAGTGAGGTAAAGGGTCATCAGAGGCTCAAACAACACATCTTCAGGTAGTGCGTACAGGATTCTTGTCCTGTATGCCTGTGCCTGTTCGGTTGTAGTAACGGGCGGCCAGAGGTTGGGCATGACAATAGCGCGAGCGAAGCAGCGGGTGGTATCCGGCAGCACGGACTGCATGGCAAGACCGTCGCGCAGATGCAGGTGCCAGTCGTCGGGGCGGGTAATGGTTAATACATTCATGATTTTTCTAACTGCTTATTTTCCTGAAGTTGCAGGGCCAAGTCATACAGCACGTTTTTCTTAGTGCCGGTAATGTCAGCTGCCAGTTTCACCGCCTGCTTCAGCGGCATCTCTGCGAGCAGCAATTTTATTACACGCAACGTTTCCTCGCTAATTGGAGGGGCTTCAATTGCGGGCGCAGGTTCCACAATCAAGACAAATTCACCGCGCTGACGGTTGGCATCTTCCCTGAGCCAAGCCGTTGCATCCTGCAGCTGGCAGCGATGGATGGTTTCAAAGGTTTTGGTCAGCTCACGTGCAATCACTAAAGTACGGACTGATCCTAGTACCGTAGCGAGGTCGGTAATACTGTCCAGCACACGATGTGGTGCTTCATAAAACACCAGTGCAGTATCCAGCGCCTTCAGGCGTTCTAACACCCGCCGGCGCTGGGAAGCTGTCGCTGGCAAAAATCCATGAAAAGTGAAGCCAGAAGCGGCAATCCCTGCAGCCGATAAAGCAGCAATGACAGCGCTTGGGCCTGGAATGGGTATTACTGTGATGCCGGCTTCATGACAGGCTTTTACAACTACAGACCCGGGATCGCTGATACCAGGGGTGCCGGCATCGGTCACCAGCGCAATTGATTCGCCTGCGTAGATGCGGGCAATGAGCTGACCTGCAGATTTCATTTCATTATGTCCGTGCACCGCCAGCAAGGTCTTGCGGATGCCAAAATGCGTCAGCAAATGTGCTGTGTGCCGGGTATCTTCTGCAGCAATCACATCCACGGCCTTCAAAATCTCCAGCGCGCGCAGGGTAATATCCTGCAAATTTCCAATCGGCGTGGCTACCACATATAATGTGCCGCTATGATTCAACGTCTACTCGCTCTTCTAATAACACATTGGCTGCTGATAGGAATTGCCGTGGCTGCGCCCGCTACCAGCACCACTACAGCAAGAACAATCACCAAAACACCCGAAGCCAATTTCCTTAAAGGCCTGGACTGTCTAAGGCAATCCGATCTTGCCTGTGCTGAACTGGCTGCCGTCGGCATCCCCAGCCAATCCCCCTATGCCAAGCTGCTGGCAGGCAATATCGCTGCTGCCAAAGGGGATTTCGATTCCACGTTCATGCTGCTGTTGCCGCTACAGGTCAATACCCAACTGTCGCCGCGGGCAAATGCCAGTTTACACACAAGTTTGGCACAAGCCTATGAAGCGCAATCTGACCCCGTCCGGGCACTGGATCAGCGCATGCTGGCACAAGCGAACCTCACCGATCCCGCCGATATTCGTGCAAATCAGCATGCCATCTGGAAATTGCTATCCGGGCTTTCCAGAGATCAGTTAATCGATATCCGTGGCGAAAGCGAGAATACCATTGCACAAGGCTGGATAGATTTGAGTCTTGCCCAGCATTCGCCCTCCCCTGGCCAAGCCATTGCAGATTGGCTGAGACTGTACCCCGACCATCCTGCCGCTGCGGGATTTGTCCAAGCGTTGAGCACCGCCACCCTCGACAAAGTCAAAACGACACAACCAGGCGCACTGTCGGGGCCGATTGCTCTAATACTTCCACTCAGTGTTGAGGCCTTTTACCCAGCCTCAGATGCCATCGAACGCGGCTTTGTTGCTGCGAAGACCGCAGCAGGTGACAAGAATGAAATCCGGATGTACGCCACCCGTGCCAATGAAAATGAAATCGCTACCATTTATCAGCATGCGATAAGCGAAGGCGTCAAATATGTCGTAGGACCGGTTGCCGATGCGGAGGTGGGCAATCTGGCCGCTGCCAATGTTAGCGTACCCACCCTCGCCCTTAACCAGACTGAACAAGGCGAGAAACTGGCCAATCTCTACACCTTTGGACTGTCAGTGCACGATGAAGCGCGCCAGCTGGCCAATATGGCACAAGCGCAAGGCATGCAGAATGCTGTCATCATCGCGACTTCCACCGGTCTGTCACGCCTCATGGCGCAAGCATTTGGGCAGGCATGGGCAACCAAGACAGGGCTCACTGCTCAGCAAATTGATATTCCGGATAACGCAGCCCTCTCAAACCTGCGCAGTACCCTCGCAACCCGCTCTGCGGACTTCGTGGTATTCGCTACCAATTTCGAGGATGCACGCATCATCCGGCCGTACATGGATATTGCCATTCCCACTTTCGGCTTCTCCCACATTTACTCAGGACTAGCTTATGATCCCGCCAATGCCGCTTTGTCAGGTATTCGTTTCGTTGATATCCCTTGGGTGGTCAAGCCGGACAGCCCCGCATTTTCGGAATACCGCCAAGCAGCACGGGATCTGCCGCCTGGGGAAATGCAACGCTGGTTCGCGCTAGGCGCTGATGCCTACCAGGTGCTGGCAACCGTCGTACAAAAGTCACTCGAACCTTCAACCATTAATGGATTGACAGGGGAAATTCATCTTTCGACTGCCGGCGAGATCACGCGTAAGCTTGCTGTGGCCAGATTCGGTGCAAACGGGGTCAGCGTGGAACGCCTGCCTTGAAACAGTTGGGCGGACAGGCCGAAGCATTGGCTGCCGCTTACCTCCAGAAGCAAGGGCTGCATCTGGTCACCAGCAACTACCACTGCCGCTTCGGTGAAATTGACCTCATCATGCGTGACGCCAATACGCTCGTTTTTGTGGAAGTACGGCTACGCAGCAATGACAATTTTGGCGGCGCGGCCATGAGCATTACGGCGACAAAACGCCAACGGCTTGTACAAACGGCGCAGCAGTACCTGCAGCAAAATGGAGACTGCACTTGCCGCTTTGACGCTATTCTCATGCGCACAGTCGATATGCAATCCATCGAATGGATAAAAAATGCTTTTGAGGCTTGATCTACCGCTGAATAACTATGGAACTCACCGCACGTATTGCCGCTCATTTTGAAGAAAGCGGCCAGCTCAAGCTTGAGCTGGGCCCCTTGCTCGCCCCACCCATTCGCGCCGCGGCGGAAGTGATTGCGAACACGCTACTGGCCGAGCGGAAAGTGCTGGTTTGCGGCAATGGCGGTTCCTCTGCCTGCGCCCAGTATTTTGCTTCGCGCATGCTGCATCGTTATGAGGTCGAGCGCCCGAGCCTAGCTGCTATTGCCTTGAGCGGAGATAGCTGTACGCTGACATCCATTGCCAATGACGACCACTTCCATCAGATATTCGCGAAACAGGTGGCAGCGCTGGGACAGGCAGGTGATGTACTGCTGGTCATCAGCAACAGCGGGAATTCAGAAAACCTATTGAAGGCAGTGCATACCGCCAAGGAACGTGATATTCAAATCATCGCGTTAACCGGCGGCGATGGTGGTGTGCTGGTTGAACTTCTTACGGACCGTGATATCCATATCGGGGTACCGCACGAAAATGCAGCCCGCATACAGGAAGTTTTTATACTCACATTGCATTGCCTTTGCGATTCAATCGATTGTCTTTTGCTAGGAGTAAATTAATGCGCCAAGTTTCACGTTCCCCCATTGCATTCACCATTGCGGCTATCCTGTTGGGTACCCAATTAACCGCTTGCGGACCTGTTATTGTGGGTGGCGCTGCGGCGGCAGGCGTAGTCGCTGCCGATCGCCGCACTTCTGGTACCTTCCTAGAGGACCAGAGCATCGAACTCAAGGCTAAAAATGCCATCGTGGATAATATCGGCGAAGCCAATATCGATATCAGCGTGACCAGCTTCAACCGCAATGTCCTCTTGACCGGCCAAGCGATCGACGAAGCCACCAAGACCAAGGCAGAGACCGTTGCCAAGACCATTCAGAATGTTCGCACCATTACCAATGAAATCACTATAGGTGAAAAGAACACCTTCACCGAGAACAACAACGATGCCTATATCACTTCCAAGGTGAAGGGGCGCATGCTTAAAGAGAACCGTTTTCCGGCAAATTATGTCAAGGTAGTCACCGAGGACGGTGTGGTCTACCTGATGGGCTTGGTGACCGAGCAGGAGGCTAATGACGCCGTTGAAATTGCGCGTGGTACGGAAGGTGTGCAGAAGGTCGTCAAAGTCTTTGAATACATCGAGGAATAATGCGCTGCAGTGCTATAATTGCGGCCCTTTTCAATACCAACTGCATCCAAATTGAGCAAGAACGAAATCATTATTGAAGGCCTGACCAAAAGCGGAAAACCCTTTCGCCCCAGCGATTGGGTAGACCGCATGTGCAGCACCTACGCAAGCTTTGGCCCCGACCGCAAGTTACGCTATTCGCCCTACCTCAAGCCACGCGTTGTCAATGGCGTGCGCTGCCTGGCAGTAGACCTGAAGCTCAAGGACGTCAATCCTGAAGGTTATGAGCAGCTCATGCACTTCGCTGATGAGAATCAGCTGAGTATTCGCGACGCTGAAGGCAATAGTATTTCAGCTCGATGATTGGTTTACTCAGCCTTCAGGCAGCTTACCCGCTAGCAGCTTCTCGATGTACTGCCTGCTGATCAGGCCGCGCTTTATCCTGACCAACTTGCCCTGTGGGTTGTAGATATACGTTGTGGGCAGGATTTCGGAATGGCCGATCTGATCATTGACTGACTTGTTTCCCAACACGATGGGATAGGACATGAGCATGTCATCAACAAAATCGGTCACTTCCTGCCTGTTCTTATACTGCTGTGCCACTCCAATGACCATCAGATCTTTCTCCTTGTGGTGGTCATACAGCATCACCAGATCTGGCACTTCCTCAAGGCATGGTGGGCACCAGGTTGCCCAGTAGTTGATCAGCACCCATTTACCTTGATAATCAGTCAAGCGATGCTGCTGACCTTGCATATCAGTCAGCACAAACCCTTCTCCAGCTTGGGCACCACCCACGCTCAGCATGAGCAGAAGAAGTAAAACTCCAAGACCGATACACCGCCTTAGCGTCGTGTTATAGCAGTATGCATGGGACATAGGCTTATTATGAAGGAATGCAGCGCGATGGAATTACGTATTTTACGCAGTGACAACAAGCACAAGAGCAACTATTATTTGCTTACACTTTCCGGAGCAACACAATGGCCGTTAGGCTCAAGATTCCTGCTGTCGTTGAAAAACCGCTGATCCCAGCTGAAACCCGGCCGCAAAAAATTGCCCAGTTCATTCATAGCCTACCTGCAGCTAACCCAGTAGAAGCAACGACAACACTGCTGGAAGAGCTGGAGAATATGAACCGTCAGGCGCTAGCTTCTGACGTCCGCCTCAAAGCGCTTGAAATTTACCGGCCCGCGGTCACCAATCTGGCTGAACATCTGGCCAGCCAATATTGCAATGCGCCTTTACCTCTGCCTGCACCGGCTAAAAAGGCTGCGACGGCCGCTGAATCTTTGTGGCAGGAACTGGGCTACGGTTACAAGCTCGCACTCATTGATCAGCAAAGCAAGCTATTCAATCTCGCAAGCAAGAAATCGGTAGCATTCATCGTCTACCGGGCCATTGAAGCCGTGAGCCAGCTTGCAATGGTGTATTACCAGACATATTCGCCTCCACCCAGCAGTGTATGGAGTGATCTGCATCAGCTTTATTTGTACGCCATTCAGCAGGCACTGCATGACACCGAGCTTTCTGAAGACGACTCTTCCAACAGCACAGTTTCGGTAGAGCTCGCCTATAAGCGGGCCCTCCTCATGCCGCTGGCTGACCCGCAGCATCTGGCTTGCAATGACATCAAGCAAGTTGCCGACTACATCGACCGATTCGCCCAACACGCCGAGCTCAAAGGCTTGGGCATCCTGGAAAACCCGGCTGGTGTCTTTATAGTCGGCCTGGATACCGACAAGCCGCCTGTTCCCTATATCAAGAATTCCGAGCAAACGGATGCGGATACTGACATCCTGTTGATCACGGTGGATCTGGCCCGCTTGATTCACAAGCATTTACAGATGTTGAGGGCCGGCAATCCGCCACCGAGTAGCGGACTACCGGTGCATGCAAATGATCCTAAGTACCAGAGTCTACTGACCTATTTGATTCAGCACTGGGGTGTTGCACCGAAGCGTGTATTCAACCGCTCGCGCAAAAATGATGCCGTAGAGCTCGGCATTGGAATCAACGCCGCTCACTACTTCATCAATGGCCAGAAACATTACAAGTCGCCAACTGACGATACAGTGACAGAAATATCCGCACATACGGAATCCATAAATAGCGCTAAACCCAAAAGCTACCGTGCTTCCCGCTGGCAGGTGCTCAATATCAGTGCTGGCGGTATGGCATTACGCAAGCTACCTGCCGTGGAAGAGACGGTCCGTGTGGGCGAACTGCTCAGCGTCCGTAACGAAAAGGAATCACGCTGGTCAGTCGGTGTCTTACGCTGGGCAAACAATGGCCCTGAACAACTGGAAGTGGGCGCTCAGCTATTGGCACCTGAAGCGCAAGCGGCGGGTGCACGACCTGTCGACAAGGATAAGTTTGAGCCCGTACTCATCCTGCCTGGGATTGCAGCGCTTAAGCAAACGCCCTCCATTGTTGCGGGTAATGGTTTGTATAGCCCGGCTCGTATGCTGGAGCTGGATGAAGCCGGT
>Ga0196976_1001307_pt1 | contig 11556 bp, 12 predicted proteins | sample S3v_513CmetaG_FD_148644 | JGI IMG/M metagenome (GOLD analysis project Ga0196976, IMG submission 148644) | Soil microbial communities from Anza Borrego desert, Southern California, United States - S3+v_5-13C | ecosystem: Environmental > Terrestrial > Soil > Desert | place: USA: California...
ATAGGCCCTGACGGAGTGAAAGGTGTGGTCGGCGAAGGAGCGGTACTCGACCCGCTGCCCCCATGCGACGCTGCTGCTGGTCGACCGCTGGACGGCCTGAAGCGAGGCTGTCGATGCCTCGACAACCCGGCAGGTTCCGGCTGGCGCCGAGGCATGGACAGTCGCGGCAATCGAGATCGCAGCGACGGAGACGAAGAAGTGACGCACGAGGACGGACCTTTCGTGGAGTGGCGATTTGGACGCCCGCATAACGAGCGCGGCCTGGGCCGCATTTCAACGTGGCCTTGGATCGATGCCGTAGCCGCCGATCAGCCCCGCCGCTTCGGGAGAGCAGTTGACCGGGAATCGTGAAGCCGCTCGACTTGCAGCCTCAACCGTTGCAAGATCTCACGCGATTTCTCCGTGAGGAGCGCGATGCCTTTTTCAGCCCGATCCGAATGGCTCATCCCGGCCCTGTTGATTCTGCTGAGTCTCGTGCCGTCGATCGCCGGCACTGCGAGGCTCGCCGAGCTCGCGGGCGGTGGCGAGATCTCCCCCGCGAACGCGCGGTTCTTCGCGACGCCGCTGCCGGTAGTGCTGCACATCCTCGCCGTCATCCCGTACAGCATCATCGGTGCCTTCCAGTTCGCTCCCGCGTTCCGGCGCCGCAACCGCCGCTGGCACCGTGCGGCGGGAGCCGCGCTCGCGGCATTGGGACTCGTGGCCGCGCTGACCGGGCTGTGGATGGCGCACTACTATCCCTGGCCCGAAGGCGACGGTGTGCTCCTGTACATCTTCCGCCTCGGATTCGGTTCGGCGATGGCCGTGTCGATCGTCCTGGCGATCGTTGCCATCCGCCGCCGCGATTTCATCGCGCACGGAGCATGGATGATTCGAGCGTATGCAATCGGTCTCGGTGCAGGCACGCAGGTCTTCACGCACCTGCCATGGTTCCTCTTCGCCGGAACACCCGGCGTCCTTCCGCGCGCCTTGATGATGGGCGCCGGCTGGGTGATCAATGTGATCCTCGCGGAGTGGATCATCCGCAGGGGAGCCCAGGCTCGTTCTGCCCCGAGACCGCATCCCGCCGCCCATGCGCCGAGCGCGCCCACTCTCGCTCAGCAGACGCCGACCGTCTGAGCACCCGCTACAGCAGCCCCAGCTCGCGCGCTCGTCTCGACTCTGCCGCGGACGGCGAGCTTCGCGTAGATGTTGTCGAGGTGCTTCTTCACCGTGCTCGCGGCGATGAAGAGCTTGCGTGCGGCGTCCTGGTTGCTGGCGTCCGAGGCGACGAGGCGGAGGACTTCGAGCTCGCGTTCGCTGAGGCCCTCGACAGTGCGCGTCGCGGGGCGCGACGCGGTTTCGCATGAGGCGACCATGCGGTCGGCGAACGCACGATCCGCTGCGCCGGACGCGGCGCGTTCGAGCAGTGGCCGGCCGGACGGGCTCTCCTCGAGGAACACCCGCACATAGCGCGGCGCGGCGGCGAGGTCGAGCGCATCACGCATCGCATTTGTCGCGTCGTTGACGTGGACGCGGCGTGCCTCGAGGAGCGCGCGCACGATCTGGTTCTCGATCTGTGCGACGAGACGCCGCGTGCGCACAGCATCGGGCCAGATCGCGTCGAGGATCTCCACTCCCCTCTCGTACCGCTCCTGCTCGATCAACATCCGCACGGCGAGCAGCAGCGGAATCCCCGTCGAAGTCACTGAGTCGCTCGATGCGCCGCCGCTGCGCATCGTGCTGCTGCCGAACCAGACGCTCGCGGGCGACGTGATGTCGCCGCTCGGTGCGCCGGCGCGCGCCTGATGGTCTCCGCGGCCGACAAGCCGCAACTGTTCACGCGGACGCGAACCACCGACGCCACCGGCTCCTTCTTCACGACCCTTCCGCCCGGCACGAAGGAAGTGGCCATCAATCTCGCTCCTCCCGGTTTCGCGTACAAGATGGTGACGACGGCTGTCCCCGAACGCGGCAAGAAGCTGCGCATCCCGGTGAGCCAGAAGGGCGGCACGCTGGCCATCGAAGGCGATGCGCCGAAAGAGCACGACTACTGGATCACCCGGCGCGGCGCGGTGGCGGCGCTAGACATGCTCCTCAGCAACTGGGGAGGACGGCGGACGGTGGTGGACGGGCGGGCGCGCACGGAGGTGCCGTTGATGGAGCCGGGGCCGTACACGCTGTGCACGGTTCGTCAGGCGGAAGTGCGCTCGTTCCTGTGTGGCGTGCTGCCGCGCTCCGCTTTGTACGGCTCACCCTTCTCCGCAATGCGAGGATCGTCGTCGGCCGTGTAATAAAGCTCCCACAGCCAGCCCGGTTCGTCGGTGCCATACACGAAACTCGTGTTGCGGCTGGCGGCGGCCATCCCGAGGATCGAGGTGTCTCGATGCTGGAGACCGCTCGCGCGCACGTGCTCGCGAATTCGTTCGCGATCCCGCTCGCGCCGAGTCGTCGCAGCGAGCGCCTCGGCGAAGGCGTCCGCGTAGCCCTTCTGGAAGCCTGCCTTCACGTCCGCGAGCGGAACCACTTCGAAGCCGTTGGCCTGGAGGCCGTGCACGATCGCAGTCTCGGCGCTATCGAGGAACGGCTTCAGATCGACCTTCGCCCGGGCCCCCTCCGCGTGATGCGTCGGGCCATAGACGGTAAAGATCGCAACCTTCTTGACCGTGCCGAGACGCGCCTTATCGAGGTCGTAGGAAGGTTTCTTGCGGCCCCACCCGACGTTGAAAGCAGAACGGCGACAGCGACCGCCAGGACGGTTTGCTTGCGCATTGCTCCACCTCGTAATTGTTGGTTGTGCGGAAAGAATACACCCGTCGCGAGAAAACCGGGCGTCGCGGCAAGCGTGTTCTCGTCACTGGCGCCGCCAACCGCTGCGGCCGGGCTGCAGCGTCCCAACGGCGGCCAGTGGAGCGCGGCTGGCGCCCGACACGTACTGGCTCATGTCGGCCGCGGAGACCCCCTTGCGTAGCGCGGGCGTGTCGTAGCTGCGGTGGATGTCGACGAGATCGCGCAGCTAAGCAGAACGCAGTGGTTCCGCCCACGGTCCCCTCTCCCCGCGCGCGGGGAGAGGGGACTGTGGGTCGAATGGGTGCGTTCTGCTTAGACCGGCGTGCCGCTCTCGGATGTGCCGGCGATGACGTTGCCGATCTCCTTCTCGCTCTGGAACGGACCGGAGGGATCGAGGGCGAGGTTGCGGTCACCGACCTGCAGCACGCCGCCGGGCATGAGGATGTTGCGCGCCGCGAGCAGGCGAGCGATGGCCTCGATCGCAGGCTGTATTTCGCCGTGAGCGGACCCGAGCGCAGGCCCGGCCCGGTTGCCGTGACCTCCGGCGGTGCGCCACTGACCACGCAAGTCAGCTCGTTCCGTTTGCCGTCGTTCCTGATGGTAAGCACCGATGTGGCACCGTTGCCCGTGCGCCACACGCAAGACTCGTCGCGCGTGAGCTCCACCTTGCCCGAGCCGTCCAGGATCTGGGCGCGACGACCGCGGGCAGTGCCTGAGCCGGCCACGTCGGCGGTCTGCCCAGCGCTGGCTGTGCCCGCGCCGTCTGGGATCGAGGTCTGACCAGCGTTCGCCGTTCCGGTGTCGTGCTGCCACCCTTTCGCATGGCCTGGCGGATGCGCCCCTTCCGGCCCGCGACCCTGCGGAGAGCCTCGTCTGCTGCTCATCGAAATCCTCCTTTATGAGCGGCGGCACGCCGGATCCGGCGTCTCCGCGACACCGCCCGCGACGTCGATGCGCACGCCGCCCGCGGCGCCAGAGCCGTTGAGGGTGAACGTACAGTCGTCCCCGTGTTGCACGAAGAACTCCGGACACGCACCGCCGCGGATGTGCTCTTTCGGCACCGTCAGGACCGCGCGGTGGGCCGGTGTCGCGCGATGAAAATCAGGGATCACCCCGGTGAGGCCAGCAGGGGAGCCGGTGAGCCAGAGGCAGAGCCCCTGGATGAGGATGTCGACGCTATTCATGGTCTTTTGCCCTTTCTCTCTCCGCTCACTGCGCGGCGCCGAGAACCTCGGCGGCCGCCCAGGCGACGGGATGTGCGAGCTCCGCGTTCCGGCCGCGGAGCATGCCGAGTTGTGCTTCACGAAGTGCGGCCGCCACGCTGCTGCCGGCGCGTAGCCGCTCGTGCAACGCCCCGAAGAGCGACGCCGCGTGCGCGTCGTGCACCGGCCAGAGCGTCCCGACGACGGTCGGTACGCCCGCGGCGAGGAACGCGCGGGCGAGGCTCGGGGAACCCTCCAGGCGGGCTGCGTCGTCACCGAGCGTGTTGCACGCGGCCAGCACGACCAGCCGCGTGCGCGTGAGCCGCGCACCGGCGATGTCGGTGGCCGCGAGGTCCTCATCGCCGCCGAGGAGCAGCGCCCCGGCGCGCGCGTGACCGGCGTAGTGCACGACGTCGGAGCGCGCCGCCGCCAGGAACCGTGACGGCGTCGCCTCAGCGTCCGTGAGCGTCTCGCGGCGCGGATAGACCGCCTCGATCGCGGCGATCTCGCGGCGCAGATCCGTCAGCGGATCGAGCTGCGGACGGAGGTCGCTCGTCACGAGCAGCAGTTGCTCGCCATCGCGCATCGCCGCCAGACGTGCGCGATGGCGATGCCACACGCGGACGCTCGGCGCGACCGTGATCGTCGCGCGCTCGATGAGGTGCGCGCTCCGCTCCGCATCCCACAGCGCCGCCCACGGGACGGACTGCAGCACGCGTCCGCCGGCGATCACCAGCGACGACGTCCCTCCCTCGAGCGCCAGCGGCGCGATGAGGAGCGCATGAAGGCGCGCGGCGAGGGGACGGATGGAGTCGACCGGTCGGCGCGACTCGATCATCTCGCGCAGCGCGCGCACGTCCGACTCCAACGCCGCCCGATCGATCGTCTGCCGCGTCACGCGCAGTCCGCGGCGTGTCAGCGCGAACGCGGCCACGCTGCGCGGGAGCAGTGCGAACTGGACCAGCACGGTGTCGGGCGCGAGCTCGGTCGCCGGAATCGGTCCGGCCAGGGACGCGCGCCCCTCGCTCGCGACGAGAATCGCCCGGGCATTCGCCCGCTCGGCGTAGACGAACGCCCGGTCGTTCTCGCCGCGCGCCAGCAGCAGATCCACCGCCTCGTCGAAGAGTGCCTCCGCCGCGTCGAACATCGCGCCGGCCCCACTCGCGGCAGTGATCTGCCGCTCGTCGACTTCGTCGATCGCGGCGGCGAGGTCGTTCCACGCCGCGTCGTCGCGTCCGGCGGCGCGATGCGTGCGAGCACACTCGAGCAGCGCCTCGGGCAGCAGGCGCCGGTCGCCGGTGGTACGCGCAAAGTCGATTGCCGCCGTCAGCCGCGCAGCCGAGCGTTGCGGATCGCGGCTGCGGTCGACCACGCCCTCGACCAGCGCGCATTCGGCCTCGAAGCGCGAGCGCAGTCCGGAATCGGCCGCGCGCGCGGCCCAGGCGCGGGCGTCGCGGAGATCGCGCACCGCGGCATCGAGGTTCTCGTCGGCGTGCAGCCGCGCGCGGCGCTTGAACGCGTCGGCGATCAACAGCGGATCGCCGACACGTTGTGCCTCCGCGATCTCGAGTCGCAGCAGCGCGCCGGCGGCGGCTCGCCGACCCGCGCGCAGTTCGCCGCGCGCGTGCGTCGCCAGCGCAGCCAGAAGGCGGTTACCGTAGGTGCCGTCGCCGAGGATCCTCATCGGCCGCCCAGCGGTACGTCGACGTAGCTCTCCGCGAACCAGCGGATGCGAAGCGGCTCTTTCGCGTCGGCGATCGTTTCCTCGCTCACGTCCTTTCCGGTGCCGTAGTTGATCTGCCGGCCTGGCTCCTTGATGATCCGCAGGACCACGGCGATCCGGCTGCCGGTCTGGAGTTGGCGGCTCATCAGGCGCGAAGCCTTGAACTCGAGTCGCTGCCGCTTTCCAGGCTCGAGCAGGCGCCGCTCGCTCGGATGACCGTTGTAGCTGGCCCGCGTCCAATACGGGGCGAGCAGGACGTAGTCGCCGCTCGGCGTGAGCTCGTACAGCGTGATCGCGAAGTCGAAGTCCTTCACGTTGGGAGTGAAGTCGAGGTGTCCGGAGAAGAGACCGCTGACCTCCGTCGGCGCCGCGATCGGATCGCTGAGGAACGTCAATCCGTTGCTCGTATCGACGGCCTTGCCGACGACGACGCCGCCGGCGGGCACCGCGTTCACATCCGAGCGGTCGGCGAGGTCGACGATGTGCTCGACCGAGTCTCCGTCGCCGGACTTCAGCGGAATGCGCAGCTTGCGGCCCGACATCGCCGCGATCGACGGCGCGCTCTTCCACTTGTTCGCACCGACCACGAAGTAGTTGATCTTGTTCGCGAGAATCGCCGGTTTCGGACCGCGCCCGAAAACGTAGTCGAACCAGCGGTACCGAAGCTCCCACATGTCGAGGTGCGCGGCCGGCTCGATCTCGTATCCCGAAATGTTGGTCACCGTCTTCGCTCCGATGACGTTGACCGTGCCGCTATGGCCGGGGATGTGGTCGTAGGGTCCGATGACCAGGTAATGCTCCGCATCGGGGCGGTAGCGCGTGTGCTGGCTGACGTAATGGACGGCCGCGCCGGGGCCGCCGAAGTAGTAGCCGGCGGTGGTCAGCACCGGGATGTCGAGGCGCGCGAGCTCTTCTCGCTGCGGGATCATCCGCTGCCAATAGGCGTCGTAAGCCGGATGGGCGATCCACGTCCGAAAGATCGGATTCGGCGTGCCGTCGATCTTGTCGAGGTCGCGATACGCCCGGCCGCTCGAATACCACTTGCGATCCAGCCCCTCCCATCGCGGCGGGTCGTTGTAGGTTTTGTCGTCGAGCGTCTTGTTGTTGGTGGTGTAGAAGGTCCAGGGATAAACGAAGTTCCAGAAGACGTTGCCTTCCATCGGAACGTCGATCCCCGGCGCGACAGGGGCGCCGTTCATGATCGCCTTCAACGCCTTCGGCTTGTGCTTGGCCGCCGCCCACGCCGTGAATCCCTCGTAACTGCCGCCGTACATGCCGACCCGTCCGTCGCTCCACGGCTGGGCCGCGATCCAGTCGATCAGCGCAGCCGCGTCCACTCCGTCGTGCTCGTAAGGCACGGGCGTGTCCGGGCTGCATCCCTTGCCGCGTGAGAGACCGATGACGGCGGCGTAACCGTTCGCGGCCGTCCGGCGCGCTTGATCGAACTTGATCGGTTCGGCGTAGATGGTGAAGTTGAGGATGGCCGGAAGCTTTCGATCCATGCGCGGCCTCACGATCGTCGCGCAGACCGTCGCGCCGGCAGGCGTCTTGACCGGCAACTCGCGGACCACGACGTAGCGGCGCCGCTCGTCCTCGTCCATGAGCCTTGCGAGCGATGGCTCCATGGCCCGGAATGCGTCGAGAGCGAAGAATCTGCGGGCGACGTCGATGGCATCGGCGACCGCCAGCGAATCTGCGCCTTTGTGGCGCGCCATTGCGGTTTGTAACAAGTTGCGCATTGCCTGCAGCGCCGTTCCGAGCGTCCACTGGACTTCGTACGCGGCCTTGTCGTCGAGCGTCCCGAACCTGTCTGTGAACGACCGTGTGAACGCCTCCTCGAATGTCTTCCCCTCGGCGGCCTGGATGCGCTTCGCGTTCGCGTAGATCTCCCACCGCACGTTCACCGCCGCCGGCCGGATCGCCCGCAGCTCCGCCAGCGACCTCGACGCCGCGGCGAAGTCTCCCCTGAGAAGCTGGAGCCGGAACAGCACGTCGAGGTGCTGGGCGCGGTCCGCCGACGAATGGACAGCCATGATCCGTTCTGCGATCGCCGGCATCGCCGCGGCGAGCGCCGCCTCGTCCTCGAGCGCCCCTTTCGGAACCTCGATTCGTGCCTGCCCGAGGAGGGGGAGAGCGGCGAGAAGGCATGCGGCGGCGGCGGGCGCAATTCGTCCGATCATGCCGGTAAGGACGTGTGCGGGAGATGAACGTTAGCGCCTGAATCGACCTGCCGGAAAATAATGATCGGGCTCGGCGCGCTGAAACGAACCTACAGCAGCTTCAGCTCGCGTGGATTGGCCTGATAAGCGGCAGCGTACGAACGCGAATCGACGTTTCGGTTACCGTGACGACGGCCCCGCGCAGGAGATCCGCTTCGGCCAGTGCGATGACGCGCAGGATGAGCGATGATAAGACCTCGCCGCGCAGACCCTCGATTCGGATACGGACGACCGACGGAGTCCGGGTGCCCGCCAGAGCGAGCAGCGCGTGAAAATCCCCATCATGAGTGACGATCATGCGCTCTTCGACACGGCACCAGTCGAGGATCGCGTCGTCTTCCATCTTTTCAAGACCAACTTCGCGGGCGTGAATCGCGTCGATGCCGCTCGAGCGCAGAATCACCGCCGCATCGGCCGGCAGATTCTGATCGAGCAGCAGCTTCATCGCGGTGCGGCGAGCTCCTCCACGCGGTCCTCGAGGTTCGCCGCCGCGTACTCGAGAGCCTGCCGGATATCCTCGTCCTCGAGATCAGGATACGCCCGCCGGAGCTCCTCGCCCGTCCCGTAGGTCGCGATTGCGTGCAGGACGCGCCGGACCGTGATCCGCATCCCGCGGATACAAGGCTGTCCGTTCATCTTTCCGGGTTCGACGGTAATGCGGTCCAGTTTCGCCATGCGCCGCTCCTCGCTCGCGAGTACGATTAAGACACTTTTACGTTCCTATCCGGATCTCGGACAGACAGTGAAGCGTACGCCCTTCGGGCGTGGCCGAACAGGAGTGACTCACGATCGTTCCCACACAAACGCGATTTCCGCAGCCCGTGCCGGCGCGACGGTAGGGTCGGTGCGATGGATTGGGTGGACCGGCTCCGGCAGGCAGTCGATGCGACAGGAAAGCACAGCGTCGTCGCAGCCGATGCCGGAATCCACCCGTCGTCTCTGAGCGAGATCCTCAACCGCGTGGTCAAACCGCAACTCGAGACCGTCGTCGACATCTGCCGCGTCTGCGGCGTCACCGTCGGCTGGGTTCTGGGTGAAAAGGGCTTCGAGCTCGGCGACGCAGACTACGAGCAGATCACGGCCATCCACGGTTGGACGGTGCAGAAGCTCGAGGAGCGGAACGCGCGCGGCCCTATGAAGTCGATGCCGCAAGCGCGAACCGTTTCAGTGTTCCCGGCGGTGGCAACGCAGCGCGGCGAGACGTGGACCGATCCCGACGAGATCCACGACCGCGACATTCCACGCGAATACCAGAACCAGGGCGCGAACGCCGTTTTTGTGACCCGCGGCGACTCCATGATCGACGCCGGGATCTTGGAAGGCGACTTTCTTTTCGTGCGAAAGTCGCGGAACTGGCGCGTCGCCAACCAGCATGTGGTGGTCTGCCGGCTGGAAGGAACGTTCACCGTCAAACGCCTCGTGGTTCAGGACAACACCATCACCCTGGTGGCCGCGAAGCAAGGGGTGGGGCCCATCATCATCAACGAAGAGGCAGAGCGCTTCGAATTGATCGGCATCGTCGTCGGCGTCGCTCGCGACCTCGCTGGCGGTGGGTAGTCTCATCACTCCAGCCCGCGGTCGATTCTGCCGAATGGTGAGACGCAGATTCGGCCGCAGATGATCGATGAGGAACTGCACCGCGTCATGCACGTCGCGAGACTCGCGATGACGTCATAGTCGTCGAGGACGAGCGACTGCGCCGCGCGTAGCGCTTAATCACATAGCTGAGAAACTGCCACGGCTCGTCGTCGGTCGGATCGAGGGAAAGCCACGCCACCCGCCCCTGCGCCGCGAGCGCCCACTCCGCGAGCAGTGTCGACCTCCCCCACCCCGCCGCCGCGGCCACGAGCGTCACCCGCCCGCCGCGCGCCGCCGTGAGCCGGTCGCGCAGCCGCGCGCGATGCACGACGTGATCGCGCGGAGCGGGGACGAACAGCTTCGTCGCCAGAATCGGCGCGTCGCTGCTGACTTGTGGCATGGGGGTAGTGTAGGACGAGATCGCCAGCGGCGGCTGCCTACAGCTGCTTCAGCTCGCGCTCAATGACGAGCGGCGCGGCGTCGTGGAGTGGACGTTACGCCGCTATCCACGGGCAACGACCAGCTCGTGATCGGCCCATCGCCATCGATCAGCCGCGCGCGATACCGGATCCGGGTGACACCGGCAGCAGCAGCGTTCCACTCCAACTCCACGTGAGGGCTCCAGGGAAGTCTCGCCACTTCACCGACGCCGTCGATCCAGAACACCACGTGCCGCGGCGTCGTGGTCAGTGCCGCGGCATCGGTGTCGACCGCGAGCTTCGCCTGGCCGTTACCGATCGCCGGCGGCCGCACCGTTCCCCACTGCACCGGCCACGGCTGCGGGTGCTGAATGGCCAGCCGGTACTCGCCCGGAATCGAGCCGCTGACCGACAGCTCGTACAAGCCGGGCGCGAGCTCCCACGACACACGCGTCACTCCGTACGGTTCGAAGGCCACGGCGTCGAGATACGTCTCGCGCCCGCCTTCGATTCGCAGCAGGCGCACCGCTCCCTCGAAAGAACTGCGCCGGCTGGCGTTCAGGAGCACACGCCCGGCCGCCGTCATCGAGAAACGGAACGAGTCGCCAACGACCTGATTGTCGATTCTCCCATCCAGGACGACGGGGAACGTCACCGGCAGTCTCAAACCAAAACCGGTGGTGACGCCGTCCCGAAAGTACGCGTTGTCGATGATGCCGTCACCATCATTGTCGCGCCCATCCTGCACCTCGGCAGCGGCAGGATGCGATGACGGATCGGCGTCATCCGGATCGCCGCGGAGCCGGGACCAGCCGTCGCCATCCGCATCGGCGCAGAACGGATTCGCGCCGTACTTTGCGGCGAGACGCGCGCGCAGCGCCGGCGACGCGTACCACTTCCACGCATCGGCGTAACACGACGCGTCCTGCTCCGCGGTTTCGGAAAGAATCTCGATGTAGACGTCGGCCGCCGCCCGCGCGTCGAACGTCCGTCCGAACCGCTCGTCCCACTGTGTGAGCGCCGTCAGCAGTCGAGGGGCGCGCTCGAGGCCGTGGAGCTGCAGCGTGCGCAGGCCGAGGTAGGCGAACATCGCGTTGATGCGCGGCGAGCCGCAGTTGTTGTCGGCCACGCCGCAAACTTCGAAGCTGTAACGAGGGTCTGCCATCCACTCGTCGGGGTACGCGAGCCGGTCGATCGTATCCGCCAGATATTCATCGGGATGCTTCATGACGCCCTGCTCGCGCACGAGGGCCAGGTGCTCCACCAGCGCGGTCCAGGCATGCCCGCGGTCCGCTCCGATGGAGTACGAGTTCGAGCTCTGGTCGAAGTTGTGCGCCATCTCGTGCGACAGCAGCGGATGGCTGGCGTCCGCGCTGAGCACTCCACGGTAGTCGAGGAGGGTGTCCTGATTGATCTCGATCCCCTTCATCCCTCGGCCACCGTAGCCTACGGCGCCCTGCATCGGGACCATCGCGATCCGCAACGGGCCTTCGCCGCGCGGTTCGCTGCCCGTCAGATCGCGGTACGTCTCGTAAAGAAGATCGGCTCGCGTCACGAGCCGGCGTGTCGCCTCGTCGGTCAGCGCGTTGGGTCCAGTCGTCCAACTGTCACTCAGCAGCACCTCGACATGCACGCCGGGATAGGCC
>Ga0196976_1001308_pt1 | contig 11556 bp, 4 predicted proteins | sample S3v_513CmetaG_FD_148644 | JGI IMG/M metagenome (GOLD analysis project Ga0196976, IMG submission 148644) | Soil microbial communities from Anza Borrego desert, Southern California, United States - S3+v_5-13C | ecosystem: Environmental > Terrestrial > Soil > Desert | place: USA: California...
CCAGCCGGGGCAGGCGCCGGAGGAAAACGTCATCGTCGAATACGACATCAACGACTACAAGGCGAAGACCGAACTGACGACGCAGAAGCTGTTCACCACGGTGATCGCCGCGCTACGTTCCTACAACGACATCATCGCGCTGGAGACGAACCGCCGAGGGCTGTGTCAGATCATCGAGTCCACGGAACACCTTTTCGAACTGCGGTCAATGAAGCAGTTCGCCGCCGGTGTGCTGACCCAGCTCAGCGCGCTCCTGAGCAGCGGCCCCAACGGCATCCTCTGCGCGCAGCGGGGTGACAGGGCAGGCGCGCACGCCGATCAGGTTTTCGTGCTGGCCGGCGCAGGACGCTTTGCCGCGTTCGCCGACCGGCCGCTCGACCAGCATTTCCCCGAACCCGAGATCATGGCGGCGATCCTTGAGACTTTGAACCAGCGCCACAATGTGTTCGGCACCGAGTTTTCCGCCCTTTACATCCCCGTCCCCGATGGTCACGAAGTGGCGGCCTGGGTGCGCAACAACCAGCCACTCGAAGAAATGGACCGCACGCTGCTGGAGGTCTTCACCTCGAAAATCGCGATCAGCTTCAGCAACGTCACCCTTTACGAGCAGCTCAAGGAAGCCAACGAGCAGTTGGAGGCCCGCGTGGCCGAGCGCACGCGCGAGTTGGCGGAAGCCAACGGCAAACTGGAACGTCTGGCAACGCTCGATCCGTTGACCGGCATCAGCAATCGCCGCCATTTCATGGATCGGGCCATGGCGGAACTCCAGCGGGCTCGCCGTCAGGGGCACCCGGTCAGCCTCCTGCTGATCGATCTGGATCACTTCAAGCGCATCAATGACACCGGCGGTCACGCGGCGGGGGATGCCGTGCTGCGAGCCGTGGTCGAGCGTATCGGGACCACTCTTCGCACCACAGATACCCTGGCCCGATACGGCGGCGAGGAGTTCGTGGTGCTGCTGCCGGAAGCCAATTGTGAAACGGCCCGGGCAACGGCCGAGCGAATCCGGCTGGCAATTGCCGCTACCCCTGTGGCGTTCGAACAAGGAGCGGTTCATGTCACGGCAAGTATCGGCGTGGCCGAGTGGCGCGACGGCCCGGATACTCTTGAGACGGCATTGCGGCAGGCCGATGCGGCTCTCTATCAGGCCAAGGCGGATGGGCGGGATCGTGTGGTGGCGTCATCGGCTTGAAGGTGCCACAGCGACAGCACATTGCTGTGCAATGCGCGAAAGGGTAACACGGGCGGCCGGTCAGAGAAGTATTCAAGCGCCGCCCCTCTCACGGGGTAATGACGCATTCCCTGTCATACCAAGTTCAGAAAGTTCTCCCTTGTGAACTTGGTATAGGGCCGCGACCGCGGCCTTGCGTGGTATAGGGCCGCGACCACGGCCCCGCGCCCTCGTGGGCGCGAAGCCAAGCGGCCGAATGGCCGCGCCCGGCGTTTGAGGGGTCAGAAAGTTCTGACCGGCGGTCAGAACTTTCTGAAATTGGTATAACCGGCTCAACCGATGAGGATAGGCGGCCGTGGAAGCCTGCGGCCACACGACATTTGCTTAAAAGTCATCGTTATCCCGTGACGCCCCCAAAACCGTAGCGGCATGTGAACACCGGACAACCGAAAAGGATGCGGTCACTCATGTGGCCGCATCCAATATTCGGCGCCCTTTCTGGACAGTCTTCATGCAGTGCCGTTACGCGGCGCGGATCCGATCGATGAAAGCTTGGACCTCGTTGCGCAGATGCTCCGCCTGTTCGGCCAGGGTCCGGGAGGCGTGCAGCACGTCCTGGGCCATACGCCCCGTCTCGCCAGACGCCTGCGTCACCCCGGTGATATTGGCGGTGACATCACGGGTTCCCTCGGCAGCCTGCTGAATATTGCGCGAGATCTCCGATGTGACCGACTCCTGTTGATCAGCGGCCGTGGTCACCGCTCGGACGTTCGCGTTGATGGAGGTGATCATCCGCCCGATATCGCGAATGGCCGCTACAGCCTCCGACGTCGCCTCCTGCATCTGCTGGATCTGAAGCCGGATGTCGTCGGTCGCCTTCGCCGTCTGGTTGGCGAGGTTCTTCACTTCCTGGGCCACCACGGCGAAGCCCTTGCCGGCTTCCCCAGCGCGCGCCGCCTCGATGGTGGCGTTCAGCGCCAACAGGTTGGTCTGGCTGGCGATCTGCTGAATGAAGCCGGTGACATCGCCGATGCGCTGGGCAGCGGCGACCAGCCCCTCAACCGTCCCATTGGTGTGTTCGACCTGATTGGCGGCGGCGCTGGCGGTTTCCGCGGATACGTTGATCTGCCGGGTGATCTCGTTGATCGATGTAACCAGGCCGTCGGCGGCCGAGGCCACGGTCCGCACGTTGGTCGTGGCCTGCTCGGAGGCTGCTGCGACCGTCATGCATTGCCGGCTGGTTTCCTCCGCGATGCCGGTGAGGGAGCAAGCGCTGGCTTCCAGCTCGCCCGCTCCCGATGAAACCGCTGCGGCAATGCCGGACAAGGCCGCCTCGAAGGCGTCGGCGAGCCGCTCCATTTCCTGCCGGCGAAGGACGGCCGTCCGCTCCTCCTGATGGCGTTTTTCCTGCTCCAGTTCGGTGACGTGGGCGAGACTTTTCTGGAAAACCTGGAGCGCCCGGTTGACTTGGCCGATCTCGTCCCTCCGCTCCGTCCCAGCGATCTCCGCAGTATAGTTGCCGGTGGCGAGCTGCTCGATGGCCACCACCGTGCTGGCGATAGGGCGCCGGACGACGATCAGGCCGACAATGCTCAGGACGCCGGTCAGAATGAAGAGCGTCACCACCCCTCCCGCCAGTGTCCAGCTCTGAAGCATGAGGGAGGGTTCATTGACCTTGTCGAGAGGAATGGTGGTCAGCATGCCCCAGGGCGTGCCGGTCGCCCCGATGCTGATGGGGATAAGGAAGTTCTGGGCACGGCTGCCGGAGGACGGCTCCTCGGTATGGAACTCAAGGTGCTGACCGTCCTTGATTTTCTCCGCGATGGGGGCGAGCTGCGGATCGAATTCGGCCACCGGCTTGCCCAAAGCATCGCGGTCCCGGAACCCTGCCCACGCCCCTTGATGGGAGATGAGGGAAATCCTTCCCGTTTCCAGCGGACGAACGTTGTCAAGGCTCCCGGAAATGCGGTCAAGCGGCAAGCTGAGAGCGACGACACCGATTACCCGGCGATCCACGATCACTGGTGCCACCAACGACACGACGAGTACCGTCTGTTCACCGATTTTGTAGCTGTAAGGCTCAGTAACCACCGGCTTGCGGGACGCCTTGGCACGGAAATAGAACTCGGCGCCCGGACCCGTTTCCTGAGGCTCCTCGAAGGCGCGCAACTTGTTTTGCTTGTCTTCCCGGTACCACTGCGGCAGGAAGCGCCCCTTCTCGTTGCAGCCGATGTCGTCCTCGTGGTCGGCATCAGGGTCGATGGCGTTCGGCTCAAATCCGGCCCAAAGGCTGAAAAATTCGGGATTGCCTTCGAACATGGCGCGCATGACGTCGTTATAAGCCGTCCGGTCCGTCACCCAACTGCGCCGCATCATGCCGAACGCGTGGGCCAGAGCTTCCACGGTCGCCATCGCGCGATTCAACTCGCCTTTGATTTGCTCGGCATGGTGCTCACCGACTTCACTGCTGTGGCGCAGGGCCAGATCGCTGATAACAGCATTGCTGAAAGTCGACAGCATGGAGATGCCACCTGCGAAAATAATCGCCAGCATGGCAACCGCCAAGATAATGAGCTTCCCCGTCAGGCTTCTTGCGCCGCTAAGAAATCGGCCCACCATATCCGCTTTTCCTCTTCCACGCCGACTCGGGCAATGCCGGTCTGGTAATAGTGATTTCCATCGAGAACTGCGGCGAGACCCCAAAGCTGGCCTCGCCGCTATTCCGGTTACGGACGCTGCATCTTACAGCTGTCTTGGACCGGATACATCACATCCTCGGACGCAACCACCTTCACAGGCTTGAAGCCCATGTCCGTGCCGTCGACCGGGTATTTCACGTCTTTCGCGACTCGGGACACCACGACCGGCATGAACGCCTGATGATCTTCCTTGCGGATGGTCATGGCGCCGATCTCGGTCTGGTACGAGGCACTCTCCAGCGCCAGCGCGATCTGATTAGTGTTGATGGGGCCGCCGCCGGCGTTGACCGACGTCAGCGCCGAGGTAAACACTTTCAGGGCATTGACGGCGTTCGGCTCGACATAGACCGGCAGGTGGCCGGTGGCCTTCTTGTAATCCTTGGCGAAAGTCCCATCGGTCAGTTCGATGTTGTAGGGATGGGCCACGTAGTGCCCCAACGCCTGCTCGCCGGCATTGCTGATGTTGCCCACCTGGTCAAGGAAAGTGGTGCCGAAGCGCGTCTTGAGACCGGCGTCGCCGACGGCCTTCATGAGCAGCAGAAGGTCGTTCGACCAGTTGCCCGTCAGCACGGTGTCGGGGCTGGCGGCCTGGATCTTCGTGACATAAGGCGAGAAGTCCTGGATGCGGGTCACGTCGTGCAGGACGGCTTCCACTGTCTCATAGCCACCGCGCTCGGCGTTGGCTTTGATGGCCATCTCCATATCCTTGCCCCAGGAATAGTTCTGGTTGATGGAGTAGACGCGCTTCCCCAGGGCACCTTCGTCTTTCATCACCTTGACCAAGGCACTGACGCGCATCGGAGCGGTGGTGGTGAAGCGGAAGCTGTGGAAATGGCACTTTTCGCCCGTCAACTCCAAGGCTTCGGCACCGACGTTAAGGTAGAGAACCTCCTTGCCCGGATTGCTCAGGTTGTACTGACGGATATCGTCCGACAACTGCGCGGCGATGGCCGAGGAGGAGCCCTGGATCACAACGTGAACGCCATCGGTGGCGGCCTGCTGAAACTTTTCGGACGCGCCAGCCGGCTTACCACCCGAATTGTACTCGGTAACGACGATCTTCTCGCCGTTGAAGCCACCCTGGGCATTCAGTGCATCAAGTACATAGTGGGCGGCGATCAGATAGGGCCGGCCGGTTGACGCCTGGGGCCCGGAGAGGCTTTCGATGACAGCCACGCGCAAGGGGTCGGCTTGAGCGGCCGACGACATGGCGACGAAAATGGCGACTCCGGTGATGGACTTAAGTAAAAAACGCATGGGGTCTTTTCCTCCGATGTCTCTTTTGTGAATGAAGCTCTCGCGTCGACCAATGCCGGGAAGGGCAAACAAGTCCCTCTACACGCACCGGGAAGCGGTTGGACAAGAAGGGGTCGGGCATGGCTCGAGGCTTCTTTAGGCAGGCTACGGCATTAGCAGCTTCCGAGGAGGTCGGCCAACGCAACGATCCCAAGCACATTGTTCCTTGTCATCCCTTCCCGCCGTCTTGCCGCAAGCATGAATCGGGTTGTATTCGGCGGATAGACGGCATCGATTTTCCATCAAGTTGTTTCGTTATCACGACATGAGGTAGGTGTGCAATATAACTTTTCCCTTTATGACTCATTAACGTGAGTCCGTTAGATTACTACGTGAGGGATTCATAGTTAGTTTTCTAATTATATGTAGACCATGTCCGGGTTTCCTCCTTATGAAAGAGGAGCCATAGCATTTGTTTTATTCTAATTTTTCTTCATATAGTGCGACATGACTGCGCAATACATCATTGTTGATCGGTGACCATAGCGCCGATAACTGTGCGTTGCCTTCACTAATAATCAATCACGGCAGCCGATGCGGTTTGCTCTGTACGGTAAATTTTAACACATACCGAGAAATCCTTTTTTTGTAATGCTTTTCATTTTAAAAAACGCATGTAATTGCATACAAATGTTATGCAAGAGATCAAGTGACGTGACTTAAGCGTATTTAATTATTATACAAATTGTCGCCTCCCTATACGAAAACATACTCACGAAATTGTCCATCATCACCCCTATGGCGAATACAATTGTTTAATTGCCGCAATGAGACTTATCTTTTGTCAGACAAGCATGCCTGCATGCAGATGCATGAATAATTTCCGCTCAGAGGTGTAACGAATACCCTGTTATATTGCCTAATGAGGGTGTATTATAACATTAGCGCAACGCCTAGGATGCTAAGCATAATTATGTATGCTGGCAGGTAGCGAAAGGTGCGCATAAGACCCCTGGAGGTCGTGGTTCCGGCATATCAAGGAGAAGAACGTGACGGGCAAAATTTGCACGACCAACGACAGTGGTGCTCGGAACGCGATGCCGTCAGACAGCTCCAGCCCTCTGCCCGCCAAGGCTTCATCATCCGCCGAAGTCGATAACACCACCTTCCGCGGCCTCATTCAGGCAGATGCCCAACTCAACTTTCAATGGGCCACCGTCCTGATCGACTCGCTGGTCGCGGCCGGGGCCACGCACGCCGTGATGTCTCCGGGCGCCCAGATGGTCCCCTTGTCCCTGGCCTGCCGGGCCAATCCGAGCCTCAAGGTCACCGTCATCATTGATGAACGGACTGCCGCCTTTTACGCACTGGGGATAGCCCGGGCCACCAAAAGGCCGACGATCCTCATCTGCACGTCGGGATCAGCGACCGGGCACTGGTATCCGGCGGTCATGGAAAGCTCCGCCGGGCTGACATCCCTTATTCTGTTGACCGCCGATCGGGCGCCGGAGAATCAGGACCGTTGCTCCGCCCAGGCGATCGACCAGATCCATGTGTTCGGCCGCCATATCCGGGCTTCGCACCATCTGCCCCTGCCCGACGGCAGCATCGATTCCCTGATGTCCCTGGCCTCACGAATCTACGAGCAGAGCCTGTGGCCCGCGCCGGGACCGGTTCACGTCAACATGCCGTTCCGCGACCCGCTCTTTCCGCCGGGGCGGGACAAGCCGCCGATCCCAAAGCCACCGAAGATCGCGCAATCGTTTGTTCGTCCTCAGCTTGAGGATATCATGAGCGTCGCCGAGGCGATTTCCGGGCGGCCCGGCGCAATCATCTGCGGCGCGACGGAGATCGACGACCACGATGGCTTTTCCACCGCGATCTACGAACTGGCCCGGACCATCGCATGCCCGGTCATCTGCGACCCGTTGAGCAACCTGCGCTTCGGCTGCCCGCCCGATGGCCACATCCTCGCGCGGGCCGACAGCTTCCTGCGCGCGTCCGCCTTCGCCGACACTCATCGGCCGGAATGGGTTCTCAGTTTCGGCGGCCCTCCCACCTCCAAGCCGGTGCTTACCTGGCTTCAGCACTCCCACGCCAAGCCCTACATCGCCGTCGACTCCACCGTCCGCTGGCCCGATCCCCTGGTGTGCGCCACCGGCTTGCTGCGCTCCAACCCGGCATCCTTTTGCCGCGGCCTGACGGCGCGCGGAAACCTCAAGCCAGCGCCGGCCGGCTGGCTCGAGTCCTTCGCCGCCTGCGAACGGTATATCGACTCCCTGTCCACCACGGCCCTGGATAAAACGCTTTGGGAAGCCGCCATTGTCCGGCAGCTTATCGAGGCCGCGCCGGAGGGCGCCATAGTCTTCTCCGGCAACTCGATGAGCGTGCGCGACATCGACAGCTTCTCCGGCACCTCCTCCAAACGGCTGCGTCTGCTGGCCAACCGCGGCACCAACGGAATCGATGGTGGCATCGCCACCATCCTGGGCATTGCAGCCACCCAACATCCCACCACCACTGTGGCAATGATTGGCGACATGGCCTTTTCCCACGACGTGGGCAGCCTGCAGTGGGCGGGGAACCTCGATATTGTCCTCGTCGTGCTCAACAACGGCGGGGGCGCCATCTTCGACTATCTGCCGACCGCCCGTGCGCCCGAGTACAACGACTTCCTGTGCCCGCCACCGATCGACATCGGCCTGGCCGCGCGGGCCAGCGGTTGGCGCCACTGGCGCGCTACGGAACTGCCCGACTTCTGCACCGCCCTTAAGGAGGCCATGAACACCCCCGGCCCCTGCCTGATCGAGGCGGTGATCGACCGTAAAGCCAGCGTGCGCCTGCATAACATCTACTGGAAAGTTTCCGAGGGCATCAACGCGACTCTCCGGCTGCGCGGCCCGGCCGGCATGGTCGAAGCCTTCGGAGTTCCTCTCGAGGAAGCCGAGGTTCCCAGCAAAACCTTCGAGCTCGACAATGACGAGTGAAGTTGACGATGAAACCGTGCCGGTTGCGGCCGACACACCGAAGGTCGTATCGGGAGCCGATCCGGCCGTCGGCGCCGTGCCACTTGAGGAGAGAATTGCCGTCTTCCTCGTCGGCTTTGCCGCGTTCCTGCCCTTGTACGCGCCGCAGTCGGTTCTCCCTCAGATGGCGGCCACTCTGGATGCCACGCCAGTTGCGGCCGGCTCAGTGATCGGGGCCACCACCCTCGCCGTCGCCATCGCCGCCCCCGTCGCCGGCCCTCTGACGGATCGCTTCGGCCGTAAACGCGCCATGCTTGCGGCCATCGCGCTGTTGGCCCCGCTTACCCTCCTGCTCACCTTCTGCACCGACCTGTCACAACTCCTGGCTGTCCGCTTCCTCCAAGGCATGGTCTTACCGGCGCTCTTTACCGGTGCCGTCGCCTATGTGACCGGCCGATGGCGCGGGGCGACCGCCGCCTCTGTCATGGGCCTTTTCGTCGCCGGTTCCGCCATGGGCGGTTTCGCCGGCCGCTTCATCGCGGGCCTCGCGGCGGAAGCTTTCGGCTGGCAGGGTGGGTTTGCCGCCCTCGCCCTGGTGTCCACCCTGTGCGCACCGGTCGTCTGGCGCTGGCTGCCGGCCGACGAGCCACACCCCGACAACGGGCTGGCGACCCACATCGTCGCCATGTTCGGACACCTCCGCAACATCCGGATATGCGCCGCCGGCCTGTTCGGAGCCACGGTCCTCTTTTCCATGACCGGGACCCTCTCTTACGTCGGATTCCACTTGGCCGAACCGCCCTTCAGCCTGTCTCCGGCGGGTATTGGCCTAGTTTTCCTGGTCTATCCGATCGGCGCCGCAATCGTCCCACTCAACGGTCGCCTGCTGCGCCGTTTCGGCACCCGTGGCGCCCTCCTCGGTGCGCTGACCATCTGCGCGACCGGACAAATCGCTCTTCTGGTTCCGCACATCGCCGGCATCATGGCTGGGATTGCCATCTTCATCACCGGCATTTTCCTGTGCCAGTCCCTGGCGCTGGGCTATGTCGGCCGAACCGCGCGAACAAGCCAGGGGGCGGCGGCGGGCCTTTATGTCTCCTGCTTCTACATCGGCGGCAGCCTGGGAGCGGTCTTGCCCGGATTCGCCTGGAAGTCCGCCGGGTGGACCGGATGCGTCCTGCTGGTCTGCATGGCGCTTTTCATCGGCGCCTTGGTTTCTTTGGTCATGCGTGAGGCCAAAACGCAAGCGGCGGCCTGTTCATTATGATGCCGAGAGGAGGGCTGCCGCGGCGCGCCGGTTCTTCCTTTGGCTCTGTTGGTGGTGGTTGCGGACGCTGCCCGTCGCCCCATCCTCCTCGGCCCGAGCCTCCGCGATGGATGATCGCAGGTTTCCAGGGCGGACAAGGAGAGGAGGCTTGAGCGGCCCGATGTGATAGAAAGCCTGTTCTCGTCACACCCGGAGAAGGTCAACCGCGGTGAACTGGATTCAGGCACTTGCCATGGAGCAAGCGGCAACCCGCAAGCACGGAACGGAACTGTGGGAGCGATATCGGCGCCTGGACGCCGTGCCCCGGTCCATTTTGCAGCTCAAGGGGCTGGTCGGGCCGGAGGTCGGCAAGACGGCGTTCCTCGCCATCGCGCAACAGGCCGGGCTGCGCGGCCCCGGCGATCTGGCCTGGGCAACCAAGACACTCAATCCCGTTCTGGAGGATTTGCGCCGCCAGGGCCTGCTGCTTGAGGGACTGGACTGCCCGCCCGCCCTGCTGCACCCGTTGGCGGTCGAGGCGATGGCCAGCCCTGCCGCGTCGAAGCTGGAAGCCGCGGTGCGGCAGGCGTTTCCCGATGCCGACCGTTATCAATACGTTTCCTATAACCGCTCCGTGTTCACCGAAACAGCGCGCCGCCTGCGGCTGGCGCTGTACGCCAACGACGGGGCGGAGTTCCTCCGGCGGCTGACCCGCTACGCCGAAAGCCACGACCCGCGCTTTGAGGCCGACATCCTGGACCGGCTGTTCATCGGCACTCCGGTGAACGAAACCTGGCTGGCGAGCCGGGCCGAGCCGATCCGCTATGCCATCCTGTCGGTCAAGCTTCCGGTCTTTCTCAACACCGGCATCGCCGAGCCCAACCTGCCGGCGCTGATGGGCATCGCACGCCGCTCCATGGACGGGGTGGAAGCTTCCGGTTTCCAGTGGCTGACCGCTCTCTGGGACATCATGGGCGGGCGCCTGATCCAGGCGCGGCGAACGTTGGCGGCGGCGGCGGAGCTGCGCGAGTCGACGCGTGCCGCCCTGTCCGCCGCCCTGGATTTCCTGGGCGGCGACACCGCGGCGGCGCTGACCGGCTTTCAGGGCGCCCTCAAGCTTCTGCGCAAGGAGGAAGGCCGGCGCAAGCTGTTCCTGGCCGACCCGGAGGCGCTGTTCTTCCTTCTGGCCCTGCTCAAGGCCGACGACGCCCGCCTGGGCGGCGACATCGACAAGGCCCTGGAACTGACCTTGGAGGAGGACCGGCCTCTGGCGGTCGCGCATGCCGCCATCCATCTCCTGCGGCAACTGGTGCGGGGCCAGGACTCCGCGACCTTGCGCCAGCAATTGGAGGCGCTGCGCCGGGCCCGGCCGTCCGCCCCCCTGACGGTGGCGCTGCTGGCGCTGGCCGAACTGGCGGTCGATGCCGGTTTCGCCCTCCAGCATCGCCCGGACACGGCGGCCCGCTTCGCCGAATTCGCCGAAACCGCGCCGCTGGCCGCCGGCATCCTGGCCGAGGTGCTGGCGCGGGTGGCCGACGACCCCGCCCCTTACGAGAGCTGGCTGAACGCGCCGTCGCGCGAGCCGGTCATCCGCTTTACCGAAATCGTCGCCATCCGCGAGCCGTGGGAGCGGGTGCTGGAGAATCTTGACGTCTTCCTCGCCGGCTCCTCCGACCGCACCGCCGGACCGGCCGCGCCCAAGGCCAAGCGGCTGGTGTGGCTCGTCGATCTCGAAATCCCGTCGGTCGAGGTTCTGGAGCAGTCGGCCAAGAGCAAGGACGGCTGGACCCCGGGCCGGACGGTGGCGTTGAAGCGGCTTTACGAAAAGGACCCCCGGCTCGACTACCTCACCGATCACGACCGCCGGGCGTTGCGCGCCATTTGCAAGTCGAACACATGGTACGACGATGTCTTCGCGCTGGACGTCGACCGGGCTCTGGCGCTTTTGGTCGGCCATCCCCTGGTGTTCGATGCCCGCGACCGCAGCCGCCGGCTGGAACTGGTCGCCTATCCGGTGGAACTTCTGGTGCGCGAACGGGCGCGCGGCTACCACATCGCGCTCAGCCATAGCGCCGACCGTCCCTCGGTATTTCTGGAGGCCGAGACGCCGACCCGCTGGCGCGTCATCGAGATCACGCCGGCGCTTTTGAAGGTGCAGGCGCTTTTGGGGCCGCAAGGGCTTCAGGTGCCCAAGGCGGCGCGCGACCGGGTGGTGGCCCTGGTCCAGCGCGATACCCC
>Ga0196976_1001310_pt1 | contig 11550 bp, 10 predicted proteins | sample S3v_513CmetaG_FD_148644 | JGI IMG/M metagenome (GOLD analysis project Ga0196976, IMG submission 148644) | Soil microbial communities from Anza Borrego desert, Southern California, United States - S3+v_5-13C | ecosystem: Environmental > Terrestrial > Soil > Desert | place: USA: California...
CCCCCGGGGCCGGCAACGGAGACCGTCATGAAGCGTACTCTTCTCACCCTGGCCGGCCTGGCCAGCGTCGTCGCCCTCGCCGGCTGGGGAGGGCGCTGCGGCCATCACCGGAGCCACGACCCGGCGGAGATGGCCGCGTTCGTGACCGACCGGGTGGACGACGCGCTCGACGACCTCGACGCCACCGACGCCCAGCGGAAGCAGATCCACGCCATCAAGGACCGCCTGCTCGCGAAGGGCGCCGCCGTGCACGAGGGGCGCGAGGCCGTGCACGCCGAGGTGCTCGCGCAGTGGCAGAGCGCCAACCCCGACCGGGCCCGGCTCCACGCGCTCGTGGACGAGCGATTCGAGAGGATGCGGGCGCTCGCCCATGAGGCGGTGGACGCGGGCGTCGAGGCGCACGGGGTCCTCACGCCGGAGCAGCGCGCCCAGGTGACCAAGAAGGTCGAGCGGATGCACCGGTGGATGAGGTAACGACCGGTCCGCGGAGGAGGGGCTTTGCCCCTCCCCGCGGTTCGCGCGGGGCCCACCCCGAGCCGAGCGACTACAATGCCCCCCGTGCCCGAGACCCCCACCGCGACCCCGCTCCTCGCGCTCCTCGTCGAGGACGACGTCCGGCTCGCGGCCCTCACCCGCGAATACCTCGAGGGCCACGGGGTGGCGGTGATGGTCGTCGGCGACGGCCGGCGCGGGCTCGCCGAGGCGCTGGCCGGCAAGTACGACGTGGTGCTGCTCGATCTCATGCTGCCGGGCAAGGACGGCCTCGAGGTCTGCCGCGAGCTGCGGGGCCGGTCGGACGTGCCGATCATCGTGCTCACCGCCCGCGGCGAGGAGGCGGACCGGGTGATGGGGCTCGAGCTCGGCGCCGATGACTACCTGGCCAAGCCCTTCTCCCCCCGAGAGCTCCTGGCGCGCATCCGGGCGGTCACCCGGCGCGCCAAGGGGCGGGCCGGGCCGGCGCTCGGCCTGGTCCGCGTGGGCGCGCTCCGGATCGACCCCGCCGCGCGCACGGTGGAGCTCGACGGCGCGCCCGTGCACCTCACCGCCTACGAGTTCGCGCTCCTCGAGGCGCTGGCGCGCCGCGCCGGGCGCGTGCTCTCGCGCGAGCAGCTGATGGAGCTGGCGCGCGGGAGCGCCGAGGACGCCTTCGATCGCTCCGTCGACGTCCACGTCTCGCGCCTGCGCCAGAAGCTCGGCGACGACCCCCGCCGGCCGCGCCTCATCAAGACGGTCCGCGGCTCGGGGTACGTGCTGGCCGGGGAGGGCGAGTGAAGGCCGCCGGCGCGGTGCGCGCCCCCCGTCGCGGCCGGACCCTGTTCTGGCGCGTCTTCACGCACGGCCTCCTCGTCATCGCCCTGGTCGTGGTGGCCATGGGCGCCGTGGCGCACTTCTCCCGGACCGGGTGGTGGTGGGAGGCGGACCGGGTCTCGCGCTATGCGACCGAGCGGGTCTCCGACCTCGAGGACGACCCCGCGGCGCTGCGGGTCGAGCTGGGGCGCGTGCGCGAGGCGTACGGCGTCGTCGCCACGGTGTACGGCGCGGACGGGCGCACCGTGATCGCGTCCAGCGCCGCGCCGCCGCTCGCGCCCGTCCTCGCGCCCGGCGCCCAGGAGGCGCGGGGGTTCCCGTTCCGGCACGGCGGCCGCGCCCTGCCGCTCCGGGGCGGGGGCCAGGTCGTCTTCCGGTTCACGCACCATCCCCCCGGCCCGTGGTTCCTCCTGGCCGCGCTCGCGGCGATCGCGCTCGCCTCGGCGCCGCTCGCCCGGTCCATCGCCCGGCCCGTCGAGGAGCTCACCCGCGCCGCCCGGAGGCTCGGGGACGGCGACCTCACCACCCGGGCGCGCGTGGAGGCGAAGGGCGAGGTGGGGGAGCTCGCGCGGGCGTTCGACGAGATGGCGGAGCGGATCGAGGCCCAGGTCCGGGCCGAGAAGGAGCTCCTCGCCAACGTCTCGCACGAGGTCCGCACGCCGCTCGCGCGCATCCGCGTCGCGCTGGAGCTCGCGGCCGAGGGCGACCTCGAGCGCGCCCGCCGTTACCTCGGCGAGATCGGCGCCGACCTCGACGAGCTCGATCGCCTCGTCGAGGACGTGCTCTCGGCGGCGCGCCTCGACCTCGCCGCCCGGGGCGGCGACGGCGGCGCCCGGATCGAGCGCACGCCGGTGGACGTCCGGGCGGTGGTCGCCGACGCGGCGCGGCGGTTCGCGGAGCGGTGGCCGGGGCGGAGGCTCGAGGTGGACGTGGCCGCGGACCTGCCCGCGGTCGCCGGCGACGCCGCGCTCCTCCGGCGGATGCTGGACAACCTCCTCGAGAACGCCGCGAAGTACTCCGCGCCGCCTGCGCCGGTGCGGCTCGCGGCGCGAAGAGAGGCGGGCGCGGCGGTCCTCGAGGTCCGCGACGAGGGCATCGGCATCGCGCCCGAGGACCTGCCGCGCCTCTTCACGCCCTTCTTCCGCACGGACCGGAGCCGCGCGCGCCAGAGCGGCGGGTTCGGGCTGGGGCTCGCGCTCGCGCGCCGCATCGCGCGAGCGCACGGCGGCGACGTCGAGGTCGAGAGCGTCGTCGATCGGGGGACCGTGTTCCGCGTGCGGGTCCCCGGGTGACGGGGAGGAGCGTGCCGGGCCCTCGACCGCGGCCCGTCACCCCTCCGCCTCACCGTCGCCTTCGCCCGCGTCCGGCGCGCCGAGGCCGTACTTCTTGAGCTTGTCGTGGAGCGTGACGCGCGACATGCCGAGCCGCCGCGCGGCCTCGCTCCGGTTGCCGCGCGCCGCCCGGAGCGCCTCCACGATGAGCCCGCGCTCGTACGCCTCCACGCGCTGCTTGAGCGGCAGCGTCGCGCCCGCGGCGGGCGCGGCCGCGGCGGCGGCCTCGGGCGCGCGGGCGGCGCCGGGGAGGAGCCCGAGGTCGAGCCCCTCGGGCGGCGACAGCGCCACGAGCCCCTCCATCGCGTTCTCGAGCTCGCGCACGTTGCCGGGCCAGGAGTGCGCGCGCAGCCGGTCGAAGAGGGCCTCGGGCACGTGCAGCGGCGAGACGCCGAACCGCTCGGCGAAGCGGTCGAGGAAGAAGCGCGCCAGGACGGGGATGTCCTCGGGGCGGCTGCGCAGCGGGGGGATGGCGAGGTGGACGACGTTGAGCCGGTAGAACAGGTCCTCGCGGAAGCGCCCCTCCTTCGCCAGCTCCTCCAGGTCGCGGTGCGTGGCGGCGAGGACGCGCACGTCCACGAGCCGTGAACGTTCCTCGCCGACGGGCCGGACCTCGCCCTCCTGGAGGACCCGCAGGAGCTTCGCCTGCGCGTTGGGCGCGAGCTCGCCCACCTCGTCGAGCAGGATGGTGCCGCCGTCCGCCTCGCCGAAGAGGCCGGGCCGGGCGCGGACCGCGCCGGTGAAGGCGCCGCGCGCGTGGCCGAAGAGCTCCGCCTCGACGAGCTCCGGCGAGATCGCCGCACAGTTGAACCGCACGAACGGCTTGTCGGCGCGGGAGGAGGCGCGGACGATCGCCTCGGCCACGCGCTCCTTGCCGGTCCCGCTCTCGCCGGTGATGAGGACGGTGACGTCCCGCGGCGCGACCCGCCCCACGAGCACCCCGAGCCGTCGCATCGCCTCGGAGGCGAACACCATCGAGCGCGCCAAGGCGAGCTCGCCCTGGAGCTTCTCGTTCTCGTGCGCGAGCCGGACGGCCTCCATCGAGCGGCGGACGACCGCGAGGAGGTCCTCGGGCTCGAACGGCTTCTTGAAGTAGTCGTAGGCGCCCGCCTTGACCGCCTCGACGGCGGCCCGCTCCGAGCCGTGCGCGGTGATGAGGACGACGCGCGGCGGCGGCGTGCGGCGCATCAGCTCGCGGAGGAGCTCCATGCCGTCGAGCCGCGGCATGCGCAGGTCGGTGAGGACGAGCGCGGCGGGCGCGGCGTCGAAGCGGGCCAGCGCCTCGGCGCCGTCCGCGGCCTCGTCCACCGCGAGCCCCTCCGAGCTCAGGATCTCGCGGAGCGTGTAGCGGACGCCCGGATCGTCGTCGACGACGAGGACGCGCGCGGCGGGGTCGATCACGCGGCCCTCCCCGTCCCCGCCGCCCTGGGGAGCATGAGGAGCGCCTCCGTGCCCCCGCCGCTCCGCGACCGCAGGACGAGGTCGCCGCCGTGCTGGCGGGCGAGCGAGCGCGCGATGGTGAGCCCGAGGCCGGAGCCGTTCGGCTTGGTGGTGACGCCGGGGGAGAAGACCGAGTCGCCGAGGGCGGGATCGACCCCGGTGCCGCGGTCGAGCACGCGGACCAGCGCGCCGCCCTCGCCGGTGGCCTCGGAGACGACGCGCACCTCGGCGCCGCGCTGGCTGGCGTCGAGCGCGTTCTGCACGAGGTTGATGAGCACCTGCTTCACCTTGCGCGGATCGCACCGCGCCGTGACCCCCGCGCCCTCCACCGTGAGGTGCACCGCGCGCTCCCGGGCCAGGCCTTCGTGCAGGGCGGCCACCTCCCGCGTGAGCGCCGAGACGTCGGCGTCGCCGAGCGCGAGGGGGACGAGCGGCCGCGAGAAGTTGAGGAACTCGTCGAGGATCGACTGCATCCGGTCGACCTCCCGTCGCAGGACGCCGAGCCGCTCCGCCCCCTTGCCGTCGGGCAGGTGCTGGCCGAGCAGGCTCGCGAGCCCCTTCACGCTGGCGAGCGGGTTCTTGAGCTCGTGGGCGATCTCCGCGGACAGCGCGGTGAGCTCCTCCGCCTGCTCCTTGTGATCGCGGAGGGCCTCCTGCTGCGCCGCGAGCTCGCGGCGGAGGATGGTCGCGTAGGTCTTGCGGAGCTTCCGGCCGAGGAGCTGGCTCGCCACCAGCACGAGCGAGTAGGCCGTGGCCATCGCCCACACGTGCGCGACGTCGGGACCGTTCCGCGCCCCTCCGCCGAAGACGGCGAGGTTGTAGTCGGGGATCGCGCCGCTCGCGTTGCACGCGGCCATCATCCAGACGGCCCCGACCTGCACGAGCGGGACGAGGAGCTGCGAGGGCGGGTTGAACGCGACCGAGGTGATGATGCCGAGCGGGATCGCCGCGAGCAGGAACGGGCTCTCGACGCCGCCGCTCGCGAACGAGAGCGCGAGCTGCACCAGCACGGCGAGGCCGAGGTTCACCGCGAGCGCACCCCGCGTCATGCCCTGGAGGCGGTAGCGGACCCACTCGACGAGGAAGAAGAGGGGGATGAGCACCATCGCCGCCGCCAGGACGGCGCGCCGCCACGTCGCGGGCTCGACCCAGGCGAGCCAGCCGACGAGGAGCAGGATGAGCGGGATCACGATGACGCGGACGAGCACCAGGTGCCCGAAGATCCGCGCCAGCTCCTCCCGCTCGATGGCCTTCTGGTGGCTCGGCATGGCTCGCCCCCGGCCCAGGATATGACAGGTAAGGCGCTGCAGCGCGGAAAGCACCTCGCTCACGGCTCCCTCCCGAGCGCGAGCTGCAGCGCGAGCCGCGCCTGGGCGAGCCGGGCGCGGGCCTCGGCGAGGCCGCTGTCGGCGAGGAACAGGCGGTCGTTCGCGTCGAGGACGTCCAGGCTCGAGGCGACGCCAGCCTCGAAGCTGCGCCGGATCGACGCCGCCGAGTCCCCCGCGAGGTCCGCCTGCGCGTGCGCCAGCCGGAGCCGCTCCCGGGCCACCTCGAGCTCGCGCCGGGCGTCGAGCACCTCGCGCGCGACCGCGAGCCGCTGCGCCTCGAGCGCGGCGCGCGCGCCCGCCGCCTGCGCGCGGGCCTGGCGGAGCCGCCCGTACCGCCAGCCGCCGTCGTAGAGCTGCCAGGTGAGGTCCAGGGTGGCGCGCCAGCCGTCCTTCTCGCCGGTGGGGTACGGGACGTCCGAGCCGAACACCGAGGCGGACGCGGAGAGCTGCGGGGCGAGCCGCGCCCACGCGCCGCGAACCCCGGCCTCGGCCGCGGAGCGCTGCGCCTCCTGGGCGTCGACCTCGGGGCGCCGCGCGAGCCCTTCGTCGACGAGCGCCGCGGCGTCCGTCGCGAGCTCCGGCGACGGCGCCTCCTCCACGTCGGGGACGAGGATCCGGACCGGCGCCCGGCGTCCGAGCATCACGCCGGCCGCGAGCCGCGCCCGGTCCACCGCGGCGCGCGCTCCGGCGAGGTCGCTCTGGCGGCGCACCAGCTCCGCGCGCGCGCGCGTCACCTCGAGGGGCGCGGCCGTCCCGGCCTGGACGCGGCGTCCGGCGCTCTTCACGAGCTCGTCGGCGCTCGTCACCGCGCGCGCGGCGGCCGCGGCGAGCTCCTCGGCCGCCGCCGCGGCGTGCGCGGTCTGGGCGAGCCCCGCCCGTGCGGTGAGCCGCACCGCCTCGGACGTGTGCCCGGCGGCGCGCGCCGCGTCGCGCGCCGCTGCGAGGTCGTACCAGGCCGAGGGGACGGCGAGGGGCACCCGCACCGCGGCGCTCCAGGTGGTGGACGCGTCCGGCTGGATCACGACGGTGCGCCCTCCGAGCTGGGGCGGGAGCGTGAGCGCGGCCTCGTCGCTGTTCCGGAGCAACGTCACCCCCGCGGAGAGGGTGGGCAGGAGCGCCGCCGCGGACTGACGGACGGCGCCGGCGGCCTCCTCCGCCCGGCTCCGCGCCTGGGCGAGCGTGAGGCTCTGGCGATCGAGCTCCTCGAGCGCCTGCTCGAGGGTGAGGGGCTCGGCGTCGAGCGGTGCGCCAGGTGCCCCGGCGAGGGTCAGGAGCATCGGGACGAGGAGGGCGGGGGTCACGTGCGGTCTCCCTGGGCGGCGCGCTGCGCCCGAGCGGAGACGGAGCAAGTCCGATGCCGGCGCGCCGCCCACCCGTGAACGAGCCCGAGCCCGAGCCCGAGCGGCTTTTTGGCGACGCCGCGGTCCCCATACGCTCCGCTCGTGTTCGGACTCCTGTCCGGCCTGTCGGGATTCCGACCGTCGGAAACGGGGCCTCGGCCTCAGGCTCCGGGCCTCAGGCCGGTCGTTCCTCGATTTCCCCACTCGACGGCACAGCGGCACGCGGCTTGCGATGCCGACGTTCGGCCCTCGGGCTCGGGCTCGGGCTCGGGCTCGTTCACGGGGGAACCGAGACCCGCTCCTCCACGGGAGACGCGCAATGCGCAAGGTCCTCACGATCCTCGCCGTCCTGGTCGTCGCCCTCGCAGGGCTCATCGGCGTGAAGCTCTGGAGCGACGCGCGCGCGCTGCGTGCCCCGTCCGGCGGCTCGGGCGAGATCGAGGGGACCGTGATCGAGCTCTCGTCGCGCGTCGGCGCGCGCATCGTGGAGCTGCCCGCGAAGGAGGGTCAGCCGGTGAAGAAGGACGACGTCCTCGTCCGGCTCGACTGCGCGGATCCCGAGGCGCAGGTCGCGGAGGCGGAGGCCCGGGTCGCCGCGGCGCGGCTCCAGGCGCAGGCGGCGGGCGCGCAGGTGAAGGCGTCCGAGCGCGCCCGGGTCGCGGCGAGCGCCTCGGAGCAGGCGGCGGAGGCGCAGGCCGAGGCGCTCCGCGCGCAAGCGGAGGCGGCGGAGCGGCAGGCGAAGCGGCTCGCGCAGCTCTCGCAGGACGTCGCCGCGTCGAGCATCGACCAGACGCAGGCGAGCGCGTCGGGGCTCACCGCCCAGGCGCGCGCGGCGCGCGCCCAGGCGCTCGCGAGCGGCTCGCAGGCGCAGGCGGCGGAGGTCACGTACCGCGCCACCACGGCCCAGGCGCAGGCCGCGGTCGCGCAGGTCCGCGCCGCCGAGGCGCAGCTCGCCCGGGCGCGGCTCCTCGCCGCCGAGTGCGTGCTCCGCGCCCCGCGCGACGCGGTCGTCCAGCTCCTGCCGCACGAGCCCGGCGAGCTCACCGCGCCCGGCGCGGTCCTCGTGCGCCTCGTGGACCTCGCGGAGGTGCGGGCGACCTTCTACCTCCCCAACGCCGAGCTCGCGGCCGTGAAGCCCGGGGCGCCGGCCGAGGTCGTGGCGGACGCGTTCCCGGACGAGGTCTTCGCGGGGAAGGTGCGGACCGTCTCGCTCGAGGCCGAGTTCACGCCCAGGAACATCCAGACGCGCACCGACCGCGACCGCCTCGTGTACCCGGTGGAGGTCGTCGTCGAGAACCGCGGCGGGAAGCTGCGCGCCGGCATGCCGGTGCAGGTCACGCTCTCCGGGACGGAGCGGAGGTGATGGCGGTGGACTCCGGCGGCGCGGTCACCGTCTCCGCCCGCGGGCTGGTCCGGCGCTTCGGCGCGGTGACCGCGCTCGACGGCCTCGCGTTCGAGGCCCGGCGCGGGGAGCTGCTCGGCCTCGTCGGCCCGGACGGCGCGGGCAAGACGACGGCCATCCGCGTGCTCGCGGGCCTGCTGGCGACCGACGCCGGCGAGGCGCGCGTCCTGGGCGCCGACCCGCTCGGCGGGACCGTGCGCGAGCGGCTCGGGCTCATGCCCCAGCAGTACAGCCTGTACCGGGATCTCTCCGTCGGCGAGAACCTCCGCTTCTTCGCCCGCCTGTACGTGCTCCCGCGCGCCGTCTTCCGCGAGCGGGCGGAGCGGCTCCTCGCGATCACGAGGCTCGGTCGGTTCGTCGACCGCCGGGCCGACGCGCTCTCCGGCGGCATGTACAAGAAGCTCGCCCTGGCGTGCGCGCTCCTGCACGAGCCCGAGGTGCTGCTCCTCGACGAGCCGACCAACGGCGTGGATCCGGTCTCGCGCCGCGAGCTCTGGGAGCTCCTGCACGAGTTCGTCGGCGGGGGCATGACGGTGCTCGTCTCGACGCCGTACATGGACGAGGCGGAGCGCTGCAGCCGCGTCGCGCTGGTGCACCGGGGAAGGGTGCTGCTCGAGGGCGCGCCGGGCGCGCTCCTCGAGCGGTTCGAGGACGAGGTGCACGAGGTCCAGGGCGGCGACCGCGACCGGCTCGACGCGCTCCTCGCGGCACACCCGGCGGTGCGGGCGGCCTCCCCCGCGGGCGCGCGGCTCCGGGTGGTGCTGGCGCGCGGCGCCGGGCCGGAGCTCTCGCGGGCGGTCGGGCCGCTGGGCGCGGCGCTCGTCCCGGCGCGCCCGGATTTCGAGGATCTCTTCCTCTCGCGCCTCCGGGAGGCGGCGTGACCGTCGCCCCCGCCATCGAGGCGCGCGGCCTCACCCGCCGGTTCGGCGCGTTCACGGCCGTGGACGGCGTCACGTTCGAGGTCGCGCCGGGCGAGATCTTCGGCTACCTCGGCGCGAACGGCGCCGGGAAGTCCACCACCATCCGGATGCTGAACGGCCTGCTCGCGCCGACGAGCGGCGCGGCGCGCGTCGCGGGCCACGACGTCGCCCGCGCGCCGGCGGCGGTGAAGGCCTCGATCGGCTACATGTCCCAGAAGTTCTCGCTCTACCTCGACCTCCCGGTCCGCGAGAACGTGGCCTTCTTCGGCGGCGCCTACGGCCTCGCGGGCGCGGCCCTCGCCCGGCGCGCGGACGAGGTGCTCGCGCGCGCCGAGCTGCGCGACGTGGGCGACGTCACGACGGGCGAGCTCCCCGGCGGCCTCCGGCAGCGCCTCGCGCTCGCCTGCGCCATCCTCCACCGGCCCGACGTGGTCTTCCTCGACGAGCCCACCGCCGGCGTCGACCCGCTCGCGCGCCGCGGGTTCTGGCGGATCATCCGCGACCTCTCCCGCGACGGCACCACGGTGTTCGTCACGACGCACTACCTCGACGAGGCCGAGTACTGCGCCCGGATCGGGCTCATGGCGGACGGCAAGCTGGTCGCGCTCGACACGCCCGCGGGGCTGAAGCGGACCTGGGTCCCGGAGGACGTGCTCGTCGCCCGGGGCCGCGGGTTGCGCGAGGCCGCCGCGGCCCTCGGCGGCCGGCCCGGGGTGAAGAACCTCGTGCCGTTCGGCGCCGGCCTCCACCTGCGCGTCGCCCCGGGGACGCTGCGCCCCGAGGATGCGGCGCGGCTCCTCACCGCGGCGGGCGCGGCCGACGTCACCGTGGAGCAGGCCGAGCCGAGCCTCGAGGACGTCTTCCTCGCCGTCGTCGGGAACGCCGCGCGCGGCGCGAAGGGGCCCACGCCGTGAACGACCGCCTGCGCCGCTCGCTGGTCCGCGTCGGGGCCATGGCGTCGAAGGAGACGCTCCACGTCCTGCGCGACCCGCGGACGCTGGTGCTCGCGCTCGTGATGCCGGTGCTCATGCTCTTCCTGTTCGGGTTCGGCGTCTCGTTCGATCTCGATCGCGTCCCGGTGGCGATCGCCGACGCCGACCGGACGCCGGCGTCGCGGGAGCTCGTGCGGCGGCTCACCGGGGCGCGCGAGCTCGTCTCCGCAGGGGAGGCCGACCCGGCGGACGCCGACCGGCTGTTCCGCCGCGGCGAGGCGGCCGCGGTGCTCGTCGTGCCCAGCGGATACGGGGCGCAGGTGGCGCGGCGCGAGCGGATCACGCTCCAGCTCCTCGCCGACGGCTCCGACGTGGTCGTCGCGAACCAGGTGCTCGCGAAGGCCGACGCCCTCGTGCGCGCCGAGTCCCGGCGGCTCGCGGGCGTGGACCTCGCGCGCGTGGATCCTCCGCTCCAGGTGAAGCTCTGGACCCGCTACAACCCCGCGGGCCGCTCGGCGCTGTTCATGGTGCCGGGGCTCGCGGCGTACATCCTGGCGATCAGCGCGGTGCTCCTCACGGCGCTGACGGTCGCCGGCGAGTGGGAGCGCGGCTCGATGGAGCAGCTCTTCGCGTCGCCGGTGGGGCGCCTGGAGATCGTCCTCGGGAAGCTCGCCCCCTACCTCGTGCTCGGCATGCTGGAGCTGCTCCTCGTGGTCGCGTTCGGCGCTGCCGTCTTCGACGTCCCGGTGCGCGGGAGCCTCGCCCTCTTCCTCGTCGTCGGGTTCTTCTTTCTGGTCGGCATGCTCGGCCAGGGGCTCCTCATCTCGGTCGTCACGAAGAACCAGCTCGTCGCCACGCAGGCGGGCACCATGTCCTCGCTGCTGCCCTCGCTCCTCCTCTCCGGGATGGTCTTCCCGATCGAGAACATGCCTCCGGCCCTCCAGCTCCTCTCGCGCGTCGTCCCCGCGCGCTACCTCGTCCACGCCCTGCGCGGGATCCTGCTCAAGGGGAACGGGCTCGCGGCGCTCTGGCCCGACCTCCTGGCGCTGATCGCCTTCGCGGTCGCGGTCCTCGCGCTGGCGACGGCGCGGTTCCAGCGGAGGCTCGCGTGACCGGCCCGCGGCGTCCCTCCGCGCGCGTCCAGCTCGCGGCCGTCTTCCGCAAGGAGATCCGCCAGACCGTGCGCGACCGGCGGATGATGTTCCTGCTCGTCGCCGCGCCGCTCCTCCAGACGCTCGTGTTCGGGTTCGCGGTGGACTTCACCGTCGACCGCGTGCCCGTGGTGGTGGTCGACCGCGACGGCACCGATCTCTCGCGCCTCCACGCGCGCCGCCTCCTCGCTGACGGAACGCTCCGCCGGGTGGGGGCCGGGGCGGACCTCGCCGAGGCCGCGCCCGACGCGACCCGCGGCCCCGCCGAGGCCGAGGCCGCGCTCGATGAAGGTGACGCGGCGGCCGCCGTCATCGTCCCGCCGCGGTTCGGCGCGGAGCTCCTCGCGGGGCGCTCGCCCGAGGTGCAGGTCGTCATCGACGGGACCGACCCGAACCGC
>Ga0196976_1001311_pt1 | contig 11548 bp, 12 predicted proteins | sample S3v_513CmetaG_FD_148644 | JGI IMG/M metagenome (GOLD analysis project Ga0196976, IMG submission 148644) | Soil microbial communities from Anza Borrego desert, Southern California, United States - S3+v_5-13C | ecosystem: Environmental > Terrestrial > Soil > Desert | place: USA: California...
GGGGTGGCCGATTTGGTCCAGGACGAAACGTCCAAGGACGACGTACATCGATCCAAGCCGTTTCCCGATGTCTTCTCAGCGGCGCTGGAGAAGTTGGGGGACGTGGACCCGGAGGACGCAGTCGCTGTCGCCGACACCCCCTATGACGCAGAAGCGGCAGGCAAGATCGGCCTGCCGATTATCGGAATGTTGAGCGGTGGATGGACCGAGGACGAGCTGCGACGAGCAGGATGCTTTGCGGTATATCGAGGCCCAGCCGACTTGCTGGGTCACTTCGACGAATCGCCTCTCGCGGTCGCTAGTAAAGCCGCTTAACGTACCTGGCTACTTCTTTTCGGCAGGCTTGTCGGACTTGGTTTCCGACTTGGCTTCCACCTTGCTTTCCGACTTCGCGGTCGTGCCGTCGTCCTTCCTGCCATTCGTGGAAGAGCCGGCGCTTGAATTCTTTTTCGCGTAGTCGGTTACGTACCATCCCGAGCCTTTGAAGTGGACCGCGGGCGTGGAAATCAACTGCTCAACGCGGCCATTGCAATCGGGACATTCCGTAACGAGAGGGTCAGAAAACTTCTGGATGCGCTCGAAGCGATAACCGCACTTCGTGCACTGGTACTCGTAAAGAGGCACAGCTACTCCTGAAAACGCAGAAAAATCAAGATGTCCGAATATTTGATTTTAGGTTTCCAGCTCTGGATGCGTCAAACGGGCACGTCACTTGGACCGTTGCCACTCGCGGTACGCTTCGCTCTTTGAAATACCCCGTTCTTTCGCAACGCGCTTGAGAGCGTCCATTTCGGGGATGCCATTGGCAGCCATGACCTCGCGCACACGCTGGCGTATGGTGACGCGCGCGGTTTCGGGTGCGGCCTGCTCGCCCGTTCTTTTCCCTATGATGAGGGTGATTTCACCCTTCACTTCACCCCGTGCCCGGAGTTGCTCGAGGACTTGTGCGGCGGTCCCGCGCAGGAACTCTTCATGCAATTTAGTGACTTCACGCGCAACTACAACGGGGCGCTCTGACCCCAGCACGGCCACAACGTCCTCCATGGACTCGACTATCCGATGAGGCGCCTCGTAAAAGGTCGTCGTAGTTTCGGAGTCCCTGATTGCTTCCAGCGCGCTGACGCGCTGCCCGTGCTTCGCCGGCAGGAAGCCGGAGAACAGGAATGAATCGGTGGGCAAGCCGCTTGCTGCCAGTGCGGCGACGAAGGCGGCCGGGCCAGGCACGGGTACAACGGGAATCCCGCGCTCCACCGCCAGCGAGACGACCCTGTATCCGGGATCGGAGATTCCCGGCATCCCCGCGTCGGACACGAGCGCAACGCTTGCGCCTTTTTCGAGTTCCGCAACAATCTCTTCAGCCCGCGCAGCTTCGTTGTGCTCGTGGTAGCTCACCAGCTTTTTCGAGACGAGGAAGTGATTGAGCAATTTTTGCGTGTGCCGGGTGTCTTCGCAGGCGATCAGGGTGGCGTTCTTCAGCACGCGAAGTGCGCGGAAGGTTATGTCCTCAAGGTTCCCAATCGGCGTTCCTACGATGTACAGGGTGCGGGGTGCGACACCCTGGTCGCCGGTTGTGGACGAAGCCTGCATGGGCGAAGTGTAATTCAGCAGTGCGCGAGAGCAAAACTCAGTCCGGCAGCGACACCTATTCCGCAGTCTCGCTGGACGAGTGGTCGTGAGTGATGCGCCATCCTTCCGGGAACTTCTTGAGGACAAGCGTAAACAATCCTCTGGAGGACTTGCCGTTCTTGAACTTCAGTTCCCAGTGGCCGCGAGCAACAGCCGTATCGACACCGAACACTTCCACGCGGACCTTGCGGAAGTCGAGTTGGCCCATCTCCTTGCCTTCTGCCTTGTAACGTTTCTTGTAGCGCTCGAAAACAGGCTCCCAGCCCTCGGTCATCGTTCCGCCTGAAAAGAACGTCAGGTGGGGAGAGCGCCAGTAGTACTTCATGTAGCCTTCCAAGTTGCCGTTATTCCAGGCCACAACCTGGCGCATCAGCGTGCTGCGGACTTGGTTGGGGAGCGTGGCGGACCAGGCCGTGACGGATGCTGCAACGAGCAGGATGGGAACTAATCCGAGTCTTTTCATCGTGGTACGGCTCATATGCACGGCTCCTTAGATGCTTCAGGAGAGCTGAAAGGCTACATCACTTCCGGTACGCTCACTTGTGCGTCGGTCCGCTGCGGTCAGACTTCGCAGGTGTTGAACCACTTGCTTGCGATCTCCGGGGGGCGATAGCTGTCCAGATAGGCGTATGCCGATGCGACATCGGGTACGAACTCATAAAGTCCGCGATACACCTGCTTGGCAAATCGCTGCTCGTACATGTGTTCAAACAGGGCGGCGAGCGGATCGTAGAAACCACCCACGTTTAGGAAGAGCACCGGCTTCGCATGTCGCTGAAGCTGTTTCAAGGTGATGATCTCCAGCATCTCTTCGAGCGTGCCGAAGCCGCCGGGTAGCGCGATGAATGCGTCTGCGCGGTCTTCCATGACTGCCTTACGTTCGCGCATCGAGTGGGTGACCACCAGTTCGTCTGCCGGGTCATATGCCAGTCCGCGCTCGCGGATGAAATCCGGAATAACGCCGATTACCTTGCCTCCAGCTTCGTGAGCTGCGCGTGCCACGGCACCCATCAGACCAACACTGCACCCGCCGTATACGACCGTGTGACCACGGTGGGCGATGGCCCGTCCGAGGTCGGCCGCCGCGGCAAAAAACTCAGGCGCAATCGCATCGCTGGAACTGCTGAAAACGCAAATGTTCATAGGTGGATGATATAAGGGAGGGTCTGCTTCTAGGGACCTTATGCTTCGGGCCACGAAGTCTTTTTGTGTTGCCACCGAGACGCTACCTGGAACAATGACACGCGATGGGCTTCTGCGAAACGGCCGAATGAAGATCCTGCTCGGAGCCGGTTTGCTCGCAGTCGTAAAGTCCTCCATTGGTCAGGCTCAGCGAGCCGGGCGCGTTTCGATCCTGGTGATGGGATGTTCGTTGTATTCAGTCCCTTGCGCAACCGGGCACCGGGGGATAGCCGCGCGATACGAAGATTTATTCCGTGCGGTTCATCTGCTACCCTGAGCCGTTCATGTCTCGAAAGCTCGTCATAGCCATCGCCGCAGCACTGGCGCTCGTCTCCTGCGGTTCCCCCGGGAACCCGCTGCCGCCCTCGCTTTACCTCCCGCAGCCGGTGCAGGACCTTGCCGCCGCCCGCAAAGGTGACACCGTCACGCTCTCCTGGACGCCGCCGCGTATGACGGCAGACGGCGTGAACCTGCGCGAGGGCCGGCTCGGAGCCACGCGCATCTGCCGCGGGTACGACTACCCGCTCACCTCTTGTCCGGAAGTCGTCGGAACGCTCGACCCCTCGCAGACCCCGATCCCGCGCACCACGGTGAACGTCCCACGTCTCACCTGGACCCAGGAACTCGCTCCCGAGACCATCCGCGGCTGCGAGACCGGATTCGCCACCTACGCGCTCCAAGTGCAGAACGACCTCGGTCGCAGCGCGGGCCTCTCAAACCAGGTGCGTGTGCCGCTGGCGCCCACGCTGCCACCGCCCGCCAACCTCTCCGCACAGGTCACGCCCGAGGGAGTCCTGCTCACCTTCGCAGGCGACCTGCACCACCACGAGGCACCGGAACTAAGCCATGTGTACCGGATTGCCCGGCGCGCGGAGGCGGGCGGCGGGAATTCCGTCCTGACCGAGATCCAACTCGGACGCGAACAACGCGCTCGCTTCCTCGACCGGACGTTCGAGTGGGAGCAGACCTACACGTACACTGTCACGCCGATCACCCGGGTGACGCGGGAAGGAAAACTGATCGCCGAAGTCGAGGGCGATACCTCGAATCCGACCAAGGTGTTCGTCCACGACGCCTTCGCGCCCGCCGCGCCGACCGGATTGCAGGCAGTCGCCTCGGGTACGGGACAGACTGCCTTCATCGACCTGACCTGGGACCCGGGAGCGGACGAAGACCTCGCCGGATACAACATCTATCGCGTCGAACCGAACGGCGAGGTTCGCCGGCTCAACACGCAGCCGGCGGTCGCGCCCTCGTTCCGCGACGAGCGTCTCGAACGCGGACGCGACTACACGTACGCGGTCACTGCGGTGGACCTCCGCGGAAACGAGAGTTCTCGCTCGGAACCCGCGAGCGAAACCGTACCGGCGCAGTAACGGAACCAGAACAACGAAAGCCTCCCATCGCTGGGAGGCTTTCGTGTCGAAACCGATCTCGATGCCGTCTGCTACTGACCGAGGATCAGCGGAAGCCCGTTCTTCTGGTTACCAATCACGACGACCTTCGTGTTCGGACTCTTTGCAAGCGTCTCGGTTGCCTCGATACCTTTCCACTCCAGCAGCGCGGGGCTGATTCCCTGCGAGACGATCTGCTGGAAGTCACGGATGCCCTGCGCCTCAATCCGCTTCCGCTCCGCTTCCTGCTTCTCCTTCTGCAAGCGGAAACTCATCGCCAGCGACTCCTGTTCAGCCTGTTGTTTCGCCTCGATCGAGGCCTTCAGCGCGTGCGGCAACTGGATGTCACGCAACAGGATGCTCTCGATGATGACTCCGCGCTTGCTGAGTTCGCGGTTGAGATTACTCGCAATCTCGGCCGCAACCTTCTCTCTCTCGCCGGAATACAGAGCGTTCGCGGTGTGCGACGACGTGGCTTCGCGAACCGCCGACCGCAGGTTCGGTTCGACGACGACGTCGATGTAGCGCGGTCCGATGGTGCGATACACGTCGGGCGCCTTCGACGGATCCAGCCGGAACAGCAGCGAGGTATCCATGGTCATGATCAGGCCTTCATTCGAGGGAACGCTGGCCTGTTCCTTGATTTCCTGCGTGCGGACGGAGAGCTTGTTGTTGATCTTGAATGGGTTAACGAAGTGCGTACCTTCGGGCAGCACTTCGCCTGTAACCTTGCCGAAGAAGGTCAGCACGCCCACGTGTCCTGCCGGGACATAAGCCACTGACGCCCAGAGCAGGACGACTGCGAGGATCAGGCCCACGAAGATGCCCATTCCACCTAGCACCGACCGCCTGCTGACGTCCACCACACGAGGAGTACGGGCAAATCCGAAATCAGACGACATATCAATCTCCTTGACTTGTGCGTGAATCGTAGCAAGCGCGCGTGAAAGGGCAATCAAAATCGGAAACACGCGGAAACGGTGGTGCCGCTGTATGCGAGCAATGAAACGGCACCGCCGGAGATTGCGTTCGTTAGGTTCAGTACTGGGAAAATAAAAGGACGGGCGATTGCCCGTCCGTTGGGAAACAAGCCCGAGAACTACAGGATGTAACGTGACAGGTCCTGGTCCTTGACGATGTCGGTGAGCGCCTTGCGGACGTACTCGCCGTCAATCACGAGATCTTTCTTCTCGAGATCGGGTGCATTGAAACTGATGTCGTCGAGCACGCGTTCCATGATCGTGTGCAGGCGACGTGCGCCGATGTTCTCCGTGCCCTCGTTCACGCGGAACGCGAAGCGTGCGACCTCTTCGAGCGCGTCGCGTGTGAACTCCAGCTTAACGCCTTCGGTCTCAAGCAGCGCCGTGTACTGCTTCACGAGCGACGACTTCGGCTCGGTGAGAATACGAATGAAGTCGTCCATCGTGAGCGACTTCAATTCGACGCGAATCGGGAAGCGGCCCTGAAGTTCGGGAATGAGATCGCTTGGCTTGGAGACGTGGAAAGCGCCGGCAGCGATGAACAGGATGTGATCGGTACGGACCATTCCGTACCGCGTGTTCACAGTCGTTCCCTCAACGATGGGCAGGATGTCGCGCTGCACACCCTCGCGCGACACGTCAGGCCCGTGCCCGCCGCCTTCGCGACCGGCGATCTTGTCGATTTCGTCGAGGAAGACAATACCGCTCTGTTCTACCCGCTCAATGGCGATACGCTGCACCTGGTCCATGTCGATCAGGCGCTGTTCCTCTTCTTGAATCAGGTATTCGAGGGCTTCGCTGACCTTCAACTTCCGCTTCTTGGTGCGTTGGCCGAAGATGTTGGGCAGCATGTCCTTGACGTTGATGTCCATCTCCTCCACGCCCTGGTTGGAGATGATCTCGAACGCCGGGAAGGACTTCTCTCGCACTTCGAGTTCGACGATGCGGTCGTCCAGCTTGCCTTCCCTGAGCTGCTGGCGCAGCTTTTCACGCGTTCGCGAACCGGAGTCGCCGTCCTGCGGCGTGAAACCGTGAGCGCCCGAGGTGGGAAGCAGCAGGTCGAGCAATCGCTCTTCCGCGTTCAGTTCCGCCTTGTCCGCCACCTCGTCCAGCTTTTCTTCGCGGATCATGTCGATGGCGATTTCGACGAGGTCACGGATCATCGACTCCACGTCGCGCCCGACGTACCCGACTTCGGTGAACTTGCTGGCTTCAACCTTCAGAAAAGGTGAGTTCGCCAGGCGTGCCAGGCGACGGGCAATCTCCGTTTTTCCCACGCCAGTGGGGCCGATCATGATGATGTTCTTGGGGATCACTTCCTCGGCGAGTTCCGGAGACAGCTTTTGCCGGCGCATGCGGTTGCGCAAAGCAACAGCGACTGCGCGTTTTGCTTCCTGCTGGCCGACGACGTGCTTATCCAACTCGACAACGATTTCACGAGGAGTGAGGTCGTCCAGTGTTACGTTTTCTTCTTCTGCCGTCTGGGGGAGATAAATAGCCATAAGATTCCGTTGATGCACCCGGCCTGTTTATCCATTACCGGGCTGCTGCGAGATTCGATTCCGGACTGCGGCTGCGAGACTCGCCTTCCGCTACTTCTTTGCTTTTGACCGAGCTTTCGCTGGATGACAAACTTCAGGCCAGACCAAATCTCGTCGATGGCGCACACCTTGATGTCAACCAACCCGAGTTCCTGTCCGGCTCTTTGAACGACTTCAAACGATAGACCTGTTTGTACTCCCGACGACTTGTTAGGCCAGGCGCGGTCCAAATCATTCCGTTCTCGTTTATTGCACGGCGCGCTGCGGCCAGCCCTGTAGCCAGCTTTGTTCAAAATCAGCGGCAAAAACACCGTGACGCGCCGGCGTGAGTTCGTCCATTTGCGCCCCACCGACATCGTCGGGCAGGTTCCGAAAAAGCTTCAGGAACACCTCGGGCGCATTGACAAGGTAAAGTCGATGGCCGGACTTGATGCCCAGCTTGCTCACCACCGGCGTTCCAGAGTATCCACTCATAGCGAATGAGCGGCTCACACCACCATCAGAGTTCTTCCAGGACGAACTTCTCATTCGTGTAGATACACATCTGCCCAGCAATCCGCATGGCCTCTTCCGCAACCTGACGGGCCGAAAGCTCGGTGTGCTCGACAAGGGCTCGTGCTGCTGCGGACGCAAAAGGGCCACCGCTGCCGATTGCTGCAATGCCCATGTCCGGTTCGATGACATCGCCTGCGCCGGAAATCATGTAGATCTGGTTCCCATCGGAGACGAGCAACAGGGCTTCGAGGTGGCGCAGCATCTTGTCCGTGCGCCAATCCTTTGCGAGTTCCACTGCCGCGCGGCTCAGGTTGCCGTGGAACTGCTCCAGCTTGGCTTCGAACCGTGAGAAGAGCGAGAACGCGTCCGCGGTTGAACCCGCGAACCCTGCCAGGATCTTGTCGTTGTAAAGCCGGCGAATTTTGCGGGCGTTGTGCTTGATGACGCTTTCGCCGAGGGTTACCTGGCCGTCGCCGGCCATGACTACTTTTCCGTCCTTCCGCACACAAAGGACTGTGGTGGAGCGCACTAGGGGCGTTCTTTTCATCTTTTGCAAATCGGGATTATAGCAATCATTCAGGCCAGCGGAGACCATAGCGCTGGATCATGCCGCCGACCGGGGGGAGGTTGGGTCACGGGCGCGCAGACAAGTTTGACGGGGCACAGCCCGTCCCCACACAACCCCACCGGCAGGCTGCTTGTGCTTGGTTACATGATCCGCGCGGTTCGAGCCCGCTCAAGCTGACGGACGAGTTCGTCAATTCGGGCTTCGAGAACGTGGCGCATAGCCAACATTCCGATGAGGCGGCCTTCACTGTCCACGATCGGGAGGTGGCGATAGTGCCGCTCCAGCATAGTGGCGAGCGCCTCGGCCTCGCTGGTCAGCACCGTGGCCAACTCAACCGGGGTCGTCATAACGTCCCGCACCATGGTGGTGTGCGGATCGCGGCCGCTCAGCGACAGTCGGCGCATGACGTCGCGTTCGGTAAAAATCCCAGCTACTACACGGTTTGAGTCCACGACGGTAACGGCGCCGACGTGGTACTCAAGCATGGCGCGGATTGCATCCGCGGCAGTCGCATCGATGAGAACGGTAGGTGGAGCCTTTTCACAAATGTCGAGCAGCGACATTAAGAGCCTCGGGACCGAGTTATTTATGAATCGGGAATTATATAGACGCCAGCGGCAAGTTTTAGTTCCTGAATCACAGAATTTTCACCTCACCGGCTTTTGCATGCTGGCGTCCTGAGACTTGGACCGGAACTGGGGAGTGTCCGGTAGAATCGGCTCAATGCCATTCAGATTTGAGGTTCAGTCAACGGTCGGACCCGGGCGGCTCGGGACGCTGACCACTCCGCACGCGATCATTCCCACGCCCGTCTTCATGCCGGTGGGTACGGCCGCCAACGTCAAGGCGGTCCCCGCCTGGGCCCTGGAGGGGCTGGGCGCGCAGATCATGCTGAGCAACACCTACCACCTTTTTCTTCGGCCTGGCGCCGAGCGCGTCCGCTCACTTGGGGGGCTGCACAGGTTTATGTCGTGGGACCGCGCCATTCTGACGGACTCCGGTGGGTTCCAGGTGTTCAGTCTCTCTTCGCTCCGGAAGCTCAACGAGGATGGAGTGGAATTCCGGTCGCATCTGGATGGCTCGCTGCACGTGCTCTCGCCGGAAACCGCGACAGAGGCCCAGATTGCACTTGGCGCCGACATCATCATGGCGTTCGATGAATGCACCGAATACCCGGCCACTCGCGAACGCGCCCGGGCTTCCATGGAGCTTACCCTTCGCTGGGCCGAGCGGTGCCGCCGTTATTTCGCAGCGCATTGCCATGAGGTGCCGTGGGTGGTGAACAGCACCCACCACCATGATTTCGTTCCCGCCGAAGGGTCTTTCGCGCGCCAAGCGCGGGTACACCAGACAGGAGCTTTCCAGGGGGAAACACAGGCGCTTTTCGGCATCGTGCAAGGCGGAATGTACCGCGAATTGAGGCGGGAATGCGCCGAGCGACTGGTGGAAATGGATCTTCCGGGCTACGCGATCGGCGGACTGAGCGTCGGCGAGCCTCGGGACCTGACTTACGAAATCGTGAGCGAAACCGTCCAGTATTTACCGAAGGACAAACCGCGTTACCTGATGGGTGTTGGGACGCCGGAAGAGATCGCACAGTATGCGCGGATGGGCATTGACATGATGGACTGTGTTCACCCGACCAGGGCGGCACGTCACGGATTGCTGTTCACGTCCGAAGGCAAGGTCAACATCAAGAACTCAAGGTACATTGACGACCAGAGGCCGTTGGACGAGGCTTGCGATTGTCCGGTGTGCCGGCGTTACACACGGGCGTACCTGCGTCACCTGTATGCCTCGGGCGAGATCCTTGCCCAAGTACTCAACAGCATTCACAACCTGGCGCACTACCTTGACACTATGAAACGTGTCCGGCATTCTATACCTTCCGGGGAATGTACAACGCCGCTATCCGGTATCCGATAAGGGGCCGGGCGCGCTGGCGCGTGTTGCCCTGTGAGCCGAAAGGGAAGACCCGGCCTGTTACCGCAAAGCAGTTCCCTTCCCAAAGGTGTATAAATTCAGAGTTTCGGGCTTAGACTGCCCGCGAGGTGGAACGTGTACGGATTGCTGATCCTACAGCAGGGCGGCAGCGGGCTATTGGCATTTCTGCCGCTGATCTTCATCTTTGCCATCTTCTACTTCCTCCTTATTCTTCCGCAGCGCAAGCGACAGAAGCAGTGGCAAAAGATGTTGAGCGAACTAAAAAATGGCGACCGCGTCGTAACGAGCGGCGGACTTCGTGGAACCATCATCGCGCTGCGCGATGACTACGTCCATCTGCGCGTTCCTCCGGACAACATTAAGGTAGAGGTAGCGCGAAACTCCATCGTGACGGTCGCGACGGGAGAAGAAGTACAGAAGTAGCGATTTCGCGCCCGCGTGATACGTGCGGCGGGCCTCAGGTTAATCAGTTCCATGACTAAGAATCTCCTCTGGAAAGTTCTTTTCATCATTGCGGTGCTGCTGGTATTCGTCTTCGGCATCGTAGGCTTCCCGACGAATTGGTCAGGCAAGGGCATCGCCGCAAGCATGGGCGAAAGAATCAAGCTGGGCCTCGACCTCCGCGGTGGCACCCACCTCATCCTGCAGGTGCAGGTGAACGACGCCGTGAATGCGGAAACGGACCGCGCGGTCGAGCGCGTAAAAGAGCAGTTGCGCGCACGCAACATCGCTTACGCGGAGATCACCAAGCCTGAGCCGCAGACGGCGCCAGAGCGGATCGTCCTGAAGGGTGTTCCGATGGAATCGACCGGCGATCTACGCTCGGTGGCGGCCGACCAACTGCCAGATTTCGACCTGACCTCCGGACCGGAGAATTCCTGGGTCCTGTCCATGAAGCCTCAGGTGCTGGCGGACATGAAGGACCGCGCCGTCCAGCAGGCGATCGAGACGATCCGGAATCGAATCGACCAGCTTGGCGTGAGCGAACCGGTCATCGAAGAGCACGGCCTTGGCGAGTATCAGATTCTCGTTCAACTGCCTGGTGTGGATGACCCCGCGCGCGTGAAGGAAATCATGCAGTCCACCGCCATGCTGGAAATCCGGCAAGCGCTTGGTGGACCGTACGGCAGCGAACAGGAAGCCCTCTCCGCCCACGGCGGCGTGCTTCCCCCGGATGCGATCCTGATGCGCGGCTCCGTTGTGACTTCAAGGTCGGGACAACCGCAGCAGGAATGGTATCTCGTATCGCGGACTTCGGCCGTGAGCGGTCGCGACCTGCGCAGCGCTGAACCGACCCGCGACGAGCTCAACAAACCAGCGGTGCGCTTCACGCTCTCTGCAGACGCGGGACGCCGGTTTTCGCAGTTCACGCGCAGCCATATCCAGGACCAGCTCGCCGTTGTGCTTGATAACAAGGTCCAGGAAGTCGCGACGATTCAAGAGGAGATTCGCGACGAGGGCCGCATTACCGGATCGTTCACCGATCAGCAGGCTAAAGACTTGGCCATGGTGCTCCGCTCGGGTGCTCTGCCGGCAGGGATCAGGTACCTCGAAGAGCGCACTGTGGGTCCGTCGCTCGGCGCCGACTCGATTCGCGCTGGGGTTCGCGCTGGACTGATCGGCCTGATCGCGGTGATGTTTTTCATGCTGATCTACTACCGCGGAGCCGGAATCAACGCCAACCTCGGTTTGATCCTGAATCTTGTGATTCTGCTCGGGTTCATGGGTTACTTCGGCGCGGTACTCACGCTGCCTGGAATCGCCGGCGTGATCCTCACGGTCGGTATGGGCGTTGACTCGAACGTACTGATCTTCGAG
>Ga0196976_1001312_pt1 | contig 11547 bp, 11 predicted proteins | sample S3v_513CmetaG_FD_148644 | JGI IMG/M metagenome (GOLD analysis project Ga0196976, IMG submission 148644) | Soil microbial communities from Anza Borrego desert, Southern California, United States - S3+v_5-13C | ecosystem: Environmental > Terrestrial > Soil > Desert | place: USA: California...
GTGCGCCCACGCCGTGAAGAAGGCCGGCGCGCGGTTCCTGCGCGGCGGGGCCTACAAGCCGCGCACGAGCCCGTACGAGTTCCAGGGCCTCGCCGAGGAGGGGCTGAAGCTCCTCGCGCTCGCCCGCGAGGAGACCGGCCTCAAGATCGTGACCGAGGTGATGGACGTCGAGACGCTGCCGATGGTCGCCGACTACTGCGACGTCCTCCAGCTCGGCGCCCGCAACATGCAGAACTTCTCGCTCCTCAAGCAGCTCGGCGCGCTCCAGCGGCCGGTGCTCCTGAAGCGCGGCCCCTCGGCGACGATCAAGGAGTGGCTCATGGCCGCCGAGTACCTCGTCTCGCGCGGCAACTACCAGGTCGCGCTGTGCGAGCGGGGCATCCGCACGTTCGAGACGATGACCCGCAACACCCTCGACCTGAACGCCGTCCCGGTCCTCAAGGCGCTCACGCACCTGCCCGTGATGGTCGATCCCTCGCACGGCATCGGCCTGCGGGCCCACGTCGCGGCGATGGCGCGCGCCGGCATCGCCGCGGGCGCGGACGGCGTCATCGTCGAGGTCCACCCGCAGCCGGAGCGCGCCCTCTCCGACGGCGCGCAGTCGCTCACCCCGCCGCAGTTCGAGGAGCTCATGCGCCAGGTGCGGGTGATCGCGACCGCGCTCGGGCGCGGGGTGTGAGGATGCGCGGGGGCCGCACCCGTCACCTCCGCCCGCGCTCCATCCGCCGCGCGAGCTCCGCCCGCGCGTCCGCGAGCGCCTGCTCGAGCGACTTGCCCCTGTAGACGACGCGATCGAGCTCCCGCAGGAGCGCGTCGGCGGCCGCCGCCTCGAGCCGGTGGTAGGCGACCGCCGGGAGGAGGACGGCCGCGGCGCGCCACGCCGGCCCGGCGGCCTGACCGCCGAGGGCGGGCACGGGCACCTCGACGCGCGGATCCGCGGCGGCCGAGCGGAGGGCCGGGAGCGCGCCCGCCTCCTCCCACGCCGTCACCTGGGCCGCCGGATCGAGGCAGCTCCCGCGCAGCAGGTCCCACGCGAGCTTCTTGCGGGCTCCGCGGGCGGAGAGCGCGCAGAACGCCGACGGCGCCGACACGGCCGCGCCCTCCGGCAGCGGCGCGGACCGCCAGGCCCCCCGCCCGCCGGGGTCCGCGCGCTGGAGCCGGCGGGCCATCGTCGGCCCTCCGCCCTGCACCGCGATCCGGCCCTGGCGCAACAGCTCGCGCCAGCCGTCCGAGCCGGCGGGCGCGCGCGAGGCGATCCCCGCGGCGGCCGCGGCGCGCGCGAGCGCGAGGGCGCGGGTCACGCGGGCGCCGTCGGGGTACGGCGCCCCTTCCGCCGAGACGTACGGCGACGCGCCGCTCGGGAGCCCGGCGCGCAGCGCCCACTCGAGGAGCTCCGCCTCGGACGAGAGGCAGAACGCCCCCGTCGTGGATCGCACCTTGCCGCACGCCGCGACGAACGACTCCCACGACGCCGTGAGCTCGGCCTCGCCCACGCCGGCGCGCTCGAGCACGTCCTTCCGGTAGAAGAGCGTCACGGGCGCGAGCTCGGCCGCGACGCCCACGAGCCTCCCGTTCACCGTCCCCTGCGCGACCGCGCCGGCGGGCAGGTCGCGGACGGCGGCCGCGGTCTCGGACCCAGAGAGCTCCTCGAGGAGGTCGCCCGCGCCGAAGCGGGCGAGGTACCCCGCGTCCACGACGAGCACGTCCGGCACGTGCGCCCCGGTGAGGAGCCGCGGGTACATCGCCTGCTGGAAGTCGCCGGGCTGGAGCGACACGAACGCGACCTTCGTCCCTGGATTCCGGGCCCGCCACCGGGACACGAGCGCCACCGTCTGCTCGGTGAAGTTGGCGTACGTCGCCACCACCAGCGCGTCCGGGTCGGTGTACTCGCGGTTGGACGGGCAGCCCGCCAGCGCCGCTGCGAGGACCGCCGCGAGCGCCGCGGCGGGCCGGCGTCCAGGCGAAAGTCTCCCCTCTCTCCGCATCGGCACGGCGGAGCAACTTAGCGCAACCGCGTGCTAGAGTCGCCGGCCCCGGCACGAGAGGAGGCGCCCCCATGTTCATCGCGATGAAGCCCCACGCCACGCCCGCGGAGTTCGACGCGGTCGTCGAGAAGATCCGGGCGCTCGGGCTCACGCCGCACCCCATCGTCGGCACGGAGCGGCGCGTCGTCGCCGTCATCGGCCACACGAGCGGCCTCGTCCCGGAGGATCTGTTCGGCACGATGCCCGGCGTGGCCGAGGCCCTCCGGGTCTCGCAACCCTTCAAGCTCGTGTCACGCGAGGTGAAGGAGGAGGACACGATCCTCGACGTGGGCGGGGTGCCGCTCGGCGGCAAGGCCCTCACCATCATGGCCGGCCCCTGCTCGGTCGAGTCGAAGGACCAGATCCTCGAGGCGGCCGAGGCGGTGAAGCGCGCCGGCGCGCGGTTCCTCCGCGGCGGCGCCTTCAAGCCGCGCACGAGCCCGTACGAGTTCCAGGGGCTCCGCGAGGAGGGGCTGAAGCTCCTCGCCCTCGCGCGCGAGAAGACCGGCCTCAAGGTCGTCACCGAGGTGAAGGACACCGAGACCCTGGCGATGGTCTCCGAGTACGCCGACGTGCTCCAGGTCGGCGCGCGCAACATGCAGAACTACTCGCTCCTCGAGCGGCTCGGCGCGATCGAGAAGCCGATCCTGCTCAAGCGCGGCCTCTCCGCGACCATCAAGGAGTGGCTCATGGCCGCCGAGTACATCGTCTCGAAGGGCAATCACCGGGTGGCGTTCTGCGAGCGCGGCATCCGGACGTTCGAGACGATGACGCGCAACACCTTCGACATCAACGCCATCCCCGTGCTGAAGGCCCTCACGCACCTCCCGGTGATCGTCGATCCGTCGCACGGGATCGGGCTGCGGGCCCACGTCCCCGCGATCGCCCGCGCCGGGGTGGCGGCGGGCGCGGATGGCATCATCGTCGAGGTGCACCCGTGCCCGGAGAAGGCGCTCTCCGACGGCCACCAGTCGCTCACGCCCGCGGAGTTCGAGGAGCTGATGCGGCAGGTGCGCGTGATCGCGGGGGCGATCGACCGGCCGATCGCCTGAGCGGGACTGGCGCGAGGTCGCGCGGGTCCACCTGGCCACACCTCCCCGGTTCCACCGCGGGTCGGATACCGAACGAGGCCCGTCCCGTCCGGTTGCCCCGCTCGGGGCTGGTGGGCCCTTGACGCGAGTGCAACCTGTCTTACCTGATGGGTGTGAAGCTCCATCACGAGAACGCGGCCGAGGAGGAGCGCCATGACGTGGCGATCCCCGGCGGCTGCATCCTGTGCGGCGGCGACCTCGCGGTCCGGTTCACGGCCGGTACGGCGGCGTCGTACTGCGCGCGCTGCAACTGGCTCTCGCACCCTCGCGTCCGGCGCGAGGACGGGAACGTCTACATGACGCATCCCGCCGGCGGGCTGGCCTGAACATCAGACGGGGGCTGCGCCCCCGCCCCGCCGGCGAAGCCGTCGGGGCCCCACCCCACCGCCCTCGGCGCTCACCGCAGCGCGCGCTTGAGCGACCGGACGAACCGCGTCACGCGCTCGGCCCGGACCGCGCGCGTCCCGCCCTCGGCGATCCGGTTCACGATGGCGCTCCCGACCACGACGCCGTCGGCGAGCGGCCCGAGCGCCTTCGCCTGCTCGGGCGACGAGACGCCGAACCCGATCACCACCGGCAGCGGGGTCGCCTTCCGGATCGCCGCCACCATCGGCCCGATCTCCGCCGGGACCGTGGCGCGGGCCCCCGTGACGCCGGTGACGGACACGAAGTAGAGGAAGCCCGTCGCGGCGCGCGCGGCGGCCTGGACGCGGGCGGGGTTCGAGGTGGGCGCGAGGAGGTACACGAGCTTCACCCCTCCGGCGGCCGCCGCGGCGGCGAGCTCGCCCGCCTCCTCCGGCAGGAGGTCGGGCACGATGAGCGCGTCGACGCCCGCCGCCTTGCAGCCCGCGACGAGCCGATCGACGCCGCGGGCGATCATCGGGTTCAGGTACCCCATGAGCGCGATCGGGATCTGCGAGCGGGCCCGGACCTTCGCGGCGATGTCGAGCACGTCGTCGAGCGTCGTCCCCCGGGCGAGCGCGCGCTGCGCCGCGGCCTGGATCGTCGGGCCGTCCGCGATCGGATCGGAGAACGGGACGCCCAGCTCGAGGACGTCGGCGCCCCCGGCGACGCAGGCGAGCGCCATCGCGAGCGAGGTGGCGGGATCGGGGTCGCCGCCCATCACGTAGGTGACGAGCGCCGACTCGCCGGCGGCGCGGCAGCGGTCGAACGCGGTCTGGAGGCGGTCGACGGGCTTCTCGGAGCTGGTGGCGCGGGCGATGGTGTTCACGAGCGGCTCCCCTTCGTCCCGCGGGCGCGGGCTCGGGCTCGAGCACGGGGTTGGCGCTTCTCGGGGCGAGAGAGCATGGCCCGCACCTGCTCGACGTCCTTGTCCCCGCGGCCGGAGACGTTCACGACGACGAGGCCCTTCGGCCCGAGCGCGCGCGCGAGCTTGCGGGCGGCGGAGACGGCGTGGGCGCTCTCGAGCGCGGGGATGATCCCCTCCTGCCGCGCGAGGTACTGGAACGAGTCGAGCGCCTCCGCGTCGGTCTGCGGCATGAGCGTGAGCCGGCCGCGGTCCTTGAGCCAGGAGAGCTCGGGGCCGACGCCCGGGTAGTCGAGCCCGGCGCTGATCGAGTGGGCCTCGGCGATCTGCCCGTGCCCGTCCTGGAGCACGTAGCTGCGCGAGCCGTGGAGCACGCCCGGCGTGCCCTTCATGAGCGAGGCGCCGTGGCGCCCGGAGGAGAGCCCGTGCCCCGCGGCCTCGGCGGCGACGAGCTTCACCCCCTCGTCCCCGACGAACGCGCTGAAGATCCCCATCGCGTTGGAGCCGCCGCCGACGCAGGCGACCACCGCGTCCGGCAGCCGGCCGGCGTGCTCCTGCACCTGCCGGCGCGCCTCGCGGCCGATCACCGACTGGAACTCGCGCACCAGCGCCGGGTACGGGTGCGGCCCCGCGACCGAGCCGATGATGTAGTAGGTGTCGCGGACGTTGGTGACCCAGTCGCGCAGCGCCTCGTTCATCGCGTCCTTGAGCGTGCGCGAGCCGGACTCGACCGGGATGACGCGCGCGCCCAGGAGCTGCATCCGGAAGACGTTGAGCGCCTGGCGCTGCACGTCGAGCGCGCCCTGGTAGACCTCGCACGGCAGGCCGAAGAGGGCGGCGACCGTCGCCGTCGCGACGCCGTGCTGCCCGGCCCCGGTCTCGGCGATGATCCGCTTCTTGCCCATCCGCTTCGCGAGCAGGACCTGGCCGAGCGTGTTGTTGAGCTTGTGGGAGCCGGTGTGGCAGAGGTCCTCGCGCTTCAGGAGCACGCGGCACCCGCCCACGTCGGCGCTCATCCGGCGCGCCTCCGTCATCGGCGTCTCGCGGCCGGCGTAGCGGGCGAGCAGCTCGTCGAGCTCGGCCTGGAAGGACGGATCCGCGCGCGCCGCGCGCCAGGCCTCCGCGAGCTCGTCGAGGGCCGGGACCAGCGTCTCCGGCACGAACCGCCCGCCGTACTCTCCGAACCTTCCCCGGTCGTCGGGGAGCGCCACGCTCGTCACGATCCGTTCCTTTCTCCGCGTTCCCTTCGCTGTTTCCCGAGCCCGAGCCCGGGCCCGAGCCCCAGCCCGAGCGCTCATCGGACCCCGCTCTACCCCGCCGCCTTCGCGTTCCTGACGAACGCCTCCATCTTCGCGAGGTCCTTCACCCCCGGCGCCGACTCGACGCCGCTCGCGACGTCCACGCCGCGCGGGCGGACCCGCTGCACCGCCTCGCCGACGTTCTCGGGCGTGAGCCCGCCCGCGAGCCAGATCGGCACCGACGCGGCCGCCTCGGCCGCGAGCGCCCAGTCGAAGGGCGTGCCGCTCCCGCCGTAGCCCGGGGTGGCGGAGTCGAGCAGGAAGCCCGCGACCTCGTAGGTCGCGAGCTGGGCGAGCGAGTGTGAGTCGCGCACCCGGATGCCCTTCACCACGGGGACGGGCGCCGCCGCGCACAGCTCGGGCGGCTCGTCGCCGTGGAGCTGGACGACCCGCACGCCCGACGTGCGGACGGCCTCGGCGAGCTCGGCCTCCGTGGGATCCACGAACACGCCCGCGGGCACGACCGACGGCGGCAGCGCGGCGACGATCTCCGCCGCTGCGCGCGGGGCGATGTAGCGCCGCGAGCGGGGCCAGAAGTTGAAGCCGATCCAGTCGGCCCCGAGCCGGGCGGCGGCGAGCGCGTCCTCGACCCGCGTGATCCCGCAGATCTTGACCAGGACGCTCACGGGAGGTCTCCGCACAGCTCCCGCAGGAGCCGCCCCGGGTCCTCCGCCCGCACGAGCGCCTCGCCCACGAGCAGGTTCGCGGCCCCGGCGCGGCGCAGGCGCGCCGCGTCGGCGGGCGTCTTCACGCCGCTCTCGGCCACGCCGCGGACGTCCGGAGGGAGCATGGGCAGCACCCGCTCCGACGTCGCGAGGTCCACGACGAACGAGCGGAGGTCGCGGTTGTTCACGCCGACGATCCGCGCCCCGGCCCGGAGCGCGAGCTCCGCCTCCGCGGCGTCGTGCACCTCGACCAGCGCCGCGAGCCCGAGCTCGCCGCACGCGTCGAGCAGCCCCCGGAGCGGGTCCGGCGGGAGCGCCGCCACGATGAGCAGCGCCGCGTCCGCGCCGGCGGCGCGCGCCTCGAGGAGCTGGTAGCGGTCGAGGACGAAGTCCTTGCGGAGCAGCGGGACCTCGACCGCCGCCCGGACGGCGCGGAGGTCGTCGAGCGAGCCGCCGAACCCCGGGCCGTCGGTGAGGACCGAGATGGCCGCGGCGCCGGCGCCGGCGTAGCGGCGGGCCTGGGCGGGCGCGTCGAGCCCGGTGTCGATCGCGCCGACCGAGGGGCTCGCCCGCTTCACCTCGGCGATCACCCGGACCGGGCCGCCGCGCAGCGAGAGGCCCGCCTCGAACGGCCGCGGCGGCGGCGCGTCCTTGGCGCGCGCCGCGAGCTCGCGGTCGGGGAGCGCGGCGCGCCGCTCGTCCACCTCGGTGCGCTTGCGCGCCAGGATCCTGGCCAGGAAGTCGTTCATGCCTGGTGAACGGTCGTGATGGCGGCGAGCTGCTTCAGCTTCTCGCGCGCGGCGCCGTTGTCGATCGACGCGGCGGCGACCCGGACGCCGCCGCGCAGGTCCTTCGCCGCGCCGGTCGCGACCAGGGCCGCGGCGGCGTTCGCGAGGACCGCGTCCCGCGGCGCGCCCTTCTGGCCGTCGAGGACGTCGCGCAGGATCCGGGCGTTGTCCGCGGCCTCGCCGCCGACGAGCTCCTCGATCGGATGGCGGGACAGCCCCATGTCCTCGGGCAGCATCGAGTACCGCTCGGTCCCGCCCTCCTTCACCTCGCAGACGTGGGTCATGCCGGTCACGGTGATCTCGTCGAGCCCCTCGCCGTGGACGACGAAGGCGTGACGGGCGCCGAGCGCCGCGAGGACGCCGCCGATGATCGGGACCCAGCGCGCCTCGTACACGCCCATCACCTGGTGGCGGGCGCCGGCCGGGTTCGCGAGCGGGCCGAGCACGTTGAAGATCGTCCGCACGCCCAGCTCGCGCCGGATGCCGGCGACCGCCTTGAACGCGGGGTGGAGCCGCGGGGCGAAGAGGAAGCCGATGCCGACCTCGGCGATGGCCCGCTCCACGACCTCCTTGGGCGCGTCCACGTTCACGCCGAGCGCGGCGAGCACGTCGGCCGAGCCCGACCGCGAGGAGACCGCGCGGTTGCCGTGCTTGGCGACGCAGACGCCCGCGCCGGCCACCGCGAACGCCGCGGCGGTGGAGATGTTGAAGGTGTGCCGGCCGTCGCCGCCCGTGCCGCAGGTGTCGACGAAGACGTCCTTGCCCACGTGCACCCGGTCGGCCCGATCGCGCATCACCTGCGCGGCGCCGGCGATCTCGTCCACCGTCTCGCCCTTGAGCCGCAGGGCCGCGAGGAACGCGCCGACCTGGGCGGGCGTGGCGCCGCCGTCGGCGATCTCGCCCATCACCTCGATCACCTCGGCGCGGGTGAGGTCCTGCCGGTCCATGAGCTTCACGACCGCTTGCTGGATCACGGGGCTGCCTCCTGGGATCGCTCCGCGGCGGCGGCCGGCCGGAGCCGCGCGAGCCAGTTGCCGAGGAGCCGCTTGCCCTGTGGCGTCAGGATCGACTCGGGGTGGAACTGCACGCCCTCGACGTCGAGCTGCGTGTGCCGGAGGCCCATGATCTCGCCCTCGGCGGTCCACGAGGTGACGGCGAGGCAGGAGGGCAGGGTCGCGCGCTCGACCACGAGCGAGTGGTAGCGGCCCGCCTCGAACGGCGCCGCGACGCCCGCGTAGATCCCGTCGCCCTTGTGGTGGACCGGGCTCGACTTCCCGTGGACGATCCGGGAGTTCCGGACCACCTTGCCGCCGAAGGCCTGGCCGATGGCCTGGTGCCCGAGGCAGACGCCGAGCATCGGCATCGCCCCCGCGAGCGCGGTGATGGCCTCGAGGGTCACCCCGGCCTCGTTGGGCGTGCACGGCCCGGGCGAGAGGACGAGCCCTTCCGGCGCGCGGCGCCGGATCTCCTCGACGGTGATCTCGTCGTTCCGGTGGACCTCGACGCGCGCGCCGAGCTCGCCGAGGAGCTGGACGACGTTGAAGGTGAACGAGTCGTAGTTGTCGACGAGGAGGACGCGCGGTCCCGGGTTCTTCTCGCCGTAGACGACGCCCCTGGGTCCGCCCGCCGGCGCGCCGGCCTGCTTCGCGCCCCTGGCCACCTTCGCGCTCATCGCCGGCCTCCCCGCGTGCGCCCGGCCGGGGGCGCCGGCCGCCGCGCGGCGGCGCGCTTCCGGCCGCCCGCGCGCCGCTTCCGTCCGCCGGCCGAGGCGGACGGCGCGGCCGCCGCGGCGTGCAGCGCCCGCCCCTGCGCCTGCGCGACGGCGGTGAACACCGCGCGCGCCTTGTTGACCGTCTCCTGGTACTCCGCGGCGGGGACCGAGTCGTAGACGATGCCGGCGCCCGACTGGACCGACACGCGCCGTCCGCTCGCCATCAGGGTGCGGATGGCGATGGCCATCTCCATGTCGCCGCCGCGGTCGAAGTAGCCGACCGCCCCGGCGTACGGGCCGCGCCGCGCGGGCTCGAGCTCGTCGATGATCTGCATGGCCCGCACCTTGGGCGAGCCCGACACGGTGCCGGCCGGGAACCCGGCCCGGAGCACGTCGAGCGCGGAGAGCCCGGGGGCGAGCCGCCCGCGCACCTCGGAGACGAGGTGCATCACGTGCGAGTACCGCTCCACCGAGCGGAGCGCGGTCACGCGCACCGAGCCGACCGCCGAGACCCGGCCGACGTCGTTTCGGCCGAGGTCGACGAGCATCATGTGCTCGGCGTTCTCCTTCGGGTCGGCGCGGAGCTCGGCCTCGAGCCGCGCGTCCTCGGCGGGATCGGCGCCGCGCTTGCGCGTGCCGGCGATGGGCCGGAGCGTGACCTCGCCGTCCTCGAGCTTCACGAGCGTCTCGGGCGACGAGCCGACGAGCGCCCGCGGCCCGTCCTTCACGAAGAAGAGGTACGGCGAGGGGTTGACGCGCCGGAGCGCCCGGTAGATCTCGAACGGCGGTAGCGTGCACTCCGCGTCGAACCGCTGCGAGAGCACGATCTGCTGGCAGTCGCCGGCCGTGACGTACTCCTTCGCCCGCCGGACGGCGGCCTCGAAGGCCTTGCGCGACACGCGCGGGGCGAGCACCGCCGGGCGGGCGGCGCGGCGGGGCCGCGGGTCCTCGAGCGGCCGGGAGAGCGTCCGCAGGCGCCGCACGATCCGCGCGCACGCCGCCCGGTACAGCGCGCGGGGGTCGTCGCCCGGATCGCAGCGGACCTCCTGGAGGACGTGGAGCGAGTGGCGGAGGTTGTCGAACGCCACCACCTCGTCGAAGTCCATGAGGAGGACGTCCGGGAACCCGAGCTCGTCGGGCTTCGCGATCGGCACGTGCGGCTCGAACCGCCGGACGAGGTCGTAGGAGACGTGCCCCACGAGCCCGCCCGAGAACCGCGGCGTGCCCGGGACGCGCACCGCCCGGTGCGAGGAGAGCGCGGCCTCGATCGCGGCGACGGGGTCGCCGGGATCGCCGAGCTTCCACCGGAGCACGCTGCGCGGGCCGGCGCCGAGGAAGGAGAACCGCGCGCTCCGCTCCCCGCCCTCGACGGACTCGAGCAGGAAGGCCTGCTCCTCGCCGCGCGAGAGCTTCAGGAACGCGGAGACCGGCGTCTCCGTGTCGGCGTCCACCTCGGCGCGCACGGGGACCGCGCGCCCCGGCCGGCACAGCGAGACGAACGTCTCGAGATCGGGGAGGAACTTCAGCTCAGCAGCGCCAAAGAAACACCGTCATGCGGTGACCCGCCTTGCAGGGCCGGCCACCTCGAGGGCGTTCCTGGCCACGATTCGGTTCTGGCTGTCCACGAGGACGACCGTGGGCTTGAACGTCTTCGCCTCGGACTCCTCGAGCTCGGCGAACGAGGCGAGGATCACCAGGTCGCCGGGCTTGTTGAGATGGGCCGCAGCGCCGTTGATGCAGATGACGCCGGACCCCCGCTCTCCGCGGATGGCGTACGTCTGAAGCCGGGTCCCGCGGGTGATGTTCCAGACGTGGACGGCCTCGTGCTCCCAGATCCCCGCCGCCTCGAGCAGGTCCTCGTCGATGGAGACCGAGCCTTCGTACTCGAGATCCGCGTGCGTCACCGTGGCGCGGTGGATCTTGGATTTGAGGAACGTCCTGCGCATGGCTAGGAGTCCGTTTGTTTACCCGCTTGCCCCGCGCGGCGCAAGCATGGCCCCGGCGGGGGACCCCGCGCTCGCGTTCACGGGTAAGCTGTAGGGGTGCCTTCGCCCGTCGCAGCCCGCCGCATCGAGGTCTACGCCGCAGCGCGGGCGGACCTCGCGGGTTTCCTGCAGATCGATCCGTCGCGGCTGCGGTACTCGCTCGGCACCTCCCTCGCCGACGTCTCGGTCCCGATCGAGGTGGCGGCGGACGCCGCGGCCATCCTGCGGAACGCCGCGGTCGAGCTGTGCCTCCTCCTCGTCTCGCACCACCGCGGGTTCGTCGCCGGGGACGATCTCGACCGGCTCATCCTGCGCGACGACTACGCCACGCTCCCGCACGTCCCGCCCACGCTCTCGGCGAGCTCCGGCGGGCCGGACCTCCGCACCGCGACGCAGCTCGGGCCGGCGCTCCACCCCGCGCTCACCGGCGGCGTCGTCTCCGCCTGGATGGGCAAGGGGGGCCGCGGGCGGTCGCTCGTGGCGCTCTGGATCGAGCTCCTCCGGCAGGGCCTCGCCGAGATGGAGGAGACGCGCGGGAAGGAGCCGACGCCGCTGCTCGTGACGCTCGCGCTCGCGGGGGCGAGCGCCGCGCGCGAGGCGGACCTCCGCCCCGTCCTGCCGGGCCCTCCCCTCGACCGCTACTTCCGCGCCGGCGCGCTCGTCGGGCTCTGGCTCGCGGCGCGGACCGGCTTCGCCCGCGTCTGGCGCGAGCGCGGGT
>Ga0196976_1001313_pt1 | contig 11545 bp, 6 predicted proteins | sample S3v_513CmetaG_FD_148644 | JGI IMG/M metagenome (GOLD analysis project Ga0196976, IMG submission 148644) | Soil microbial communities from Anza Borrego desert, Southern California, United States - S3+v_5-13C | ecosystem: Environmental > Terrestrial > Soil > Desert | place: USA: California...
GTCCGAGACGGGCCATCTAGTACCGGTCGCCGGTGCTGGCGTACACCTGGCCGAACTTGTTCTTGTGCTGCACGTACTTGTAACCCTTCGCGTCCAGCTCGACCACGATGTTCCGCAATCCCGCTGCCGATACCGTCACGTCCTTGACATGGGAGTTCGCGCGGTCGTGCCAGACGTGAAGCCGGTATCTGCCAGGCGGCACAGAATCGAAGGCGAAACGCCCATCGAGTCCCGCCTGCGTGAAGTGCGGCGTGTTGACCGTGATGACGAACGCCGTCATGCGCGGATGCACATTGCAATACAGCGAGTACACGCCCGGGTCGTGGAACAACTGCTCGCGGGTCTTGCCGCGACCAAAGGAACCGGTGTCGAACCCGCCATTCGTCTTCGAGAAGACGTTGTGGCTGAAGGGATCCTGGTTCGGGAACTCGATCCTGCTTCCCTGGGTGACGACGCGCACCCGCGGCGAGAATTGCCGAGATTGCAGCGCGATGACAGTGTTGGTCGGCGCCATGGACGATGCAGCCACACGCGTGCGTTCGCCCACGGGCTCTAAGAATACGACAACGTTCTGGAGGTCTTCGGTTACCTCTCCCGGACGTTCGACAATGGTCACTCGGCCGGCGACGGGCTGCGCCGCGGCCTGCGTGGCCAGGATGATCGCGCACAGCACCGGCAAATATCGTTTCAAACGCATCGGTCCGCCCTTACTTCCTTCCTTAGATACATGACGAAAGTACTCGCCTACAGTGACGCCGCGCAGCGCGGAAGGTCAAGATTTTTCATTGCGATCGCCTTGATCGCCCTGGCCAGCGCGACGCATGCCGGAATGATACAGGCGCAGTCGCCTCGAGACTCCCTGGCCGAGCGCCTGCGACGCGCCGAAGCTGCGATCGCTGCACTCGAGATGCAGATCGCCGAGCAGGCACAAAGCGCGGTCACGACGCGTTCCAGGGCACGCATGGAACTGAATGGGCGGATCCTGATGAACGCCTTCTCGAATTCGCGGCGGGTGAACAACGTCGACAACCCCCAGTTCGTGCAACCGGACCCCGTCCCTGCGGTCCCCATGCGCGGATTGGGTCTGGCCATTCGCCAAAGTCGGCTCGGCCTGGCTGTCACCGTTCCGGAAGCACTCAACGGCACCTTTACGGGGGATGTAGATGTCGACTTCTACGGAGGGCAGGTGCCGTCTGGTGGCGGAAGAACCTTTCCGCTCCTGCGTCTCCGCACAGCGCGGGGAATCCTCCGGTGGACGCATGCAGATGTGATGGTGGGCCAGGAATCGCCGCTCATCAGTGATGTGGACCCCATGACCGTCGGCGCAGTGGGATCGCCCGCGTTTGCCGCGGCCGGCAATCTCTGGCTGTGGCTACCGCAAATCCGGGCTGGCGCCGAGATAACGCGCGGGTTGCGATGGGGGACGCAGGTCGCGGTGCTTGCGCCGACGAGTGGGGATCCGGCGGCCTTCTTCGATACCGACAACGACCTCGCGGAACGTTCGGCACGGCCGTTCCTGCAAGGACGCGTGTCAGCGGGTTGGGGAGACGACCATCCTGGCGAAGTTGGATGCGGTGTGCATCGGGGCTGGTTGATGCCCCTCGCCGAGCGCGAGGAGTCGAAGGCGATTGCCTGCGATCTGCGCGTGGCGGTGCATGGCTGGCTCGATGTTCGTGGCGAATACTTTACCGGCCAGGCACTTCGGGGACTCGGCGGCGGTGGCATCGGCCAGAATTTCACGCCGGCGAATGAACCATTGCAGTCAACCGGGGGTTGGGCACAGGTGAACGTCATGCCGCGACCAGGGCTTTCGGCCGGCATCGGGTGCGGTACGGATCAGCCGGATGGATCAGTGGCGCGCCGTCGGAACGACGTCTGCGCCGGCTATGCGATGCTGCGGCCTCCAGGGCCGATGTTCGTCGGAATCGAGTATCGACGGCTCAGCACGCTCTACAGCACGGGGTGGCTCAGGAATGATCATGTGACTCTCGGGACCGGCTTCGAGTTTTGAATTATCAGGGCAGAGAAAACCTGAACGTCCTCGGGAGGCAGCGTGCGAATCACACGAGTCGGAGTCCCAGTGCTCCTTGCCGCAGCTATTGCATGCAGTGGCAGCGACGATCCACCGACCGGCAATAATGGCGGCGGCGGGGGCAATAACAATTTGTGCACGAGCACGGCGACGAGCATCGCCGTCGCCAATAACAGCTTCTTCCCGGCGTGCGTTACTGTGTCGGCGGGCAGTCAGATCACGTGGACGTGGGGGAACACAGGCGGCATCACGCACAACGTGACGTTCCCCGCAGGCGGACCCAATTCACCGACGCAGGCGGCGGGCACCTTCTCCCGCACCTTTGCCACCGCGGGCACCTACAACTACAACTGCACGGTCCACGGTGCTGCGATGTCCGGACGGATTGTCGTCGAGTAGGTCAGGCAGACGCCGGCGCAGCGCTCTTGTGAGCGTTGCGTCGGCCGCGTTCATCGACTGCGCGCTGTGGCTTTTCCTGTTCCAGTCGGGGACTGCGCGTATCGGCGCTCGCCGGCAGCGTAAGGATGAAGGTGCTTCCCTTCCCCTCCGCTGATTCCAGCCGGAGAGAACCCTGAAGCAGCTCGGCCAGGCGGCGTGAGATCGGCAGTCCCAGTCCGGTACCCTCCTGCAGCTGCGTCTTCCCCAGCTGCACGAACTCCTGGAAAATGCGCTCCTGATCGTCTTCGGGAATGCCAGCGCCCTGGTCGATGACCGAGACCTTCACGCCGTCGTCCGCTTCTCGCTCCACTTTCACGCAGATGGGCTTCCCGCCACCGAACTTGATCGCGTTCGACAACAAGTTCAGGAGGATCTGACGAACGCGACGCGGGTCGGACACGACCTGCATCGATTCCGATCCATTGACATCAAGCGCGAGCTTTGAGCCGTACTTGTCGGCCAGGGGCCGGACCGTCACAAAGAGCTCCTCGACAATGGTCGGGAACATCACCGGCTGGAGGCGCAGGTCGATCTTCCCGGCTTCGATCTTCGAAAGGTCCAGGACATCGTTCACGAGCTCGAGCAGATGCTTGGCGGCGCGCTGCGTGCGCTGGATTCCCTCCGCCTGCTTTTCGTTCAGCGGTCCATAGATGTTCTCGAGCAACAACGTGCTGTAGCCGAGTACAGCGTTGATTGGCGTGCGCAGCTCGTGACTCATGGAGGCATAGAAGCGGCTGCGAGCGGTCATGGCGCGCTCGAGATCGTCCTGGCGACGATTCAGCTCTTCGTTCGCGAGCTTGAGCTCGGCCATCGTGCGCTCGAGCTGCGTGGCCTGTTGGCGCAGCGCCTCCTCCTGTCGCACGCGCTCGGAGATGTCACGCACGATCAGGGTGAAATGCTGCCCTTCCTTCCCGTCGAAGCACGAGATGGACGCTTCGGCGGGGAACGATTCCCCGGACGACCGGCTACCACGGAGGGCTGCCACATGCTGCTGGACGTCGCTGCTTCCACCGGAATCCGGGACGTTGGATTTCACCTTTGAGCAGAGGGAGCGCAGCGTCTCCGCGCTTTCACTCTCGATGAAGAACTCGGAGATCGGCTTGCCGATGGCCTGCTCGGCCGGTGTGCCGAACATCTTGGCGGCGGTCGCGTTGAACAGGCTGATGCGTTCCTGTTCGTCGAAGATGACGATCGCGTCCATGGCCGTGCTGACGATCTCGCGAAAGCGGGCTTCCGACTGCAGCAGCTCGCGCATGTGCCGCAGCTCGGTCATGCGGCGCTCCCCCTCGCGCAGCATCGACTCCTGCTCCGCAAGCCGCTTCTGTTTCAGGTGGAGGTCGACGAAGACCGCGACCTTCGCGCGCAGGACATCCGGCTGGAACGGCTTCGAGATATAATCGACGGCGCCAACCTGATAGCCGCGGAAGACGTAATCCTCTTCCTTGCTGATGGCGGTGAGGAAGATGATCGGGATATACCGCGTGCGTTCGCGCGCCTTGATCAGCTGCGCGGTCTCGAAGCCGTTCATTCCGGGCATCTGCACGTCGAGCAGGACGACCGCGAAGTCGTGGCGCAGAAGCTTGCGCAGCGCCTCCTCGCCCGAATGCGCCCGGACGAGTTTCTGACCGAGCGGTTCGAGGATCGCTTCGAGCGCAAGGAGATTTTCGGGACGATCGTCGACGAGCAGGATCTCCACCTGATCGCGCAGCGCGAACACGCTCCGGGGTGTCGTCTGGACGGGGTCGGTCACGACGCCCGCTCCGTGTCATACACGCTCGGTAATGTCGCCAGAAACGATGCGATGCGCGCCAGCGGGAACACTCGCGCTGTCGGTACCGCTCGGGCAGCTGCCTGGGGCATCGTCGGCGCCTCGGCGGTATCGGGGGTCTGGATCACCGCCATCCCTCCCGCGTCCGCGATGATGCGGAGGCCCTCCGCACCGTCGGCATTGGAGCCCGTGAGGACGACACCCACCGCGCGATGCCCGTAGGCGTGGGCAGCACTGGTAAGGGCAACGTCGATCGATGGGCGGCTGAACCGAACCGGCGCGTCGACCGAGAGCGCCAGGTGTCCGCGTTCGACCAGCATGTGATAGTTGGCAGGGGCCACGAAAATCTTGCCGCCCTCGATGGGCTGCTTGTCTTCGACCTCACACACGTTGAGCGCGGTGTGGCTCTGCAGAAACTTCGCGAGACCATCCGAGTCCCGATGCCGATGCTGGACGATGGCGATGGGCAAGGTATAGCCGGCAGGCAGCGCAGCGACGATAGCGCGCAGCGCCGCGAGGCCGCCCCAGGACGTGCCGACGACCACGATTTCGTAGCCCAGGGCGCCGTTCTCCTGGTCGCTCGCATGGTCAGGAGACCTTCCGGTAGATCTTTTCACTGGTATCCATGCGTTCATAGCATGGCTCGTACTTGGAGAACTTCAGCGACTCCTTGCTGCCAAGGCAGAGCACGCCAAACCGCACCAGGCTCTCATAGAAGAGCGCGTGGACGCGGTTCTGAAGGTCCTTGTCGAAATAGATGAGGACGTTGCGGCAGAAGATGACGTTGAATTCCGCGAAGGAACGGTCCGTCACCAGGTTGTGTTGTGCGAAGACCACGTTCCGCATCAGGCGCTGGTCGAACAGTGCGCCGTCGTACTTCGCCGTGTAGTACTCGGAAAACGAGCGGGACCCGCCGGCGCGGATGTAGTTCTCCGTGTACTCCTGCATCCGATCGAGCGGGAAGATGCCGCGTCGGGCCTGCTGCAGCACGACGTCGTTGATGTCGGTCGCATAGATGCGCGCGCGGTCGTACAGTCCCTCCTCTTCGAGGAGGATCGCGATTGAGTAGACCTCTTCACCTGTCGAACAGCCGGCATGCCAGATCCGGATGAACGGGTACGTCCGGAGCAAGGGAATGACATGCTGCCGGAACGCGACGTAGAAGAGCGGATCGCGAAACATCGACGTGACGTTCACGGACAGGTCGAGCAGCAGTCGCTCCATCGCATCCTGATCATGCAGGACGAGACTCTGGAGTTCCGAAAGCGTGACGCGCTTTTCCGCCTCCACGCGCTTCCACAAGCGCCGTCGCATCGAGGCGTACGCGTACGAGCGGAAGTCAAAGCCGTAATGCCGGAATACGCCTTCCAGGAGCAGCTCCACCTCGAGCCGCTCGAGCTCGGGGTCGTATCCCGGAGGCGGACCGGGCATGCTGCGCGACGGCTTCTCCCCTGGCGATGCCGCCATGGGGGGAGCCGTCACCGCAGCTTCGGTCAGCGGTACAGCCATACGCGCATGAGACTCAGGAGCTGTTCGGTATCCACGGGTTTCGTGATGTAATCGGACGCACCTGCCGCGATGCAGCGCTCCCGGTCGCCCTTCATGGCCTTTGCCGTGAGGGCGATGATGGGCAGCGTCTTGAACCGCTCTTCCGCGCGGATGCGCCGCGTGGTCTCGAAGCCATCCATCTCGGGCATCATGATGTCCATGAGCACGATTTCGTATTCCGGATTCTCCTGCAGCTTGCCGATGGCGTCTTTTCCGTTCTCGACAAAGTCGACGACCATCCCGTGATCCTCGAGGACGCTCGTCAGGGAAAAGATGTTCCGGACATCGTCATCGACGATCAACACGCGTTTCCCCGCAAAGACGCCGTCCTGGTTATGCAGGCGTTCGAGCATGCGACGCTTCTGCTCGGGCAGCTTCTTCTCCACGCGGTGCAGGAAGAGCGCGGTCTCGTCCAGCAGGCGCTCGGGGGATTTGACGTCCTTCACGATGATCGTTTCCGCGAGCTTGCGCAGCCGCGTTTCGTCAGCCTGCGACAACTCGCGACCGGTGTAAATGATGATGGGCAATTCGCGCTTCGACGGATCAGACTTCACCGTTTCCAGCAACTGGAAGCCATCGGTCTCGCCCTTGAGGCCGAGGTCCAGCACCATGCAGTCGTAGTGCTTCTGCGACAGCTCGCGCAACGCCTCGTCCGCCGACGCGACGGCGGTGATCTCGACGTCCTCGTGCGCGATGAGCTCGATCATCGCCTTGCGCTGCGATTCCTCGTCTTCCACCACGAGCAGGCGCTTGACCTGCTGGTCGATAAACTGCGAGATCCGCGAGAACGATTCATCCAGCGCCTCGGCGGTGACCGGCTTCTCGAGATAGGCAATGGCGCCCGCCTTGAGCCCAGCCTGGCGTTCCTTGACCCCGCTGATGATGTGAACGGGAATGTGCCGGGTGTCCGGGTGGTGCTTCAGGCGGTCGAGCACCGTCCACCCATCCAATCCGGGCAGATCGATGTCGAGCGTGACCGCGTCCGGCTTGTAGGCGTGCGCGATGCGAAGCCCTGCCTCGCCATCCAGCGCGACGACGCCCTTGAATCCTTTTTCCCGGGCCATCTCGAAGAGGATCTTCGCGAACGGTTCGTCATTCTCGATCACAAGGACGACGCGATCACCCGGCTCGAGGTTATCCCGATCATCGTCGAAGCTTTCCGGGCGCGGGAGGTCTTCGTCGGGCCGCGCCATCGTGGCGACGTCACCTTCCTCGGTGCTGTCGTCTGCCCATCCCTGGTTCTCGCCCGTGAAATTGGTCGGGCTCCCGTTGAATGCAGATCCACTCGATGGCTCTTCTGCCTGGACTGCGGCAGGGGCCGTGAGCGCTGGTGCTGGTTGCGGTCGTGACATCTCGCGGAATCGCTGCAGGTGCGGCTCCGTCGCAGCCTCGCGGCGCGGCACGGACATGATTTCGCTGCGACGCGGTGGACGCCGTCCGCCCATGGGTTCCGTCGGGGTAAAGCGCGACGGGACGTACAGGATGAAGGTGCTTCCCTGGCCGGGCGTGCTTTCGACCCGGATCTCGCCGCCCAGCAGCTGTGCGATGTTCCGGCTGATGGTCAGCCCGAGCCCCGTGCCACCGAACTTCCGGTTGGTGGTGCCGTCCGCCTGCTGGAACGCTTCGAAGATGAGCTGCTGCTTCTCCTTCGGAATGCCGATTCCCGTATCCGTCACCTCGAAGGCGATGACGTCTGTCGCCTGGTCGAGGGAACGGCTCGCGAACCGGCGACTCTTGTCCGCCTTCTGGATCGTCATCTTCACTGAGCCACGCTCGGTGAATTTGAATGCATTCGAGAGCAGGTTCTTCAGGACCTGCTGCACCCGTTGCCCGTCCGTATAGAGCGTTTCGGGCACTCCCTCGGCGACCGTGATCTCGAATCCGACGTTCTTCTGTTCGGCCACCGGACGGAAGGTGCGATTGACGAACTCCTCGATCTCTCCAACCGAGACGTCCGCCACGTTCACTTCCATCTTCCCCGCCTCCACCTTCGAGAGATCGAGGATGTCGTTGATGAGGTTGAGCAGGTCCGTGCCAGACGCGTGAATGGTGCGGGCGTACTCGACCTGCTTCGGCGACAACGTCTGCTCCTTGTTGTCGGTCAGCAGCTTCGCCAGGATGAGCAGTGAGTTGAGCGGCGTCCGCAGCTCGTGCGACATGTTCGCCAGGAACTCGCTCTTGTACTTCGAGCTGAGCGACAGCTGCTGGGCCTTCTCTTCCAGCGCCTGGCGCGCCGATTCGACTTCGCGGTTCTTCTGCTCGACCTTCGCGTTCTGCTCCGCGAGCAGCGAAGCCTTCTCCTCCAGCTCTTCGTTGACCTGCTGCAGCTCCTCCTGCTGCTCCTTGAGCAGCTCCTCGGACTGTCGCAGCGACTTCGCCTGCTGCTCCAGTTCCGTGTTGGACTTCTTGAGCTCTTCCTGCTGCTTGCGGAGCTCCTCGGACTGGCTCTGCAGCTCCTGCGTGAGGTTCTGCGACTGCTCGAGCAGTTCCTCGGTACGCATGTTCGCCTGGATCATGTTCAGCACGACACCAATGGACTCGGCCAGCTGGTCCAGGAACGTCTGGTGAATGTTGCTGAATGGCAGGAAGCTCGCGAGCTCGATCACGGCCTTGACGTCGCCCTCGAACAGGATCGGCAGCACGATGATGTTCCGCGGCGCTGCTTCACCCAGTCCGGACGTGATCTGGATGTAATCGTTGGGGACGTTCTGCAGCAGGATTGGCTGCTTCTCGAGCGCCGCCTGCCCGACGAGTCCTTCACCGAGGGCGAAGCGATTGGCGACGTGCTTGCGGGCCCGGTACGCGTAGCTGGCGATGAGACGCAGCGTGGGAGCGGCGGTCTCCGTGTCGGCCATGAAGAACGCGCCGTGGTGCGCCGACACGAGCGGCGTCAGCTCACTCATGATGAGCCGGGACACGGACTCGAGATCCTTCTGTCCCTGCATCATCCGGCTGAACTTGGCGAGGTTGGTCTTGAGCCAGTCCTGCTCCTGGTTGCGCTCCGTGGTTTCGCGCAGGTTGCCGATCATCTGGTTGATGTTCGTCTTGAGCTCGTCGAGCTCGCCCTGCGCTTCCACCGTGATCTGCCGCGTCAGGTCGCCCTTCGTCACCGACGTTGCGACGTCTGCGATGTTGCGCACCTGCATGGTGAGCGAGTTCGCCATCGCGTTCACGCTGTCGGTAAGCCCCTTCCAGGTGCCCGCGACGCCAGGCACGTCGGCCTGACCGCCCAGGATGCCCTCGGTTCCCACTTCGCGCGCCACGCGCGTCACCTCGTCAGCGAAGATCCGGAGTCGGTCCACCATGTTGTTGATGGTATTCTTGAGCTCGAGCACCTCACCCGACACTTCGACGGAGATCTTCTGCGACAGGTCGCCGTTGGCGACGGCGGTCATGACCTGCGCGATGTTTCGCACCTGCGTCGTAAGGTTCGACGCCAGGCCGTTCACGTTGTCAGTCAGGTCGCGCCATACGCCGGCCGCCCCGGTGACTTTCGCCTGTCCGCCCAGCTTTCCTTCGGTGCCCACCTCGCGCGCCACGCGGGTCACTTCGCTCGCGAAGGCGTTCAGCTGGTCCACCATGGTGTTGAACGTGTTCTTCAGCTCGAGGATTTCGCCGCGCACTTCCACGGTGATTTTCCGCGAGAGGTCGCCCCGTGCGACCGCCGTCGAGACGTCGGCGATGTTACGCACCTGCGTCGTGAGGTTCGACGCCATGTAATTCACGTTGTCGGTCAGGTCCTTCCACGTACCGCCCACACCAGGGACGTTGGCCTGGCCGCCGAGGCGTCCTTCGGTGCCTACTTCGCGCGCGACACGTGTCACTTCGTCGGCGAAGGTCCGGAGCTTTTCCACCATCGAGTTGATGGTTTCCTTGAGCTCGAGCATCTCACCCCGGACGTCCACCGTGATCTTCTGCGAGAGATCGCCGTTGGCCACTGCCGTCGTCACCAGCGCGATGTTTCGCACCTGGTTGGTGAGGTTGGCGGCCATGAAGTTCACGTTGTCGGTCAGGTCCTTCCACGTACCGCTCACGCCCTGCACGCTGGCCTGTCCGCCGAGCATTCCTTCCGTGCCCACCTCGCGCGCCACGCGTGTCACTTCGGACGCGAATGCCGAGAGCTGATCCACCATCGTGTTGATGGTGTTCTTCAGCGCGAGGACCTCGCCCTTTGCCTCGACGGTGATCTTCCGCGTGAGGTCCCCCTTCGCGACGGCCGTCGTCACGTCGGCGATGTTGCGCACCTGACCGGTGAGGTTGTTCGCCATCAGGTTCACGTTGTCGGTCAGGCTCTTCCAGGTGCCGGCGACGCCGGGCACGTTCGCCTGGCCACCCAGCACGCCCTCGGTGCCCACCTCACGCGCCACGCGAATGACTTCGCCGGCGAACGCGCTGAGCTGATCGACCATCTTGTTGATGACTTCCTTCACCTGCAGGATCTCGCCCTGCGCCTCGACGGTGATCTTGCGGGTCAGGTCGCCATTGGCGATGGCGGTGGACACGGCGCTCACGTCACGCAGCTGCACCGTGAGGTTCGCCGCCATGCCGTTCACGTTCTCGGTGAGGTCGCGCCATGTGCCGAGCACGCCTTCGACGCGCGCCTGGCCGCCAAGCTTTCCTTCGGTGCCTACTTCGCGCGCCACGCGGGATACTTCGGACGCAAAGGCGTTCAGCTGATCCACCATCGTGTTGATGGTGTTCTTGAGCGCGAGCACCTCGCCCTTTGCTTCCACCGTGATCTTGCGCGAGAGGTCGCCCTGCGCGACTGCCGTGGTCACGTCCGCGATGTTCCGCACCTGGTTGGTCAGGTTATTCGCGAGACCGTTCACGTTGTCGGTGAGCGCCTTCCACGTTCCACCCACGCCGGGCACGTTCGCCTGCCCGCCCAGGACACCTTCCGTTCCTACCTCGCGCGCCATACGCGTCACTTCGTCGCCGAAGACGCGCAGGCGGTCCACCATGTCGTTGATCGTGTTCTTGAGGTCGAGAATTTCCCCCTTCGCCTCGACCGTGATCTTTTGGGAGAGATCTCCGTTGGCAACCGCCGTCGTAACCAGGGCGATATTGCGCACCTGATTCGTCAGGTTGTTCGCCATCGAGTTCACGTTGTCGGTGAGGTCCTTCCATGTTCCACCGACACCGGGCACCGCCGCCTGGCCGCCCAGCACGCCTTCGGTTCCTACTTCGCGCGCCACGCGCGTCACTTCCGCGGCGAACGTGGAAAGCTTGTCCACCATGCCGTTGATCGTGTCCTTCAGTTCGAGAACTTCGCCCTTCGCTTCAACAGTGATCTTCTGCGACAGGTCGCCGTTGGCCACGGCTGTCGTCACGAGGGCGATGTTCCGCACCTGGCTCGTAAGGTTGTTCGCGAGACCGTTCACGTTGTCCGTGAGGTCCTTCCACGTGCCGGCGACTCCCGGCACGTTCGCCTGGCCACCGAGTACGCCTTCCGTACCGACCTCCTTTGCCACCCGCGTCACTTCGCTCGAGAAGGCGCGCAACTGGTCCACCATTCGATTCACGGTGGATCCGATGCGGAAGAACTCGCCCTGCACGGTCTTGCCGTCGATCTCGAGTTCCACCTTCTGGGACAGGTCACCCTCGGCGACCGCCTTGATCACGCGCGACACTTCGGTCGTCGGCTGCACCAGGTCCGTGATCAGGTTGTTCACCGCGTCCACGGCGACATTCCAGGAACCTGCCGCCGCGAGCTGCACACGCTCGCGCATGTTGCCCTCGCGTCCGACCGAGAAGCTCAC
>Ga0196976_1001314_pt1 | contig 11543 bp, 10 predicted proteins | sample S3v_513CmetaG_FD_148644 | JGI IMG/M metagenome (GOLD analysis project Ga0196976, IMG submission 148644) | Soil microbial communities from Anza Borrego desert, Southern California, United States - S3+v_5-13C | ecosystem: Environmental > Terrestrial > Soil > Desert | place: USA: California...
GGCTCCGTCGGCAACGACCCGCTCGCTGTCGATCAGACAGCGGGTCACCTCCATCCACGCCTCGACGGCGACCTTGAACGCCTCGCGTCCCCGATCGGTGAGGGTGTAGACCTTGCGCTCGCGTCCCGAGACGACCTCCGCCGCCGAGGTGACATAGCCGCCCTCCTCGAACTCTCGCAGGACCGGGTAGATCGTCCCCTCCGCCGGGGAGCAGCAGCCGTTGGTCGTCCGCTCCACCGTACGGGCGATGTCGTAGCCGTGCATCGGCCTTTGATGCAGGACGCAAAGGATGAAGAACTTCGACAGGCTCATTTTGATCGTGCCGTTCCAATAGGCGCGACTGGTGAGGTCGGGGGGCGTCTTCACTGTGGAACGGGATTGCGTCGGTAATTGAGGCATGCGCAATCCATATACCTAGATCATCGATGCGTCAAGGGTCGATGTAATGAAATCCCATGCCGTTGGTCTTCAAATTAGCGGGAGGCATGCTGGAATGGTTGAAGGTGGGTTCGCGCGCCTCCGCGCGCTCGTCGGATGAACCGGCTGGGGTGGTAAAACACCCGGGCAGCCTCCTCGCTCAGGATGCGGATCGCCTTCTGGAGCATCAGCCGCGTCGCAAAGATATCGGACTGGTAGCGCCGGCACCGTTTCGAAATGAGTACGTATCCATTTCTTAAAGGCCAACGTGCTGTCCAGACTCTTTTCGCGAGATATGGCTGACATGGGCCTTTCCTGGTCCGCGAAGTTGTCAGCCTAACCCGCGAAACCCCTTGCAGGTTCAGCCCACCTCCGTTTGAACACCGTTCCTTCGGCGGGCAACTCCACCGCTGACGGCCATGGATTGACTCCATCTTGCAACCACGAGAGAGTCGCCCGCCAAAAGCCTTCGCGGTGACGGGCATGAAACAGGTTGAAATGTCCAATGGCATCAAAACCGAGATCGCCGGGCTCCAGCAACACCTGTTGACGCTCACTGCCTTTGTAATAATTCAGCCCCCGGCGAATGGCCTGTGGCGTGCCGAATTCATCATCCGTCAACCCCACCGCCAGGATCGGTGCCCGCACTGCGGCAAAACGGGCGAGAATGGCTTGACGCTCGTCAGAAGGGTAGCTCGCCTCCAGCCGCGCACGGCGAAAACTCCACTCGTGCGCCACGCCGGCCGGCAAATCCTCCAGCCAACCCAGGCGCCGCCCCGGAAAATAGCCGAACACCGTCGTGATCGCCGGCATCGCCACATGCCATCTGAAGAATAGCCGCGCCCGCTTTGCCGCCGCGTAATCCCGCCAGTAGGCATATTGCGCGCCGACCGTCAGCAGGCGGTTGAGCCGAACGGCGTTGGAGGCAAAACCCGGAAGAAAGCCGCCGATGCTGTGCCCCACCACCGCCAACGGGCCGTCACGATCACGTTTGCGCGCCCAGTCCACGGTCGCGTCGAAATCAAGCTCGCCCCAGTCACGCCAGCGAAACCCGGCCCCTCGCATGCGGGCCGGACGTGAGGCGCCGATGCCGCGATAGTCGTACGTCAGCACGGCGAAACCATGCTCGATCAGGAAGCGCGCGTAGTAATGATAATACCGCGCCAAAACTCCCGTGGCAGCATTGACAATCACGGTTCCGAAATCTCTCCCTTGCCTTGGGTGCCAGAAGTGACCTGTCAGCTCGTAACCGTCACGGCATGTGATTGTAACAGCTTCAGCTTCCACTTCCTGATCTCCTCGACATGGGTGAAGGGAGCGTCTTCGCTCGCCACCGGCCTTGCTCGCGCAGCGCGCGAAAGACGACTTCTTCGCGCAGCGCGCGGAAGACGGCTTGTTTCCCCTCAGACTTACGCGGGACGAAGCGCGGCCGGCACCTCCACCGGCTCGTCATTGATGGGGAAGTGCAGCACCGCCGCGAGCAGACCGGCCATGGCCGTCGCTCCCCAGACCAGCGAGTAGGAGCCGGTCAGGTCGAAGACGAGGCCGCCGAGCCAAGCGCCCAGAAACGAGCCGATCTGGTGGCTGAGAAAGCAGATGCCGAACAGTGTTCCAAGGTGCCGCACCCCGAAAACCTTTGCCACCAGACCGCTCGTCAGCGGCACCGTCCCAAGCCAGGTCAGTCCCATGACGGCCGCGAACATCATCACCGATGTATCGGTTTTCGGGAGCAGAAAGAAGGCGGCAATCGCGGCGCCCCGGACGAGGTAGAGCCAGCCCAGCACATGCTGTTGGCGGAAACGCCCGCCGAGCCAACCGCACCCCCAACTTCCGGCCATGTTGAAAAGCCCGATCACGGCAAGCGCGGTGGCACCCAGCCCGGCAGGCATCTGGCACAGGGACAGATAGCCCGGCAGATGCGTCGCGATGAAGGCAAGCTGGAAACCGCAGGTGAAGAAGCCGATAGTGAGAAGCCGATAGCCTTGATGGCGGCCGGCTTGCGCCAGCGCCTCGCCGATGGGAACCGGGGGAGTGGCTTGTGAGGAAGCGGTATCGGAATCCCTTCGGCCGAGAAAGATCCCCAGCGGCGCCGCCACCACCATCACGAGAGCCAGCACGACGAGGGACGCGGTCACTCCCCAGGCTATGGTCACCGTCTGCGCGAGAGGAACCATGAGGACCTGTCCAAGTGATCCGCCGGCGCTCGCCAGACCCATGGCCGTGCTGCGTTTCTCGGCGGAGGCGGCCTTGCCGACGGATGTCAGGACCACGCCGAAGCTCGTGCAACTGATTCCGATTCCGACCAGAAGCCCCATGCCGACCACGAGCATCACGCCGTTTGAGGCCAGGGCGGCTAGAGTCAGGCCGGAGGCGAAGGTAACCGCGCCGAAGGCGACGACAGGCGCCGCGCCGTAGCGGTCCGCGGCTGCTCCGGCAAAAGGCTGCGCGAACCCCCACACCAGATTGTGGAGGGCGATCGCGAAGGCGATGAGCGTGACCGGTATGTCGCGATCCAGGGAGAATGGCCCAAGGAACAGGCCGAAAGTCTGCCGGATTCCCATGGCCGCGCTCATGATCAGCGCTCCGGACACGACAACCAGCATCATGGCGCTGACAAGGTGCCCCGATCGTTTTCTATCCGCCATTTCCGACATTATGACCTCCATCCTGGAAAACCAGAGTAGCGATCGGTGGTTGGCGCGACAAAAGAGAAGGGTTTGAGGATGGATGAACGATTTTCATCCATCCTCACAGGGTATCCCCTTGTGTGATGTACGAGGCTCTGGGTTCGGATGGCTGCGGACGGTTGATACGGGCGGCACTTGTCCGCAGTTCCCAGGGAAACGGCATGGAGGCCAGAGCATCATGTTCGGCCTCGCGCCCCTCGGCGTCGAGAATGGGGCGGCAGGCCATCGGGCTACCCGTCGCCAGGGCTCATGGGCCAACCGGAAACGAAGTCCAGGGGCCAAAGGCCCCTGGATGAAGATCGCCAAGGGGCCGGAGCCCCTTGGCCTTGCTTTTCCCTATACCCCGCGGACTTACTCCACCATCTCCGGCACGCGCTCGGGGTGGTGACCCTCGGGCGGCTCGGGATAGTCGAAGACCAGCTTGTCTTCCTTGACCGACACCCGCACCAGACCGCCGCGCGCCAGCCTGCCGAACAACAATTCTTCGGCCAGCGGCTTTTTGATGTACTCCTGGATGGCCCGCCCGAGCGGCCGGGCACCGTAGAGCGGATCATAGCCTTTGCGCGCCAGCCACGCCCGCGCCTCGTCGGTCAACTCGATGGTCACGCCGCGATCGGACAGTTGGGCCTCCAACTGCATGACGAACTTGTCCACCACCAAGGCGATGATTTCCTGCGACAGGCCGGCGAACGGGATGATGGCGTCCAGACGGTTGCGGAACTCCGGCGTGAACATGCGATTGATCGCATCGGTGTCCTCGCCGATCCGGGTTTCGCGCTCGAAACCGATGGCCGGCTTGGCGAGGTCGGCGGCGCCCGCGTTGGTCGTCATGATCAAGATGACGTTGCGGAAATCCACCGTCTTGCCATTGTGGTCCGTCAGCTTGCCATGGTCCATCACCTGCAACAGGATATTGAACAGGTCCGGATGCGCTTTTTCGATCTCGTCCAGCAGCAACACGCAATGCGGATGCTGGTCGATGGCGTCGGTCAACAAGCCACCCTGGTCGAAGCCGACGTAGCCCGGCGGAGCGCCGATCAGCCGCGACACGGTGTGCCGCTCCATGTACTCCGACATGTCGAAGCGGACAAGCTCGATGCCCAGTGTACGGGACAACTGGCGGGCCACCTCGGTCTTGCCCACGCCGGTAGGGCCGGAGAACAGGTAGTTGCCGATGGGTTTCTCGGCTTCACGCAGGCCCGCACGGGCCAGCTTGATCGCCGAAACCAGCGCGTCGATCGCCTTGTTCTGGCCGAAGACCATGGTGCGCAGGTCGCGCTCCAGATTCTTCAGGGTTTCGCGGTCGTCGCGGGACACGCTCTTGGGCGGGATGCGGGCGATCTTGGCGACCACCGACTCCACGTCCTTGACCGCGATGGTCTTCTTGCGCTTGGACTCCGGCAACAGCATCTGCGCCGCGCCGACCTCGTCGATGATGTCGATCGCCTTATCCGGCAGCTTGCGGTCGCCGATATATTTCGCCGACAGTTCCACCGCCGCGCGGATGGAGTCGTTGGTGTAGCGGACCCGGTGATACTTCTCGTAGTAGGGCTTGAGACCTTGCAGGATCTTGATCGCGTCCTCGATCGTCGGTTCGTTGACGTCGATCTTCTGGAAGCGGCGGACCAGCGCCCGATCCTTTTCGAAGTAGTTGCGGTATTCCTTGTAGGTGGTGGAACCGATGCAGCGCAACGTGCCCGAAGCCAGTGCCGGCTTCAAAAGGTTGGAGGCGTCCATCGCCCCGCCCGAGGTCGCCCCGGCACCGATCACCGTGTGGATCTCGTCGATGAAGAGGACGGAGCCTTCCGTCGTCTCCAACTCGGCGATGACGGCTTTCAGCCGCTCCTCGAAGTCGCCGCGATAACGCGTGCCGGCCAAAAGCGCGCCCATGTCGAGCGCGAAGATGGTGGCGTTGCGCAGCACCTCCGGCACTTCGCCGTGGACGATGCGCCGGGCCAAGCCCTCGGCGATCGCCGTCTTGCCGACGCCGGGATCACCCACGTAGAGCGGGTTGTTCTTGGAGCGTCGGCACAGAATCTGGATGGTACGCTCAACCTCGGACTCGCGGCCGATCAGCGGATCGATCTTTCCGCTCGCGGCCTTCTTGTTCAGGTTGACGCAGTACGCCTCTAACGCCTCGTTCCCTTTTTTCACGACCTTCTCCGCCGCCGAGTCCTCGTCGGCTCCAGAGACCCGCTTCGCTTCCGACCGGCCCGGAGCCTTCGCGATACCGTGTGAGATGTAGTTCACCGCGTCGAACCGGGTCATTTCCTGCTCCTGCAGGAAATAGACGGCATGGCTCTCGCGTTCGGAAAACAGCGCGACGAGCACATTGGCTCCCGTCACTTCCTCACGCCCGGACGACTGGACGTGGATGGCGGCGCGCTGCAGGACCCGCTGGAACCCAGCGGTAGGCTTGGCATCGTCCGGCCGGTTGGAAATCAGGTTGGCCAGCTCGTTATCGAGGTAGTCGGAAATTTCGGCCCGTAACCGTTCGAGATCCACCCCACAAGCCCTAAGTACGGCCATGGAGTCAGCGTCCTCGGTAAGTGCGAGCAACAGGTGCTCAAGGGTAGCGTACTCGTGGCGGCGCTCGTTGGCGTAGGCTAGGGCTCGGTGCAGCGTTTGCTCGAGATTACGCGAGAGCATGGCCTAGGCTAATCCTTTTCCAGAGTGCATTGCAGTGGATGCTGATGCTGGCGCGCGAAGTCCATCACCTGCGTTACCTTGGTTTCCGCCACTTCATACGTAAAGACGCCACAGATTCCGACACCGCGCCGATGCACGTGCAGCATGATCCGTGTCGCCTCCTCACGGGACTTGCTGAAGAAGCGCTCCAGCACATGGACAACGAATTCCATGGGCGTGTAGTCGTCGTTCAACATCAAGACCTTGTACATGGAGGGTTTTTTTGTCTTCGGCTTGGTCTTTACGACCACACCCGTAGAAGTACCCTCATCCCCTTGCTTATCGGAGTCGGCCATGGATTGAACGTTCAGTCTGCGCAATGGATATCCATAACCAATGATATGAGAAGTTCGGCCCGAGTTGGAAGGGGCCATTTCATTCCCTGGCCAAAGGGAGAGGCGAAAACCCCGGCTGGTGGCCGGAAACCCGATATGGGAACCGCTCCCGGAATGGCAAGTCGAGTCCATGAAGAATGTGGAAAAAACAAAGCCCGGCGACCGAAGCCGCCGGGCTTTATCCCCTATCCGAAAGATAGAGGTAGACGACACTGCCCGATTGACTGCCTAATCAGGCGGCAATCGGCTTGCCGAACTTTTCGACCGCGGCGTTGACGCGGGCGTTGATCGGGGCAAGCGCCTCGTTGGTCACCTTCACCGACAGCTCCGACAGCCTGGTGCTCTCGGCCATGAAGGCGTCGAAGCTCTGCTTGGCGAAGCTGGTCTGCAGGTCGATCACGTCCTTCAGCGTCTTGGCGCCCATCAACGCCTTGCCGGTGGCCACGCCCTTTTCCAGGGAAACCTGGGCGTAGGCGGCGACGGCCTTGCCGGCCTCCTCCGCGCCCTTGGCGACGATGGTGGAGGACTGAACGACGGCGTCGACGTTCTGCTTGGAGAAAGAGGCGATGTCGTCGTAGCCCTGGAAGAGCTGCTGACTGACCTTCTCGGCCTGCTCCTGACCGGCCTTGATGAAGCCTTCGAGGGCTTGGCTGGAGTGGGCGGTTAGGTCCTCGATGGTCTTGGTGGCGGCGGCAATCTTATCGTTCATCGTCAGGTCCTTCTCGAACGTCTGAATGTCTCGGCGGGAGAGTTTTGCTGCACTGCAACATTGCCCTCAATATAAGCGCTTCGCGGAACAAGTCAACGGTTATTTGTGCGCTGCACAAAAACCGGAAGTGGCATATGGACCAGGATCGGCTTAGGGCGCCCCCGGCTTGCCGAAAGTTTCGACGGCTGCCGAAAAGCGGGCGTTGATGGGGCCGAAAGCGTCTTGGGTCATTTTGACGGTCAACTCCGACAGCCTGGAGCTTTCGGTCAGCAGAGAATCAAAGCTGGATTTGGCGTAGCTGGTCTGCAGCGTGATCAGGTCGCCGACGTTGCGCACGCCCAGCAAGGCCTTGCCGGTGGCGAAGCTCTGCTCCAGCGACGACTGCGCGTAGGCCGCCATCGCCTTGCTTACCGCCTCGGCGCCTTGCGCCACGATGGTGCCGGAGCGAACGAAGGCGTCGACGTTCTCCTTGTTGAAGCGGGTCAACTCGTCCAAGCCCTTGAGCACCTGTTCGCTCGCCTTTTCCACCTGTTCCTTAGTGGTGGTCAGCGCCTGTTCGAACTGACGCGCGGCCTGCTCCTGCCCCACTTTCACCAGTCCCTCGAAGGCATCCTTGGCCTGGATGGCAACGGTATCGACGCTGGTCTGGGCGGCGCTGTTCTTGATTTTGGTCGTCATTCTCCACGATCCTTCTCGGGTTCGGCCGCTTTTATCGCCGGTGCTCGCGGCAAGTGCGGTCCGTTGTCTCTTGCCCTCGCCCGCCGGGCGCCTCTGGCCTTTCGATATCAGCCATATGCCCACTGCAACGCTGGGATGTTCGAACGATAAGCGATTCCCAAAGAGGGTCAATCAACAAATTGTGCAATGCACAAAGGTCATATTGCTCAAAGTTGAATTTATACTTTTGACTTATTCTTTACCGGGGATTTACCTTTCTCCCTAATCAATCAACGGCCATCCGGCGCTCGACCTTTGAGGACCCCATGACCTACTGCCTCGGCATCAAGATTCGCGACGGTATCGTCGGCCTGTCGGACGGCCGCATCACCAGCGGCACGCAGCTGTCGTCGGCGCGCAAGGTGACCATGATGGGCAATGGCGGGAACCGCTTCTTCATCATGAGCTCGGGCCTGCGCAGCGTGCGAGACAAGACGCAAGCCTACCTGCGCCGCGACATGACCCGCCGCCACGGCGACACCTTTCCCTCGATGCTGGAGGCGGTGAACGCCTTCACCCAATGCCTGCGGCAGGTGGCGGAGGAGGATCGCGAATCGCTGGAGCGGTCGCGTCTGGCCTTCAACCTGCACGCCATTATCGGCGGCCAACTGGCCGAGGACGCCGTACCGACCATGTATCTGGTCTACCCCGAGGGCAACTGGATCGAGGTGGACGAGCGCACCCCTTATCTGTCGATCGGCGCCACCGGGTACGGCAAGCCCATCCTCGACCGCGCGTTGCGCTTCGACACGCCGATGCAGACGGCGCTGAAACTGGCGTACCTGTCGTTCGACTCGACGCGCTTCAGCTCCAACGACGTGGGCTTCCCCATCGACCTGCTGAGCTATACCCCGGAGGGGCGCGCCTGGCGCGAGAAGACCTTCGACTACGACGACCTGTTGGAGCAGCGCCAGTGGTGGAACCAGCACATCACCGAACTGGTCCGCCGCATGCCCGACGGCCCTTGGACCGATAATCTGGTGCCGGCCGCGGGCAAGGCGCTGGCCGAGAGTTAGTCCCTGTCCGCCGGCTCTCGAACAAGAGGATACTTACGGCCGCATCACCTCCACCAACCGGCGGTGGGGAGCGACGTAGGGCGCCAGGAACCAGGTGCCGGCCAGACACCCGCTCACCAGCCACACCTGCTCGTCCGGCGCCACCGTCTGCGCCGGCGGCTCGGTCAGCACGCCCGACGCCGCCAGCCGCTCCAGGAACTGGCGATACTGCGGCACGGTCAGCCGCGCCAGCTTCGACCGCTCGGCCCAGGGGCCGGCGGGCGCCGACAGATCGATACGCCGGGGGTCGGTGCCGGGAAAATCATGCACTTCGACAAAAGCCCCCTGAAAGCCGTCGGCTACGATCTCGAATGCCTGCAACCGGCGCGACGCCGCATCCTGGCGGACAAGGCGCAGGTGGTCCGGCCGGTCGCCGACGCACCCCTCCCGGATATCCGCCCCGCTGAGGTAGGCAAGCCAACTCAGTCGCGGCGGCGACGGTTCACCGACGGTTCCGTCGGCGGCACATCCGGCGGCAAGGAGCAGGATCGCCAGGGCGACCCACGGGCGACGGAGGAGTTCCATGGCGGGAGATATAACACCCTTCCCGCCGACCGTCAGAGACCTGAGGATCTGAATCGCCTGCGCGTCTGGTCTACACCGCTGGGGGCGCATCCCCTTTTTATCCCACTCTGGTGGTAGGACAGAGCGAAGCGATAAATTAACGAATTGGTGCTAGACATTGATTCAATTGAAACTTAGTCTTCCTTAGACTTTCTAGGGCGTGCGGTTGCTGGGGGGCTACTACACCGTGATCTCTATTTGTTCTGTTGTCAGGGTTTCGACCGTATTGCGCCTTGGGGGGAGCACCGGTCGCACGCTGGCGGTGATGGCCATCGGCCTTGTTCTCGCAACGGCTCTGTCCGCCGGACCGGCCGACGCGGCGAATGCCCGCAAGGCCGCCAAGGCGGCCGTCAACCCCGTGCAGACGTCGCGCTACGGCTCGATCGTTGTCGATGCCGACACCGGGCAGGTCCTGTACGAGGACGGCGCCGACGAGCGCAAGTACCCGGCGTCGCTGACCAAGATGATGACGTTGTACCTGACGTTCGACGCCCTGAACCAGGGCAAGCTGCGCCTGGACCAGCAGGTGCCCGTCTCGTCCCACGCCCAGGCGCAGTCGCCGACCAAGCTGGGCCTGCGCGCCGGCGAAACCATCATGGTCGAGCAATGCATTCTGGCGCTGGTCACCAAGTCGGCTAACGACTGCGCCGTGGTGCTGGCCGAGACGCTGGGCGGCACCGAACGCGGTTTCGGCGATATCATGACCGACAAAGCCCATGCGCTCGGCATGTCGCGGACCACGTTCCGCAATGCCTCGGGCCTGCCCAACGACCAGCAGTTCTCGACCCCGCGCGACATGGCGACGCTGAGCCGCGCGCTGATCAGGAACCATGCCAGATACTATCACTATTTTAGCCGGCCGAGCTTTACCTACAAGGGCGTCGCCCACCGTAACCACAACCGCCTGATGGGGCGGTACGACGGCATGGACGGCCTTAAGACCGGCTTCACCAACGCCTCGGGCTTCAATCTCGCGGCCTCGGCGGTACGCAACGGGCGCCGGTTGGTCGCCGTGGTGTTCGGCGGCCCGTCGACCCACTGGCGCGACAACCATCTGGCCAGCCTGCTCAACGACGCCTTCGACAGCCGCTCCGGCATCGCCGTGGCCTCGCGCAGCAAGGCGGCCCCCGAGCCCGCCGCCGCCCACGAGGACGACGACGCGGAGGAGACCGCCAAGGTCGTTCGCACCATGGCCGCCGCCCAGCCGGCGGCGCCGGTCAAGAGTGCCGCCGTGCAGAAGACCAGCGTGAAGGCCGCCGAACCGCCCAAGCCGGTGCCCGCCAAGGCCGCCGCCGGCAGCTGGGGCATCCAGGTCGGCGCCTACACCAACCGCAAGGCCAGCGAGCGCGCCGTGGCCGACGCCAGCAAGACGCTGTCCAATCTGGTCAGCGGCGCCCAGCCGGCCTATGTGACGATCGGTACCAAAAAGGGCATCGTCTACCGTGCCCGCCTCACCGGGCTGGATGAAAAGACCGCCAAAACCGCCTGCGCTCGGCTGTCCAAGTCCGGCCAGAAGTGCCATACCGTGTCGCCCGGCGACCGGGGATGACGGTGCGAGGGGGCTTTGGCGCCCCCTTGTCTCCCCCGGAAGCTTTTGCTTCCCGTCAGATTCAAGAAGAAGGGGACCTTCCTTGCGGAGGTCCCCTTCTTCTTGAATCTGGGGCCAGGGCCTCCCGCTCATACGGGCGGCGTTTGAACACTTCCATGATTTGCCGCCCGTATCCCCCTTTCGCACATTGCGCCGCACTGTGCCGTCGGGTTTGAACCAAAGGCGGTTGATGGCTTTCATCAACCGCCTTTGGTATCACGGGCCAATAGTCCGAGGGGCAAAACCTCCCGGATGCCGCGTCAGGCCAGTTCGTTCGCCAGCACCGCCCCGCGCGAGGCCATGACGTAGAGGCCCATGTGGTGGGCCTCATCCTGCGGGTGGGTGGCGGTATCGGGCAGGCCGATGGAGCGCGCCACGCCCAGCGGCAGGTCGTAAGTGGCGCAGCCCGGCTCGTAGACCACGATGTCCCTGAGCGTCGGCAGCATGTCGTGGTTGCGGGCCGATAAAAGCGTCAGCACGAAGTCCATGACGCAGATGTCGGTGCAGATGCCGACGACCACCACGGTTTCCAGCTTGTGCCGGTTGATCCAGTCGGTGATGCGGTTGCCCCCGTCATGGATCGCACCGACGAAGCCGTTGATGCAGTCCTTGCGGATCAGCGTCGCCTGCGGGTGGCCGTCCAGCCATGCCAGTTCCGGCACGAGGTTTTCCTGGCCGGTGCCGATTTCGCAGTGGGGCGGATAGGGCGGTTCGGCCTTGCCCGGCGTGTGGCTGTCGAGAAAGGCGGCAACCGGACGCTGGGCTTCGACGAAGGCGCGGGCC
>Ga0196976_1001315_pt1 | contig 11536 bp, 11 predicted proteins | sample S3v_513CmetaG_FD_148644 | JGI IMG/M metagenome (GOLD analysis project Ga0196976, IMG submission 148644) | Soil microbial communities from Anza Borrego desert, Southern California, United States - S3+v_5-13C | ecosystem: Environmental > Terrestrial > Soil > Desert | place: USA: California...
AGCTCTGCTCTTCAACATCCAAGCCGACCAGCGCTTCCGTGATTTCGGTATTCACATTCTCCACGGCTTTCAATACGCCCTTGCCGAGGTAACGCCCGTTGTCGCCATCGCGCAATTCCACTGCTTCCTTGCTGCCGGTGGAAGCACCGGATGGCACAGCAGCACGACCGATGATACCGGATTCCAGCAATACGTCTGCTTCGATAGTGGGATTACCGCGGGAATCCATAATCTCGCGGGCGATGATGTCTACGATAGCGCTCATTTTTTATCCTTAAACTCTGTGTTACCTGAAATGAATAATGAATTACAAGGTGGATTCGATGAAACCGGCCTTCTTGACCAGCCTGTCCATATCCACCAGTACTTCCAGCAATGCCTTCATCTTGCCAAGTGGCCATGCATTGGGGCCATCGGACAACGCCTTGGATGGATCGGGATGGGTTTCCATGAAGATACCGGCGATGCCGGTGGCTACTGCCGCACGCGCCAGTACCGGCACGAACTCGCGCTGGCCGCCGCTCTTGTCGCCTTGCCCGCCAGGCTGCTGAACAGAATGGGTGGCATCAAACACTACAGGGCAATCAGTTTCGCGCATGATGGCGAGGCTGCGCATATCCGAGACCAGCGTGTTGTAGCCGAAGGATACACCACGCTCACAGACCATGATGTTGTCCAGGCCACCGTTCGCTTCCTTGGCTTTCTCTACCACGTTCTTCATATCGCCAGGCGCGAGGAACTGGCCTTTCTTGATGTTGACCGGCTTGCCTGACTTGGCACATGCCGTGATGAAATCAGTCTGGCGGCACAGGAAGGCAGGCGTCTGCAGTACATCAACCACTGCAGCAACCTCGGGGACCTGCTCTTCAGTATGCACATCTGTCAGGACGGGCACACCAATCTGCCTGCGCACCTCATCCAGAATACGCAAGCCTTCCTCCATGCCGAAGCCGCGAAAGGTCTTGTTGGAGCTGCGGTTTGCCTTGTCGTAGGAAGATTTGTAGATAAAAGGAATGCCCAGTTGCTGGCAAATTTCCTTGAGCTCACCCGCTGTATCCAAAGCCATCTGCTGGGATTCAATGACACAGGGCCCTGCAATCAGGAACAGCGGATGATTGAGGCCAACTTCAAAACCGCACAATTTCATTGTTCTGCTTTCTGCTGGTGAATCTTGTTCTGCAAGGCCGCTTGCACGTAGGCCTTGAACAGCGGATGGCCGCTACGCGGGTTGGAGGTGAACTCAGGGTGGAACTGACAGGCGACGAACCAGGGATGGACATCCTGAGGCAGTTCAATCATCTCGCACAGCTCTTCAGTCGGTGTGCGGGCCGAGATCACCAGACCCGCCTTCTTGAGTTGCTCAACGTAGTGGTTATTCACTTCGTAACGGTGGCGATGGCGTTCGTTAACTTCGCTGCCATATATTTGCTCGGCAATAGTGCCGGGTTCGATGGGGCATTTCTGTGCCCCCAGGCGCATGGTGCCGCCCAGGTCGGACTCTTCACTGCGCTTCTCGAGCTTGCCGTCGGCAGTTTGCCACTCAGTGATGAGGCCAATCAACGGATGCGGCCCTTCCGGATTGAATTCTGTGCTGTTGGCGTCCTTGAGGCCAGCCACATTGCGCGCGAATTCGATAACGGCGAGTTGCATGCCCAGGCATATGCCCAAATACGGTTTTTTGCTTTCACGTGCATATCGGATGGCGGCAATCTTGCCCTCGGTTCCTCGCTTGCCGAAACCGCCGGGCACGAGAATGGCATCCATCTTCTCGAGCGCACCGGTTCCGTTCTTCTCGATATCTTCTGAATCGATGAAATGAATCTTCACCTTCGATTCGGTGTGGATGCCTGCGTGAATGAGCGCTTCGGTCAGGGACTTGTAGGACTCGGTGAGGTCGACATATTTGCCGACAAAAGCCACATTGACTTCGTATTTGGGGTTCTGCAGTGCGTCGACGATACGTTTCCATGGCGTGAGGTTAGCCGCCTTGGCCAGAATACCCAACTTATGGCAAACGATCTCATCCAGCATCTGGTCGTGCAGCAGGCCGGGAATGGCGTAGATGGAGTCCGCATCGATCGCCGAAATGACCGCTTCAGGCGCCACATTGGTAAATAGCGCGATCTTGGCCCGTTCGTCGTCGGGAATGGAGCGGTCTGCACGGCATAACAAGATATCTGGCTGAATACCAATTTCGCGCAACTCCTTGACCGAGTGCTGCGTCGGTTTTGTTTTGAGTTCACCGGCAGTGGGGATCCAGGGCAGCAAGGTCAGATGGATATAACAGGCATTGCCCTTACCCTCGCGGATACCCATCTGGCGGATGGCTTCGAGGAATGGCAGTGACTCAATGTCACCTACCGTTCCGCCGACTTCGACAATCGCCACGTCGGCGCCTTCTGCGCCTCGTTTGATATGGTTCTGAATCTCGTCCGTGATGTGCGGGATGACCTGAACGGTCTTGCCCAGATATTCGCCGCGTCGTTCTTTCTTGATCACGCTTTCATAAATCTGGCCCGTAGTGAAATTGTTGCGCTTGCTCATGCGCGCGCTGATGAAGCGTTCGTAATGGCCGAGGTCAAGATCGGTCTCGGCGCCGTCGTCCGTGACGAATACTTCCCCGTGCTGGAACGGGCTCATGGTGCCGGGGTCGACGTTGATGTAGGGATCCAGCTTGAGCATGGTCACCTTGATGCCGCGGGATTCGAGAATAGCACCCAGGGATGCGGCTGCAATGCCCTTACCTAATGAGGAAACTACCCCGCCGGTGACGAATACATATTTGGTCATTTTTTGAATCTTCTGGGACATTGCGGACGGGAGACCATTTTACCCGAAAGGCATAGGGCCAACAATGAAGCGTCTACGTGATTTCCGTAAGTCAGCCGACAACTGGCTGCGGGCTTAAGGCTTACTGTTTATCCCTCGTGGCCCATTTTCCATAACCCTTGAAGCTCTGGAATACCTCCGCCATCTCACCTTCAGATAATACGTGTGGCTCGCCTACCAGTAACGCTCGCCAATATTGTTCACACAGGTTTTCCACCTCGACGGCAATATCCAGAGCCTCATTCAGCGTTTCGCCCAGGGTAATCATGCCGTGGTTCGCCAGCAGGCAGGCACGTCTGTCCTGCAACGCGGCCAATGCATTATCGGATAGCGCCTGGGAACCGAATAACGCATAAGGTGCACAACGAATACTATCCCCACCCGTGACCGCAATCATGTAATGGAAAGCGGGGATTTCCTTGTGCAAGCACGCCATAGTCGTGGCAAACATGGAATGTGCATGAATGACGGCATTGATCTCGGTCCGATTTTGCAGAATATCCCGATGAAAACGCCATTCGCTGGAAGGCTTGCTTTCACTTGCATTTGTTGTGCGCTGCTGCCCATCAAAATCCATGGCCACCATATCGTGCGGCGTCATCGCTTCGACTTCCAGGCCGCTTGGCGTGACCAGAAAACCGTTATCGTCTCGCACCCCAACGTTGCCTGATGTGCCCTTGTTGAGCCCCAATTCGTGGAGCTTTCGGGTTGTGCTCAACAACTGTTCGCGCAGGGTTTGCATGGCTTAATCCTTGAATAGGCTGATCAGGTCTGCCGGACGGCAAACACCGCGCTCTGTGATAATTCCCGTCACCAATCTGGCTGGGGTGACATCAAAGGCAGGGTTGGCAGCTGACGAACCGGCCGGCAGCACATTTACACACGCCACTTCGCCACTGGCAAGTCTTCCCTGTATCCAGGCCACCTCATCCGGGCTGCGCTCTTCGATGGGGATCTCTTCAGTACCATTCTCAATTGACCAGTCGATCGTGGGCGAGGGTACTGCCACATAAAAAGGAACATCATTATCAAAGGCGGCCAGCGCCTTGAGGTAGGTGCCGATCTTGTTGCAGACATCGCCTGTTCGCGTCACACGATCAGCCCCTACGATGATCATATCTACTTTGCCATGCTGCATAAGATGTCCGCCTGCATTGTCGGTGATGACCGTGTGCGGAACGCCATGACTGCCAAGCTCCCAGGCAGTGAGGCTACCGCCCTGGTTGCGCGGCCGGGTCTCATCTACCCAGACATGGATATGCAGTCCAGCATCATGCGCCGCATAAATTGGTGCCAGTGCAGTGCCCCAGTTAACCGTGGCCAGCCACCCGGCATTACAGTGGGTCAGGATGTTAAATTGGGTTTTCGGTGTCTGGCTGGGCTGCGCTGTGCCAGCTGCCTGGCCGCATTCGGACGCGCTGTCTTCCTGCTGCGCGCCGGGCGTCTCGCCCTGCTTTCGTTTTTGTAATTCCACCTGTAACTCTATGAGCTTTAATCCATGCTTCCCGATGGCTTGGTTGATACGCACATCTTCTTCACAAATAGCTGCCGCCTCCTTCCATGCTACTTCATTGCGTTGCATGGCCGGCAATCCCTCCAGCTTTGCAAGCACGCGTTCCACCGCCCAGTGTAAATTGACGGCTGTAGGACGGCTGGCAACCAGACGTTGTGCCGCCTGCTGCAGGTTGTGATCCGAAGCATCCTCACTCATGGCGAGTGCGATGCCATAAGCAGCCGCAGCACCAATAAGTGGCGCCCCTCTCACTTGCATCGTCTTGATGGCATCAATGACAGACGCAAGGGTTTCAAGCCGCCTCGTCTTAAATGCATGGGGCAATGCGGTCTGGTCAATGATTTCCACCGATGAACGATCAGCACTCGGCCAAATCGTCCGATATTCAATATCATCGATTTTCATCGTGGAACCATTTCACTGCAAATCCACAAATTCTGTGGATAACTTTGTGAATATCTGTGGGTGGAAAAGCTAACTCAAGCATATTAAAGGCATTTTTTTGGTCGCTCATTTTTTAATCTGTTATTTTTTTCATACTATTCAATAACTTATATAATCACCTTTGATTTCTATGGTTTTTTGACCATACTTAAAGTGGTACTTGAGGTGGTGTGTATAACTGAGCAAGCCTCGGCAGCGCGGTGAGAGCATTCTTTGCTGTGATTTCAGCGACTTCCGCACTGTTTTCCTGGCGCAGCTCTGACAGGACATCAGCAATTCTCGCTAGCTGGTCAGGGGTGTTCCGGCCTTTATGACCCAGCCATTCAGGCGGGATATCCGGCGCATCAGTCTCCAGTACGATGGACTCGAGCGGCAGAGTACGGGCCAGTTCACGTATTCGCAACGCCCGGTCATAAGTCATTGCACCGCCAAAGCCGAGCTTGAAGCCGAGCTCAATAAACCTGTCCGCCTGTTGCCGACTTCCATTGAAAGCGTGCGCGATGCCGCCCCTGACCTGAATTCTGCGCAGATGCTTGAGGACGTCATCGGACGATTTTCGTACGTGCAGAATAACCGGCAGATCGTACTTGCGTGCGAGCTTGAGCTGCTCGGAGAAATAATATTCCTGCCGGGTCTTGTCGTAGCCTTCGATAAAAAAGTCGAGACCAATTTCGCCGACGGCGACAGGTGGGCTGGATGTATCAAGTTTCTCTGCGATCAAGGCCTCGAGTTCGTGCAGGTCGTCCTCGTGAGCGCGACCGACAAACAAAGGATGAATGCCCAATGCATAGGTGCAATGCGCATACCGCTCAGCCAGCTGACATACCAGATCGAAATTACTGCGCTCAACTCCCGGCACTACGATGATGCCTACACCCTGCTGCAGGGCAGAGTTTGCTGCCTCATCACGGTCCCGATCAAACTCGGGAGCATCAAGATGGCAGTGAGTATCGATCAGCATGGGGTTGGCGGAAGTGATCAGGTTTTCGGTTTGGCCTGCACGCGTATATCCTCACCGACGTGGCGGATATCCATTATTTCCAGCTGGATACGCTGGCTCATCTCGGTCAGTGCTGTCATGGAAAACATGCCTTTGCCTGCATCACCCATCAGAACGGGCGCGTAATAAAAAAGATATTCATCGATCAATCCAAGTTGCTGCAATGCGCCATTCAAGCCCGCTCCGGCTTCCACCAGTACCTCGTTGATTTCACGCTCTGCCAGTGCCCTTAGCAGGCTCCGCAGACAGACTTGACCATTGGGATCGGGCAACTGCATCAACTCAGCGCCAGTGTGCTGCAAGGTCTCTGCCCGGGAATCTGGGTCAGCGGCGTAGGCAATCAGCACATTGCCGTCTTGCAGTATCTGGGCCTGCTCAGAAATTTTCAAGCGGCTATCCACCACAACGCGTAATGGCTGGCTGCCCTGTTTTTTCTCAATCAAATCTGGGAGGCGGACTGTCATCATGGGATCGTCAAAATCAACCGTGGGGAATGCTGTCAGAATCGCGCAGGAACGGGCGCGCCAGTGCTGAACATCCTTTCTGGCAGCTTCTCCGGTAATCCATTGGCTCACACCATTGGAAAGCGATGTTTTGCCATCGAGGCTGGCAGCCATTTTGCTGCGTACAAAGGGCCGACCGTGTGTCATGCGGGAAATAAAACCGGGATTCAAGGCGCGCGCCTGTGATTCCATAAGGCCACTAGCGGTTTGAATATGATGGCTGGCAAGGTTTGCCAGACCCTTGCCGGAAACGCGTGGGTTAGGATCATGCATGGCTGCAATGACACGTCGCACACCGGCCTGAATCAGGGCTTCTGCGCACGGTGGCGTACGGCCGTGGTGGCTACAAGGCTCCAACGTGACATAGACATCTGCCCCGCGCGCTGCTTCTCTTGCCATGCGCAAGGCATGGACTTCGGCATGCGGTTCACCCGCACGCAGGTGGAAGCCTTCCCCGATGATATGTCCGTCCTTGGCAACCACGCAGCCCACCCGGGGGTTAGGCATGGTGGTGTACATTCCCTGCTCCGCCAGCCGCAGCGCGCGTGTCATGTACTCATGATCTGCGGCGGAGAACATGCTAGACGGATGGGCTAATGCTGAACGATACGCGTGTAAACGAGAAGATCGTTATCATTGAAGTAGAGTCTGAGGCCATGGGTATCCCACAGGCAATGGCCCAAGTCATATTCAGTCTGGTTGGTGTCTTCCCAGTCAGGTCTGCCTAACAGCATCATGGTGGCATTCCGCGTCATGCCGCGCGTCAGCACCTCTTGCTTCAAATGATTTGCCATATCACCGCGATAGCAGCGCTCTTCCGGAGTGGGAGCTGCGGTCGCCCAGCGGACCGGATCAAATTTCGAATCGCCGAACACCAGTTGGTCCTTCATCGCCCACCAGCCGAAGAACACAATGGTAAGGATGACCGTGAATGCGGCGAAGCCGAAAGAAAGAATTTTGATGATCCGCATGGAGCCATCAGTAGATTCAGGGGTTTCATTGGGTTCGCTCATTCATTATTCCTCATCAGGTTTATCAGTACTGCGTCGCTGGGGGACGGCACCAGGCTTGTCGAGATCGCGGATCACATTGTGGAAGTCATTCACATCCTGGAAGCTGCGATAGACTGATGCAAAGCGGATATAAGCTACTTTATCCATGAGCTTGAGCTCCTGCATCACGATTTCGCCCAGGTCCCGTGCAGTAATCTCACGGTCACCCTTGGCCAGGATGGTCTGGACAATGCGATCCATCGCGCGGTCTACATATTCAGTAGGTACAGGCCGTTTATGCAGGGCGCGCGTGAAGGAAACCCTGAGTTTGTCGCGATTGAATTCCTCGCGGTTGCCGTTCTGCTTGACTACCTGCGGCAGATGCAGCTCAGCCGTTTCATAGGTCGTGAATCGCTTGTCGCATGCAGAACAGCGGCGGCGGCGCCGAATGCTGTCGCCGACATCGTTCACCCGCGAATCGATGACTTGCGTATCTTCAGCACCGCAAAATGGACATTTCATCTTTCCCCAGCCTCTTTTACGCTATCCAGCATCGCCAATAATTCGGTCTTAGAGTCTCTTTTAACTTCCAGCCAGTGCGACCCCCTGATCGCACCTTCCAATGCATACAGCAGGTTCAAGCTGGGCTTGACGCCCAGCTTCTGTACACGAAGGTAGGCTTCTACTGCGCCCAAGGCCGTCAGCTCCGCCAGTGTCGTAACGCCGGCTTTCTTAAGCCATTCTGCACTCACCGGCCCCAGATTGGGAAGCGCTTCGATCGCACTTTCATCATGTGGATGCGAATGCGATGCACCGCAACCGGGGCAGCGCATGGCTATGCACCGTAGACCGGGAATCTACTGGTCAGCGCGTGGACCTTTTCCTTGGTAGCTGCAATGATCTTTTCGTCGGTGGGATTATCCAGCACATCGGCGATCAGGTTGGCCACCAGCCTGGCTTCTTCTTCCCTGAAACCGCGTGTGGTGATCGCTGGCGAGCCAATCCGAATGCCAGAAGTCACGAACGGGCTCTCCGGATCGTTTGGAATGGCGTTCTTGTTGACCGTAATATGAGCCTGGCCTAATGCCGCATCCGCTGCCTTTCCGGTCAAACCCTTGGGACGCAGGTCTACCATGAACATGTGCGATTCGGTACGGCCGGAGATAATGCGTAGACCCCGTGATGCCAGCGTCTCTGCCAGCACGACGGCGTTCTTGAGGACTTGCTGCTGGTATTCCTTAAACTCAGGCTTTCCGGCTTCGAGGAAGGCCACGGCCTTACCAGCGATAACATGCATGAGTGGACCGCCCTGCAAACTCGGGAACACATTGGAATTCAACAGCTTCTCGTGTTCGGCCTTGGCCAGGATGATACCGCCGCGGGGGCCTCGAAGGGTCTTATGCGTTGTCGAGGTGACGAAATCGGCATGGGGCACGGGATTCGGATAAACGCCCGCAGCAATCAGGCCTGAGTAGTGCGCCATGTCCACCATGAAATAAGCACCGACCTTTTTCGCAATCGCCGCCATGCGTTCCCAGTCAAAGCGCAAAGCGTAAGCACTGGCGCCGCCAATCAGCAGCTTGGGGCGACAATCAGTGGCGATACGCTCCATCTGGTCATAATCGATTTCTTCACGTTCGTTGAGGCCATAGGCCACGATATTGAACAGCTTGCCGGAAAGGTTGGCCGGGGAGCCATGCGTCAGGTGGCCGCCATGGCCGAGGTTCATGCCCATTACGGTATCGCCGGGCTTGAGGATGGAGAAATACACCGCCTGGTTGGCCTGGGAGCCGGAGTGCGGCTGAACGTTGGCGTATTCTGCGCCAAACAATTTTTTCAGGCGGTCGATGGCAATCTGTTCAACCTGGTCGACAAATTCGCAGCCGCCGTAAAAACGCTTGCCGGGGTAACCCTCGGCATACTTGTTGGTAAGTTGTGAGCCTTGCGCCTGCATAACGGCGGGGCTGGTGTAATTTTCAGAGGCGATCAGCTCGATATGCTCATCCTGGCGTTTACGCTCGGCCTCTACAGCCTGCCAGATGTCCGGATCCACGATATCGAGTTTTTGTGCTGCGCTAAACATATTCAATTTCCCAAGTTTTAATAAGTTGTGGCAATTCGCGCGAGGCAGGATTCTAACATGTTCGAGCGTGGGCCGACCGCACCGCCTTAGGGCTAAATGTCGAGCACAATGCACCAATTTACAACCAGCGTCTGGCTGCTGCACAACCAGACGCATGCGAACATACTATTAAGTAACTGAATACTATGAGTTTGAATGCTGGCACGGGGTTTGCATTAACTAACATGAAATCTCCAGTCTCCTAAATCTCTATATCCGCCTCACACGTTCGTGAGGCTTTTTTTTTGCAGCTTTCAATCGCTCGAGCCGAGCCTGCGCACCAGTACCCATCGCGCTATAATCTGATACCCATTCACGAGTGCACTGAAGCATGACCCTGATCCGGCAAGAGGATTTCATCAGCAGCATCCACAACGCGCTGCAGTACATATCGTGCTACCACGCCCCCGATTTTCTCGATGCCTTGCACCGGGCCTGGCAGCGCGAAGAAGCGCCCGGCGCCAGGGATGCCCTTGCCCAGATCCTGGTCAATTCCTACCTGTGCGCGCATGGACATCGCCCGATCTGCCAGGACACCGGCATCGTGGTTAGTTTTATCAAAGTGGGCATGGACGTGCGCTGGGAAACCAGCCTAAGCCTGCAGGAGCTTGTGGATGAAGGCGTTCGGCGCGCCTATCTGGACACTGACAATCCCTTGCGCGCTTCCATCGTCAGCGACCCCGCTGGCAAACGCAGCAATACACAAGACAACACACCCTCTGTGGTACACGTCGAACTTGTACCTGGCGACACGATTGAGATCAGCATCAGCGCCAAGGGCGGCGGCTCTGAGAACAAGGCTGTTCTGGCCATGTTGGAGCCGTCCGACAGCATTGTCGACTGGGTGCTGGAGACCGTTCCCCAAATGGGAGCCGGCTGGTGTCCACCCGGAGTCCTCGGCATCGGCATTGGTGGCACGGCGGAAAAAGCCATGCTGCTCGCCAAACAGTCCTTGTTTGCCCCCATCGATATCCAGCAACTCAAGGAGCGCGGCCCCAGAACCCGGGCCGAGGAACTGCGGCTGGAACTCTACGACAAAGTGAATCGCCTGGGCATCGGCGCCCAAGGCTTGGGCGGGCTCACCACCGTGCTGGATGTGAAGGTGCTCGACACTGCAACACACGCGACATCCCTGCCTATCGCCATGATTCCCAATTGCGCAGCCACGCGCCATGTCCATTTTGTATTGGATGGTTCAGGTCCTGCAGAACTACCTGTGCCCAAGCTCGACGACTGGCCGGAAATTACATTGGAAGCCGGCGCCCCGATGCGACGCGTGAACCTGGATAACCTCACCAGGGAAGACATCGCTCAATGGCAACCCGGTGAAAAACTCCTATTGTCAGGAAAACTGCTTACGGGGCGCGATGCTGCGCACAAACGTCTCGTCGACCTGATTGACCAGAACCAGCCGCTACCTCCAGGTGTAGACCTGACCAACCGCTTCATTTATTACGTCGGCCCTGTGGATCCCGTGCGCGATGAGGTTGTCGGCCCCGCAGGTCCTACGACGGCCACGCGCATGGACCGCTTTACAGAAACGTTACTGGCTAAAACCGGCCTGCTGGGCATGATAGGCAAGGCGGAGCGCGGTGATGAAGCCATTGACGCCATTCGCAAGCATCAGTCCGTCTATTTGATTGCGATCGGCGGGGCTGCTTATCTGATTTCGCAAGCCATCAAGTCTGCCCGCGTGGTGGCCTTCCCCGAGTTGGGTATGGAAGCCATCTATGAATTTGTGGTCGAAGATATGCCGGTGACGGTGGCCGTGGATAGCCAGGGCCAATCCATCCACAAAACAGGTCCTGCTGAATGGCGAGGTAAAATTGCCGCCATACCCGTCATTGAAATCTAATCCAATATGGCAAAACTGTTCACCCCATTCCAACTACGTAGTGTGACATTCAAGAACCGCGTATTCGTTTCTCCTATGTGCCAATACTCAGCCGTGGACGGCATGCCTAACAACTGGCACCTGGTGCATCTCGGTAGCCGCGCAGTAGGCGGTGCCGGGCTGGTGATGGTGGAAGCGACAGCAGTGAACCCAGAGGGCCGCATTACACCGTTCGACCTTGGCATCTGGTCTGATGCGCATACCGAAGCTTTCAAGCCCATCGTTGAATTCATCAAGCA